>Ga0160422_10000038_pt1 | contig 62045 bp, 41 predicted proteins | sample Fk160mmetaG_FD_108192 | JGI IMG/M metagenome (GOLD analysis project Ga0160422, IMG submission 108192) | Marine microbial communities from the Central Pacific Ocean - Fk160115 60m metaG | ecosystem: Environmental > Aquatic > Marine > Oceanic > Photic zone | place: The Central Pacific Ocean... | reverse complement strand
CAGAATACGATGATTAGGTTTGGCTTGGATGCGGTTCCATGGACCAAGGAAGGGGCCAAAACCGCGAGCAGGGGGACAAAGAGAGAGATTGTCTTCATGAGTCGCAAGGTGATTTGCCTGCTGGCGGTTTACTTTTTGGAGAGGAGCTCAAGGGCCTTTAGGACGAGCGGGTCCGCCTCCTTTTCCAAGTCCGAGCGCGTATTCCTCAGCGGTACGTCCACGGGTACGCCCTTGCCCTCGTAGCAAGTCATGTCTGCTGAGTAGTACACTTGGAAGGAAAGGGTGTATTTCCATCCATTGGGCAATTTCTTCTCCAGCATGTTCGAAAAGATTCCATTGGTGGGTTCCCCCACGATCGTGACCTGCGGGAGTTCGGTCATCACCATGGCAAAGACGTCCGCTCCGCTGAAGGATGCATCATGAGTGAGCAGGACGATCGGTTTCAAGTAGGTGTTTTCATGCGGATTGAGGTACCGGGTCTTGAGCTCTGCAAAGCCATCCGGGCCGGGCTTCGTCTTGGTCTTGCGGTGATGCCCAACCCTCTTCCTGTCGGCAAAGCGACTGGCGATCTGGTAAACGCATTGGTCGGTCCCACCGGGGTTGAGTCGAATGTCGATGATCAGTCCTTTCGTTCCGTCCATCGAAGAGAGGACTTTGTCGAGGGCGTCATCCAGTTTGTTGGGGCGAACCCCGTCGAACTCCGTAATGAGGAGATATCCCAAGTCCTTGCCCCTGCAATAGACCAGCAGGTCGGTTGCATTCCTAGGTTCCGAAAATCCTTTTTCCCGGAGGGTCTTGACGACCACTTGCTCAAATTGCTTCTCCAGTTTGCGGGTATTGAACTCCTTGAAGAAGCGTGGGGTTTCCTCGGGGTTGTAGGGGTTTTTCTTCCCGAGGGACTTGGCTTTGAGGTTTACGTGACCGTCCTTGAGGGGCTTGAGCATTTCGCACAGCAGGGCGTAGAGTTGCTCGTCCGTGGTGTCCTTGCCGACCCGTGTACGATACTTGTCGTACTGAGCCTGCCAGTCGACCCCGCGCAGCTCAAAGAAGGCATACCTCTCGTGAAAGATTGTCCAGAGCGCCTCGAAGTTTTTCACGGGATCGGAAGATTCCTTGGTTCCGAGCAGGGTCAATCCATTGAGCATAAGCGCAAGGGACAGGGCGAGAGGGGAGATTTTCATACCCTTTTCTGTTTTCGCCACCTTGCGGGGTCAACCCCGTAAAACTTACTCATGGCCCGGTAGATTTGCGGACATTCCCTTCTCAGGCGCGATCCTCGTTCGAAGAAGGCGGAGGTTCCGCATGAAAAGATTTCCGGTTTATCCCCCTGTATGCTCTCGTATCCTCCGTATGCCCGGATGGAATAATTCCTGCCGTCCTCGTAGGCCTTCATCAGCCTTGCGTGTTCATGCTCGACCAGATCTCTCCATTCCTCGAAATCCGGAGAAGCGCGGGATACGGGAATGCTCTGGGCCACGCCATCGTCCGCAAAATCGATCAGGTGGGCGAACTCGTGGAGAACGAGGTTATGGCCGTCCCTTGCCTGACCGATGGTTTTCTTCAGGTAGCCCCAGCTCAGGTTGACCTCGTGTCGGTCGGCGCTGCCCCGGGCGCTTTCATTGCCCTCGATCTCATGTTCCCAGAGATGGATCACACGGAGGTGCCGGTAGTCGGAAAGCGGGCGCTTGACGATGAGCAGGCATGCCTCGGCCGCCACCAGCAGACGCATTTCCTCAGTTGCCTGGTCGCGTTTCATGAAGGTGATGGGAAAGTGCTCGAGGAAGGCCAGGATTCTTTCCTCCCAAGGCTTCATGAGTTCCTTGGGAAGCCAATGGTAGAGCCCCATCTTTCCCGCAATGATCTTCCTGCTTCGAGGGTCGAGGCGTTGACCTTTTTTTTGAGCCATCGCTTGGTCGAGCATGGTTCCCCGGTCATTGGTGAGTTTCCCGGCGGCCCTCCTGGTCCGCCCTTTTTTGCCTCCCTCGATGGACCAGACCACAAACCCGAAAGCCAGGGTCCCGGCCAGAACCACCAAGCCGAGTTCCCCCGCCGCTCCTCCTCCCGCGCAACCGCCGCACAGCAGTAGCAAAAAAAGCGAGACGAGTCGGGTCATTTGCCTTTTCTCAGGTCGTTGTCGCGCACGGCCTTGAGCTTCGCGGCCAATTTCCGCTTGAAGGCATTCACAACGGGTTGAAATTTTTTCTTTCGGGCCAAGTTGACGTACTGCTTGGGGTCGTTCTTCATGTCGAAGAGCTCGATTCCGTTTTCAGCCTTTTCGCCGTACTGGATGTAGGACCAGCTTTCCTCGCGCAAGAGAAACCCCTTGCGCATGGGAGCCACGCAAAAGGCCGAGTCCCTTACTTGGTGGGTCGGGTCGTCCAGCATCTTGGAGATATCCTTGCCCTGAAGACGGGGCTGGGCTTCCAGCCCGCAGAGCGATGCAAGGGTAGGGTAGAGATCGAGCAATTCCACGAAGGAGTCGCACACGGCGGGCTTCTTTCCGGGTACGCTGATGATGAGGGGAACCTGGGAGGATTCGTCCCGAAGGCTGACCTTGGCCCAGAAATCATGCTCGCCGAGGTGGAAGCCATGGTCGCTGGTGAAAATGACGATGGTCTCGTCCCGCAAACCCGACTTGTCCAGAGCATCCAGGACCTTGCCGACCTGGGCGTCCAGAAAGGCGACCGAGGCGTAATACCCGCCCACGGCCTTTTTTTGACGCCGCAGGTCCATCTTCATGTTGGCGCTTGTGCAGTAATTGATGCCCGCCTTGGGGATGTCGTCCCAGTCACCCGGGATCTTGGGGGGGAGGACCATCTTGTCGTAAGGCTTGAAGGGAGGATAATAGGATCGCGGCGCCACGAAGGGGACGTGCGGGCGAACGAAGCCCACGCCAAGCCAGAAAGGGCTCTCCATGGGCTTGCCGATAAGCTCGACCGCCTTTTGGGCCGTCTTACCGTCGGAGTGGACCAAGTCGTCGCCGTCGGCTTCCACCACCACGAAGGTGTTCCCGCCCACTGCGGGCTTTTTGCCGTCGGGGTTGTTTTGCAGGGTCTCCCCGTCTCCGGGCGCTCGCCACTCGGGACCTTTACTGTTGAAGCGTTCCGTCCAGGAGGCCTCGTCGTCCGCCCCGTGACCACCTTGTTCGATACCTCCGGGAACACCCATATGGAAGATCTTGCTGACCCGGGCCGCGTAATAGCCGTTGTTCTTGAAATGCTGGGACCAAGTCGCCCTGTCGCCGATCTGCGGCCGGGGATTCTTGTACCCGAGGGCTCCCGTGGCATGGGGGTAATACCCCGACATGAAGCTGGCCCGCGAAGGTCCGCAGTAGGTTCCCTGGCAATAAGCCTGCGTGAAGCGCGTGCCGCGTTCGGCCAGGCTGTCGATGTTGGGCGTCTTGCATACCTTGTTTCCATAACAGGAAAGGGCGGTGGAAGTAAGGTCATCGGAGATGATGAAGAGTACGTTCGGCTTTTTGCCGGCGCTGGGATAGGCTCCGGCGAGGATCAGGGCGAGCAATGCGCATTTTAATTTCATGGTTTTTCATGTTGTTGTGTTTGCCTGTAAAAATACAAGCAGGTAATTGAAGTGTCATGGAGATAAGCTCGCTGAACCAAGCCCCCTTCGACAAGTCCCGCAACTCACGAAAAGTCGTGGCCTTTTTAGTTGGGCTGGCCTTCCCCTTGTTTTGTCTCGGCTCGGGCAAGCCGGCGCTTTCCTGGTCTTCCGGTCAAGGCACGGCCAGGGGGGAGCGCGTCATCGAGGGAATTCGGACGATGGACGGAGGGTTCCTTGCGGTGGGCAGGACGATGGAAAGGGTGGGCCGATATTCCGACGGCCTGGTCGTAAAGATCGATGAAAGCGGACGCCTCGAGTGGCAGAGGACCCTTGGTAGGCCCGGAGCCATGGACGAGGCCCGCTGCCTGGTGGAGGCCTCGGACGGTTTCATCATAGGGGGCTCGATCAACAAGGGCGGGAGATCCCGGCCCGGGCTATGGAAATTAGGCCGTTCGGGGCAAACGAAATGGTTCCGTACCTTTGAGGGTGAAGGGCATGGGGCCGTCCGAGGACTGGCCTCGGGAAAGGCAGGCATCGTGGCTACGGGCTACCTTGGGTTCGCAGAGGCTGAAGTCCCCTTCATCGCCGATGAGGCAGCCGGTTTTCTCCTCAATACGGATGCCGAGGGAAACCTGCTTTGGCGCAGGGAACTACCCGTTTCCCAGGGAAGCAAGGTGGAGGTGGATGCCGGGAGCGGGCGGATCGCGGTCTGTTCCACCGCATGGAGGTTTTCCGGGGGCAGGGATCATCAGGATGGTTGCCTGATGTTGTTCGATTCCCGGGGAAAAACACTCTGGACGAAATACTACGGCGGGGCGGACATGGATCAGTTTTTCGACATCGATCCCTGTCCCGGGGGCTTTGTTCTGGCCGGACACAGCAGGAGCCTTGGGGGGGGCGGTTGGGATGCGTGGCTGGTCCGCGTGGACAAGCGCGGCAATATGGTTTGGCAGCGTAATTACGGTCAACCCATGGGCGGGGATCCGAAATTGATCTACGATGAGTGCTATTGCGTCAAGGCTACCGCGGACGGTGGGTTCGTTCTCGCCTGCGGATCGGGAATCGAGCCCGAGAACGTTCGAAACCGCAAGGATCCCCTCAACGTCTGGGCCGCCTACCTTATCCGCACCGACGGGAAAGGCAGGGAATCCTGGAAATACCTTTTTCACAAGCCCCATGACGGGCATAACGCGGCGGAGTGGGTGGTTCCCTACGCGGGCAACGCCTACCTGCTCCTGCTCGATAGCGACCACCTCGGATCAATGGGGGAGGAGAACTTCGGTTTTCTCGGGATTCTCGAAAAAGAGTCCCTGCCCCCGGGCAAACGTCCCTAGGTGGGAAGTTTGATGTTGCCAACTTGTCGGGACGCTTTCCTTTAGGTAGAAAATGAAAACAAGTACCGCTTTGCTCGTTCTTCCATGCCTTTTGTCGTTCATGATTGTCGCTCAAGGAGACGATTCCGGGAAGTCTCCCGAAATGCTCGCCGTGGAGGCGGCCGGCGGACTGGTCCTGCCCCTGCCGGGAGGGGGATGGGAAGTGGAGTTCCACCTGCGGGGTCGGGATGCGCTGACTGATGATGGGCTTAAGACTCTTTCCCCCTTGGGAGAGGTCTTTTCCCTCAACCTCAGGGATACCCGGATCACCAGCGAAGGGCTCGTTCACATAGGGAAGCTTACCGGCCTGCGCAAGCTGCACCTCGAGAGGACCAAGGTGGACGATGCCGGCTTGGCTCACCTGTCGGACCTCAAGGAACTCGAATACCTCAACCTTTACCAGACCGAGGTGTCGGATGAAGGCCTCAAGCATCTCTCGGGCTTGAAAAAACTCCAGAGCCTGTATCTTTGGCAGACCAAGGTTTCCGATGAGGGAGCGGCCAAGCTCCGCAAGGCCCTCCCTTCCGTTCGCATCTCGCTTGGGCTGGATCTCGAAAAACTGGCGGCGGCAGCCCCTAAGCCCGATCCTCCCGAGTCAAGGGAGTCCTTGAAGTGGTTGCCCCACGGGGGGGCCGCCAAGCCCCCTTCGAAGTCCGTCCCGGGCTCCTTCATCAGGGTCAACTTCAAGAACCAGGGCAAGGAGCCGGTTAAACTGACCTGGATCGACTACGGGGGGGGGAAGAAATTTTACGCCGAAATTGCCTCCGAGGCGGTCAGGGACCAGACTACCTATTCACAGGCCGTATGGCTGATCTCCGACCTCTCGGACAAACCCTTGGGCTATTTCGTCACGGGCAAGAAGAACGCCAACGCTTTCATCCCCAAGAAATAAATGCCCCTGAAGTCCCTCGAATAGTTTCGACTTTTAGATGTTTTTTCAGGAAAATATTCACAGATGCTGAGTATCCGTCATTCGAGAAGGGATTTTCTGCGTTCGGGCGTGGGTTTGGCCGGTCTTACCCTCCCGACTTTTTTGCAGGCCCGTAACTCCTCCCTCTCTTCGTCCGCCTCGGCCAAGGCCTGCATCATCATCTACACTTGGGGCGGCATGAGCCATTTCGAGTCCTTCGATCCCAAGCCGGAGGCTCCGGTCGATCTGCGTGGTGAATTCAAGCCCATCCCGACCGCGACCCCGGGGATGCAGTTTTGCGAGCACGTTCCTCTCCTCGCCAAGCATTCGGAAAAGCTGGCCGTGGTGCGTTCGGTCCACCACAAGCAGGGTGGGCATCAGCAAGGGATGTACGTCACCCTGACCGGGCACGATCCGGTACCAGGAATCAAGGCCAAGGGACGGAACAATCATCCCTCCCTGACTTCCATGCTCTCTTATTTCCACGACCCGGCAGTCGGAACGCCCGCTGCCATCCGGATGCCCTACTCGATGTACGACAACGGCAAGCAGATGGCTGGGGAAGGCGCCGGGTGGCTGGGTTCCAAGCATGATCCCATTCTTTTGCGCACCCCGGCCGGCGAGCCCTATGGGGGCGTCAATCGTTATACCGACCGGGAGCTCAACTTGCTTCTCAACCTGGAGAAGGAGCGGGTATCCGGAAGAAATGCCCTGCTCGAGCAACTGGAAGGCACGCTCTCCGCCCGCGTGGGCTCGGGAACGGCCTACGATCAGCTTGATCATTACCGCAAAATGGCATCGGATATTCTTCTCGGATCACCCGTCCGCAAGGCCTACGACCTGGAGAGCGAGGACCCGCGCATCCGCGCCATGTACGGCGACCATATGGGTGGCCAGAGCCTCCTGCTGTCCCGCAGGCTGGTGGAGGCGGGGGTGCCCGTCGTGCAGGCCGTTTGTTCGGCCAGCGACCTGGCTGGCGGCGGGGGCGACAACTGGGATACCCACCGCGATCATTTTCCGAAGATGAAGAACCGCCTTCTTCCCGTCTTCGACCGAGCGGCCTCGGCTCTCCTGACGGACCTTGAGATGCGCGGCATGCTGGAGGAGACCCTCGTCGTCTTCCTGACCGATTTTGGACGGACCCCCAAGATCAACGGGAACGGTGGCCGCGATCATCACCCCGGGGTATACTCCCTGGTCCTTGCGGGCGGAGGAATCAGGGGAGGGCAGGTCTACGGCTCAAGCGACCGCAAGGGGGCTGAGCCTGGTTCCGACCCCTGTTCCCCGGCAGACGTTCATGCCACCGTATACCGGGCCATGGGGATCAACCCAGACATGGAGTTGCACGATCAGCAGGGTCGCCCCTTCAGGATCTGCGACGGTCAACCGCTTCCTCTTACCTGACCCGCGTCCTGGATCTCCCTCCATCTCGGGCACCGGTTTTCATGTGCGTTGACCATCCCTACCGCCTGCATGAAGGCGTAGATGATGACCGGCCCGCAAAACTTGAAACCCTTTTTGCGAAGATCGGCGGAGAGAGCTTTGCTCTCGAGAGACTGCACTGGGTGTTCGCGGTAGGAGCGGACGTTTTCAACGATCGGGCTCCCTCCGACGAATCCCCACAGATACCTCGAGAAGGCGCCTTTTCCCGATTCCATGATCCTGAGGTAGAGCCCGGCGTTCCCGATGGTGGCCCTGATCTTCGACTCGGAACGGACGATCTTTTCGTTGCCGAGCAAGCGTCTGGTCTCGGCTTCACCGTAGCGGGCGATTCGCTCCGGGTCGAATCCGTCGAACGCCTCCCGGAAGGAGTCTCTCTTGGCGAGGATGGTTCGCCAGGAAAGGCCCGCCTGGAAGCCGTCGAGGACGAGTTTCTCAAACAGGCCGCGGTCGTCGTACTCGGGGACGCCCCATTCCAAGTCGTGGTATCGGCGGTAGAGGGGGTCCCCTGGAGGAGCCCAAGGGCAGGGACACTCGCTAGTCATCTCCTCATTTCTAGACTTGAGTTCGCCAGCCGTCCAGCCTTTCGACGAAATGCCCCTTGCACCGCGCGATAGTACTTGGTCTCGTTCACCTTCCGTGCTACAAGCCGACCTTCTTTTCAACACCCGAGTTACCAACGTCATGACCGAGAAAAATCCATTCTTCACGACCGTTCGGCAGTCCGTGGCGGACGTAGGCGAACGCCTCTCCTGAGCCTTTCGGGTATTTTTCGTCACTTGGGTATTACCTTGAGCATGGGGTCGATCAAGATGGATAAGCGCTTTGGGACCAAGGCATTTCTCGTCTGCCTTCTTGCCTGCCGGGTTTTGTCCGGACTCTCCGCCCAGACAACCGCGTCCGGCGGGAAAGCCCTCAGTCTCCTTTTGCATGAAGTCAGGCAAGCCCCCGTCATTGACGGCAACCTGAGCGATCCTTGCTGGAAAAAAGCACCCGTGGCCCGGGACTTTATCCAAAGACAGCCGAACGAGGGCGAGCCGGCCACGGAAAAGACCGAGGTCCGGGTGTGCCGGGACCGGAAGACCCTCTTCATCGCGGTACGATGCTTCGATTCTCAACCGGACAAGATTGCCGCCAAGGTCATGCAGCGGGATGCGAGCGTCAAGGGCGACGATTATTTCTTCATCCTGCTGGACCCTTTCCGCAGAGGCCGCGAGGGATACTATTTTCGGTCCAATGCCAACGGAGCCAAGGGCGAGGGGTTGGTCAACTCGGACATCCAGCGGCCGAATATGGATTGGGATACGATCTGGGAAGCGAAGGGAAAGGTGGACGAACTGGGCTGGACGGCGGAATTCGCCATTCCCTTCCGAAGCATTTCCTTCGACGAGGATTCCGATTCCTGGGGGATCGATTTCGGTCGCTGGTTCGCGAGAAAACAAGAGCGTACCAAATGGATTGGCTTTGCCCGTGAGAGGCAGTGGTTCTCCATCGAGGAGACCGGCAGGATCGAGGGAATGGAAGAGCTTGAGACGGGGAAAGGCATTGATTTCAAGCCTTATGCCTCGGCCAAGTTCGTTTCCGAAGAGGGTAGGGACGACTTCGACTTGGAAAGCGGGTTCGATCTCTTTTACCAATGGACGCCCAGTCTCGGGGCAACGCTTACCTTCAACACCGACTTTGCCGAGACCGAGACCGATCAGCGAAGGGTGAACCTGACCCGTTTCCCCCTTTTCTTTCCGGAGAAGAGAGACTTCTTCCTCAAAGGGGCGGAGCAGTTTTCCTTCGGTCCCGTAAAGGCTCCGCTGGCCTTTCACTCCCGCACCATTGGTCTTTCCGAGAGCGGGCAATTGATCGACGTGGAGGGTGGATTCAAGGTTGCGGGCAGGCAGGGGCCCTTGGGGGTAGGTATGCTGGGCATGAAGCTTGATGATACGGAAATCGGCTCGGGCGAGGTGTACGTGGGTCGCTTTACCTACGATCTTTTCGAGGAGTCCAAGGCCGGCGCGATTTTCACCTCCGGGGATCCTCAGGCGGACCTCGACAACCAACTGACCGGGGTCGATCTCGACTTGAGCAGCAGCGACTGGTGGGGCGGGAAAAGCGTGTCCCTGCACAGTTTCGTAATGTCCACGAACGATGAAACCAAGGGCACGGACGAAACTTTCGGGAGTTGGTTCTCCTACCCCAACTATCCCTTCCGCATGGGTGGGCACTGGCTTCATACCGGTGAAGATTTTGAGCCCGCCTTGGGATTCGTTCGGAGAACGGGGGGTCGTTCCGGTTCCTTCCACTCGTCCTATTCCTTCAAGCTGGAGGATCACCCTTATGTGGATGACCTTACCGTCGCCGCCGCCTATTCCCGTTACGACCTTCTTGACGGGGGTCTGGACACCGAGGAAATCAACCTTAAGCTGATTGAGGTGAGAACCCATGAGGGCGACCGTTGCGATTTCTCGGTCGAAATCGAGCGCGAGATCCTGACCGTTCCCTTCGAGATCGTGGATGGGATCGTAATCCCGGCGGGGGAGTACAGGCAGGTTGAATTCGAGATCGAGTGGGGAACCAGCGCCAAGCGTCCCTTCTTCATGGAGATGGAGATCGAGTACGGGGACTACTACGCCGGACATGCCCTCAAGCTGGAAAGTGAAGTCTTCTACCGTCCCAACCGCTTCGGTCAGTTGGAACTTGGAGGAGAATTCACCGATGCCGACATGCCGGTGGGTGACTTCGAGGTCTGGACCGGCTTTCTCGGGCTGCGCCTCACCCCCACTACCACGCTATCCTTCAACAGCGTGACCCAGTACGATAATCTTTCCAAGCGCATGGGCCTCAACAACCGCATCCGCTATATCATCAAGCCGGGAAGCGACCTCTTTCTGGTCTTCAACAAGGGATACCAGAGGGAATTGGGGAAATTCAGGGGTTTCCGAACCGAGTCCATCGCCAAGCTCGGCTGGACCTTCCAGTTCTAGCCCGGCGTCCCTGCTTACTTTGCTACTTTCGACCCGGAGTCGTTTTCCCGGACTCGATTCACCATTTGCTGGGCGGTGTGGAGCTGTCGCTGGAAAATCACGAAGGATTCGTCGGCACTGAGTTCCTCGGCGATCAGCTTGCGGGTCGTTTCCCTTCGGATTTCGTGAAGTTCCCTTGCAATCTCGTTCATTCGCTTAGTCGTGGTCCCCTCGACCAATTCCGAAGTGATGGCCTCCACCTTGGCGAAGTATTCGTCCAGGCTCTCCTTCATCCGCATGAGGTAAATCTGCCTGAGCGTGGAGGCGGCTCCCCACGCAATGGCCAGGATGGACAAAACCAGGCCGATGGTCTCGGCCCACTTCTCGATGAAACCGGGTTCGTCGCTCTCATAATGAAGCTTGGATCCCTCGTGAATGGCGAACTGAAGATGATGCGACTCCTTCGGGTGCCCCATTTGGGCCAAGATGGGCTGGGCGCGAATCAAGACGCCTTGGCGATGGTGGAGGAATCTCGTCAACTCGAAGGCGTCCACTTCATCAAGGTCGGCTCGACAGGCCAGGAGCACTTTGGTGCCCAAGGTGGGAAGCTTTTTCGTAGGCTCCGCCTTGCCGGGTCCGGTTGGGTAGGCCCCTGCGGGAATGATCGAAGGGAGGACGAAAGGGTAGGACAATCTCACGCTTTCGGAAGGCGCTTGCCCCAGCCCGAGAAGCTTGAACCCGCCCTCTGAGAGAAACGCGCCTATGGTTGGATTCCCGACTCCCGTAACGATGCAAAGACCCTTGACTTCACCACTCCTCAATGCCTGGAGCCCGTCCTCGAGGCTTTCGTTCCTCCACTTCCTCCCCAAGTCCTTGAGGCCCATTTGCCCGAGCACGGCCATGGCCAGGCCTTCGGTTCCTCCACCAGCGGGTCCGAGCGAGAGAGCCTTACCATCCAGGTCGGCTGCCGATTCGACCTCGGCAGGTACGATCACGTGGAGGGCCTCCTCGTAGAGGGTGGCAATGCACCGGATGGTCTCGTCGCCGGAAACGTCGTTTTGAACCAGGCAGAGGTCGGCCTTGCCTTCGCCCAGCAAACGCAGGTTCTGCAGGCTCCCTGAACTGCCTTCGACTCGCACCTTCCACCCCTTGCCTTCGGCAAGTTCAGCGGCTAGGGTTCGGGCGACGTCGTCGTATCTGCCCCCACTTTCTCCTCCTGCCAGAATCCATTCCCTCTTGGGTGAGCCCGAGGTTATGAAATAGATGCAGGAAACGATGGCTAGGGAAAGAAGCAAGGCGATGCCCGCAATCCGGATTGGTTTCATGAATGTCGCGCTAAGGGGTTGGGGAGTGTTCTTCGCATGATTTGCGGGAATTCAGCAAATCCGCTTCCCCGAATCTCGTAAAGAGCCAATTTCGATCGGACGGGCGTTGATTTTGCCTTCCGTTTAAAATGCCCATCCATTCATTCTCTGTCGGTTGACTTTGCCCGGTTGAGCTTTTAGCGTGATGGCTTCCGTTATGCCGAAGATCGCCCGAATCTTGTTCCCATCCCTCGCGCTCGGCCTTGTCCCGTTTTCCTGGCTGCAGGCAAAGATTGATTTCAACAGCCAGATCAAGTCCCTTCTTTCCAACCGGTGCATTGCCTGTCATGGGCCCGATGAGGAAGACCGCAAGGCCGGTTTGCGCCTGGACACCTTCGAGGGAGCGACGCGCGACCTCGACGGGTATTCCGCCATCGTGCCCGGCAACCCCGAGGATAGCGAGATTCTCTTCCGGATAACCTTGCCCAAGGGAGACGCCGACCTCATGCCCCCCAAGGGAAGGGGAGAGAGGCTGAGCGAGGAGGAGGTAGCCCTGCTGAGGGAATGGATCAAGCAGGGTGCTCAGTACGACAAGCACTGGTCGTACAAGCAACCCGTTCGCCTCCAGACCCCGCAGGGTATCCATCCGGTGGATCATTTCATCCGGGAGCGTCTCCGGGAAGAAGGCCTGAAGCTCTCTCCCCGGGCGGATCGCCGAACCTTGGCCCGTCGCGTTAGTCTCGACCTGATCGGCCTCCCTCCCAGGCTTGAGGAGGTGGAGTCCTTCGTTGCCGACAAGGATCCCAAGGCCTATGAGAATTTCGTCGACCGGTTGCTGGCCCGTTCCGAGTTCGGGGAACACTGGGCCAGGATGTGGTTGGACTTGGCCCGCTACGCCGACTCGGCAGGCTATGCCGACGATCCGCCCCGTACCATCTGGGCCTACCGCGACTACGTTATCCGGGCTTTCAACAAGAACCTGCCTTTTGACGAGTTCACGATCGAGCAAATCGCCGGTGATCTTTTGCCCGAGCCCGATGAGGATCAATTGATCGCCACCGCCTTTCACCGCAACACCCAGACCAACAACGAAGGCGGAACCAATGACGAGGAGTTCCGCAACGTCGCGGTGGTAGACCGGGTCAACACCACCTTCGCTACCTGGATGGGCACGACCATGGCCTGCGCCAATTGCCATACCCACAAGTACGACCCCATCACCCACGAGGAATACTTCCGGGTCTTCGACATTCTCAACCAGACCGAGGATTCCGACAAGCGTGACGAGAGGCCCACCTTGCAAGTCAAGGACGAGGCTTCCGAGCAAAGACGGATCCCTCTTCGCAAGCAGATCGAGGAACTGAAGCTTACCATCAAGCAGAGCAAGCCAGCCGCCGCGAAGGCCGCGCCTCCTGGCCACAAGGGCCCTCTCAGGGCCCGCTTCGTCCGGATTATCAACCCTGACAAACAAAGCTACCTTCATTTGGCTGAGGTGGAAGTTTACCAAGGCGGCAAGAACCTGGCATTGTCCGGCAAGGCCACCCAAATAAGCACGGGTTACAACGGACCTGCCAAACTTGCCATCGATGGGAATACCGATGGTGACTATTTCGTCGGCAAGTCGGTCACCCATACGGCGAAGGCGGACGGGCCCTGGTTGGAAATTGATCTTGGTTCCGAGCAGGCAGTCGACCGGATAGTTGTCTTTAACCGTACGGACGGTGGAGCAGGAAGCCGCCTCAAACAGTTTTGGGCGGTTGCCTATGATGCCGGGCGTCAACCCGTATGGGCTCACTTGAGCAAGAAAACACCCAATCCAAAGTGGGAAGGGAAGATTCCGAAAACGCACGATGCGTTTTCGAAAGCGGACAAGGATTTCCTCGCTTCTTATCTTAAGATGGATCAGCCGTCCCCTAGTGATGCGCTTACCAAGAAATTGAAGGATCTGGAGAAGAAGCTCGCCGCAGTAAAGGGTCCCACCGTCCCCATCTTCCGCGAACTGCCCAAGGAAAGGCGCCGCAAGACCTTCATCCACTTGCGGGGTTCCTACCTCAGTCACGGTGAGCAGGTTCAAGCCGGTTTCCCCACTTCTTTGTTTCCCGCCCCCCAGGGGGTTGAAAAGCCCACCCGCCTGGACTTGGCAAAGTGGCTGGTAGACGAGAAAAACCCTCTCACCGCCAGGGTCTCGGTGAACCGGTTCTGGGAGAAAATCTTTGGGGTCGGCCTAGTTGCCACGAGTGAGGAATTCGGCTCCCAAGGGGAACTTCCTTCCCACCCCGAGCTTCTCGACTGGTTGGCTACGGAATTCGTCCGGACGGGCTGGGACGTCAAGGCCTTCATCAGGTTGCTCGTCACTTCCGAGGCCTACCTTCAGAACTCCCACGTTACGGACGAGCTCGCCGCCCGCGACCCCGCCAACCGCCTCCTCGCCCGCGGCCCGCGCATCCGCTTGTCCGCGGAGATGGTGCGCGACCAGGCCTTGGCCGTGGCGGGCCTTCTCAGTTCGAAGATGTATGGCCCACCGGTCCGTCCCCCTCAGCCGAACATGGGTCTTAGAGCTGCCTTTGGCGGGGGGATCGACTGGAAGACGAGCGCTGGGGAGGACCGTTATCGGCGCGGGCTCTACACCACTTGGCGGAGGTCCAACCCCTATCCTTCGATGGCTACCTTCGATGCCCCGAACCGCGAGGTCTGCACCGTCAGGCGCGACCGGACCAACACCCCATTGCAGGCTCTCGTCACTTTAAACGACCCGGTCTACGTCGAGGCCGCCCAATCTCTCGCCCGCATCATGCTGAAGGCAGGCGAGAACCCGTCCGACCGGCTTAAGGCCGGGTTCGAAAGGTGCCTTGCCCGTCCTCCTGGGGAGGCGGAGCTCGATCGCCTGGTCAAGTTGTTCGAGCAGGTACGAACCCGATACGCCGAGGATGCGGAGTTGGCCAAGAAGATGGCCACCGACCCTCTCGGGCCGGCCCCCAAGGATGCGGATTTGGCCGACTTGGCCTCCCTGACCGTGGCGGCGAACGTTCTACTAAACCTCGACGAAATTTTGATGAAACGATAATTTTCCGGAACCGATCACCGCAATGAATCCACTTCTCGAACAAATTCAGCTCAAGACCCGCCGTCACTTCCTCAAGAATTGCGGAATGGGACTCGGGGCCGGCGCCTTGGCCCACATTCTCTCTCCCGAGGCCTTCGCCTTGAAGGCCCCCAAGAACCCCTTGCTGCCCCGCAAACCCCATTTCGATGCCAAGGCCAAGCGCGTCATCTACATTCACCTGACCGGCTCCCCTCCCCATCTTGATATGTGGGATTACAAACCGGAATTGGTCAAGCGAACCGACGAGGCATGCCCCGACGAGTTCGTGAAGGGCAAGACCTTTGCCTTTACCTCGGGCACCCCCAAGCTCATGGGTACCCCCCGGACCTTCAAGCAGTATGGAAAATCCGGAATGTGGATGTCGGATGCCATTCCGAATTTCCATGAGCATGCCGATGACTTTTGCGTGATCAAGTCGATGCACACCGACCAATTCAATCATGCCCCTGCCGAACTGTTCGTGCACACCGGTTTCCCTCAGCCCGGCCGTCCCTCCTTCGGAGCATGGACGACCTACGGACTCGGTTCCGAAAACCAGGACCTTCCGGGTTACGTCGTATTGATTTCCAGCGGAACCCAGCCTAATGGCGGCAAGAACTCCTTCAGCGCAGGGTTTATCCCCTCCGTTTACCAAGGCGTGCAATGCCGGTCCAAGGGAGACCCCGTTCTCTATGTTTCCGATCCACCCGGCATGGACCGCGGTTTGCGGCGGGCGAGCTTGGATGCTTTGCGTGATCTCAACCAAAAGGCATCCGAGCAATTCGCTCATCCCGAGACCCTCACCCGCATTGCTCAGTACGAGCTGGCCTACCGGATGCAGGCCTCGGTTCCCGAAGTCATGGATATTTCCAAGGAATCCCCCCAAACCCTCGAGGCCTATGGCGCAAAGGTAGGGGGAGCCAGTCTCGGCAACAATTGCCTGCTTGCCCGCCGTCTGGCTGAAAAGGGCGTGCGATTCGTCCAGCTTTTCGATTGGGGTTGGGATTATCACGGGACCAATCCCAAGGAGGATATACGGGATGGCTTGACCAGAAAGTGCGCCACCATGGACAAGCCCATTTCCGCCCTCATCAAGGACCTCAAGGAGCGTGGATTGTTCGATGAGACCCTCATCATCATAGGTGGAGAATTCGGAAGGACTCCCTTCCGGGAGGGAAGAACCGCCCGGGGCAAGGTTCTTGGCCGAGACCATTTCCCCGACTGCTATACCATGGTGATGGCCGGAGGAGGAGTAAAGGGAGGACACGTTCACGGGGAATCCGACGAGCTAGGGTTCAGCGTGGCCAAGGATCCCGTCCACGTTCACGATCTCCAGGCTACCTGGATGCGCCTGCTGGGATTCGATCACGAGCAACTGACTTACCGTTTCCAAGGTCGTGATTATCGCCTGACCGACGTCCACGGACATGTGGTCAAGGACCTCATCGCCTAGTTCCAGGCCTTGCGGCGTTTGCGTTTTGAGGTTGTTGGTTCGCAGGCTTTTTCTCTTTGCGGCTTTCGTTCTTCCCCTCGGTTGCTGGGCCCAGTCCATGTGGATTTGGGAAAAGGACGGCAGGTCTGCGGGAACAAAACTGAGCTTTGCCAAGGCGTTCGACGTTTCGGGACATCCGATCGAGGCTAGGTTGAAGGCGGTGGGGGACTTCTGTTCCCTTGAAGTCCGGTTGAATGGCAGGAAAGTCGGCCAATCACCCGCCCATGGTTCCTTGATCGACGAGCGGGTGGAGGGCTGGTTGACCAAAGGGAAAAACATCGTGACGATTTCAGCACGCTCGGCGGGAAAGGCCCCGGCTGTTGCCTTGCGACTGGATTGGAACGATGCCAAGGAGAGTCGTGGTTCGGTCTTCAGCAATGAGAGCTGGGAGTCCGTGAAAGGGAGCATCGGGTCGTTTGGTTCCCTTTCCGAGGAAGCGTGGTGGAACCGACCACCGCTACTCCTCGATTCCCTCGACGACTATACCCAGTGGAAGCGGGCATCCAAAGCGGAGGCGGGTACCGACCCCGGCGCCTTCTTCACCTTGCCCGGTTACGAAGTCGATCTCCTCCGTTCGGCGGGTAAGGACGAAAACTCCTGGGTAAGCATGGCCTTCGACCCGCAGGGAAGGCTTTCAATCGGGCGCGAGGACAAGGGCCTTTTGCGCTTCACCTTTTCTCAGGACCGCAAAAAAATCATCCGGACCGAGAGCATCGAGGATACCCTCAAGGAATGCCGGGGCCTGCTCTATGCCCACGGCGCCCTTTATGCCAACGCCAACAACTCGCGAGCCCTATACAGGTTGCGAGACTTGGATGGGGACGGTCGGTTCGAGGAGAAGAACCCCCTTTACCAGTCCGAGGGTGGGGTGGGGCATGGGCGCAACGACTTGGCCCTCGGGCCCGATGGCATGATCTACGCCATTCATGGTGATTCCGTCCGTATTCCCGAGGACCTGCCCAACCGGACTTCCCCCCTCCGTCGCTCCCGCTTGCCTTATCGACCGAACGAGGGGCACGTCTTGAGAATGGACGAGGACGGCAAGTCCATCGAGCTTTTCTGCGGGGGGCTGCGCAACCCCTACGGCATTGCCTTCAACCGTCATGGTGAAGCCTTCACCTACGATGCCGATGCCGAGAATGACATGGGCACGCCCTGGTACCGGCCGACCCGGGTCAAGCACTTGACCAGTGGAGCCGATTTCGGATGGCGGGCGGTTACCGGGAGTTGGCCGCCATACTACCCCGATCACCCAGACAACACTCCGCCAACCGCCCATATCGGGAAAGGGTCTCCCACCTCCGTGAAATTCGGATATAAAAGTAATTTTCCTCCTGCCTATCAGGATGCTCTCTTCGTCCTCGACTGGACCTTTGGCCGTATTCTCGCCGTCCACATGCTAGAGCGTGGAGCCGGATACGCCGGTGTGCCCGAGGTTTTCTTGAGGGGCCGTCCCTTGAACGTCACGGACTTGGAATTCGGTCCCGACGGCGCCATGTATTTCATTACGGGTGGCCGCCGCACCCAGAGTGCCCTTTACCGGGTTCGCTATGCGGGGACAAGCGGTCGACCGGGCGGTCCTGCAACCGTTCAGCAAACCCTCCGGTCGGAGATTTCCGCACAAGCTCGGACCCTTCGCCGCAGCCTGGAATGGCATCACGGAAAACCGGCTCAACAAACCGATGAGGCTTTGCATGGTGATGGCTTGGCAGGTAAGTTGACCTCACTGTGGGTTCACTTGGGGAGCGTCGATTCGCGCATCCGTCAAGCCGCACGCATTGCCCTGGAGCAAATGCCCTTGAAGCATTGGCGATCCGCCGCCTTGTCGGACAACGCAAACCCGGGGGCTCAACTGACTGGCTGGACCGCCTTGATGCACGCCGATCCCGGACAAGCGTTCGCCATCCTCCCCAAACTGGCCAGGCTAGACCTTGCGTCGCTCGATGAGGACCTGATCCTCCGAGCGGTCCATCTGTATGCCCTTTGCCTAAAGGATGGGCCCGGATCGTTTGGGCCGGAGATTCTTGCCCAGCTTCGACCCCTTTACCCAAACCAGTCGGATAAGCTGAACGGGTCGCTCGCGCCCCTGCTCATCGCCCTTGATCCGAAAGGATCGGTCGGCCGGTCGGTCGAATTGTTGAAAAGTTGCGAGGATCCGGTCCAAACGGTTCATTACCTGCACCACTTGCGTCATGCCAAGGAGGGCTGGAGCCCCCCTCTTAGGGAAACCTACTTCCGGAAACTCGGGGAAGCCACCGGGTACGTCGGGGACAGCCGCGGCTTGCCGACCAGCCTCGGCAGGATCAGGAAGGATGCCCTGTCCACGGTGTCCGACGGCCGCGCGAAAAAATACGAAGTCCTTTCCGCAGCCCGGGCCCGGATGCCTCCCTTGCCCGATCTTACGGGCAGGAAGTTCGTACAAAACTGGAAACCCGATGATTTTTCGGGGCAACTGGGCTTCAAGCCTGCGGCCGCTTCCGCTTCCTCCGGAAGGCAGGCCTTCGAGGTGGCCCTGTGCAGCCGTTGTCATCGATTTGCGGGGTCCGGTCATGCGGTGGGTCCCGACTTGACCGGAGTGGCCGGCCGTCTGGGGCGAAGCGACTTGTTGCGGGCCATCCTCCTTCCCTCCGAATCCATTGCCCAGAACTACCGGACCGACGTCCTGAAGTTGACCGACGGACGGATCTTGACCGGTCAGGTCATCCCTACCTTGGATTACCGATCCCCTTTCCTCTTGCTTGCGGAAAATCCTCTGCAACCCGATCAAGCTATCAAGATACTGAAGGTCGACGTTCTCAACAAGAGGCGCTCGGAATCGTCCATTATGCCTCCGGGTTTGTTGAACAACTTGAGCAAGCAGGAGGTTCTCGACCTTCTGGTCTACCTCGAGGGCAAGGGCAACTAGGCCAGGACTTCCCTCATCGCGCCCGTGCTGTCGGCGAAGGAATCCGCCTTCACGCCCAAGCTTTTCTGGATGGTCACGAAGAGGTTGGAAAGGGGAACCTCGGAACCGAACTTGAGGAATTGGCCATGCTCAAAGCCCATGTCCTTGCCACCTGCGAGAACCAACGGGTAGTTGTTGTTGTTGTGGGTCTTGCTGTTGCTGCTGCCGTAGAAGAGGCAGGTGTTGTCCAGAACGCTTCCCTCGCCCTCCTTCATCTCGCTGAGGCGCTTGATCAAGTAGGCCAGGCACTGGGTCTGATAAAGATCCCATTTGCCTTTGTTCTCGGCCCCTTTCCCTCCTTTGCCGGCTCCATGGGCCAGGCCGTGGGCATCCTTGGCGAAACCGAGAAGGGAAGGGAATTTGTTGGCGATGGAAATGGCTCCGTGCATGCTGGCCAACTGGTAGGTGACGAAGCGGGTGGAGTCGGTCTGGAAAGCAAGGGCGATCAGGTCGAGCATGGTATGGATCAGCTTGCCCGGGGTCTCGTTGTCGGCGTCCAGGGTAAGGCCCTCGGCGTTGACCTTGGGCTTGGGCACATCCAGCCAGCGGGCGGAGCGCTCTACGTCCTGTTCGATCTCGCGCACCGAAGTGAGGTACTGATCGAGCTTGTCCTGATCGGTCTTGCCGAGCTTGCGCTGCAGGGTTTTGGCCTCGCCAAGGAGAAGGTCCAGATGACTGCCCGTGCGGGTCAACCCTTTCCTCTGGGCATCAATGGATTCCCCCTTGAGTCCGAACAGCTTCTCGAATAGGAGGGCCGGTCGGTTGAGGGAGGGAATGGGCTGTCCGTTATTGGCATAGGACAGGGTGTTGGCTCGGGTGGGAAGCCCGGTGCCTCCGTCCGAGGAAAGGGTCAAGCTGGTGAAGCGGGTCTTGGTTCCGAGCCGATGGGTGCGGGCCATGAACTGGTCGAGGGAAATTGAGTTCTTCAACCCAGTGGCCCCGAGGCTCATTTCCTCCCCCGTGAGAAAGGTATCGCCACTGTCGTGCCCACCGATTCTTCTTACCTTTGGATGGGACAGTCCGCCCAGCACGGTGACCTGATCGCGCCAGGGTTCGAGGGGCTCAAGCGACTTGTTGAAGGTGAAGTCCTTCCCTCCGCCCTTGGGGAACCAGTGCCAATGACCAGTCTCGCCATCTTGGCTGGGAAGGCTTACCCCATAGGGAAAATAGATCGAGCAGAACCTGCGCGGCGGAGCCTTGACGGCCGGGGCGGCCAGGGATTCCATCCAAGGCAGGGCGAGGGATATGCCCGTTGCCCGGAGCATGGCCCTTCGGTTCATTTGGAACTTGTTTACGGTCATGGTCTTAGAAAATAATGAGAGATTATGCGAATTAACGCGACAAAAAAGCTTCGCTCCGAATGATGTTTTTCATCAAGGCGGAGAGCCGGTAGCCATCCTTGGCAAAGCCTTCGCTCAACTTCTTGACCGTAGGTTCGTCGGGCAAATCGAGGGATCGGCCGAGGGCGTAGGTCAGCATCTTGGAGGCCAAGGCGTGGGCAAACTGGTCCCGTCTTTGATCCATCAAGAATTTCTTGAGATCCTCCAATCCGTTGATTTTGTGGTTTCCGGGCAGTACGGTCTCGGTCGAAACCGGTTTTTTCATGCGTACGGTCTTTTCTCTGAACAAACCTATGGCGTCGTAGGACTCGAGAGCGATACCCCAAGGGTCGATGCTGCGGTGGCAATCGGCGCAGGCCGCTTTTTTGCGGTGAACCTCCAACTGTTCGCGTACGGAAAGCTTTTCAAAGTTTTCCACGCTTTGCTCGATGCCCGGAACGTCGGGGGGCGGAGGCTTGGGTGGATCGTGAAGCAGGCGTTCCCTAATCCAGACGGCCCGCTTGATGGGGTGGGAGTCGGCCCCGTCCGAGCCGGAGAGTTGAATGGAGGCATGGCCCAGTACCCCGCCCGGCCTGTCCGTGCCCTTGAGGGAAACCCGCTCGAAACGCTGGGACTTGGGTCCCTTCAGGCCGTAATGCTTGGCCAGGGAGGCATTGAGCATGGTGAAATCGGCATCAATGAACTGGAGGGCGGACGAATCGTTTCGGAGGATTTCCCTGAAGAACTCTCGTGTTTCGCTCATCATATCCGTTTTGAGGGAACTGTCGAATTTCTCGTAGTACTGGGGGTTGATGGCGACCCGGTCGACCCCGTCCAGATCGAGCCACTGGGTACTGAACTGGTCGGCGAACCGGTCCGATTTCTCGTCCGCGAGCATGCGCTCGAACTCCTTTTCCAAAACCTCTCTCTTGAGTAGACTTCCATCTTCCGCAAGGGCGAAGAGCTGGTCGTCGGGCATGGAGCTCCAAAGGAAATAGGAAAGACGGGAAGCAAGCTCGTGGGCATTGAGGGGTCTTCCCTTTTCCCCTTTGTGTGGCTCGCTCAGGTAGATGAAGTTAGAAGAGGCCAAGGAGGCGGCGAGGGTTTCCCGGAGGGCGAAAAGGTCTGAATCCTCTTCCTTTCGGATGCTCTTAAAATGACCAACCCACTGGGCGAGCTCATCCTCGGACACGGGCCTTCGCCAGGCTCTGCGCAGGAAACGGCCGATCACCGTCCTTGCGGTTCCGGGTTGGGAAAGGTTCTCCCCATCGTGAATGATTCTTCTATGTTGGGGAGGAGGCCAAGACGGGTAATCGTTGCGGACGAATTCCACCGAATCGATGATGATGCGGGAAAAGTTGGGGTCTTCCGGGTAAACCTTGGCTTTTTTCTTCCTTAGCCTGGGAAGGGGCTTGCGGGCTTGATGAAGGGCGATTTTTTCCGAATGAGCCAACCAGTCGGGGTCAAGCAACCGGTAATTTTTCTTCAGGTTCGCCAATTCTTTCTCGTCGAGGGACTCAACGCCTCCCAGTTTCCCGGCGACCTTGACCAAGGCCATCACCTCGGCCCGTTCCGATGGCCCGTCAAGCGGCGGGACCAGCATCGAGGAAAGGGAGAACCTTGGCCTGCCGATGGTCTGGCCAGAGTTTTGCAGAAAGTCCATCTCGACGACGAATTCCGAACCGCCTTCATGCTCGATTGCCTCGCTGAATTCAAAGGAACACGAGTGGTTTCTGCCCGTCTGGTTACCGGGGCTCCAGCCCGTATTTTTCTTGTCCGCGTCAGTTGAGGCGGCGGCTGACAACTGTTCCTTAGCTTGCCTGAAGTTGCCCTGCGGGTTGATCAGTTTGACCGGCTTGCCTTTGCCCTCGGTTCCGATCGGCTTGGCGAAGACGCGCAGGTCGCTGAGGAGGAAGTTCCCGTTGCCCGCCCGCCCGGGACCTTTTTTCTTAAGGGACTTGTCGGCCAGGGCCTCAATCCGCATGGCCCGCACGCTTGGCATGTCGACGCGGGCCTTGACTACCCATCTGTCGTTCTTGGGGTTGGGCCCGGTGACCAAAAAGGATCCGTCCTTAAGCGGTACGAAACCGGAGCCATCGAGGGATTCGGGTTCGGCATTTCCGAGAATGGCCCAGACCGGCTCGGCGCTCTTTTGCTCCGCCGGATCAAGGAGCCATTTCTCAAAACGTCCAGGCAGTTTCTCCCGTTCGAACAGCTCGCGCCGGGCAAGTAATTCAGTCCTTTCCTTTTCCCATTTTTCAAGTTTCTGCCGGGTGGCCTCCGCATTGATCTCCTCCACGATTTCCTTGTTCTCTCCCTGAGGCGGGGGGGTGCCGTCCTTCAGGACGTTCTGGAAGGTGATCACGCCGTTGAGCTTGTCGAGCGGCACGTGGCTTTCGGGGCGAGGAAAAAAATGAGCATGGGAGGCGAGCTCGTAGTATTGAGGAGTGTTGGAGGTAATGGCCACTTCACCCAGGTCGTCCATCACGTTGAGGGTCAGACCGGATACGAAGTAACCGTAGCGACCCGAAAGAATGGGGGCAGGTTGTCCCGACTTGCGGTCCGTGGAGGCCTTGACCCGGACGGTCAGTCGGCCTTCCCTTGGTGGCTTCTTGAAGGAACCGTGCCAATAATTGACCCGCCCGAGTCTCGGTGATGAGTAGGCCAGGTAGCGCTTGTTTCCCGGACCCCGGATGTTCCCTTTGTTCCAAACCACTTCGCTGGTCGAGGTTTCAGGCTTCCCTCCATCGAGGAGGACGTAGTCGAGGGCTTTCCGGGCCGACTTCAGGTAGTTCTCGATTTGCACGGCCGAGGTAACTTGGCTGGCACCGTTATTAAGAAACCCGTCCGCAGAAAGGGAGTCGTTGGGCAATTCGTCCGCATAGTCGATCTCGAAGCCCAGCAGGTCGGTCATGGTATGTTGGTACTCTGCCCGGTTCAGACGGCGCATGACCAAGGTGCTTTCAGTCCCCTGCATTTTTTGAAAGGCTTCGGAAAGGTTGCGGTCGATCCATTCGGTAAGAATTTTTCTATCCTCGGAGGACAGGGAATCCTCCTCCTCCGGGGGCATCTCACCGAGCTTGACCTGGTCGGATGCATCGTGCCACGTCTCCGCGGCGGCCCGGTCCTCGAGGAAATCGATGGAAAGAGTATCCAGCCTCAGCTTGCCCTTTTGCGTCTCCGGTCCGTGGCACTTAACGCAATGAGCCTCGAGAATGGGACGGACGTCCTTCTCGTAGGAGTACGGGGATGGCAGTCCGGTCTTTGCCTCCAAGGCAAACGCCCCGGCCAGTAAGCAGAGGGTCATCCCAAAAAAGTTTGTTTTTCGGTACGAAAGCACTTCCCTTTACCCTATCCCAACCCCATCCCCTGCAAAAGGAAAAAACCCGCTTAAACCGTGATTTTTTGGTCGCTTGTTCCGTTCTTTTTTCCCTTGGTTATGGTTTGCTCAACCCCTCAGCCGATCAAGCAATGAACCTCAAATCCATCCTCACCCTTGCCTGGGCCGCCTCCTTGGCGGTGGTCTTCTCCTTAAGCGCCCGCGCTTCCACGCCCAACGTCATCATCATCATGGCGGACGATCAGGGGTATCAGGACCTCGGTTGCTTTGGTTCGCCCAAGATCAAGACCCCCCACATCGACCGGATGGCCAAGGAGGGCATGCGCTTCACCGACTTTTATTCGGGCGCTCCGGTTTGCACGCCCTCGCGGGCTTCACTTCTGACCGGTTGCTATGCGAAACGGGTGGGTGGCCTGGGCGTGCTCTTTCCCCGGGACAAGCGGGGGCTCAACCCCGATGAGATCACCATCGCGGACTTGCTCAAGACGAAGGGGTACGCCACTGCCTGTATCGGGAAGTGGCACCTCGGTCACCTCAAGGAATTCCTCCCCACCAGCCAAGGCTTCGACACCTACTTCGGTGTTCCTTACAGCAACGACATGACCCTCGATCCGACTCAGCCCCTGGCCAATGACGTCGTATTGCGGGAAGGGGTCACTTTGGAGAACATCAAGAGCCGGGTAAAGAAGAACCTAGTGCCTCTGATGCGCGATACCGCAATCATCGAATATCCGACCGACCAGAACACCCTGACCAAGCGCTACACCGAGGAAGCCATTGCCTTCATCAAGAAGAACAAGGAAAAGCCCTTCTTTATCTACCTTCCTCACACCATGCCGCACATTCCTCTCTATGCCACCCCCCAATTCGAAGGTAAAAGCGAGATCGGGCTATACGGGGACACCATCGAGGAACTCGACTGGTCGACCGGTCAAATTCTCGATACCCTCCGCAAACTCAAGATCGATGAGAACACCTTGGTCATCTACACCTCCGACAACGGTCCTTGGAAGCTTGCCACCAACTCCTGGGTGAAGGGCAACATGAACCGCCGTGTCGGTGGCTTTGCCCATCCTCTCAAAGGCTATAAGTTTTCCCGCTTTGAGGGCGGGATGAGGGTGCCAACCGTGATGTGGTGGCCGGGCCGTATCCCTGCCGGCAAGGAGTGTTCCGAAGTTGGCGCCAGCATGGACTTCCTCCCGACCTGCGCCGCGATCTCCGGGGCCAAGATGCCCGATGATCGCGTGATCGACGGGAAGAACCTTCTCCCTTTGATGGAGGGCCGCAAAGGAGCGAAGAGCCCGCACGAGGCATTCTTTTACGGTACGGAAGCCGTGCGTAGTGGAAAATGGAAATTGAAGGGCAGGGAATTGTTCGATCTCAGGGAGGATATTGCGGAGACCAAGAACCTCGCCTCGGCCAACCCCGAGGTCGTCAAGCGCCTCAGCGGTTATTTATCCGCCCACAAGGAAGACCTGGCCAAGAACAAGCGCCCGGCCGGTGGCCCGCCCAAGCAACCCCGGAAGAAAAAGAATAAGTGAGAAGTTGATCATTTCTGGATTCTAGCTTTAACCGGTTGGAATCTTTTGGAGTGGAAGCGGGTATCTTTCTCAGAAGTTTGAATTGGTTGCCCTTTGGGGTTAAATGATATTTTGTAATTCGGCTGACACTCCACGTGTTCACTTTATTTCTTCACCAAACATGAGCCATACCTACGTACCCCCGAAGCGGAAGACCAAGGTGGTCTTCGTGCAGCTTGGTTCCCCGGAAGCACCGACTGCCAGCGCCTTGCGCAAGTACCTGCGTAACTTTCTCGGTGATCCGCGGGTGATCGATATTCCCGCCTGGAAATGGAAGATCATTCTCAATTGCTTTGTCCTTCCTTTCAGGCCCGCAAGGTCGGCCAAACTCTATGAGAGGATCTGGGACGGAAAGAGTTTTCCCCTGATCACCAACACCGAGAATTTCACCAACAGTGTGAGGGATGAACTGAAGAAGATCGACCCCGAGGGCTACGTCGAGGTCAATCATGCATTCCTGCTCTCGCCCCCTTACGTCGATGAAGTGTACGACAGCTGGGAGGAGGATTTGAAGAACAACGTTGGCGCCACCAAGCTGATGGTCATCCCGATGTTCCCCCAGTATTCGGAGAGCACCATCGCCTCGGGCGTGGACGCCTTGGCCAAGGAGTTGTCCAAGCGGGTCAAGATTCCCACCTTCGAGGTGATCACGAATTTTCACCGGACCCACGCCTTCATCGACAATTCGGTCACCCAGGTCGACGCGAAGGTCGAGGAGCTCAAGAAGGAGGGCATTGATATCGACAAGTTGGTCATTTCCTTTCACGGGATGCAGAAAAGACGGGTCGTTTTCAAGGGTGACGACTACTACCGACACTGTTACGAGACCTACCGACTGATCGTCGACCGTCTCAAGCATCTGAAACCCGAGCAGGCGGTGATGACTTTCCAGAGCCGTTTTGGATCGGAGGAATGGATCACTCCCTATACCGAAGATACGGTTGAGAAATTGATTGAGGAAGGGAACAAGGAACTGATGGTGTACTCACCCAGTTTCGTTGCCGATTGTCTGGAAACCACGGACGAATTGGGTCACGAACTGGCCGAGGAGGCCAAGGAGTGGGGTGGTAACGTCTATCCCGTCGAGTGTCTCAACACAAACGAGCAGTGGTGCAAGGATTTTGCCAAGTACGTTATGACCCAAGCCGAGGGCTCGGCGCAGGACAAGGAAGACATCGAATACCAGTTGAAGGCCGAGGATTACGATCACATGCCGGAATTGGTCATGAATCAGTCCTAAGCTCGGGGAAGTCCTCGTCCGCCACTTTTTCGATCGGAGCCTCTTTTAGACTCGTTGAGATTGGTTTCCTCCTCTTACGATGGGAGAATGAAAAAATTATCCGTCCTGTTTCTATCCGCCTTGCTCATCCCCGTCTTCGCCTCCTCTGCGAAGCACCATCAGAAGAAGGAAGCCGATCCCTCGGTTCCCCCCGTCGTCACTCCCGGCGTGCACGGTACCCCGGATAAGGCCGGTACTCCCCCCTCCGACGCCATCGTTTTGTTTGACGGCAAGAATTTCGACAAATGGGAAAGTGGAAAGGGTGGCGAAGTGAAATGGAAACTCGTGGACGGAGCTATGGAAGTGGTCCGTGGATCGGGATCCATCCGAACCAAGGAAAAGCTTGGCTATGGTCAATATCACGTCGAGTGGCGCACCCCCGAGGTGGTCAAGGGCTCTGGGCAGGGCAGGGGAAATTCGGGCTTCTTCCCCTTGGGCGGACCTGAAGTCCAGGTTCTTGATTCCTATGAGAACTCGACCTATTCCCATGGTCAGGCAGGAGCCATCTACAACCGCTACCCACCCCTCGTCAACGCTTGCCGCGCACCGGGGGTCTGGCAAAGCTACGACGTCATCGTGCATGCCCCGATCCAGGACGAAGCCGGCAAATACCTTCGTAAAAGCGCCTACACGGTTTTGCACAATGGAGTACTGATTCAGGACAATATGGAAGTGGGAGGATCGGTGGGCAAGACCGGGCAGCTCGCTTTGCAGGACCACGGCAACCCGGTGCGCTACCGCAACGTCTGGTTCAGGCCCTACCGGGATCCCATCCCGATGAAGCGCAAGTAGACCTTGCTTCCCCTCGAGTTTGCAATGAAGGCTAAAGTCTGGCCATACTTTCTGACGACTGTCTTTCTTTGCCAGGCCTTGGAATCGCAACCCGCTCAACGGTGGGAATTCTCCAACCGGGCGAGTACGATCAATCCACTGGCCAAGGAACACCCGGAGATCAAGTTCACTTTCGCCGAGGTCAAGGGCAAGCATCAGGACCTTCAGCATGCCATCGTCGATACCCGCGTGGCGTCCCGTGACCGCCTCGTTATCTGGTTGATGAGCTACAATGATGAACTCTCCAAATACTTGAGCAGTTTGGGACTGCACCTGATCCAACCTCACTATGCCAACCGCTGGTTTTCCACCATTCCCAAGGAAACGCACGATACCGGAGAATGCCTGGGTAACGTCCGCTTGGAAGCTGCCACGGGGGAAGACCACAGTCCGCTCGTCGTGATTCCAAAGCCCGATGGTTTGGCCGCCCGTTCGCTGAAATTCGTCCAATGGTTGGCCAAGGAAAACCCACAAGGGAAATGGGAACGCTTTCTCAATGAAAAACAAACGGATCTGCGATGGGACAAGGTCATCCTCTCGGGCATATCCCACGGTTCGACCACCTCAGCGCGTTTTGCCAAGCATCAAAAGGTCGCCCGGGTGGTTGCGTTTTCGGGGCCCCGCGATCAGTTGGAATCCTGGCAAAGCCTGCCATCCGCCACCCCCTCCAACCGGTACTTCGCCTTTACCCACGTGCTCGACAAGGGATGGACGGCCGATCACTATTGCCGCTCCTGGCTAATGCTCGGGTTGGCCAAGTTCGGGCCCTTGGTGAACGTTGAAAAAGCCAAATTCCCCTTCGAAAACTCGCGGCGTTTGATCACCGATTTCGACGTCGATGGAAACGCCAACAAAGCGCACGGCATCGTGGTTCGGGACGGGCGCTGGAAGGAAGTCTGGAAATATCTTTACACCCATCCGGTCGACCAAGTTGGAAAGCCATCGCCACCCGACCCCGATTGCACGATGAAGATTCGCCCGAATTGAAGGCTTTGACGCATGCTCTCCAAACGTTTATTCAATTTAGGCGATAAACCGCCTTTCAAAACCATGATCAACCCAAACCCAAAAACCATGAGCGCCTTCGTATCCAGATTAACCATTCAGTCGATTGCCTTTCTTGCCTTGGCAGGCCTTCTTTACGGAGGCAAGAAACCCGAGGAACAGAAGGGATACGACAAGGGCAAGGACGTTGGATTGAAGGCCCCAAAGGGAGCTCAAGTTCTTTTCGACGGAACCATGGAATCGGTCCGCAAGAACTGGGTAATGTGGCCCAAGAAGGAAATGGAAATCACCTGGAAGATCATGGACGACCCGAAGGGCAAGGGAAAGACCCTCATGACGGATGGTGGAAGGAAATGGGGCACGCATGACCTGGTGACCAAGAAGAAATACTCCGATTACGAGGGGCACGTCGAATTCATCATGATGGGAGCCCGCGGGGATGGGAAACCGGATGGTTACACGAACAGCGGAGTCTACATGCAGAACCGGTATGAGATTCAAATCGAATCACCCAAGGGAAAAAACATAAAGGATCCCTACAACTGGAAGATCGGGCCTCATGGAATCGCGGCTTTCTGCATGGACCGGGTGCCCGACCGCAATGCATGGAGGCCGAACGGCCAGTGGCATGCCTTCCACTTCATCTTCAAGGATGCGAAATGGGAGGGCGAAAAGAAGGTAGCCAATGCCCGGGCCACGGTCTGGTGGAATGGAATCAAGGTCCACGACGACGCCGAGGTGAAGCATGCCAATGGCGGGATCAAGGTTACCTCCGCTCCGGGAGGCCTCAAGCTCCAGGAGCATGGCCAGGACGTTCGCTACAGGAACGTCTGGATACTGGATCAATCCAATTGACCGGCACCTGAACAAGGGGCTCGTCCTGACGAGAATGTCCTGGGCGGCTTGATGGAGCAGGAGGAAATAGACCGGGTGGTCCGAAGCCTGACTGGCTCAACCGCACTGAGACCTCGAGGCAGGGTGCAAAGCCTTTGGAGCGGGTATGGGAGCATTGACCGCATAGGCCTCGATGGAACGGACGTCCCAAGCGTCATCGTAAAGCGCGTCCAGCCCGGCCGGGGCGGACATCCGCGCGGGTGGAATACGGACTTTTCCCACCGCAGAAAACTCAAGTCCTACCAAGTGGAAACCCATTGGTACGCACGGCAGCGGGAACGGGGGGAGCCCGGCCTGGCCCGGATGCCCGAATGTATCGGCGCGAAGGTCGAGGGGGATGAGGTCCTGCTGGTACTCGAGGATCTCGATGCGGCGGGGTTTGCGGGGCGTAGAAACTCGGTCGACAGGGTCGAGTGGCAGGCCTGCGTCCGTTGGCTGGCCGCCTTCCATGCCGAGAACCTGGGAGTGGATCCTGGCGGCCTGTGGGAAAGCGGGACTTACTGGCATCTCGAGACCCGTCCCGATGAGCTGGAGGAACTGGATGACCGACCCCTAAAGGAGGCTGCCGCGGCCATTGATGCCAAGCTCAAGGCGACGCCCTTCCGTGGCCTGGTGCATGGCGATGCCAAGTTGGCCAACTTTTGCTTCGGCCCCGATGGGTCCGAAGTGGCTGCGGTCGACTTCCAGTACGTCGGGGGCGGATGTGGGATGAAGGACCTCGCCTACTTCGTGGGAAGTTGTTTCCGCGACGATGAGGCCGAGCGCCGGGAGGAGGAGGTCCTGACCTTTTACTTTACGGAGTTACGAACCTTCGTGGAGAGAATTGGGCGGGATCTCTGCCCGGATAGGCTGGAAGCGGACTGGCGGCCTTTGTACCGGGTGGCTTGGGCCGATTTCCATCGCTTCATGAAAGGCTGGAGCCCCGGGCATTGGAAGCTCAGCGACTATAGCGAACGGGTTACCCGCGAGGTGATCGAATCCCTGCAGGAGGAAACGGTCTGATGGATCTTGAGGCATTGACTCGGGAAGCGTCGCAAGCCGCCCTTGAAGCTGGAGAAATCATTCGTTCGCACCAGAATCGCGAGGTCGAAGTTCTCCATAAGGAGGGAGGGGACACCTATGCGTCCCAAGTGGTGACCGAGGTCGACCGCAAGGCCCAGGATGCCATCCTTCAGGTTCTCGGGCCGACCTGCGAAGAGCTCGAACTCGCGGTGCTCACGGAGGAGAGCGAGGACGACCATGGGCGTCTTGAGAAGGATTTCTTCTGGTGCATCGATCCTATGGACGGCACCTTGCCGTTTATCCGGCGCGAACCCGGTTATTCCGTTTCCATCGGCTTGGTGGCTAAAGACGGATCGCCCCGGATCGGGGTGGTCTACGATCCTGTCCACGACGTTCTTTGGCAGGCAACGAAAGGGGAGGGCATCCTCAGAAACGGTGAACCCTGGACCTTGGATGTATCGTCGAAAGAACTGACCTTCACCTACGACCGCAGTTTTGCGGATCACCCGGAGCGCGACCGGGTCTTGCAGGAGCTCGAGGACTATGCTCATTCCATCGGGTTGAAAAAACTGGTAGCTACCCAATTCGGAGGGGCGGTGATCAATGCCTGCCATGCCTTGGAGAATGGGCCCGGTTGTCATTTCAAGTTCGCCAAACCGCAGGAGGGTGGGGGAAGCCTCTGGGATTATGCGGCCACCGCTTGTTTGTTTGAGGAAGCCGGGGCCGTTGTGAGCGACGTCCATGGCCAACCCCTTGACCTTAACCGCTCGGACTCCACCTTCATGAACCACCGCGGAGCCGTCTATGCAACCGACGAGAACTTGGCCCAACGCATCCGGGAGATTCTCACCCAGTCGCCCTAGGCGTCGCGGATGCTCCCATCGCAAGAGCCGGCGCACCGTGCTTATCCCTTGCAAGAAAGGATTGAAAGTTGAAGGATGGGATCATCCCTAAGATGAAACGCCCTACCTTCTTCGCCTGTTCGATAACCTTTCTCTTGGCCTGCCTTTCCCTTGACGCCAAGAGGCCCAACATCCTCTACCTCTACGTAGACGACTTGGGTTGGGGCTCCATCGGGCCCAACGGGCAGGCCGATCGCAGGGCCTTGGGCGAGCCCTACGTAATGACCCCGAATCTCGATCGCCTGGCCGCTGCCGGGATCAATTTCAGGCGGGGCTACGGGTGCACGGTTTGCTCGCCCGCCCGCTCTTCCCAGCAGACCGGTTTTCACCAGGGCTACACCTTTGCCGACCGCAACGATCCGGACAATGCGAAGAAGGCAATCCGAACGGACGACCTGACCATGGGAGACGTCCTGTCCAAGGCGGGCTACCACACGGGCTACTGGGGCAAGTGGGGGTATGGCGGATCCAAGGACATGCAAAACCCGACCCTCGACAACCTGCAGACACTCCCCACCTCTCACGGGTACCAGTCCGTGGTTGCCGAGTTGCACCACGTGCGGGCCCATACCTTCTTCCAGCCTACCCTCTGGCACGCTCCCGCAAGGCCTAGGGCGCCCGGGGGTCTGGAACTCAAGCCCAACAGCATGGCGCCGTATCAAAACAACAAGGCCTACCCCGATTACCCGGCCGCCCAGAACCACCCGGACTACCCGAAGGTCGCCTACTGCGACGACGTCTATGCCTTTGCCGCCCTCGATTTCGTTCGCCGGCAGGCGGTCCGCTACAGGGAGAGCAGGGAACCGTTCTTCGCCTTGTTCGCCGCCCAGATTCCTCATGCCCCCTTTGCCGAAATCCAGAAACTTCCGCAATGGGACAAAGCCTACGGGAACAAGGCTTTCTTCGCGAAACTGTCTCCCCAGTCCAGGCAGTGGTGCGCCATGGTTACCCGCATCGACGCTCACTTCGGCAACCTGCTCGCTGCCCTCGAGGACCCCAACGGCGATGGCGATCAATCGGACTCGGTGGCCAAGGACACGCTCGTGGTCTTCCAGTCTGACAACGGGGGGCCGAGGGGTAGCAACCGCGAGGAACTGGGTGCCAACGGCGGCTTGTTGGGCTCCAAGGGAAGCATCTACGAGGGTGGTATCCGGGTCCCGACCATTATGCGATGGCCGGAGAAGATCCACCGGAACTCGAAGCTGAAGGCGGGCACAAGCACCGACTTGGTGGTGGATTGCTCGGATCTTCTGCCCACTTTTTGCGAACTGGCCGGAGCCCCCGCCCCGATCGGCTTGAGCGGCGTTTCCATAGCCCCGATCCTAGCCGGTGCAGGGGAACGGCGAATGAGGGAGTTCCTGATCCACGAGGCGGGAGGCCAAGCTTCCATTATCCGCGGGCGCTACAAGCTCGTTCGTCCCCGTGGGAAAACCAGGGCGGGCGCAGGGAAGGTTAAACGGCCCAAGAAGGGGGCCGTCGCAAAAGATTCTTCGAAAATCCAGCTCTACGACCTGGAGACAGACCCGGGAGAGAAGAACAACCTTGCCTCGCAAAAACCTCAACTGGTCAAGGAACTCCTTCTCCTCCTGAAGGGTGAACGGGTGGACGAGGAGGCGGGCTTTGCCAACACCTATCACACTTGGAAGGGACCCGATGACGGCTTGATTCGCCAAGCCTCGAACTGGAGCGACTACCTCTATGAAAACGCCGGCATCACCTACATGAAGGAGAGTGGTTCGCCTCAGGCTCACTGGTGCGCGAGGATCCCGGGCGGCTCGGTGGTAGCGAAAGAGAATGCCGAATTTCTGGGTCTTGAAGTCGGTGGCGCCTTGACCGTCCGTCCGGGCGTTTCGATACGCGCCCGCAACGAGCTTCGGGTCGCCTCCAAGGGGCAATTGATTCTTCAGGGAGGGTCGATCCAATCCATGAGATGGGTGGACGTTAAGCCCAGAGGAACCCTCGCTGGTCACGGCACCGTGATTGCCGATCTTTTCTCCCAGGGCACCTTGGCCCTGAGCTTGGAAGAACCCCTGGTCGTGGAAGGGGCCGTCAAGCTATCCGGCAAATTGAGTTTGAGTGGGGTTGGGAAAGTGAAGAGCGGGGGAAGCGTCTCCGTGCTCAAGGCAAAGTCTATTTCCGGTGGATTCTCCAACAACGATGCCCTCGTGGATGGCAAGAAGTACGCTATTTTCTATACCCCGACCGAAATCTCGGTGCGGGCCAAGCAATGATTGCCGGAAGCTTCCGAAAGTTATTTATGAAAACAAACCTAGCGCCATTCCTCCTTATGGGGTTGTTGATTACCTCAACTTCCGCCCGGGAAACCGGCAAGCTCGATTTCAAGACCTACTCGGGCTATTTCGTCTCCAATAAATTCGAGCCCGATAACCCCCTTTCCTTCGTCGTTCTCGATGACCGAAAGAAGTTCGATCAGGTCTTCGGCGTGGCCTTTGTCTTCGGGGACAAGTCTCCCCGTCTGGCCCCCAATGCCTTCGATAGCCGGCTCGTCCTCGCCGCCATAAGGAGAGGGAAGGCCTTTTGCGCTTTCGAGGTTTCCTCCGTGACCGTAGAGGACGGGGTCGTGTTTTTGCGGTATCGGACCACGATCAATAAAAGCGACTCGGCCAGTTTCGCCTGCCCCTTGATCCTCTCCATCCCCAAGGGGAATTATCAGGCGGTCGAGTTTCATGAAAACGACAAGCTGGTCAAACGCTTGCCTATCGCTAGATAATGACCCGACCCTTCCCATTATGAATCGCAAGCTTCTCTTTTTTCCGTTCGCGTTGGTCCTGTCCACTGCCCTCTGGGCCAAGGATTTGCCCAAGGCCCTGCTCATCGGCGATTCCATTTCGATTGGCTACACGCCGCACGTCGTGGCCGCCCTCAAGGGAAAGGTTCAAGTCATCCATCACCGGGGGAATGCCCAGCACACCGGGACGGGTCTTAAAATGCTGGATCGCTGGGTCGGTAACACGCAATGGGACGTCATTCATTTCAACTGGGGCCTGTGGGACCTGTGTTACCGCCACCCTCAGTCCAAGGAGCAGGGGCGCCGGGACAAGAAACGCGGAACCCTCACGACCTCCCTCGAGCAATACGAAAACAATTTGGATGAACTGGTCGCCCGTTTGAAGGAGACTAAGGCAAAACTGATCTGGGCTCACACTTCCACGGTCCCGCAAGGCGAGGCGGGGCGCAGGGTGGGTGACGACGACAAGTACAATGAGGCGGCCACCCGCGTAATGAAGAAACACGGCATCCGGATTAACGACCTGAATTCCCTGACCGATGGTTTTCCCTCCGAACTATTCGTCAAGCCCGGCGACGTCCATTACACGTCCGAAGGTTCGAGGAAAATCGGCCAAGCCGTGGCCAAGGAAATCTCCCAAACCCTCTCCTTGTAGATTTTGAAAACAGGGGCCTTTTTTCCATCCGTACGTCCCCGAAAAACCCAAAGATTCCAAATGAACGGTTGCATCGCCCAAAAAATGGGTGCATCAAAAACATATTAACCCGCAAAAACGAACACCAATTAGTTTGCCATGAATGATCAGCCCACCACCTCGTCCTTAAGCCGCCGTACCTTCGTCAGGGGGGCAGCCGTTTCTTCCGCCGTTCTGGGGTTCCCGGCCATCACCCAGTCCAAGTCGCCCAATGGCAAATTGGCGGTCGGCCTCATAGGCGTAGGAGGCCGCGGCCGTGGTCACGTTGCGGGATGCCGAAGCGAGCAAGTGGTTTCCCTTTGCGACGTAAATAAGAAAAACCTTGATGCGGCCGCCCGCTTCCCCTGGTGCAAGGGAGCCCGCACCTACGTCGACTTTCGCGATTTCTACGAGAAGATCGACGACCTTGATGCAGTGGTCGTTTCCACGACCGAGCATACCCACGCCTTTGCCACCCTTCCGGCCTTGCAGGCGAGAAAGCACGTTTACTGCGAGAAGCCCCTTACGCGGGACGTTCACGAGTGCCGGATCATTACCGAGGCCGCGGCCAAGGCAGGCGTCCAGACCCAGATGGGCACTCAGATTCATGCCGGTAACAATTTCCGGCGGGTGGTCGAACTTATTCAGTCGGGCGCCATCGGAGAGGTTCGCGAAGCCCATACCTGGGTCAGCCGGGCATGGGGTTGGAAGAGCCCCGCCGACGACACCCCCAAGGAAGAGCACCCCGTGCCTGAGTTTCTCGATTGGGACCTGTGGATCGGGCCCGCTCCCTACCGTCCTTTCAACAACGTTTATTTTCCCGGTCCCAAGTGGTATAGATGGTGGGATTTCGGGAACGGTACCATGTCGGATTTGGGCAGCCATCGAAACGACCTTCCCTGGTGGGCACTCAAGCTGGACGCGCCCCTGACCATCGAGCCGCTTACGGGACCCAAGCCGCATCACGACATCGCGCCTGCCTCCATGAGCGTAAAGTATACCTTTGCCGCCCGTGGCGACGGATACCCGGCTCTCGAGCATACCTGGTACCAAGGAACCGAGAAGCCCAAGATCTGGCGCGACAAGAAGATTCCTCAGTGGAACGATGCAACCCTTTTCATCGGAGAGAAGGGCATGGTCATTTCCGATTACGGTAAACACGCGCTTCTCCCCGAGGATAAGTTCAAGAATTTCGAGAGACCCAAACAATGGATCGAACCTTCCCCCGGGCAGATGGCCGAATGGATTCGCGCCTGCAAGGGAGAAGGCCCCGAAGCGTTGTGCAACTTTGCCTATGCCGGTCCGCTTACCGAGGCCAATCACCTGGGCAACGTCGCCTACCGGGCCCAAAAGAAATTGAAGTGGGATGCCAAGAACATGAAGATCCCCAACGCCCCGGAGGCCGAGAAGTATCTTGGGCGTACCTACCGCAAGGGCTGGAAGCTGGCCTGAGGAAGGGTCTTGTGAAAGCGCCCTCCATCTTTGGGTGGTACCTGGTTTCCCTTGCCGGGGTCCTCTTCTTGTCAAGCTGTTGTACCATGCCGCCTGAGCGTCCCCTGCAGCATGTGGGAGTAATCGATACTCACATCCACTTGTACGATACCAATCGATCCGAGGGGGTGGATTGGCCTCCGGTTACCGACAAGGTCTTGTACCGTCCGGTTCTGGCCGAGCACTTCGACGAAGTGGCGGACCGGGAAGGCATTCCGTCCACCGTGATCGTGGAAGCGAGCAGCCGGGTGGAAGACAACCAATGGGTGCTCGATTTGGTGAAGCGCAACCCAAAGCGTTACCTGGCCTTGGTCGGCAGCTTGCCGATTGGTACGGATGAGTTTGCGGGTTTGCTCGAGCGCTTCTCAAAGGATTCCCGTTTCGTGGGTATCCGGATGAGGGACCGCCCGGGAGGAGACGGATTCTTTACCGATGCGGTTTGGCGGGACTTGGGCTTGCTTGCGGAAAAAGGGCTGACCCTCGACGTGCTCATCCACAATTTCACGATCGATGAAGTCACCGAAGTCGCCAAGCGCCTGCCTGGTCTGAAGATCATGATCAACCATTTGGGTGGCTTGTCCATCACCCGTGATCCGTTCGACCCGGACTGGAAGCAATCCATTGAAAAAGCGGCCGTCCATAAGAACGTATACTGCAAAGTGAGCGGAATTTTTCAGCGTTCAGGAGTCAAGCCTCCGCCCAAGGATCAGTCCTTTTACTCTCCGGTGTTCAAGGTCGTTTTCGAGGCCTTTGGGGAGGATCGGATCGTTTACGGAAGCAACTGGCCGGTGACCGACCGCGGAGGGAGTTATTCCGAGCAACTCAACGTGATCCAAAGCTACTTCGATCCGGATGTTCACGGAAAGCTATTCCGTGAGAATGCCCTCAAATTCTACGGGCTCGATTGATCCCCCTGCGCCTGTTACATCGGGGCGATCCGTCTCGAACCCACGTCCGTGGTGAGCAGAACGTGGGCGTCGAAGCTTTCCGCCAGCAATTGATTCTTCAAGCCGGTATGGTCGGGATCGTCCCATAAGTTTTCGTGTTCCCAGGGATCGTTTTCAAGATCGAACAATTCCCCGACTCCCTTGCCGTGGTAGACGCAGAGCTTGTACCGATTGGTCCGGTGCATGGTTGCGTAGGTTCCGCTGCCACCGGTGAAGTGAGGATCAAGGGCATCGAAATATTCGCAACGGACGAATTCTCGGTGGCTTGCCCCGTCCGATTCGCCGGAGAGGATGGGGAGAAGGCTTTTTCCCTGGAAATAATCGGGTAGCTCAACCCCTGCGAGCTCGAGAAGGGAGGCCGACAAGTCCATCATTTCAACGAGGGCTTCATTCTGCTTGTTCCCTTGAAAATGGGCCGGCCAGGAAAAGATCAAGGGAACCCGGACCAGCCCTTCGTAGAAGCGGCAACCCTTGTACATGAGCCCGTGGTCGCCGAGCGTTTCGCCGTGATCGCTGGTGAAGACGATCACCGTGTTTTCCCGCTGGCCGGTTTCTTCCAAGGTTCGGAGGATGCGCCCGAACTGATCGTCGATCTGGGCGATCATGGCGTAGTAGCGAGCTTGAGCCCCTTTGGCGTCGTGTTCTTCAGGTGTACGGACTTCATCCTGGAAATCGCAATCCGCGAGTTTGGCTTGGGCGTCCAAGTCGCTCTTCTTGAAATGAGGGCCTGGCATCTTTTCCGGATCGAACTGTTCGGCATAGCTTTTGGGAGGGGTAAAGGGCGGGTGCGGATCGTAGACGTTGACGTTGAGCAACCAGGGTTCCTCCCTTTCCTCCCTAATGAATTCAATGGCCCGCTCGGATGCCCATGTCGTCTGGTGCAGTTCGGTGGGAACCCGGTCTTCGCTTTCCCGTAGAGCGTTCAGGTCGCCACCTCGTTCGCGCACCCAGTCGGCGTAGTCGTGTCCTTCCTCCCAGTCGTCCCGGGGAGCGTGGCTGAACTTCCAGTAGCGGAACCCATCGTCGATTCTCGGTTCGGTTCGCTTGCCCGAGCTCTGTAAGTGAAATTTCCCGATCATTCCGCAATCATAGCCGGCTTCCGCAATCAGCTTGCTGATTACGGGAGGCCGGTCGGGGAAGCTCTCGTTCCCGTTGCGTGTGTTGTGGACGCGGCTTGGATAAAGTCCGCTCATGAAGCTTGCCCGACTGGGTGTGCAGATGGGGCTTTGGCAGTAGGTGTGGGTAAAGGACGCGCCTTCCCTGACGAGCGAATCCAAAACCGGTGTCCGTACGTGTGGGTTTCCCAAGGCTCCAATCGTATCGAAGCGTTGTTGGTCGGTGCAGTACCACAGAATGTTCGGACGTTCGCTCATCTTGGGAATCCTTAGTTGCTTACGGCTTGTTTGCCGACCCTTTCTTTTTCCTGAAGAGAAGGATGGCGGCGATGGCCAGAAAGCCAAGGGAGATGGGCCGGGTGATCAGCGGGGCGTAACTGCCTCCGCTTGCCATCAGCCCGGCGCAAAGGTTTTCCTCCGCCACGGGGGCCAGAACGAAGCCGATCACGAAGGCGGCGAGCGGCAACCTTGCCTTCTCCATGCGCCAGCCTACCACACCGAAAACCAGCATGACCCCGACGTCGAACCAGAGGCTATTGAGGGCGTAGGCTCCCCAGATGCAGCAAGCCGTGACGAGGGGGAAAAGGATGACCTTGGGAACGGCGGACAGCCTGGCGATCCAGCGAGCTCCTCCGAGCATCAGGAGATACATCATGAGGTTGGCCGCCAGAACGGTCCCTATGATGGCGTGCACGGCCTCGGGGTTTTGCCGGAAGAGGAGGGGGCCCGGCTGCAGGCCATGGACGATCAAGGCTCCGAGCAGGACGGCCCCGATCACGCTACCGGGAACGCCAAGTGCGATCAAGGGAATGAGGGCCCCTCCTACGGTAGCGTTATTGGCCGCTTCCGAGGCTACGATTCCCTCCTCGCTTCCCTTGCCGAACTCTTTGGGTTGGCTGGAGGCCCTTTTGGCCGCCATGTAGGCGGCGAGCGAACCGATGTTGGCCCCTACGCCGGGCAAGACCCCGATGAGGGTGCCGATACCCGAGGACCGGATCAAGTTACCCAAGTGCCTCCTCCATTGGACCAGGGGAATCCAGGCCGAGTCGCCACCCGAGACTTTTTCCACTTCCCCCCCCCTGCCCGCCAGGTCGTCGAGGATCTTGCCGATGGCGAACATCCCGATTAGGACGGGAATGAGCCTGAAGCCCTCGTTCATGGAAGTCATTCCAAAGGTCCACCTGAGTTCACCGGTTGCGGGGTGCATGCCGGGCATGGCTACCAATACTCCCAGGCTACCGGCGAGCAAACCGCGGGCCCGGGTGGAATCCCCGACCCCGGCAAGCATGGCGAGGGCCAGAACAACGAGGGAAAAAAGCTCGAAGGGCCCTAGTTTGGTCGACCAGTCGGCCATCGGCTCGGATAACTGCCAAAGAGCGACCCAGGAGACCAGTCCTCCAGCCAGCGAGGCTCCGACCCCGAGGCCGAGAGCCCGGCCCGGTCTTCCCGATGCCGCCATGGGGTACCCGTCGAGCGTGGTCATAACGGCGGCCGGAGTGCCCGGCATGCGCAACAGGGTGGCGCTGATCAGCCCTCCGCTAACCGCTCCGACGTACATGGCGACCAAAAGGACCAGCCCGGCAACCGGTTCCATGGAAAAAGTCAGGGGGAGGGAGAGGGCGATCAACATGGTTCCCGTCAGTCCGGGAATCGCCCCGACCGTTATACCCAGAACCGTACCGAGGAGAACGAGGCCAAGAATCAAGGGGTCGGAAAAAAGTTGGATCATGCGTTCTTCCCTTCCCTCCATACCAGTATGGCGCAAACCCCCACGACTCCGAGGATCATCCATTGCAGAGGCGGAAGGGGAGTCGGTTTCTCGATGGTGATGCCTTCCAGGTTGGCGCTTCGTCTCGCGACGGTCTCTAGAAGCGTTTCCCCGACTTGCAGCACCGGGTCCATGTGGAGGTTGGCAAGGCGCTCCCTTACCATATCCGTCTCCATGGCTTGGCGAAGGAGGTTTTCCAGGTAGGCGAGCCTGTCGGCAGGGGTGCCCTTGGGCGCCCACCAGAATTGCATCAATCCGTGCACCGCGTCCACGCCCTGCTCCTTGGCGGTGGGCAAGGCAGGAAAAGAAGGTTCCCGCTTCTGGCTGAGGGTAGCGAGGGCCTTGATACCGGTAGCCTTGAACTGCTCGTACTCGGCGATGGAGAACCCGGTCAGGTCGACGTGCCCTCCCTTCAGTTGGGCGAGTCGCTTGGCCCCGCCGCCAGTTTGGGTGAAGCGGAATTTGGCTCCCGGTTTTCCTTCCTGGAGGAAAAGGGCTGAATAGTGGTTGGGAGCCCCGAGGTTGGTGCCGAACACGAGCTGATAAGGCCTCCTTACGGCCTCCTTCATAAGGTCGTCCAGGGAGTCGTAGGGTGAGTCTTGGCTAACCGCCACGACCACGCCACTGCGCCCAGTGGCGGCAATGGGCTCGAAGTCCGCCGGACCCCAGTCGGCGTTGCCATAGTGCTGGGCGGTATAGATGCCGTCATGGAGGCAAAGGATGACGTGACCATCCGGTTCCGCTTCGCGGGCCGCCCGGCTTCCGATTGTTCCTCCGGCTCCCGCCACGTTCTTTACCACTAGTGGTTGGGGGCAAAGCTCGTTCTTACGGATGGCCTCCTGGAAAATGCGCGCGAAGACGTCGCTTCCTCCGCCTGCCGCAAAGGGAACGATCACCGTAATGGGTTTCTCGGGAAACTTGCCCATGGCGGGGAAACAAGACAGAAGGATGGCCCAAATCCCCAAGGCCAAAGCGGCAAGGATTCTCATGCTTGATAAACGGGTGGCGGGCATGCTTCCAGTATTAGCGGGACTCGCTTGTGGAGGAAAGCCTCAAGATCAAGGACTGTTCAAGCGATTGGAGGGCGATTCGGGCCCGAATCTATATTTTATCAATAATTACCAAAAAATATCGCCAACCGGGGCTAAAACAGTCTATTTTGTCTATTGTCTAACATGCACTTGGATCGAAGAAAAATGCTCCAAGGAGTGGCGGCCGGTTTCGGCGCCGCCCTCGGAGGTGGTCTTGCCCCTGGCTTGGCCCATGCCGCGTCTCGGGTTGGTTCCGCACCCAAGCGGGTCATCTTCTTTTTGCAGAACCAGGGTTTTGATCCCGCCACGGCCATTCCCGCCGGCATGAAGAACAGCGGTTCCCTGGCCAAGGCAAAACTACCCGAGCCCATCGAGGCCCTGGAGCCTTACAAGGAGCGAATGCAGATTATAAACGGCTTGCACGGAACCCATACGAGTCCGTCCCACAGTCCTTTCTTCGGGGCCTTGGGTGGCTACCGCGGCGGTGACGGCGTGGCGCCCAGCGCTTCCACCATTGATTATGAATTGAGCAAGGTTCTTCCCGAGACCCTTCTGCCGCACTTGTGCGTCGGCATGGACTCGATCGAGAACATGAAGGCCAAGCCGACCGTGGCCAACCTTTCGGCCAGTGGGGCGGGACAGCCCATTTTCATGCATTCCAACCCGAATCATCTCTACGAGATGCTTTACGGCGGTATTTCGGAGGGTGATATCCGCAAGCAGCACGAGGCCCGTTCCGGCATGTTCGACCGGATCGAGTTGCTGGCCCGGTCCAAGGGGAACGGTCTTCCGGAGTCCGACAAGCAGCGCTACGGTCAGTATGTTCAGGGCTTCAACGACATCAACGGATTGCGGGACCGCCTTGGAAGCGTCTCCGCCCACCTGCGCAAGTTCGCCCCGGAGGTGGATGACGGGTACGCCAACCCCGAGTACGAGACCGACTGGCACGATCGTATTTTGGACCTTGGCATCTCGGCTCTCAAGTCCGGCATAACCAGCGTACTCACCATAGGCTCGGGCCGAGGTGAAATCTTTGGAGCCTGGAAGGGGTTGGGGGTCGAGCAACAGGGGCACAACCTGGGCCACATGAAGCAGCCGAACAACCCGATATGGGTCAAGATCCGCCAGTACAACAGCCGTATGCTGGTCAAGCTCATGGAAGAACTCGACAGCGTGCCCGAGGGCAGCGGCACCATGATGGACAACACTTTGATCGTCTACACCAGTAACAATGCCGACTATCAGCATACCTCGGGCAAGAACTGGCCCGTGATCCTTCTGGGCAACTACGACGGGGCCTTCAAGACGGGTTGCTTTACCCAACTGGACGGCAAACGCCCGATCAATGCCCTGTACGCCTCCATCCTGCGGGCTTCCGGTGTCGAGTGCGACCGCTTCAACATGTCGGAGCAATTGGCCGCCAAGTTCGACTCCGGAACAGGGCCCCTGAAGGAAATCCTGACATGAGCAAATTGGCCCTCGCCCTCGCGGTGGCGGTCCTTTTTCCCCTAGGTGGGATAGCCTTTGCCGGAGACGTCTATCTTCCCGGTGAAAAACCCAAGGGGGACTTCGGGAATTTCGCGAGCGTCTTTCTGGAAAATCATTGTTTCGATTGCCATGACGACGAGACCAGCGAGGGGGACCTCAACCTGCTTGAGCTCGGCAAGGTGGACGAGACCAATGCGGCGGTCTGGAAGTCGATATGGGCCCAAGTAGCGCTCGAGGAGATGCCTCCCAAGAAGAAGGAGCAGCCGGCCGTCGTCGATCGCCTCCGTTTCTCGGACTGGATCATCGGTGAACTTACGCGCGAGATGAAGGACAAGGGAGGTTTTCATGCCCACAAGGATCCAAACAAGGGCAATTTCCTGAACCACGACCTGCTTTTTGGCCCCTTGCCCGAAGGAATTCGGCTGCAGCCGACCTCTTCCCCGGCCCGCATTTGGCGGGTCACGCCGCAGGAACATATCACGCGGCTCAACGAGCTGATCAACCTCGAGCCTGCCTACAATCCGGAGAAACCGGGCCTGCGAACCCGGGGCGACGTCGTCCCGACCAACCACGGAGGCGAGCTGAAGATGTACTTCGGCACGGACCGGATCATCAAGTGGGAAGGTGGAACCGTTGCCTATGCCACGGCCGTCAAGAGCATCCCCGTGGTGCTCTCCTCCGCCCGCAAGCATGGGTTGGAAAACTACCCCGACTTTTATTCCGTCAACAGTTCCGAGGCTACCCAGATTCTCGACAAGGCCGAGGACATCCTGCGCTTCATGGCCTACGGTCCGCTCAGCCTAGTCGGCTTTCCCGAGCAAATCACCGACGATCCCAAGACTTGGGACAAGGTCAAGCCCAAGGGGGATCTGCGCGGCCTTCCCACCGCCATCGTGTACAACACCAAAGTCTCCCGGCCGATCACTCCCGTTTACGAGTTGATGAAGGAACCGAACTTCACCGACGAGAACCTCGGTTCCGCAGTGAACTACGTCTTCGAGGCGGTAACCTTCCGTCCGCCTTCGCCAAAGGAATCCGACGAGTATCTCAAGATCGTCAAGGACTCCATCGATAAGGTAGGCAAGGAGAACGGGGTATTCATGGGCTTGTCGGCCATTTTTCTCGATCGCGATGCGCTTTTCCGGCCCGAGCTGGGGCAGGGGAGCAAGCCTGATGAATATGGCCGCGTTATTCTTCGCGACTGGGAGCTTGGCCTGGCCCTCAACCATGCCCTGAGTTACGTACGCCCCGATCAAGAACTCCGCAAGGCCGTCATGGAAGGCCGAATGAGAACCCGCGAAGACGTAGAGCGCGAACTGGCCCGGATGCTCGAAGACGAGGGCTTGCGCAAGCCGCGCGTATTACGCTTCTTCCGCGACTTCTTCGATTACGACCTCGGGGGCTATATTTGCAAGGACAACGCGGCCCTGGCCCGGACGGGTGTCAGTTCCCGAGGAACTTCCCATTACCGGGCCATGTTCGACGCGACCGCCAGTACGGACCGTCTGATCGAACTCATCCTTGAAAAAGACAAGGACGTCCTCAAGGAGCTCCTGACCACCCGCCAAGTCGTGGCAACCGGGGCCGACAAATCCTACTTTGGCAAGAAAAACAGCAAGCTTGAGCGTGATGAAGCTCTTCAAGCCATAAAAAAGACAGAAGAGGAAAGACTTCACGATCAGACGGTCGCGGTGGAGTCTATTGAGAAGGAAATCGAGAATCTCGAGAGCAAATTTCACGGCGAATCCGGTGATCAGGTTCCCCCGTGTTTCTTGGTCAATGGGGATTTTTCCAAGGTTGTGCTTGAAGAACCCGATGGCTGGGAGGTAGCAAGCGGGACGGTCGATCCCAAGGAACTCGCCGGGAATCGTGTTGGCGGGGGACGCAAAGCGGTGGTTATCCAGCAAACTTTTGCCGAACCCATTGCCGCCAAAACCAAACTGCTGGTCCAGGTCGAGCGCAGCGACTCGAGTTCCCGTCCAATTGGTATTGTAGCCCTTTGGGACAGCGGATCCCAAAACTTCAACCTGAGCCCCGATCTCGGTTATTTTCAATTCTCGGTACCTGATGGCAAATCAATGACCGGGATCAAGTTTGATTCCCAGCATGGAAATACCGTTTTATCCAGGGTTTCCCTTCGGGAAGAGGTCGGAATTCTCAAGGTCTTGGCTCAAAAGCATAAATCCTTGGCCGCCGCTCAAAAGAAACTTGCTCAAAGCAAGAAAAACAAAGGCAAAACAGGGAACGCTTCGGTTACCCAAGCCAACCTGAATGGCTCGAGGATTTACGCCCGGGTCAGTCGCCGGTCATTCGGCAACGGTTCCATGAAACCCGAACGGACCTTGGCCACTGCGCCGGAGGGGCAACGGTTGGGCCTGCTGACGCATCCGAGTTGGCTGGTTTCCCATTCGGATGCCATGGACAACCATGCGATCCTGCGTGGGCGCTGGATTCGCGAAAAACTCTTGGGTGGCGGGATTCCCGACGTTCCCATAACCGTGGACGCCATGCTCCCGGACGAACCCAATACCTCCCTGCGCGAGCGCATGCGCGTGACCCGCGAGAAATACTGTTGGACTTGCCATGAAAAGATGGATCCCCTCGGTCTTCCCTTCGAGATGTACAACCATGCCGGCCTTTTTCGAACCACCGAACTGGATAAGCCCGTCGATACCTCGGGGGAAATCATCGACAGCGGTGATCCCGCTCTGGACGGACCCGTGGCCAACGCCATGGAAATGATCGAGAAACTGGCTGCCAGCGAACGCGTCGAGCAGGTATTCGTCCGGCACGCCTTTCGTTTTTGGATGGGCCGTAACGAGACCTTGAACGACGCCGTGGTTTTGCAGGCCGCCCACAAGGCCTACCGGGCAAGTGGCGGAAGCATGAAGGCGCTTCTTTCCTCTTTGCTGACCTCCGACGCTTTTCTCTACCGCAAGGTTGAGCGCTAGGAGTCGAGTTTCCCGTTCCGGCGCAGGGTAACCTTGGTAAAAAATGTGGCCGAACTTTACTTCCATATTTGCAAAAGCTTCCAAATGTGGAAAGAATGGGTTTAGTATTATTTTGAATTTCACATCTTTTACGTACATAAACTTATTATGAAGCTTTCGCGCAGGCAGTTCATTTCCACTACTGGAGCAACCATGGCTCTGCCCTTCATGCCCTCCCTCGCGAGAGGCTCCGAAAGGGCCCTTTTGCCGAATAAGAAGCTTGTCATGATGTACATCCCGAACGGGATCCTGCGCCGCTACTTTTTCCCCGGCGAGGAGGATGCAGTATTGCCCGGCTTCGTGGGTGGCTTCAATGCCGACAAGTTTAAGAACGACAAGAGAATCCTCAACAAGCCCGGAATCTACCCGCTCGAATTTACCTCCACCATGCAGCCTCTGTTGAAGCACAAGGACGACATCACCATGGTAACCGGACTTGATCGTACTTTTAAGAACGGACAGGACGTGCACGCCCAGGGAGCTTCCTGCTACCTTACGAGCGTCTCCCCCGAGCAGGCCGCCGAGAAGGGCATGAGGCACCCCAACGGCCGCAGCCTGGATCAGGTCATTGGTGACGAGGTCGGGCACACTACCGTCTTCAATACCCTTGAAATCAGTTGCAACGGCTTCACCGCAGGCAAGGAGGACATATTCTTCGACAACATTTCCTGGTACGGGCCGGGGAAGATTGCGCCTTCCATCAAGAATCCCCGCAAGCTTTACGATCGCCTATTCATGGCCGACTCCTACCGGGACCACGTTCAAGACGTGACCGACCTGATCCTGGCCGATACCAAGAGCATATCCCGAAAGCTGGGCAACGAAGACAAGGATACCCTCGACGGTTTCGTGACCATGATCCGGGAGATAGAATTGCGGATCGAGAAACTGGAGAAGATGATCAAGGGAGCGGACGTCGACCAGCCCACCAACGAAATCCTGCCGAGAGGCGAATACATAAGGCTGCAGGCCGACTTGATGCTGGCCGCCCTGCAAATGGGCATCACCAACGTCAGTACCTTCATGATCGGTCCCGAGCGCTGGGACGCCTCCCTCATGTACGAGGGCGTCTTTCCCAAGCCCGTCCAGCACCATAGCATGACCCACAACCAGAAGAAGGAGGAAGTTGCCAAGGAGCTTCAGAAGATCGATATTTTCCACTTGGAACAGTTCTCCTACGTCATTTCCCGCATGAAGGAGATCAAGGAGTCGGACGGCACGAGCCTCTTTCACAACTCCCTCGTCACTTATGGAGCGGGCCTCGGTGACGGGGCCACCCACCAGTATTTCGACCTTCCCATGATCGTGGCCGGCAAGGGCCAGGGCCAAATCAAGCAGGGGCGCTTCATCAAGTGCAAGAGCGGAACCCTCAATTCCAACCTTTGGCTGACTCTGGCCAACCTGATGGGTCTGGAAAGGGAAAGCTTTGCCGACAGTAACGCGGTGATTTCCGATCTTTGGACCTGACCCAACTTCGATGAAAAGCCTCTCGAGACGAAGGTTCCTCGTTGGGAACGGGGCTCTACTTTCGCTCCCTTTCCTGCCCTCTCTCGGGAAAGCCAATCAAGCCTTAAGGCCTGCCAAGAGGTTCGTCATGATGTACTTGCCCAACGGTCTGGTACGGCGTTGCTTCATCCCCGGCGAGGAAGAGAACACCTCGCCCGGCTTCAATACGGTCAAGAAATCCGAGGCCTTCCGCAGGGAAAAGGACGCCACCCCGTCCGGAGTCCATCCGCTTCGCCTGACCCAGACCATGCAACCCCTGGCTGATCACGATAAGGAACTTACGCTGATAACCGGTTTGGATCGACCCTACAAGCTGGGTGGCGATGCTCATGAACAAGGGGCTTCCTGTTACTTGAGCAGCGTTTCACCCGAGGAGGCTTCTGCAAAAAACCTACGCTTCCTTCAAGGGCGCACCTTGGATCACGTGATCGGCGAAACGGTCGGGCGGGGAACCCCCTTGAAGACGCTTGAGATCAGCTGCAACGGCTTTACCAAGGGCAAGGAGTCGATGAGGTTCGACAACATATCCTGGTACGACGTCGATCGGGTGGCGCCCTCGCTGAAAAGCCCCCAGGCCCTTTACGACCGCCTGTTCCTGTCGGATGACGCGAAATACGGCGATCACCTGAACGAGGTGACCAGCCTGGTCTTGGCGGATGCAAAGTCCCTTTCCGGCAAACTGGGCGGAAACGACAAGGATACCCTGGATGAATTCATGACCATGGTTCGGGATATCGAGACCAGGATGTCCCGTCTCCGAAAACTCGTCGCGGATGCAGGAATGTCCCGACCGACCGATGAGGTTTTGCCCCGGGGCGAATACATCAAGCTCCAATGCGACCTGATGATTGCAGCCCTGCAAATGGGAATTACCAACGTTACCACGATGATGATCGGGCCGGAAAGATGGAATGCCCCCATGCTCTACGAAAGTGTTTTCGACAAGCCCGTGGTTCATCATTCCATGTCTCACAACCAAAAAGGCGACAGGTACAAAAAACTTCAGGAAATCGATCGTTTTCACATGGAAAAATATGCATACGTGCTGTCTCGGATGAAGGCGGTGAAGGAGCCCGACGGGAGCAGTCTTCTGGACAATTCGATCGTAGCCTGTGGGGTGGGTTTGGGAGACGGTGCCACCCATCAATATTTCGACCTGCCCCTCATCCTTGCCGGCAAGGCTCAAGGCGGACTGAAGAACGGCTTTCACCTCCAGTGCCCCAACGGTACGCCGCTGAGCAATGCCTGGCTCACCATTGCCCGGCAAATGGGACTTGAGGTCGATCGTTTCTCAAACAGTACGGGAACTCTTTCCGCCCTTGCCGTATGAACGTTAAGACCGGATGGATGAGGCTCTGCGCCTTTCTCGAAGGGGGCTCTCTTTTGCTTTTGGGTGGAGGCGTTGCGTTTGCCGACAACTTCGGTTCTCACCTCAAGCCCCTCTTCGAGCAGAGTTGCATCAAGTGCCATGGAGGCGAGAAGACCAAGGGCAAGGTCGACTTGAAGGCGCTGGGCTCGGTCGAGGATTTGCTGGCCAAGCCCGAGCTGATCAAGGAGTTGATCGAGGTGATCGACTTTGCCGACATGCCCCCGGAGGATGAGCCTCAGCCCAGCGACGAGCAAAGGGAAAAGACGGTCCTTGCCCTGAAGGGCTTCATGAGGCTGGCCGTGGAATCCAAGGAGTCCGCGAAGCCCCGGCTCAGCCGCCTGAACCGTTTCCAGTACAACAATTCGGTGAGGGATCTTTTCCAGCTCCGCAAGGACGTCTTCGAGTTGCCGGAGAAACTGATGACCCGCCATCACAATTATCTCCTCACCAAGGAGCAACGGATGCCGGAACAGGTTAGGGTAGCCAGCCATTCGCACAACCCTTTCCCCGGCTTTCGTGGCGTGCGCCCCTTCCCCAAGGATTTGCGGGCCGCCCACGGCTTCGACAACCAATCCGACCAGCTGACTCTCTCCCCGCTCCTGCTGGACACTTTCCTCAAGCTCAGCGTTTCCATTCTGGAAAGCCCGGACTTCACGGAGGGGATGGTGGGGGTCTGGAAGGAATTCTTTGCCGAGCCCGAGAACCCGGATGATTTGGAAGCGGAAATCAGGATGCGCCTGAAGCCCTTCATCCGCCTGGCTTTCCGGTCATCCGTGGAGAAGGAGGTGCTCGACCGGTACGTCCGTTATGCCCATGACCAGGTCAAGTCGAGGGAGTCCTTCACGGCGGGGATGAAGAAAGTCGCCTCGGCCATCCTGTCTTCTCCGCTCTTTTTGTTCCGGCACGAGACCGTCTTGAAGGATGATCCTTATGCCCTGGCTTCCAAGCTTTCCTATTCGCTTTGGGGAAGTTGCCCCGACGACGCGCTTCTTAAGGCCGCCGAGGAGGGCAGGCTGGGAAACGCGGATGGACTCGAAGAGGTTCTGGAAGTCATGCTCAAGGATCCCAAAATCGAGAGGTTTCTGGATAGTTTCCCGGCCCAGTGGATGCAACTGGAGAACGCCTTGGCGGCCACGCCCGACCCCAAGCTCAACCGCTATTTTTCCATCGACCAAAACTATCCCGCCAGCCTGACCATGGTACTGGAGCCACTCTTGCTCTTCGATGCGGTGTTTCTCGAGAACCGGCCCATCGTGGAGCTGATCAAGCCTTCCTTCGGCTACCGCAGTGAATTTCTCGAGACTTGGTATGGAGGTGAGCTCAAGCCCAATGAGGAGAACCTCAAGCAGGCCATCGAGGCCAACGAGAACAAGAAAAAAAGGATCGAGGAGCTCGGCTTGGAGGTGGAAAAAAGAGAAACGGAACTGTCTGCCCTGGTCGATCCCGTCCGCGAGCGGATCTTGTCGGAAAGAGCCGTTGAGAAGGATATCCTCGAACCGGTCGACCTTCGGCCGGTTGCGGCATGGGAATTCGACGGTGACTTGAAGAGTTCGGTGGGCTCCTTCCCGCTCAAGAAGCACGGTAAGGCGGAATTCAGGGACGGCATGGTCGAGATCGGACCGAATTCCTACCTGCAGACCTCCAACCTCCCTTTCGAGCTGAGGGCCAAGAGCCTCGAGGCTTGGTTCCTTCTGAAGAACCTCGATCAGAGGGGAGGAGGAGTCATGGGCATACAGGGACCCGGCGATTTCTTCGATACCATCGTGATCGGGGAAAGAATGCCCAGGCATTGGATTTCCGGAAGCAACGGCTTCAGCCGGACCGATGATTTCGCCGGTTCCGAGCCCGAGGATTCGATCGACCGGATCATTCACCTCATCATGACCTACCAGCCCGACGGCAGGATCAGCCTCTACCGCAACGGGGAGCTCTACGGAAAACCCTACAAGAAGCCACTCGCTACCTTCCCGAAGGGGAAAACCTCCGTCATCTTTGGCTTGCGACACCTGCCGAAGGGTGGAGGCAAGCACCTTGCCGTGACCATCGACAAGGCCAGGCTTTACGACCGGGCCCTGAATGAGAAAGAGGTTCAGGAGGCGGCCCGGGGCAGCGAATTGTTCGTCTCCAACAAGGATTTGCTGGCGGCCTTGTCGCCCGAGCAAAGAAAGGCCAAGGGGCAACTGGAAAAGAAGCTCAAGGATTCCATGAATGCCTTGAGGAAGGCTCCCAAGCCGATTGACCCGAACAAGCTCAAAGGGGAGGCCCAGAAGCATTTCGATAACGAGATGAGAAGGAAATTGCGCTCCCAGGATTTCAAGAGAGTGGCCCTGACCGACCCGAGATACGGGGGAATCATTACGAATGCGGCCATGCTGAGCATGACCTCCGGGCCCAAGCGGACCCACCCGATTGCCCGCGGAGCCTGGATCATCGAGGTTATCCTCAACGACCCGCCCCCGCCTCCTCCCAACGACGTACCGCCCCTCAAGGACGATGGAAACTCGAGGAACATGACCATCCGCGAACAATTCGCCAAGCATCGCGAGCATGCCGATTGCGCCGGCTGCCACTCCAAGCTCGACCCGCTTGGATTCGCCATGGAGAACTTCGACCTGACCGGTCGCTGGCGGGAAAAATACGGCAATGGCCGGGAGGTTGATTCCAGCGGAAAGCTTATGAGAAAGCACGTCTACGGCGGAGCCGTCGACTTCAAGGATTCGCTCCTTAAGGAGAAGGACCGCTACGCCAAGGCTTTTGCGGGCCACCTCCTGCGCTACGTCTCTTCAAGGGAACTCCAACCGGGGGACACCCTTGAGATCGAGAGGATCGTGGAGAAGGCCAAGGCTCGGGACTACCGAATGAAGTCCTTGATCCGCGAGGTCGTGCTGAGCCCGAGCTTTTCCGGGATCGAGCCGTCGCCCTAGGAAAGCAGGAAGTAGCAAATACCGGATATCACCGAGGCTCCCATCAGGTTGAGAACCAGGCCCTCTCGGGCCATCCTTCGGACGGTAATCTCCCCGGTCCCGAAGACCACTGCGTTGGGGATGGTGGCGACGGGCAGCATAAAGGCGCAACTGGCGCTCATGGCGGCGGGTATCATCAAAAGAATGGGATCGACGTCCGAGGCGATTGCGGCGGCTCCCAGGATGGGCATCAGCACGTTGGTCGTTGCGGTGTTGCTGGTCATCTCGGTCAGGAAGGTCACGAGCAAGGCGATACCGAGCAGAAGCGCGATCAGGGGGAGGCTTCCGATTCCCGAGAAAACACTCGCTATGGTGGCGCTCAGCCCGGACTGCTTGAACCCTTCGCCCAGGCAAAGACCCGCTCCAACCAGGACCAGCATGCCCCAGGGAATTCGGTTGGCCGTTCTCCAGTCGAGGAGACGTTCCCCCTTTTTCTCTCCGCCCGGCAGGCAGAAAAGGAGGATGACCGCAACGAAGGCCACGCTGGCATCATTAGCCTGGGGAAGGTTAAGCCAGGTCTTCCAGCCCCCGAAAGGCTCGGAACGGGTGATCCAGGCGAGGGCGGTCAGCCCGAAGACCAGCATGGTGCGGATTTCCGGCTGGCGCCAGGACCCGGGGTCGGGCAAATCGATGCGTTCCTTGCCCGTGACCTTCCGGGAGAGCCAAAGCCAGATGACGATCACCATGGTCAAGCTGACGGGTACCCCGAACTTCATCCATTCGGTGAAGGAAAGCTCGGGATGTCCGAGGTCCTTGTAGGCCCCCATCATAACGAGGTTGGGGGGCGTCCCGATAGGGGTGCCGATTCCCCCCACGTTGGCCGCGAAGGCGATCCCCAGCAGAAGGGGAATCTTGAGGGCTTCGCTCCGGCTGTTCTGGATGACCGCGAGCGCCATGGGGAGCATCATGAGGGTGGTGGCGGTGTTGGAGATCCACATGCTGAGAAAGGCAGTGGCCGCCATGAAGCCGAGGATGAGAAATTTTTCCCCGGCGGGGCAGGCGTTGACCATCATGAGGGCGATCCGGCGGTGAGCCCCGCTCTTTTCCATGGCCTTGGACAAGAGGAAGCCGCCGAGCAGGAGAAGGACCAGGGGATGCCCGTACTTTTCACCGACCACCTTGGGTTCGAGGATTCCGAAGAGAGGAAGCAGGGCAAGAGGGAGAAGGGATGCGACGGGGATGGGGACCGCCTCGAAAATCCACCACAAGGCAGTCCACAGAGCGATCCCGAGGGTGATGGAGGCAGGCGCGTCCAGAACCCCGAGCTTCAGGGTCGACCAACCGGCCAGAATGGAAAGCAGGGGAGCCGCCCAGAGCAACCAGTTCCGGGCGCCTTCGGGAGAATTGTTTGAATCTTGGGCAGCCATGCTTGGGCCCACTCAAGCAAAAGCAGGCAGGGATTCCGATTCTATTTTCGGGACCCGGCTCCCCCGTGTAGCCTTTCGTGCCCGGGAAAGTCCTTGCGGTACCTGGCAAGCAAGGCCTCCAGGTCGTTTTTCACGAGGTAGATCTTTCCCTTGACGGCCAGAGTCTGGCCAGGCTTGAGCCCGCCGAGCCTGAAATCGCTGTGCAGGCACCTGCCAACCCCCTGAAAAAGTTCCTGGTAGGGTTCCCATGCGGTGGCGAAAATCCTTTTGCCATCCTCGGAATAGCAACCGATGAGGCCATTGTCGGGGACGTCCTTGTGGAGAGGGCGGGGGTTCACATCGGCGCGCTTGACCCCTGGGGCGGCCCACACCTGCCCCGGGACGTAGCGGGCTTTCGTCGCCCAGTCGCGGGTCGGCATCATGGCCTGTCTGCCGTCGAGGAAAAGGAAGCTCTTGCTCACGTAGGCGTAGGCGTCCCGGGTCTTGTCCGCCCCGGTGCCGGTGAACACCCCTACCCGGACGCAGGGCTGAGCCCAGTGGGCCTCGGAGCGCTTCTTGGTAGGGTTGTGAGCGGTGAGGCGGAAGTCGACCTCGTCGTCCGTAGCGGTGATTAGGTGCCGCACCGTGACGCCGTCCCGCAGGACGCAGGAAAGTTCGATGCGGGATCCGTCTTCGGCCGCCGAGACGAGTTTGGTCTCGTGTCCGACGACGGTGTGCTTGCCCCAGTCCGTGGTGTGCGAATTGGCCCGGCAATAGGCTTCCAGGTAGTGGACGCGCATGGGACCCGGAAGAAAATCGCCGTCAATGACGAGCCAGTTTTTCTTCCAGGCAAGGGAAAGTTCGGGAGCTCCGGAAAGCAAGGAAGCGGAAAAAAGGAGGAATAGGGTTCTCATGTTATCAGGTACGTTGCAGGGTTAGGTTTTCCCATATGAGGTGGGGAGCCAAGCAAAACTTTTCCCATTTCACGCTTTTAGTCTCTCCAGAATCCCGAAAAGGATGAATACTTCAAACCATGACCAAGATCTCCTTTCTCCCACTTGTAGTATTATCTCTCCTTACCTTCTCTCTTTCATCCGCCCAAGACTGAAGAGCGCTCAAGCCCAGTCGCCATTCGTTGCTCCTAGCGCTTGACCGATGGCAGTTCGCTTGGCAACGTCTATGCATGACCCCTCCAATCTTTCCTTGGATCCTTCTGTTTTGCTCAACCCTTTGCTGGGCCGGCAAGCCCAACGTCGTCGTCGTGCTCGTCGACGATATGGGCTATTCCGATATGGGCTCCTTCGGCGGAGAGGTACGAACCCCTCATCTCGACCGGCTGGCCAAGGGCGGGCTGCGTTTCACCCAGAACTATAACTCAGCCCGCTGCTGCCCCTCCCGCGCCTCCCTCCTGACGGGGCTTTATTCCCATCAGGCCGGCATCGCGAACTTCACCGGCCGTGACTCGACCGCCCGCCTGGGTCCGGCCTACTTGGGCAAACTGAACAAGCATTGCATGACCCTGGCGGAGGTCCTCAAGACGGCCGGGTACGGGACCTACGGGGTGGGGAAGTGGCACGTCGGACACGAGGAAACCCCTACCGACCGGGGGTTCGACGAGTACTACGGCTATATCCGGGGCCACAGCACCAGCCAGTGGAAAGCGGGCAACTACCTGCGGCTGCCGGAGGGCAAGAAGCCCGAGTTGGAATTCGATGCGGATGACTTTTACGCGACCGATGCCTTCAACGACTATGCGGTCGAGTTTCTCGAGCAGGCCCAGAAAAAGGACGAGCCCTTTTTCCTCTACCTTGCCCACTCCTCTCCGCACTTTCCACTTCATGCCCCGGCCAAGACCCGCGATGCCTACCTTGATACCTACCGCAAGGGCTGGGACGTCCTGAGGGAAGAGCGCTTTGCCCGGCAGCGCAACTCGGGCCTAGTCACGGATTCCTGGAAATTCACCGCGCTCTCCGAGGTTCCGGTCGACCGCGACGACATTGCCAACGGTTTTGCCGGCAAAAGGAATCCCGACTGGAAGGACGTCGAGAAAAACCGGCAGGAGGACCTCGTCTACCGGATGGCGACCTTTGCCGCCATGATCGATCACGTGGACCAAGGAATCGGCAAGATCGTTTCACAGCTCGAAAAGGGTGGGGATCTCGAGAATACCCTCATCCTCTTCACCAGTGATAACGGGGCTTGCTACGAATGGGGCCCGTTTGGTTTCGACCAATCGAGCCGAAAGGGTTTTACGAAACTGCACGAGGGGGACGAGCTCAAGGGTGTGGGCGGTCCGGGTACCTATCATTCGGTGGGGAGCGCGTGGTCCTGCCTGAGCAACACCCCTTTGCGCATGTACAAGCACTTCAATCACGAGGGTGGCAATTGCAGCCCATTGCTTGCTCATTGGCCCAAGGGAATCGCCAAGCCCGACCGCTGGGTGCGCTCCCCCGTCCACTTGATCGACGTCATGCCTACCTTGCTTGAGATCGGAGGAGTCGATTACCCGGAGAAATTCAAGGACGAGAAACTCATTCCGGTCGAGGGCAGGAGCCTGGCTGCCTTTTTCAGGGGCGCCGGCAAGGCGAGCGAACGGGTGCTTTGTTTCGACCACTTCGATTCCAGTTCCATCCGCAAGGGGGACTGGAAACTGGTGCGAGGCAACAACCGTTACAAGAACCGGACTTGGGAACTGTACAACCTGGCCGAGGACCGTTGCGAGACGAACAACCTGATTGATTCTCATGCGGATAAGGCCGAGGAATTGGAGGCCGAGTGGTTGGCCTGGGCCAAGCGGGTCAAGGTCAATCCCTACTACTCGCATCCTCAGGCGAATCCGGCCAAGGTGAGGAAAAAACTAAGGAAGGATGCCCAGGGATTCTACCTTCTCAAGCATGGGGACCAAGTTGCCCGCGAGCACGCTCCTCAATTCGCCCAAAAGTCCATAGAGATCAAACTCTCCCTTACGAGGGGAAGGGAAAAGGGCGGGGTTCTGATTTCCCATGGCGGAAGCCGCAGTGGCTATTCCCTTTACCTGGAGGACGGCAAACCTGTTTTCTCCTGCCGAGTCGGGGGAACTTTGCACACTTTCCGGGCAGCCAAGGCCTTGCCCGAGGGACGGACCTCCCTGTACGCCGCGCTCCTGCCCGACGGGAAGGTATCCTTGATAATGGAGAACGAAGTCTTGGCCGAAGGAAAGCTCCCGCGCCTCTTCAATACCCACCCGCAAGATCCCTTGGAGGTCGGAAACGATTCCCTATCGACGGTGGCAAGCTATTCCTCAAGCGCGCGCTTCAAGGGGAAAGTCCATGAGGCCAAGCTCAAGCTCAAATAGGCTTCAACCTGATCCAACCCAGCCCAAAATGAACCATACGTTACTGGTCTTCTTCAGCCTTCTGCCCGTCCTTTCCTCGCCCGCAAAGAACGAAAAGGCCGACCTGGCCTTCGGTAGACAAGTCAGCGAGAGCGGAATCCGGCATTCCTTTCTGATTTGCGGCAATCCGACCGTCCTGTTGAGCGAGAAGAACGAAATCCTCTGGCAAACGAAGGGCTATGGGCGGGACGGATTCGTTCTTAAGTCGGGTAACGTACTGGTCTCCGTAGGTAACGCGGCAAAGGAGATTACCCGGGAAGGGAAAGTCGTCTGGAGTTACAAACTGAGCAAGGCAAACAAGGAGCTCGGTTCCTGCGTCCGCCTGGACGATGGGAACACCCTGATCGTGGAAAGAGGGGTGAAGCCTCAGCTTCTGGAAGTGCGCAAGGACGGTTCGGTGGCAGTGACCGTTCCGCTTAAGCCAGAGACCAAGAATGGTCATATGCAGACCCGAATGGCCCGCAAGCTTCCCAATGGCAATTATATCGTCCCTCACCTGCTCGCCTTTGCGGTCAAGGAATACAAGCCGGACGGGACGGTCGTGCGGACGATCAGGACCGACCTTGAGGAATTGGGGGGACGCAAGGCGAGAAATTGGCCATTCACCGCCATTCAACTCAAGGGGGGCAACCTTTTGGTCAACCTGACCAACGGCAACAAGACCGTTGAGTTCGATCCCTCGGGCAAGGTTGCCTGGCGGGCGGACAATTCCCACGTCGGTGGTCGCTTTGCCGATCCGTGCGGGGGGCAGCGCTTGGCCAACGGCAATACCCTGATTTGCAGCTACGGGCAAAAGAAGGGAGACATGCCCAAGCTTTTCGAGGTTACCCGGGACAAGAAAGTCGTTTGGGAATATTTCAACCCCGCGGTCCGGGCCCATGAGGTTCACGTCGTCTCGACCAACGGCAAGCCCGAGGGTTTTCTCAAGTAAAGCTCTCCATTTCCTTTTTCATGAAGAAAACGTTTCCTTTCTTCTGGATCTTGGTTTCTTGGCTGGGCTTGTCTGCCCAAGACGTTTCCGTGGAGGGCTTGATCATTCCCCGGGATGACGAGGGAATGTACCTTCGCAACCCGGATGGACGGTCCGAGATCGAATGGAGCAAGGAAACCCAGGTTGCTCTGGAGGTAAACACGCGCCTTTTCAAGGGACTCAAGGGAAACGTTCTTCATTATCAGGTTCAGGCATCCAAGGAGATAATTCGTTTTACGCTCCCCAAAGGACCGGTTACGGGCATCGTTGCGGTCAGGAGCAAAAGCCAACTGCAAAAGAGGTTGAAAGAGGCCCATGAAGAGAACTGGATCGGAGAGTATGGTCTGCGTCTTTTTTTTGGGGAAAGCTGGCCCCTGCAAATCGCCTGCACGGACGACCTTCGATTCATCGGCCTTTGGAACTCGGCCTCCAATCCGCGCACCTTGAGCATCAAGGGGAAAAAATACGAATGCTCCCTCAAGAAGGGCGGGCAAACCAAAGCCTTGCTTTTCAACGTTCTAACCACCAGGGACTGCGAGCCCTTCGTCAACCGGGCCCGTGTCGTGGGCCGAAGAAAAGGGGAGGTGATTCATGCGACCGAGATACATCTTCAGCCCATCGGCGACCAAGCGGCGCTCGATGACCCCAAGCTCCCGCGCTACCTCTTCATCGGCGACTCCATTTCGGGGAACTACGGCAGGGGCCTGCGGGAATTCCTCGCGGGCAAGTTCAACCTGCATCACCCACCAACAAATTGCGGACCTTCGGCAAAGGGTCGGTCCAGCATCTTGGAGTGGTTGGGGGCTTACCGTCAACCTGGCCGCCACTGGGACGTCATTAGCTTCAACCATGGACATTGGGACAGCAAGATCGATAAGGCCAGTTACCAGGAGAACCTCGAAAAGATCATCACCGAGCTCAAGAAGACCAAGGCCAAGCTGATCTGGGTGACCACCTGTCCCGTCCCCAACGGATTTCCGGTGGCCGGAGAGCTTGACGAGAACGGACGGGCCCCGGGGCGGACCGCCGGGGTCATGAGAAAATACCTCAACCCCTGGGCCCTCGAGGTGATGAAGAAACACCCCGAGATCTCCATTTGCGACCAGTGGCAATTCGTCAAGGACAACGAGGACCCACTCTACAAGGAGTTCTGGGCCGGCAAGGACGTTCACTTCGGGGGCAACCCGGCCGACAAACTTGGAGAGTTCCTGGGTCGGCGCGTTCTTCAGGTGACGGGGAAACACTGACTTTCCGCAAATAAAATTGTCGGGGTTTCGGTTTGACCGATGCCGAACGTGAAGCGAGCTTAAACTGGACCAAGAGATAACATGTGCACCGTCTTCGTAAAAAACACTTCCAAGGGAATGGTGGCCGCCCGTAACCATTCCTGGACTCAGCCGGGGGGGAACGTGCATTTCATTCCTCCCCAAAGGATCTACGGAAAGATGGCCAACGCCATGTACCTGATGGATCAGTGGGGACAGGACCGTCCCTTCGAAGGGATCAACGAGCATGGTGTTTTCGTCGGTGCCGCTGGCATACCCGATGACTTGAGTCCACTCGGAAAACAAAAGCGCAAACCACATGAAATGGATTTTTGCGGAATCATCCGCTTCGTCCTCGAGCGGGCCAAGTCGACCGCCGAGGCCCTGGAAATCTTTCGCTCGGTCCCAATCTCCTACGATTTGGAGGTGGAGCCAGGCACGGTGGGGTACAACGTGCGCAATCATTTTCTCATCGCCGATCCAACTGGTCATGCCGTGAACTGGGCCGACGTGAAGAACTGTTTTACGAGGCGCCTGTCGGTGGGGAAGGGCTTCCATATCACCAACTTCCCCCTCTCCTTCAAGGCCGCCGACTGCAACCGTCATCCCATTCTCAAGAAGGGGATGTCCGACGTGCGGGGTCCGTCCTCTGCAATGAAGCTACTGAAAAAGGCTCAACAACCCTCCACCCTATGGTCGTGCGTCTACGACTTGAAGCGCTTGACCATGGAGCTATGCATCGATTTGGATTTTGAATTTAAATTCCGTTTCGACTTAAAGGAAAAGATAGGGGAGGGCGAACGGCACCTCGGTTTCGGGGAGTTGCGCCTCTGGGAAGGGTTTGGCCATCCCCGGGAAAAGGAATTCTCCCTTCCGAAAAAGATCTACCACACCGCCGAGGAGCTTGAAGCCTTGGACTCCTAAGATCGGGGAAGGACCTTGTTTGCGATGGCAGCCTTTATGAAAAGTTGCCTCCGTTCCCTCAGAACTGGTTCGACTTCAGCCTCTTCCCGCTACAGTCTTTGGATTGTGCTAATGGCCCTGAAAGATTACTTGGGAAGCCTCCTCTTTCCTTGCCTCCTTTTCCTCCCTCTTGAGCGGGAGACTTTTGCCGCCCGCACCGAAAAGGAAGCCTGGTGGTCCCGGACGCCCCTGCATTCGCCCGCGGTTCCCCCTGCCCATCCCATGGCGAGAAACGAGATAGACCGATTTATTCTCGAGGAACTCCGGGCAAGGGGCCTTAAGCCTTCCGGGCAGGCTTCCCCCTTGGCCTTGGTTCGTCGCTTGACCTTCGACTTGACCGGCCTTCCGCCTGCCCCTCATGAGATCGACGCGTTTTTATCTCAATATGCAAAAGATTCTGACCGAGCCTACGAGGAACTGGTCGATCGTTTACTTGCCTCCCCCCGCTATGGAGAGCGGTTCGCCCGGCATTGGCTCGACGTGGCCAAGTACGCCGATACATGCGGATACGACAAGGACAAGCTCCGTCCCAATGCCTGGCCCTATCGCGACTACGTCATACGCTCCTTCAACGAGGACAAGCCCTATGGGCGTTTCGTAAAGGAACAAGTTGCGGGCGACGCTCTTTTTCCCGGCCAACCCGATGGTGTCCTCGGACTCGGCTTTCTCGCCGCGGGGCCGTGGGATCACATTGGACATTCGGAAGTGCCCGAATCGAAAATCGACGGCAAGGTCGCCCGCAACCTCGATCGCGACGACATGGTATCGAACGTTTTCAATACCTTTTGCGCGGTGACCATCCAGTGCGCCCGTTGCCATGATCACAAGGGCGATCCCATCGGGCAGGAGCATTATTACAGCCTGCAGTCGGTCTTTGCCGCAGTGGACAAAGCGGACCGGGAGTTCGGGGTGTCTCCGGAGACGGAGCGCCAAAAAACCGATCTTGAGGCGTGCATCAAGACCTTGGGAGACAAGATTTCCAAAGCCGAAGCAGCCCTCAAGGGCAAGGGTGGGGAGCACTTGTCCAAATTGGACAAGCAAATCTCGCAGTTACAGAAGGAGGGCGGTCGGGTGGTCAAGGGCCCTGAACACGGATACCACAGCGCCATCGTGAAGGCTCCCGGGGAAAGGAAGTGGGTGCAGGTCGACTTGGGCGCCAAGCTGGAACTTCGTAAGGTCGTCCTCCATGCCTCGCACGACAACCACAACGGCATAGGCGCCGGCTTCGGATTCCCCGTCCGCTTCAAGGTCATCGCCTCGAACCGGGAGGATTTTTCACGCTCGCAGGTTTTGGTCGATCGTTCCAGGGAGGACTTCGTCAACCCCGGTCTTCTTCCGGTCGAGTTGTCCGTTCGTTCATCCGCCCGGTTTTTGCGTATCGAGGCAACCCGGCTCGCCAAGCGTTCCAACGATTACATCTTTGCCTTGGATGAGCTGCGGGTTCTGGACGAAGAGGGGCTGAACTTGGCCGAAAAAAAGAAGGTCGGCGCGCTGGACAGCATCGAGGCTCCGAACCGTTGGACCAAGGCGAACCTGACCGACGGCAAGTGGGCGAAGAGCGAGAGCCCTGCCAGTGAAGCAAAGCTCGCCGAGCTGAGAGCCGAGCGCAAGGCTTTCCTCGGCTCGCTCGGCTCCCCGCAGCAAAGGGAATCGATCGAAAGGGACAAGGAGCAATTGAGCCAGGCGCGAAAGAAGCTGGCTAGCTTTCCCAAGGGTGACATGGTCTACGCCGCCGCCACCCATTTCAAGCCAAGGGGAAATTTCAAGCCGACCAACGGCAAGCCTAGGATGATCCGCGTCCTTCATCGGGGTGAGGTAACCCAACTCGGGGATGAGGTGAAGCCCGGTGCCTTTCCTCTTTTCGGCGACGAACCGTGGGAGTTCGAATTGCCCGAGGATCATGATGAGTCCGAGCGCAGGGCCGCCCTCGCCGAGTGGATTGTCCGCAAGGATCATCCGCTCACTTGGCGGGCCATCGTCAACCGGGTCTGGCAATGGCATTTCGGAGAGCCCATCGTCGGATCGCCCAATGATTTCGGCCCGCTCGGGCAAACACCCACCCACCCGGAACTGCTCGACTGGCTGGCCGTCCGCTTTCGTGACTCCGGCGGGTCCTTCAAAAAGCTTCACAAGCTCATGGTGATGAGCGCAACCTACCGGCAATCCTCTCTTGGTGACGTGGCCAAGGCAAAGATTGACTCGAGCAACCAGTTTCTCTGGCGGATGAACCGCAGGAAGCTATCGGCGGAGGAGATCCGGGACTCCGTGCTCGCGGTCAGTGGAAAACTGAACCTTGAGATGGGCGGCCCCGGGTATTATCTCTTTGCCCTCGAGAAAACCGCTCATTCGCCTCACTACGAATACCATAAGTTCGATCCTGAGGACGTAAGGAGCCATCGCCGTTCCGTCTATCGCTTCATCGTCCGTTCCCAGCCCAATCCCTTCATGACCACCCTGGACTGCGCAGATTCCTCCCAGAGTACGCCGAAGCGCAACGAGACCCTCACTGCCCTGCAGGCTCTCAGCCTGCTCAACAACAAGTTCAGCCTAACGATGGCCCGTCACTTCGCCTCCCGTCTGGAGAAGGAAGCAAAAGATTTGCCTTCCCGCGTCCGTTTGGGCCACAAGCTGGTGACGGGGCGCTATCCGAATGGGGACGAACGGAAATTACTGGTTTCCTATGGGGGCAAGCATGGTCTGCAAAACCTTTGCCGGGCCCTTTACAACCTTTCGGAGTTTTCCTACCTCGACTAAAATGAACCCGATGGCAAGCAGAAGGGATTTTCTCAAGCAGGGCAGTATTGGGGGCCTGGCACTCGCATCGAT
>Ga0160422_10000037_pt1 | contig 62445 bp, 86 predicted proteins | sample Fk160mmetaG_FD_108192 | JGI IMG/M metagenome (GOLD analysis project Ga0160422, IMG submission 108192) | Marine microbial communities from the Central Pacific Ocean - Fk160115 60m metaG | ecosystem: Environmental > Aquatic > Marine > Oceanic > Photic zone | place: The Central Pacific Ocean... | reverse complement strand
TCATATTGTGTTTTTCGCCCAAGTACCAGGTGCGAAAATCGGCGGCGGCGATAAAGAAGCGATGGAGCGTGTGAACCGTATGCGGAAAGTATTCCCCAAAGAGTTTGGAAATCAAGATATTTGGAGTCCCACGCTTACAGATGGTTTTCAACCGTCGACTTTTGTGTTGTGCTTGCTGGAAGATTTTCTCTCCATGGTGAACAAAACAATCGCTAGCACGCCTAGTGCTTCCGGCGTGTTCGAAGTCAAATGGTTCCTACAAATTGCTCCTTTGTGGGGATTCGCTGGGGTTCGATTTGTGAATTTGGCAATTGAAAACCGAATCGTTATGGGAGATCTAGAAAATCCAGAAAAATCTATCAACTGTACCAAAGCAATCCCCAGTGACGAGTCCGGAGGCGAACTGCGCGCGGAATACTATAACCGAGAAGAAATATTTAAAAAAATCACAAAGAACACTACGTCTATTAGCACTCAATTCGCTCGCCAAGTCCCAACTCCATATTCATTCATATCATCTCTTCCAGACGAGATGTCATCAGAGTTGTTGGATACAGCGTTTAGGCAGTTTGTGGGACGTCCGGACCCAACACTGCCATGGGCGGAAGACATTTCCATCGCCAATCACCGCACCATCATGATGATGCTTCCTCCGGAGAAGATGTATGAAATTCTTTCGCAGCCAACCGAACAGCGATTGGTCGACCTCGTGAATGAGTTTTTGAAACCAGAAAACAAGCGGCGGGAGGAAATTGGTCAAGAACCATTAGGTGAGTTCTACGCATTTCGACTGGGTCAGATTGCGACGGCGGTTGAGTATATCACTGATGACATGTACGTTCTCAATACCTCCGCCACCCAATTCAAGTTCGAAGTTGATTCATTGGAAGATTCGGAATACGCGTGGGGGACGTGGAAAGAATACATCTGTGAACACAATTGTGACTTGACACCGTGTTACGATGGTTTAACGGTTTTGTATATGCTTGAACGTCGTCTCCGTGAGAGCACCGACGACGCCGGCGTCGCAGGAGACAAGTCAATGCCAAGCGTCGACCGATGCAAGGATATGCTCGCGATTCTTCAAAAACTATAAAAACTATAAAAAACAAAAAATACAAAAATGAAAACAGAGAGAGACCTTTTGCTTATGTCCTATCTAGAATAAACCATTTTTTTATCATATTTGACTCTTGTTAAAAAAAAAGATGCTTTTATATTTATTCTATACTTATATTCTATATTACCCACCCCCCCATTTTATCTCTATAGTGTATTATAAATCTCTGTCATCCCAGCTACCAACCAGTTTGAGTTATACTCGGAATCGCAATCAAACTCCCGGTCTTGCTCCGTCGTGTCGTAAAACTCCCAGTTGTCGTGTACGTTGAACAGCATGAAGAAGAATCCACTCAATTGGGGATTGGTCTCGTTGTCGTTGTAGTTGGCGAATGCGGCTCGGATTTCGTTGATATCTACCTTTTCCGTAGTGATGTATCCTTGAAACGGGGAAAATCCTTCTTTGGAACACCACAGTTCAAAGGCGCGAATGATCTTTTCAAATTCCTCGCACCGAGGTTTGGCGCCGTACTCCAGGAGTTGTTTCTTGACTTCTTCTTCTTTCTTGATTTTTTCTTGGTGAAAACGAATACGTGGGATCAGCTCGCTCATATTTCCGCTGCTTTTAAGTCCATAATTAAGACAAATGGATTGCAGTTCCGTCTTGGTGGATTGACTCAGTTGGATAAGCGTGTACATTGTGATGGTGGTTGACACTGATTATGTGTGAAAAATGGTTTCAATTTTAAAAATAAAAAATTGAAACCATTTTTATGATAGATGAAACAAAACAACACATCCAGAATCATGTTGTTTCCATCTATCTTCATTCCTCGCGTATCTTGCAACAATAATGAATCTTACATTGAAAGCATCTTTTGGCACTACTTTGGGGGAACTGAAACACCGATATTGCGCATTGATTTGATCAAGAAACAAGACGCCCGCAGCGGACAGATCTACCAAATTGCATTCGTGCATTTCAAGGAAGTCGCCGAAACAGAAAGCACCCAAAGCCTAGCAAGTCAATTGGAAAACGGCGAAAGTGTGAAATTTGTACACAGTTATCCATGGTTTTGGATTTTGCGCAAGAACACAAGCAAGCCGAAGGTCCGTGACATGCCACATGTGGTGTTGAAGAAAGACGAAGCAGATATTATGAAAACCCAAGAAGAGCTGAAAGCAAATAAACCTCCCCGAGTCCGACAGGAGGCCTGGGATCAGTTCATATATGCGATGGCCGAGTACGAGGAGGGTGCAACCAAGGCTGAGGCAGAGCAAGTCCATGGGCTACCTCTCAAAGAAGAACTGAAAGAAAAGAAGCGGCTTCCGAGACGACACTTTGGAGGTGGCGACGCGGAATACGAGTCGTACGGTGAACCAATTGATCCTGTATACGGAACTTGGTGGTAGAGTAATAAAAGAGAGAAGCGCGCGCTTTTTGTTAGATTTCATATAGATTTTTTTATCGACCCATCATGAAAAAAATTGAAACGATTTTCTTGATAGATGAAACAAAGCAGCCGATATACCTTGAGAAAATTATGATTTTCCCCTCCGAAATCCAAACAATCATCAACCAGTATGCAAAACCAGCATCGGCGATGTTGCGCGAGAATTGGCGAGAAGGTTCCAGCATCATCAAGATACTTAAACAAGACCGCTGGTGGATCGACTACCGTAGAGGGTGCGGGCGGTGGGATGGGACGATGAACTGGTCATGGGTAGAATGGTGCGAGAACAAAATGATAATTGGTCCCCCGCGCCGCCGCCCCTGGTCCATAAAATGGCCCAAATGGCCCGAGCCCATCGACATCTCCTGGTGCGAAGTAAGAAAAGTGCCTGATTGGGCAATTAGAGAGTTTATGGAAGCGCGCGCTTTTTGTTAGATATCATATAGATTTTTTTATTGGAACAAAAATAAAAAGAAAAATTGAAACTATACCATTATGACATTGAAAATACAAAAACAACATGACTGAGGTTGGTTATTATCCTTTTATCATCAAATCCATTGGTGGATTCAAATGCTCTAATTTTGAGTTTGACAAACGCTATTATCTCATTCAGTTGGCCAGAAGCTCATGGGACAACTGCCACTATGCCTCTGAAGGCGGGTTTGGGAGGGACAGGCCACTAATGAAGTGGAGAATACACACGCATGGAGAGTACATCAAGGTCTATTGGCCAAGAAAAGGAAATCCAGAATATGTAAAAAATGGTTCCCACGTTCACATCATTTTCCTGAAATATCGCACTATATTTAAGTGCCTCATTCGCATTATGATGCTCAAAAAAAGAGCGCAAGTGCGAATCAAAGCCAGAAAAAACTTGAAAATTGCTCGCCTTTTTCGCGGCGTTGGTCACAGCAACCTCAACTCACAGATCATGACATTTGTTTGAAATTAATTATTTATCACCACATATAGAATTCGCATTTTTTTTTCGCGTGAAAAAATTGAAATGTTTTTTCGTCATACATGAAATGTACCCATACGATATTATCTTTTCTCGAAATCGAATCGCGAATCAAGCAATACACACAACCATGTGCTGTGCTACCACGCGTTCCGATTGGCGAAATGGATCCAGTATCATTTGGGAACTTGTATCAGACCCTTGGTGGTATGATTTTGAGGAGTGCGGTTTCTTACAAGAAGGATATAGTTGGGTCGACTGGTGTAAAGATAAAATGATCATCGGTCCTCCGCGCCAGCGGAGTCGTCGCGAAGAAGCCGAGCTTGACGAAGACTACTTGACTCACGAAGATATCATCCGTCACTGCCGTCCATGGTCTAGAACATGGCCCCACCCCGATGACCACTCTTGGTGCAAAGTGCGAGAGGTTCCAAAGTGGGCAAAAAATGAGTTTATTACCCGCGTTTCTAATCAAAAAAAATTTAAAGAGGCCAATATATTTGCGCACACAGGTATTGGACATACCAATTTGAACAACAAAATGCTCGAGTTTATTTAGAGAAAAAAATTGATTCAATAAAATAGACAAAAACGAATACAAAATATCATGAAGTATCACAATTCATTTGCCGCTTTCAACTCCGACGATGATGAAGTAGAAGAAGGAGAAATCACCAAACAAGAAGAACTCTTTATGTTGGGTCGTGCCTTTTGGAAAGAGCAGCAAAAGGGGAACGTTATGAGTTGGGGAGATTGGTGTGACGAAGAAAATGACGACAATGGAATACAAAGTGGTGACGAGTGTATTGTGTGGAAAGGGGCACATGGGTCAAATAAAAACCAATCCAAATCACCCAATAATGTTAGAGAAAACAATAACTGATTTTAAATTATACGAATTATAGGTGGAGTTATAAAATAAATATAGTAGATTTTTTTATTTTTAAAAGTTTTGTTACTAATAAAAAATTGAATCAAGTATACTAGGATGTATTCAAGAAGTATCATTATGGCTTATTCCATTCAACAAACCCAAATCGAAGCACTTGATTGTCTTAAAAAGGACGAAATGAAAAGTCGAAGCAAAGAGCGAACTCGCGCAAGACAGCAAACGAACAAGGCAATTAGTTGGACTGCCCAATTGTATTGTAATCATAATGATGGCGATCTTCCATCGACCGAATTTTGCGACGACTCTTTACAGCTATTGGACGAAACAACTTCATGGAAAGATGTGAAATATTATTATAAACATTTGACCAATACAATTGATGAATTTAAAAAAATACAAAAAGCCAATGAAATATGTATAAGTAAAGTCGAAACAGCTCTTCTTCATACGAAAAAAAACATGGACAAATCATTGCGACGTAGCCAACGCATCGCAAATATTATTGCAGCACAGCAAGAGATTAGCGAATAAAATATTTCACCCAAACAACCATGCGCGCGCTATTTTGTATATCATCATCTAGAAACCACTTTTTTATTTTTTTTATTACAAATATGATGAAATATTTAAATATTTTTTCATCATATATCACATATCTAATTTATAATATGAAATTTCCTCCTGAAATAGAATCAATAATCAAGGAATACGCGCAACCGTGCGCAGCTACATTGCGACCAAATTGGCGACAAGGTTCTAGTAATATTTGGAAGATTTTATGGGATCCTTGGTGGAATGACTTTGAATGTGCTTCTTCATGGAAGTATTCATTCTACTACCAATATACATGGGTACAGTGGTGTAAACATAAAATGATCATTTGTCCTCCACGTTGGCAAAGCGAACAAGAACTAGTAGAACTTGACCAAAACTATTTAAGTGTAGAAGATATTCTCCGTCACAGGAATCCATGGTTGAAAACATGGCCAGAATACGATGATTATTCCTGGTGTAAAGTAAGAGGGATACCACATTGGGCAATTAAAGAATTTATGGAAGCAAATGTTTAAAATAATCATTCTATTTTTATCAAAAAGGGACAAGAAAAAATTGAAACAAGTGATTATAGTCCATATATGTTAACAATATCAAAAATGGCAAGTCTCATGGCTCTTTCTTACGCTTACGCATTTCTTACTTTTATTGCGATTGCAATCGGATTTATGTTTCGTTGCGAACATCGACGCGCTCCGTTGCATCACGATAGCCTCATGGCTTGGTTGATTTTATCTTTGGGAGGATTGATGTTCACAACCATGACTTCTTTCTTCTATTTGTTGAATATGGTGACAATTGGATGGTTTCTTTGCGAATATGTGGATAATATATATTAACTCAATCCAATAAAAAATCATACTACTTCATAAATATCCAATTATACAGTTCAAAAACACAACCTATTTTTAATTTTTATTCATTATATATTTACATCATTATGAGTTTTACTTTAAATATTCAAACCATATTGAAAATAAAATTGAAACACATATATAGTACATTGATTGATAATATTAAAAAATATCCAACATGAACTACAACAAGAACAACCATAAGAGCGATAAGACTACAATAATGATAGATGCGCAAAATCCAAATGCCATTGGAAAAGTGGTACACAAGGAGACGAATGAAGAATTGTCTGAAATTACTCCACTTATTATGGTTGTCAATGCGTCCTCGAAAAATGCCCAGAAAGAAATAAACGCCCTTTTGAGTGCCGGCGCAAATCCCGATCTTGAAATTACATATTATAATAGACGAACGACGGCACGAAAATTGGCTCTTGAATATCGTACACATCTCCATTTTTCGTAAATCGAACCATAAAATTGAATCATTTACTATTAAAATTTTAACTATATATTATAATGGATTTTGATAAAGATTCGCTAGAACAAATATACTCATGGTTTAAACCCACGTTAGCACACCCTTCTTTTTGTAATATTACATGGAATTTAGATGATCTTCCAAATAAAAATCAACTTGCGCCTTCATTAAGAAAATTCAATTTGTATCGTATGAGTGGACTTTTTGCAACTAGCAAATCACCATTTCTCAACGAAGACATGATGATTCTTATTAAAAGTTTTCTACACCAAGAAGAAGTCAATTACGATTCCATCAAAACATTATGGTACGACGATTACGTTAAACAATTAAAAAAATATAAAGACGAAGATGATTTTGATGTGATGTATTATGATATAGGGACCAATGATTATTTGTGGGCGTTTTATCGTCTTCGTAAAATACGAGAATTATTCAATTTATTGGAAAACGATAATAAAGAATATTGATAATTTTTAATGTCTGATTTATATATTATGGATGATACTGATACATTAGAGTCAAGAATTGATACAGTAAAAACTGAATTAAGACAAAGTTTAATAAGTTTAGTTAACCATACATTAGAGTCAAGAATTGATACAGCAAAAAATGAATTAAGACAAAGTTTAATAAGTTTAGTTAACCATACATTAGAGTCCAGTGTTGATACAGCAAAAAATGAATTAAGACAAAGTTTAATAAGTTTAGTTGATGAAAAAATCAATGATATATTAATAGAATATAAAAAATATCTCGATGGATATGATAATCATTATACTCAACTTCGTGAAGAAAAAGAAAAGGCTGAAAGGAAAATTGAGGTATTAAATAACTTTTTAAAAAGTAATCTAAAAAGTAATGGTAAATTTAGTCTTCGTTTAGTCAACCCCAATGGCCGCAAAGGAGGTAGTTTTTCAAAATATAAAACTCGAAAAAGAATCAAAAAGATTAATAATATCAAAATAAAAAAACACGCTAAGAAACATACTAGACGTCACATGATTCATATGAAAAAAATGATGAAAAAAGGGTATTCATTCAAAAATGCTCATAAATCAGCTATGTACAAAGTTGGAAAATAATTGAGACAACTATTATTTATTTAATCTACAATTTCCTCAAAAAGATCTAGAAGTTGTTTTGTTTGTTCTATGCGAACGCTTTCACTTAACTTTTCGTTTTGTATAATTTCAGTTATTTTTTTTAGTTTATATTTATTGTGTAGTAATACTAATGTTTCCGAACCATCATACTCATCGATTCTATAACATTTATTTATATAATAGTCATTTGGTATATACTCTATGATTAATGAAGAGCATAGTCCATTTACTCTACTGCCATGGGCTTCAATCAAGTCTATCAATTTCTCGTCGGTTCTTTCTGGTTGTGGAATATATCCATCTGCTCGGGCACGTTCCTTGAACTGTTGACGTGCCCACTCGGATATTCCGAATCCACCATAACATATGTTTATAACAATTCCAACTTTTTTGAACGCATCTACATTAGTACAGTTTATGTGGGAATCTCTTTCAGTTGGTGACATGTATTCCATAATATTTTTGTTTATTAACAAGATACTATGTTTGTAATTTCAATTTTATATACATTTTAAATTATATTTCTTTACTCGCATAAGTATCCACCAAGTGATTCACAAGTTTATCATATGCGTTTGGTGAAATTTGATTCATGCCTTCCTTACTTTTTTCCAATAGAATATAGGTCAAACAAAATAGTTCGGTGTAATGGTCGTTGTTTTCTCCATCATAGTTAATAAACTCTATTAATGCATCCGCTGAATTTATCGAGTTCTTTTGTAGTTTTTCTTTCACTTTGGTAAATCCGTTGCAAGCACAAGAGATAAATGCTTCCTTATCCATATTTGACATATTAATTTGCGAATCATAATTTATCTACTATTTGTTTCAATTTTTTATGAATTGATATATACATAAAAAATCTAAATAATAAAATATAAACTATTATCATAATAACATACATGGAAATTCATGGTATCCCAAGTGATATAATGTTACGAATTAAAAAAGATTTTTTAGGATTGGGGGAAAAGTGGACACATCCAAATTGGAAACAGCCCAGTAGTCCAAGTCGGAACGCCATTCGCGAAAATATTATGTATCAAGATTTTAAAATAATACAACAATATTGTTATGATGAAAACTATACTTGGTTTGAATACATAGAACACCAAAATAAAACAAATATTTATACACATTCTATTCCTCTAAGAATAACACCAAATCAAGTACACAATAGATCACCGATTCATAATAAAAATTATTATAAAAAAGAAGAAAAAAGACGTTTATTATTTCGATCATTTGAATTTGATTCTTTAAATTAACTATGTCTATTATACAACGCATGTTCGGGTACCATCTTTCTGTTCTACTGTAAAATCTTCTTTGATAAATTGTCTGTTTTTGGGAAAATAAATGTGTAAATCATTTCCATTGGCATCATAGGGGAAAAACGTATAATAATCATTCATTTTACGAATAAACCCTTTTTCAACCAATGTATCGAAAAGTTCATCATTCAAATGAAGATTCTTAAAAACCCTTTGTTTGACGTATAGAGCTTGTTTCATGTTATGTTTTGCGATAACTCTAAAAGACATGGCTATTTTTGTTTCAATTTTTTTTCAGCAACCAAAAAAATTCTTTGATTTTTTCTTTTTCTTCCTTTTTTTTATATTCACTTATACCTTTCAACTTATTGTATGTTTTATGTTCAACTGGAATTTTTGTAACTTCTCCATAAGTACTCAATATTTCATCCAGTTTATCTAATTTTATAATTCCACCATTGTTGTAAGATAATAAAATATAGGTTGAATTCGTATTTTTTATTAAATCAGTAAGAGACTTTTCTGCATAACAACTACTATTATAATTCGATTTTTCCCAATTCAAAGGCTGACCACGATTGGTATCTGGTATATCAATAGATTCCCAATTATTGATAATGTTTAATAAAAAATAATAAATACTATATGGATGTTTGTTATACGGAGGATCGTAATATACTAAATCTAACTTTGGTAATGTTTTGACCCATTCATTCGTATTCATTTTATTCACGACTACTTTACATTTGCTATTATGATATAAGGGCATTTTTAAAGTGATGGGTTGAGTAATTCGTTTTAAATCAATATGATTTTTACCACCATATTGACCTTTACCTTGTTCATTTTTATAGAAGGCTGAAAAATGACCGCTTGTATTGTTATGTATAGAACATTCAATAATTAAAGGTGCTAACACATATGGTTTATATATATCCGGTAATGTATCAATATAATTACGAATTATATCGATTCTTTCCCCATTTTCTTCGGTAAAATAAACACGACTTTTTTCAGTAATTTCGCCTTTTGGAGACCATGTACCGCTTATATACGGTTTGTTAAATATTGTTGTTTTTTCATTTGCATGCTTGTTTGCGGTTTCGATATATTCACAAATAATATGGTGTTCTTGTTCATTTATATTAGATAAAAAACATTTATTTAATGTTTCACTATAATCAGCAATATCATTTGTATATAACGTTTTTGCGTATTTCTTAAATAATCTTGAAACAACCCCTGAACCGGCAAATCCATCTCCAATATGTAAAGATCTTCCTTCTTTTTCTTCTATGATTTGTATGATTTCTTCAATTTTGTAAAGTAATTTACGTTTGTTTCCCATGTATGTGATGATTTGTTCTTTTAAATAATCACTCATATATATCTTGAAATATATAAATATACTCATTTTTTCATATAAGAGATTAACGACCGCCAACATTATTTTAAAACTACTTAAATACTATGTCATCATTAACTATTATGTTTTCACTTAATAATACTCAAATAGAAATCAAAACGATGAAACAACTTATTGAATTAGATATTATCAAGCCTCATATTCAACGAGTAATTGACTCCACAAAAGTTCAAGATATAATTCAATTTCAGTTAGACTTTTTTAAAGAGCATGGTTACTTTAATTTTACAGCTTCTGGTCCTATAAATATTCATCATTTTGACCAGAAATATTACTTAGTTGACGGACAACATCGGTTTGAAGCTTTGGAAAAGTTATTCCAACAACACTCTCATAACATAAAGGTTTACATTCTTTTAGTATCTGTTTCATCCCTAGAACAAATTGAATTTAACTATAACATGATTAATAAAAACACTCCGTTGCCTGATTTTTCCTGTTTTAGTTCTCTAAATAAACAAACACCAGAGACTGTTGCTTCTTTTTTTCAAAATAAGTATCCATCAATATGGTCTAAATCTTCCAGAGCCAGACGCCCTCATATTTACTTTAATTTTTTCCAAGAATCATTAGCTTTTATTTGTGAACAGCTAAATATTGATAGTTCTCATAAATTACAACAATTGGTTGTAACATATAACAAAAAATTAAGTTCTTGGGATATATCTTCATTCAAAAATATTAATGACAATGTTTATCGAAAAGCTCATGAAACTGGGTTGTATTTAGGACTATTTACACATCAAAATGAAGATTACGGATATGAATGGGCTAAAAAAATAGTTGAAGAACAAACCGGAAAAATAATTAAAAAATTTTCGTCTTCTTCTAAGACAAAAATACCAAAAAAAATAAAAAATGATTCTTGGGATAAGTATATAGGCTCTAACGTAGGAGATTCAATATGTTTATGTTGTAGAACTACTTCTATCAATTCTAAATCTTTTATCGGTGGACATATCATTTCCGAAAAAAATGGGGGTTTGGTGACAGTAGACAACATTGTTCCAATTTGTTCTGAATGTAATTTGTCTATGGGAGTCACTAATATGGATGTATTTATTAACAAATATTATCCAAATAATTTGAATAAATTTACAAACAGAGATTATAAAATCAATAATTGGACTTTATTTTAAAATACATAATTACAATTTTCGTTTACATATATTATTATACCCTGGGATATAAGCAATAATCTTTTCACAAAACTCTCTTGTTCTCGGATTCGTACATTTTTTCGTTTCTTCTATAATTGTATCTAATGGCTTATAGCATATAGAAGAGTACTGGACACTATAATTACCATGACTATTCATACCAAATACCAATTTATCTGGTTGATAATGTTGTATTTGTTGGTACGATGGATTCATTCCTGGTTCGACAATTTGTCCATAACAAGGCCAACTAATTTCCAAATGTATACAACGTAATAGTGTTTTTTGAGGATAATCATCATCAATTCCCTTCCTTATCGTTAATATAACATCATCAAACATTTCCTCTTTTTCTTTTAGCATAAACGCAATATACACGAAGCAATCTACATAATGCCATTCTTTATGTTTTACACACACATTTAAAGCAGTCATTTGTTCATTATGACAATACCAATCTTCTTTCACCAACCATTCAAATGATTCAAGATTCATTTCTAAATATATAGCGGCATGAATATATTGTGGATTTGACATTATTTTTTCATTGTATAATTTTGTCAATAACTCATTTATTTTGGAAGGATTTTCTTGGGATTCTTGTATATGATTACAATAATCAACAAGAAAATGAAATGATTGTGGATCAACATCAAGATTTGGCAAGCAATCTTTCCACCATCGTTCTAGTATGGCGCTTAACATTTTAGAAAAACAAAAGATAGACGAACTTTCATACAATGAAATATTTGTACCTCGAACACAAAATGTAATTTGTTCATGTTTGAACGTTTTTGGGTTTTCAAGAAATACAGATAATGCCGACATTCTTTTTTATTCTGTATGATATATTTTAAAACAATATCAATTTTTATTTATAATCAATAAGTATATAAATATGGAAAAAGAATCAGAAGAACTTAGTGAAATGGAAATTCTTATTCAAAAAGACCGTAAATTCAAAAATATAAAACTAAAAATAGATAGTTATATGAAATACAATAACAAAATTAAAAAAGATATGGAAGATTTATTAAACGTACTAGATGAAAAATATAACGTATATCAATATTATTTGAATATGATTCATATTTCTATCATTTGTTTATCAAGTGTCGCATCTTTTTTATTAGCATCACAACATTACATTCATAACAGTAACACAACAATTCATTTAACTAGTCTTTGTATCAGTACGTATACTGGATTATTACTTTCTATTTCAAAATTTGTGAAATTAGAAGAAAAAAAAGAATCCTTATACCGTCTTCGTTGTGCTTTTGCTGAATTTTTGATTGAAATATGTTCTCGAAATGATATATTAGAATCATGGTCAAGTCATAATTATTGGAAAACTCGTGAAGATACACCAGGGGAACACGTTGCCCATCATTTATCTGATATGATTGGTTTCGATTCTCAACAAAATCAAAATTATGAAATTTGTTTTGAAGAATGGAATCACTTAGAACATAAACTCAAAGAACAAATGCACGATATTATTGTAAAAAAGCAAGAATTATGTAGCCAATATGCCCAGGAAATGGACAATCCAACTAAATTTCGTTCAGAAATATCATCAAAACGGCGTTATATGCTTCATAAAATGAAACTTAAAAAATTACAACAAGCAAAAACGGAAAAAGAGTTAAAAGTTGGAATTAATCGCTGGATAAATGATTTTTTAGAAAAATCAACAAAAAATACTCTAACAAGTAATAAAGACAATGAAGAAAAAAATGAAATAATTGAATTAGAAAAAATACAACGAGAACTAGAACATCATGATGAGGATGTTGATGAAAATATTGCCTGTTTTTCTATACCTTAATAATCACTATCAGATGATTCGTATACATCGTCTAAAAAATATCCATAACTATTTGTTGAAAATAAATTTTGTACATTATTCATATAAGAAGGACAATAATAATATGTATTTGGATTTGTTCTCATTCTCTTTAACCATGTAAAGGTTTTACCATTTTTAAAATAAACCATAGTATTTGCTCGAAGAATATGTTCATATATCATATCATAAGGTATGAATAAACTGGATGTTTTTTTTAAATACAAAGACGATTTTCTAATATTATAATGAATTTTATCCCAACCAGTTTGTAATTTCAATAGCAATATGGAATCTATCATCATTTTCATTCGATGACAATATGGAATATTGTCCATGATATAATGTAATTGTATTATGCTATATAAAAAATCAATTTTAATTAACTCTTTCACAGAACATCTTTCATTAAATAATGAAACATTTTACTATTTTTATACATATAAAGTGTATTATTATGGTGATAACACAATTTACCATAACAATAACGTGTACAACGATGACCTTTTTTTGTATATCCCTGACATTGTTGTTTTTGTGTAATTGTAAATCCAATATGTTGTGGAAAATAAATACAAAGTGATTTGTAAGTCGGTTTTATTCGCAATGATTGTAAATAATAAATATCATTAAAATGATATGGATAGATAAATTTTAAAGTAGAATCTGTTTTTTTTAAATATTTACGGTTAATACATCGAGTCGTTAGAGATGGTTGTATAAAAGTAAATATTAGTTGTAATAATTCATCTGGAAGTAACAAGTACATGTTTGAAATATATAACATCTATATATATATATTTCAATTTTTATATAATATAACGATTCTCTATTTTATGTTTAGATAACAAATGTACATACATTTCAATGATAAACAATCTTGTTTCACTGTAACCATTGTTTTTTAGTTGTTCGTAATATCGCAAACTTATAAATTGATCCATAAAAATATTATCCCAAAAAGAAATGACATAAGATACACTTACACTATGAGGATACAAATAACTAATAATTTCATTCATTATTTCGTCAGGGATATGTTGAATATTCATTTTTTTACAACAATGAATATGTCCAATATCCATTTGTCTCCATAATATAGTTAATATCTGATTAGTATTTGGATATAAATGTAAATTTGTATCCAAATTTGTCTTTCCTTTACATTTTACATGAGGTAAATAATGAGATAATAAAATATTATTTGATATATTCAATAACGTCATTATATAATATTACATAAAATATTTAAATAATACATTTTAATACATTCAACGATGCATACATTTCCAATATCAAATTTGTATATTATTGTAACTAGTTTAATTCATTTTCATCAAATTGTTCAAAATATTATGCCATTTTTACAAATAATTATTCAATTCTTTTTTTCATACAATTTATACATTATTGATAACAAAGAAATAAAAACAAAAATAATGAAAAATATGAAAAAAAATATATGTTTTTGTTACGATGAAAATAAAGAACCGTTGAGATTAGTCATCCATAATGCATTATTTCCAGATTATATTGCCTATGTAACGGAATCCAATTATGATTCCCGTTTATGGATTTTTACAAGAAAAAACACCTTAAATACATTGATGTACGATCAATACACAAAAAAGGAAATTGAACTAGACAAACAATGTATTCCATCAAATAAATCAAAAGAAGATTCTTTGGAATCCGATTCTATTTCTTATTTGAGTTTTTCCGGAGGATATGGAAATTTTTTCATTAATGAACGGCAAATAGATTTAAAAAAACAACATTCTTATTTAGAATGGTATGATTGTCAGCAAACATTATTTTTTAATATTATGCAATTTTATAAAAAAAATAATTATTGTAAAATATATTTAAGTGGAAACCCTGGTAAAGGAAAAACATTTTTTGCCTATTTGATGGCGCAAAAACTAAATTGTTATTTAACAGATGAATATGATCCCACGGACCCAGGTAGTTCTCTTGATACATTATATCATCGGGCTCGGAAAGTATCGCCAAATAAACCATTGATTATGGTATTAGATGAAGCAGATATTTTGTTAACAAAAATTCATAATGAACAAATTCCCAAACACAAACATTATAAATCCGAAATTTATAATAAAGCCACTTGGAATCAGTTTTTAGATAAAGTCGGATTTGGGCTTTATCCATATATGATTGTACTATTGATATCCAATAAGGATAAAAAAAATATAGATTGTATGGATAGTGCATATTTACGAAGAGGACGAATTAATATATACGAAGAATGGTAACTCATTTAAAATTCTAATTCAACCAATGCCCGCATCACTTCTCCACAATAATCATGAAATGGACGACAACCAGTATCATAGATTTTCTTAGATGAATCATCCTTGCTCATCAAGCACGATACCATATGTTCCGTAATTGGATTCCCAGTTACAATTAATCCTTCTAACATAGATTCGTCATCATCTTGAATCGATTTACAATGTAGTGGATGTAATTCTTTGGAACGATTGATATCTCCACTATAAGTATTCACGTAAGATAACATATAACAACCATCTTTTAACTTTTTCGCAGTAATATGTATGTCACACTTTAACTCGTTTTTTTCATCGGAAAAACTAATTGTATTTTCCATTATTTCTTCGTGCAATACCTCCATATCATAGAACAATATTATTTATACGAAACATAATTTACAGTATTTCAATTTTATTTCCATTGATGTATACATTCGACATCATTGATCAAACACGTTAAACCTTGTTGTTGTACACCAATATACCAATTTATTCCACACTGAATACAAATCATGTGTGGTGGTCCATTATTTGATTTATATTCTTTAATATTATGTGATATAAATGGCCGCGGAGGCTTAGGTACCATACTAGTTATATTACAATGAATGCATTGATAAGGAATATCAAATCCTTTTGTGGCGCCGGGTCCATTGGACAAAAATGATTCAATATGACTCATGGTTTCTTCGAGCTCTAATTCAAGTGGTTTCATATTTTTAAAAGACATATTCTGATAGGTTGTTTCAAGTGCCTTTAAGCATATCAATACTTTTCGTATTATATGATGTTCTATATCACTCATAAATTCAATTAAATTCGTTTCCAATACTTGTTTACTTTCTCCGCATTCACCATATCCAAACATTTTATTCAACCATGGATAATACAATAACGCCTTTTTTGGAAAAGAAAAATTCATATGTCCTACGGAAAATGTATGTTTTTCCATAATAATAACAATGGTGGATTAAATGAATGATATTTCAATTTTATTTATATCTTAGTATTATAATGAACAATAATACTAAGATTTTTTATCTGTTAAGTTTCATAATCATAATACATTTATGTAGCTCATGTAAAAAGACACAAGAAGGACTTCTTGCAGAAGCAATTCAACCTATATTAGAAGCAAAAAAAGATAAAAATAATATTTCAGGCAATATATCTAGTTTTATTTATTCAGATACGAAAAGCGCAAACGATGACAGTGAATTTTTAGGATTACTTGTTTATTCATTTTTTAAATTAGTACTTACAATTATTGTATTACCACCTGTGTTAATATTATTATGTATTGGCGGTATTGTATATGGAGGTCCATTAATTGTTAGTGCTGTGGTTAGTTTTAGTAGATGGTTTTTTGGAACACCTAATTAATGTAATAAAAAATATATAAATTGTATAATTTGACTACAAATACAAAATAAAAACATGATATATATTCCCAATTTTCCTATTTTTAATAATAACATATATATCAAAAATAAATACGAATATTCCCTAGATATTTTGTAAAAAGTGACTATAAAATAAATATTATTTGGTTCATTATTACATTTTATACCAAATGTATTATAATTATGAACAAGAGATGCTTGTGGCAATTCTTGTTTTTGATTCATCGAACGCGTAAAACATACGCTACGTCTTGTACCATGTGGAACCACTTCATAACTTGCTTCTGGAATAGTATCGGACATATTATCCTTTATTTATTACTTTTATTAAAAATATTGGATCCATATTCTATTTTTAAGAAATTAAAAAAAAATTTTTTTTTTTTTAAAATTTTTCCACAAATATTTTTAAGCCCCTCCCCCCCCCCGAATTATGTTTTTTTCTGGAGTCAACATTTTGAAACTTTTTCAAATTATGGTGTAAATCCCCAAAAAAAGTTTCAAAAGGTTTCTTATTATTATGGTTTTATTTTTATTTTTTTATAAAAAAAAGTTTCAAAAAGTTTCAAAAAGTTTCAAAAAGTTTCAAAAAAGTTTCAAAAATATGTAAAAATAATTTAGAGAATAATTTCTTTTTAAAATATATATGGAAAAGTATTATTGTGAATGCTGTAATTATAACGCAAAAGTTAAAAGTAGTTACGATAAACATTTGAAAACAAAAAAACATAAGGAGTCAACCAAAAGTCAACATTTAGTCAACCTAAAGTCAACCTTTAGTCAACCTAAAGTCAACCTTTTGGATTGCGATTCAAAAACACAATTTCAATGTCATTATTGCCATAAGTTTTTTAAATTCAAACAGTCCATGTATAAACATATAAAGTATACATGTAAGAAAAATAAGGATGAAGGGTTAAAAGAATTGGCGCGTTTATTGAACGAAAAAGACAATTTATTAAATGAACAAACAAAACAAATTGAAAAATTACAAATCAATATGCAAAAACAAATTGAAAAATTAACTCAAAAATTACAAATTCAGAATATTGTTCATGGAGATATCAACAATCATCAAAACAATTTTTATAATATTCAATTATTAAATCATACCGATACAGATTATAGTCATTTAACACCTACTGATTATATGAAATGTATTCGTGATTGTAATTTTTGTGTCAAAACCTTAATTGAGCAAGTACATTTTAATGAAAAAAAACCAGAAAATATGAATATTTATATTTCAAATATTAAAGGAAATTATGCCATGATATTTAAAGATCATAAATGGCAAATTGTAAATAAAAAAGAGCAAATTGATCATCTATATGATTATAATGAAGTTGTACTTGAAACATGGTACGATGATTATAAAGAACAATATCCTGAAATTATAAAGTCATTTCAAAAATATTTAGACAATAAAGATGAAAGTGATATTATCAATAGTGTGAAGGCAAAAATTATATATATGCTTTATAATAATCGAAAAATGATTTGCGATGGAAATGTATAATTGATAAAAGTCAATTAAACAAATCTAAATTCTTTTCTATATATAATGACCATGGAATTAGAAAAAGAGTTTGTGAAATATTCTAATATTGCCAAAGTATTACCAAAAAAACCAAGTGATAATGATATGTTGTTTTTATATGGATTTTATAAACAAGCTACAATAGGAGATTGTAATATAGAACAACCCGCTTTTAACGTATTTAAACTGAAAGAATATAAAAAATGGGAAGCGTGGAATTCCCATGAAGGTATAGATACAAAAACCGCAATGCGTCAATATATCGAGAAAGTCAAACAATTATTAACTTAATAATATATAAATGAAGTTACAACTTATTGATTCATCTTATACACCGCCTAATTTAGTATTTTCGTATTGGATTTTAGCATTTGTGATGTTTTATTTTTTAGGATTCAAGAAATACAATCCGTTATTTCTTTTGATAATTGGATTAATTCATAATATAATTTTATTAATTATATATTTATTTATAGCGCCGGTTAAGCTTATTATTATCTTTATCTTTGTGAATACGATCATCAAAGTACTTCCTATATATTTATTACGCAATACAATGATACAAATGAAAGATATCTATTTTTCATTGTGTTTATTTTTATTTTTTTTATCTTATATTTCTATATTGTATTTTGTATTTGGAAATAAAAATGCTTACCATGGATTATATACAAAAAATATACAGGTTGGTTTTCTAACTTATTGGATTAACAAACTTTTTTACAAATAAAACGATTGATTCGTAACAATATTCTTTTGTATATTGTGTTGAATAGTTGTAATTTTCTCTACAAATTCATAATTGGAATCATTTTGTCCAAAAATAATCAGTTCATTACACAAGTTTACCATTTTCATACAACATTTCATAAAATCGCCAATGTATATATCTTTATATAATTTCAAATCCGCAAAAAATGAATTACTTTTATCAATGTTATCCACTTCTTCATACCAGATTTTCATAGAATCCATCAAATCATATTGAAGTTTGTATTGACACGTAATATATAGATGATAAGATAATTCAGTTTCCGTATAAATATTGATTCGCTCATTGATGTATTGTAATTCTTCTTTTAAAATAGACGGATGTTGAATTTTGAAATCATCTTTCACTTTCAAATCATAAAAACAAGACAATATACAAAGAATATCTACTTCATTATAAGCACTGCACTTACGAAATGTATCGTAAAAATCACAAAAAACCAAACAAGGCAATTCGTGTACATAACAAGCGTTTAATCCTTTTTGAGTAGGTTTATTTGCTTCGTCCATAAAATGATTGTCTTTTAACAATTGATACATTCCATGAATTTGATTATATATATATTGTTCGGCATATTGTTTGGTTTGTGTTTCTTTTTCGATGTCTTGTTTACACAAAACCCAATTATCATAAATGGGTTTTTGCTTAATCTTTTGTGATTCTTGATCTTCGATTTGCATCAATTGACGTTTTATTTGCTTTCGTTCTTTGTTTTTTGCGGTTTTATTTTTTTCTAGAAGATTTACATAGGTTTGGAAAAAGTTGGTTGCGTCAAAGGGAAGCGCCTCCAATATTTTTTCATATTCTTGACATTTTTCCATCAGATTTGTCAATACTTTATTAGATTGTTGTATTTGCGAATCAATATCATTATTCATCATCGAGGTTTGAACCAAAGATACAAAATCATTTTCAGTATATTCATGTAAATAATTCAATAACAAATGATAGGTAATTCTAAATTTAGATTTTAAAACCTTTGGTCCGCTATATAGAAGCGTGTTGTACTCGTTTTCAGTTGGTGGTTCATATAGATTAGTCAACAATACAACATGACCAATAGTATCTAGATTACGCCTTCCAGCGCGACCGGACATTTGTGTAAATTCATGACTTTGAAGTAGTCGTCGTTGAGTTCCATCGTGTTTGTAAAGAGACTGAAATAGAACCGTTCTTGTGGGCATATTTAAACCAATCGCAAATGTTTCCGTCGCAATCAAACATTTAATATGTTTTTGTTCATACAAAATTTCCATAATTTCTCGAAAAATGGGCAACATACCAGCGTGATGAATACCAATTCCTTTTTCCAACAAATCAACATAAAATCGATATTCGGGCAGAGCAACATATTCTCGCCAATTGGAAAACGTATTGACGATTTTTTGTCGAACAAAGGATTCAATATATGCTTCTTTTTCACCTTCCAAATATAAAGAAGTTGTTATTTGAGTGGCAATATGTTCAACTTGTTTCCTTGAAAATACAAATAACAAACAAGGAAACATATCTTTATCGCGCAATTCGTGTAAACATTCATTGATTACATATTTTTGCGCAACTTGGTATCTATCTTTATGAAGTTCTTTTGTACATTGTTTTGTTTTATTCAAAATATCATAATGAAATTGTTGAGGAGTTTTGATTACTTGTAGTGTTTTCGATGTTTTTTCAATAAACAATTGTTTTTTTGTTTTTTCTTTTATCGTATCAACATATTTACGCGGAAGGGTGAAATACTCGTAAAAATGAAGAGGAACAACGCGTTTATCATGATGACAAATAACAACCTCTTTTTTAGTCAATACTTCAATCCATTTTGCGAATTGTTCCTTTTGTCCAATCGTAGCCGAGAGCATAACATAGGGTACATGATTTGGAAGCATCATCATAGTTTGTTCCCATATTGTTCCACGATCCATATCGTCAATATAATGAACTTCATCAAAAATAACACATCCTAGGTCATTTTCAATATTCATTTCAAAATCTAAATATAAACCGCGGTTTTTTTGTTTGAAACAGTGGTTTTGAAGAATTTCGGTTGTCATGATCAACACATTTGCTTCTGGATTGTGTTTGATATCGCCCGTTAAAATACCAATTTCCATATTTGGATATTTCTCTTTAAATTCTTTGTATTTCTGATTGCTCAATGCTTTAATTGGAGATGTATAAATAACTCGTTTTTTTAATACATGTACAAAATAATAAATCGCAAATTCAGCCGGTAATGTTTTTCCAGAACCAGTATGGGCGGTAACAAGTACGTGTTTTTTTTCCACAATTGCGTCACATGCTTTATTTTGGAATTCGCTAAATGTAAAATTATTTTGTGTGTGTGTTTTAAATTCATCAATTATTGACATGATAATATATAACATATGCTTAAAGGTTTAAGTTTATTTTGTATTATGTTAATCAATGGAAAATACAAGCCCGTTTGTATGATTGGTCAAGGTACGTATTCTCGTGTATATAAAGCAAGACACATTGAAAAAAATTATGATGTTGCTATAAAAATGAGTTTAAAAGACAATTCTATTTCAGCAACCCTGATTCAGCATGAAATTAATATGTATTTGATTTTAAAAAAAAACAAAATATCTAATATTGTTGGTATAAAAGCATTTGGAATTTTCGAAGATTGTCCTTTTTTAATTATGGAATATTTACCTTATGGAATAGAAGAGTATATGGCATCATGTTTGCCTGATACACAGGATAAACTAATCAATAAAATGTTTTCATTGTTGTCTTTATTACATAACCATGATATTGTACATCGTGATATCAAACCTGATAATTTTATGATAAGTTCAAAAGGAACACTGTATTTGATTGATTTGGGTTTGGCGTGTGTATATGATGATTGTTCTAAAAAGAATAAAAATATCATAGGAACACCTTTATTTTGTAGTTATCGTATTCATCAACCATCTTTTCATTATGAGGCTCGCGATGACAATTTGTCTTTGTTTTATGTAATTTTCTATATATTAAGTGGGGGCGATCTCCCGTGGAAATCTCTTTGTATCAAAGATAATGTAAAAAAATCGGAAATTACCGCATTATTGAAAGAACATACGCATTATGGTGATTACTATAATAAATACAATAATGCTTGTTTACAAAAATGGGTTAAACAATATGAACATAAATGTATACAAATACAGGATTAATTATATGTATATAATTAAAAATGAAAATTTGTATAGTTGGAACTCATAAATCCGGTTCTACGCGATTATTCAATTTAATACGATTAATGTTTGAAAAAAAAGGAAAAAAAGTTTATACAAAATGGAACATATTGGATAAAGAGTTAGTAAAATTAGAAAACACTAATGATATTGTATTATGTAAAATACACGATAATTCATTAGATTATATTAATAATTATGATATAAAAATTCTTCCTATAAGAAATATTTTAGATTCAGCCATATCAAGTGTAAAACGTTATAATAATAAATCAATCGAGTTTTTTAAAAAACAATGTATTATAAATATTAAACTATATAAAAAGTTTAAGGATCACGTAAATTTTATATTTAAGTATGAAAACTATAATATATTTTATATCAAACAATTATGTACTATTTTAAATATTAGTTTGAATAATCATGAAATTATAGATATAATGAAAGTACTGGATAAAATGCATAAAAGTAAATCCATTGTAAAAAACGACGATCATAATAATAAAGAATATAGGAAAACTTTATTATCTCAACAACATAATACATCAAATGGTCAAACGAATAAATTTGTGAATTTAAATCATAATGTTTTAACTACTATATTTAAAGTACAAGAAATAGTTGATTTTTTAGAAGAAACTGAATATATTTAAAATGGTTAAGTTTTATTTACAAAATTCATGTAAAACTAACAAAGATAGAGCAAGTTCTTCTTTTGGTGTCATAGTCGATTCTTTGTTTCGCCATTCGAATTGAAAATATTTTGATTTTAATAATTTATTAAAATGTTCCATTTCTTCTTGAATCACATCTTTTACATTTACAGATAATCCATAATCAATTAAATAAAAACGCCTTTTTTTATCAACCATAATATTTCCACTATGAATATCTTTGTGAATAATATTTTTACCATGAATCTTTTTTACCATATTTTGTATATTTTGTTTATCCTTTGGTTTGAGTTCATTTCCTTTTTCATTGAGCCATAGATTTAAAGGAACACCGTCTATTTTTTGCATAACAATACATGAATTAAATTTAGAATTTTGAACGTCTATACAAATAATATGATCATATACAACTGGACTAATACCTAATTTAGCACCAATTTTCATATGTTTTACTTCCAATTGTAATTGTTTAATTGTTCTACATATTTCTTTGAATTCTGTCGGTCTACCATCGTAATCAGTATATTGTATTTCTTGTATTTTGACAACTTTATTTGGATCATTTTTTAAATTATAGATTTCACCAAAGGCACCGCCATTAATATTATCTTCAATCTCAAAGCAATGATTTGTTTCTACATTGCCTATTTTAAATTTTAATCCTTTTGTACATTTTTGAAACAATGATTTATATTGTTGTATCGTTTTTGTTTTGCTTAATTTATATAACATTTCTATACTATTTTTAATATTTTCATCCAATGCTTTTGAGTTTATGATTTTTTTGACTTCTGTACTTAATGCGTCAAATTGTTCATTTGATTCTTGGTCTAATGCTTTTATGATTTGTTTTAAATAACGATTTGTTTGAAACAATGAAAAATGAGAAAATAAACTTGAATGTGTTTTTACCCATGAAGAATAAGAACGCACTTTGACTTTTTTCTTTTTTGTATTGTTTTTCGGAGAATTATTTTTTTTTGTTTTTACCATATATACTATATAAATAAAAACGATTATTAAGAGTGTTCTAAAATTTTAAAATGGTCGTGTATCAACATATGTAATTTATTTTTAAAATTTTTCATAAAAACAATAATGGCAAAGGCTAGAATTGCACCGCCTTTTAGTTCGCTGATTCTACTATGTTCATAACCATATAATTTATCAAATGGAAAAGGAATTACTTCTACAATATTTCTTATAATATAAGAAAGCATCATAATAGAAGCGGTGTATGCACATAATTCCAATATAAGAAAAAAAGTATTTATTGGTATTCTTCCAAATATATCAATTAATATATATTCAACACCTATTGCAAAGAAAATACAAAAAAACAAAAAATAAATTCCCAAAAGAGAAAGATCTAACAAACGAAGCATAAAACGTTGATATGGATAAGGTTTACCATCATATATAAATGCTTTTTTTGGTTTTGAAGGCATTATTAATATATTATATATAAATAAAATATATTATAACCATTTCATGTTTGATGCCCTTTTTATTTTATTTTTGTGGGATTGTTTATTTAATTGATATAAAGGATTTGATGTTGAAATGAGTAGTTTTTCATAACTATGTTGTTTTACATTTAGTTCTGGAAATAAATCAAATATAAAGTTAGGAATTTTTTTTAAAACCTCTACAATTTGAACAGTTTTCAAGTAATCATTCATTATATTTATTTTCATGGAGCGATGTACAATACGACGTTGTATATTCTTAAAACCGGTTTTGTTTCTTATTGTTTGTATATCTATTTTATTATGTAGAATTAAATCAGAATGTTTTTTCATAAACTGAATTATATTGTTGGTCGTTTTCTCAAAAGAATTATATATATCTTCATAACGAAGAAGTATATGATTGTTTTGATTTGATTCGTAGAATGATATCATATAACGTATTTCTTCGATAATGGTTGGCAGATTTTGCATAATATAATGATAGATTGATTCTTGAATATCATTTAACTTTATAGTATGATGTAAAAAATATCGACATATCGCAATATCAATCGGATTACGAATCATTATGATACATTTATGATTCGAATCAAATGTATGATATGGAATATGTTTTGGATGTGTTGAATAAATATCTATATGTGTATCTTTAATTAAACGTGGAATATACATAGACGCATTTTCTATTTTTGCATTCTTATTTATACATAAAGTGATTATATTGGATAAACAATTTATTCCTGATGTTGGAATCGTATAAAGAACAATTTTATTTTGATTTAAATAAGGTAATTCATATAGATTATTCTTGCTACGAACTTTCAAAACTTTGTGTTTTGATAAATAGTTTATCTCTATTATGGTATGTATATGGTGTGCGTGTATTGTGTAAGAACTTATTGCTTTTTCAAATAATAGTCTTTTATTAGAAGAAAACCAAAAAAATAGATCAGATGGTAAATTATTAATTTCTTTATTCAATACATATACCTTAGATTCCATGTTTATGTTATCAAATAGATCATAAAAATCGTCGTAATATTTAATATCTGTTCTATGAATCATATAACAATCATAATTATCAATTTGTGTCAATCCTTGATATAATGTTGTAAATTGTGATGATTGATAATATGGAATCAATATGATTGAACCTAACTTTTGTGCCCATTCTATATAAGATTTTGGGGTAATATCATATGTGATGAAATAAATAGAAATATTATATGTTTTAGATAATATATCAATGAGTTTTTCATGATATTTCCAATATTGTTTGATATCTTGTGTATAACAATATTTTTTTCCAGTTATACTAACAGGATTCCAGTTTTCCATGTATAAGAATCCACGTAAAATATATGCGCATGATTGCATAATAAATAATTATAATATAAATATTTATAAATAAAACACTATTAATGGAAAATATCAATACATTATTTGAAAAATTAAAAACTCAGGCGGAATTGAATGGCGAATCCGATAAATTATACCAAACTTTGTTGAATCTACAAGAATCAAGTGAAGAAGAAAGAACAAAAACAAATATAATAACTACTGTTACAAATGATTTTGTGATGAATAATATGATTTTTTATAATAAAACAAGTAAAATATATTTTAATTACTTGGAAAATAATTATATGTTATTGAATGAAGACAACATGTTACATTATGTATTGGAATATATTTCAAATTATAAAGAATATCGAAATGTGATTGATGTATCCTTAAAAACATCCATAAAACAATCTATTGTACGTACAATTCGCGATAATACTATATATGATACGATACCTGATGCTGATACAATACAGTCTATTTTAGGAGTTATGGTACCAACTATGTTTGACAACAAAGAATTATCAAAAATATTTCTGATTATTATTGGAAATATTATATTGAAAAAACAACAACATCCAAATAATCCAGAACAAAAATATATTGTGTTTATGCGAACACAAATGAAACCTTTCTTAAATGAAATCAATAAATATATTTGTATGTATTTTGGAAACAATAATATATATAATTGTATTAAATTTAAATATACACAAGATCATTGTTCAAATGATATTTATAAATTATTAATCCCATGTAAACAAATTTGCTACGATGTCCTTTTTTTCACCGAACAATTTTATATTAATTTGTTATGTGTATCGATATATTATGCAAATCGATATGACACCATAGACAATTATATAAATAGCGTGATTGGTGATATGACTATAATTAAAAATAGTGTTTATTATTTTGAGCATCATACAAAAGAATCAACGATTCAACAATTTATGAATGATTATATTATCCAAAAACCCGAGGCATTTATTGAACAAAAGGATATTTTATTTTTATGGAAACAATATACCCAAAAAAATGATTTATTTATTCACATTTTTACAAGTTATTCGCATTTTTTACATGAATTATTTTCTTATTGTCATCAAACGTTTAATGAATCAAATAATTGTAATCAGTTGACTGGATTTTATAGCATGGAAATACCAATTATTCAAACATTTCGTGATTTTTGGGATAATTATTTTCATCATTGTGAAGATGAATATTATTTTGAAATAAGCGAAATATTACATTTATTCCACAGTCATCATAAACAAAAAAAAATAAATTTGAGTGAATCAACTATTTATATTATTCTTCAATTATATTATTCACAATTTACCATTGTAAATGGTAAAAGTGTACATAACGTGAAATGTTCATTTTGGGATAAAAAACAAGAAATTAATCTTTTCATTGAAAAAGAAAAGATCAATATAAAAGACAATGTACACACATTGTATAAAAAATATTGTTCAACCACTCAACAACTAAAAATCAGCAAAAAGTATTTTACATTGTATTTGGATAAATTACGTTCAGACAATAAAAAGAAAGAATAATTAAATTCGATCTAATGTTTTGATACATTCCATTTCCCGAATAGAACATTTTTTATTACAATAATAACATAAATGAATAAATTCATTTATAAGTACAAGGATACTGGAACAAAAAATGGGGTATAAATTCATTTTAACCGAATAAATTAACATAGTTGAACATGACGCACATATTGTTACATTTGTCCATATTGTTACATTTTCCCATTTATTGGATTGAATTCGTTGATATGTTTTTGGAAAAATACTTAAACTTATCAATAAACAACCAATATATCCAAAATAATTATAATTCATATATAAATAATAAGGTGACTTTTATTTCATATTAAATGTAATTAAAAGCAATGCAAAGACAAATGCAAACAAAATACGAAGAAAGTAAATACTATTATAAACACCTTGAATATATACAATATATTTTTGCCATTTATTCATACATACACAATCTTTCTTAGAAATAAAATACATTAATATGGAATTTAATGAAACATAGCCTGATATAAATAAAAATAAAATTACCGATAAGATGACGAAAAATTTCATACCAGATTTGCTACCTCCTTTGAATAATTGTCTTTTATACATGGTAATAAATATAATAAAAATACCTAATGAAACCATTTCAAGAATTTGATATAATTGAAGAAATTCTACATTTACTTTGTATTTTGGGTGTTGATTTTCTACAAAACAAGCACATTCTTTCATTTGTTCAAGATAGTAATATACGCTTAACAATATTCCAAAACTAATAATAGATAATAATATTTGTATTATATATTTGCCATTCATTCTATACTATTATATAATATTTTTTTTAAAAATTATATTATTTTTTCAATATCTTCTATAAATTCATCTAAACATGCATTTTCAAATGTAGAATAATCAATATTATAATCAATATGTCGGTATTGATTTGGTTGTAAAGCAACAACTTGAATAGGTGCCGGCCAATGCGTTGTAGTGCGTAATTGTTCTAAACAATGTTTGCGAAACTCTTGTTGAATCATTACATTTTCATCATGATTTTTAGGGAAAAAACATATGTATTGAATCATTCTTTCTTCACTGTTTGGTGCCCCAAATTGATTTTGATGAAAAACACGACTATCCCAAATTACCATTGAGCCTCGTGGAACATGTAAAACGCGCCTAGAATCATATATTTTTGCTAAATAATCAGGATTAATAATTTGCCAATTTCTAGTATCATGTTCCATATTTAATTCTTCAAAATAGGATTTATGAAGTAAATGACTTCCTTCGTATACAACAAATGTTCGTTCTTTGTTTTCGGTTAAAGAAACATAGGATTGAAAACATTGAAATCCATCGTAACAAGGCGCTTGATCGCTATGTGTCCAACACATATCTTCATTTTCGCATGTTTTTGGTATGTAACAACAACCATCAAATGATGTAATTAACTCATCACAATTCCATAAAGTTTTAAAAATATTTTGAACACTTGGACGCGTTCGAATATACCACGCATGCCAAGTATGACCAGCATTATAAAATTTATGAATTCCATTTCCATTTATATTTGATTCAACATAATCAATATCATCTATACTATTTCGCCATTTATGAAAAGATTCAACGCATGTTTCCACTTCGTCTTCGGTTAACACATTTGGAACAATACAATATCCTTTTGTGCGTAATGATTCAACAGCATCGTTCATTAATATATTTAATTGTAATTTATTTAAATACTTGTATTTAAATATTTCATTGCCTTGCCCATCGAAAAGTATTTGAAAAGTGAATAAAATAAAACATATTTTTTTCTATATGTTTTATTTATGTTATTCTAAAAATATGGATATGTTTATATATATTATAAAAAATTAATCATCAGATGGTTCATCCGATTGTTGACGGCGATTTTCACGGTTCATTTTGTCAACTTGACACATGAGCAACCCATTTTCCATGGGAGCTTTGATCTGTCCAATCTTGACCTTATCGCCTTCCATGGATTCTTCCGCACCGACAACATATTCACCTTGTTTAAGGTAACGGAAACCATCTTCCATCACAATAACGCTGTGATGAACAAAAAATTGCTTTTTTTCGCTATCTTCAACAAAACCATAGCCTTTTTTCTTACTGAACCATTTTACTTGATACATCTTTTACTCTTTATATACCTTCATATAGGTATGTGTTTAAATGTATTTATACATACATTTAATTTTGTATTTAAAGAACAATGAGGAACACGATCATCTTCTTTGTCGTATCATAAAAAATTGATTTCATATTTGATTTAACATATAAAAAGCACAACATGAAACGTTACAATTTAACTACACTATTTGCACTATTTGTCCATTATGGAAATGCGTACATTTATCATAACCATATTTCTTTAAAAATGCCATATAATTTACATTATACATCAACTATCTCAAATGATGTTAAAATTATAGATATGGATGATGCTTATAAATTATCATCTTTTTGGTACGAAGAGATGAAATATCAACAAAAATATGAAGAACAAGAACAAACTGACACGTTTAATAGACGTAATATTAAATATCTATATTCAAATAATAATGATGATTATTTGAATATGAATAATATGATGAATTTCAAATATAACGTAGAAACAAACAATCTGAATACGAATGAATATATTATTTGGAAACCAAAAATAAAACCTCAATTTATGAATGAGAAAAAGACAAATTCTTTATTTTATCCTTGTTTTCGACAATGCATGTGTTTGATTGGATTTCAACGTTCTTTCAATGATATTTATATTGAAAATATGATATATAGTCCTTTTTGGAAAGGAGATGTTCGTTATATACAAAAAAAAACAAAAACAACATTAATTGATTATTTTCTAAGTGAATTAAAGTATAGAGAAATACATTTTTGTGATGCTTAAACATTCTATTATTTAATAGGAGTCAAATGTATATGTTCATCTTTTGCTAAAATACTATTAAATACTCTTATATGTTTTTTAAAAATAGGTAATAACTCCATAAAAAATACAATTATAGCCATATGAACTGTTAATTCTAATGTTGTATTTGGTATAAATTTCTTATAAAATAGACTTGGTATAGATGGAAATAATAACCCAATTTTTTTAACATAGAAAATAATAATTATGAAAATGACAACATCTAACCAAAACTTTAATAAATACTTTATAATATCATAAAGAGATTGTTTTGGTTTTAGTGGAATTAAATGAATTTTGTTAAAATAATACTTATTTAAAATAAACGCGCAAATCGTAATTAAAACAATGTAAATAAATGAATATTGTATAATTTCAATAATTTTACACATTCTAATTATATCAAATGTAAAAATATCATGGAATTTTTCTTGAAATGATGACATTATAGATACTATATATTTTATATTTTTACATATAACATAATACGAATATAATTATGATAATCGTTTAAAGACATATAATTTTCTATATCTATATGCGAATCATGTATATAGTTCACTTTGTAATGTTTTATTTGGTAGAGTCGGTATACCCTGGAAAAAAATGGTTAACCATATGTAATAATAGCAAAAAATGGGCAGAAAATAAAACACTTTCGTTAAAAACATATTTACAAGATAATTTAGATGTTTTGTATTTGTAAATCTTCTTCTTGTTCTTCTTCTTGTTCTTGTTCTTCTTCTTGTTCTTGTTCCTCTTCTTCTTCTTCTTCGTCTTCTTCTTCTACCTCTTCTTCTTCGTCTTCTTCTTCATCATCAATGTCTTCATTTACAACAACTGCGTTTTCATCATCATCATTATCATCTTCTTGTTCATCATTGTCTTCGTCATATAATCTCTCATCTTCATCTGTCCCTTCTTTTGAATCTTTACTTTCACTTTCACTGTCGCTATCGCGAATGGAATCACGACGAGCGTTTATTGCCGCTGAAATAGCTCCCAATAAAGTGTCACCCTCTGTATTTGTAGCTATTTTTTCTTTTTCTGCTTTATCTTTTTCAATATCTTCAATGGATATTTTACTTAGAGTAGCTCCTCCTTTTGCTTCTTTAATTTGTTCAAATAGTGATAATGAACTTGTTGGTATATGTTGTTGTTTTTTCATATTGATTGAATCATATACTCCATTAAATGATTCATCATCGGTTTCGTCATTTTCATCTATAAATGAAGATTCATCTTCTTGTGAATCATCAGCAATACTTGATTCTCCATTATCAAAAGAAATTTCGCTTGGACTCTTGTGAATTATTGTATGATTAAACGCGTGATCTACGCTACCGTGATTCTCAACATTTTCTTCTGAAATATTAGACAATGGCGATGCTGGTTTAAAATTATGTATATTGACCAAGTTAAACTTTTTATAACGCATAGAATGTAAATTCTTTATATTTTTTGTTTCTTTATTCTTTTTTTTTAATTTATCTTGTGCGTTTTGTCTTAAATTTATAAGTTGAAATTTCATTATATATATAAGAAAATATTTATAATATAAATTTTGAACTTACGTAAATTTATATTATAGGATAATTTCATGATCATGAATTTCAGTGTTGTTGATTTTGGAGCCACTCCGGCCAGTTATAACTGGCGGCGGCGCTCGTGACATGGTGCTTATCTCTTGGGATTGTGTTGATTATCAAAACGTAATGTAGCTTGTATTTTGGGTCTAGGCTGCGATTGTAGTACTTTTCCCCTTCTTTATTTCATACACATTTTCGCTTATAATGCCTTGACGCTGTGCCCATGCCGGCGTTGGATTCTCGTTGTTGGATACCCAGCCGTTGGATACCCAGCCGTTGGATTCTCCTTCTGACGAATTGTTGGCATTCTCCTTAGAGTGAGGTTGATTATTCGTCATCTCGGGGGTGGCGTGATTGATGATGTGTTCTTTTGTGAATATTTTATGTTTTTTATCTGGTAGTGTTATTTGTCTATCATATTTTGTATTATCCTTATATTGCCTTTTATCAAATATCTTTTCAAAAATCTCATATAAAATGTTGTATTGGATTTTAATTAAAGGATATTTGTCCAGAGAATAGTATTCGTTGTCAATGTTAGTTAATTCGTCTAATTCAATCTTAGACATATCAGGCCGCCATGCCCCGACGAATTTGCCTTTGTACGGTGTTCGCATTGCCAGGTCTTCTTGTATAAGTTGTGGGTCAGTACTCAGAATCTTCTTATTAGCGGCGGTGTCCAAGGGGTTGGTCAAGGATTCTTGTACTAACGCTGGAAATAAACACTCGTATAGTATACGCCCCGTTGCCCATATATCCCATTCAGTTGTGAACTTAGTCGAATCCGTCGTCCATTTTTTTGGGGGAAGATACAGGCTGGTCCCACGTAAATCAGTTCTTTTTTCGTTCTTTTTACACGATAATCCAAAATCAATTAATTTTATTTGAACCGTATTCATATCATCAAGATTAGGGTAATTTTTCAACATTATATTTTCCGATTTTAAATCCATATGAAGATAATTGTTTCTATGTATACATTCTAATGCACTAAATAATTGTTCTTTTAATTCAGCAACAAACCTTACTTTTTTATGAAATTCAATTGTGTTATTAGTATCACCTTGTAGTTCAAGGTATTGTTTTCCATGTAATTCTTTTTTACTGTATTCCAAACTATATTTAAAACCGGTGCTAGTAACATTATTTGTTATATAGTCATATAAACTAAGTTCATTATACTCTAAAATTCCGTAAACACCTACGAGACTTGTCTGTTGACTGAGTTGGTTCAAGAAGGCGGGAAGTGCTCCTCCCTTTATATCAAACTTACCATAATCATAAACATTACAAATATTGGGGCATTTTTCAACAGCTCTTTGAAAATGCAATCCGTTAATTTCATCTTGCATGATACGGTTTCTTTGGTTGATATCCTTACGATACTTTGTTAATCGCACAACAATATGTTTATCATTATCCATATCTATTTTAAAAACACTATTGAATGCACCACTAGCAACAAACTGTTGATTTATCCTATCATAATCCCCAGTTATAAATGTTTCAAGTTTTGTATTTAGATCTTCCCTTGATATAATTATACCATGTTTCTTTAACCTTTCATGTAGTGGTGTACATTTAAGTTCTTCATCACCACACTTATCTTTATCTCTTCCCAAATCTTTGCTTCTTCCCCAATTCCACTCTCCTTTTTCTGAATATTCTATACACTCCATACACTTGCTTACAAGAGTAGCATCAACCTGGTCTTTTATTATTTTAATTCTCGTTAATAATTCAATTAACTTTTCACCATCAAAATACCATTTATTGACGTTGGATGAGAAAGAACCCATATCCATACCGGTTTCCCCAACGTAAAATCTCAAAGATTGATCTGTCAAATATGTATTCGCTACTCTTTGAAATCCACGAGTTATCTTACTCCTCCATCCCTCCAAAGCTTTAATTTTTTTTCCTTTTATCGTCCATTTTGTATATGGTTGTACAATATTTCCGTGTGTCTTTACATGAGCATCTTTTTTCTTATAATAATCTACGGATTTATCAACAATTATACCAGAATGAAATGTATAATTTTTCTTAAAAAAATTTTTATATTCAGCTGGTGTTGATGACTCTGAACTGCTAGTAAATAGTGTAGCTCTCTTGCCCAGCATCCCATTTTTTACTGTATAAATGTTATTTGTTTTGAATTTGTGGAATACTTTATTAGGGTCAAGATTTTCTGGCACGCGCCCTTCTTGCTTGAATTTATCAAAAATTGATTTATGATTTAAATCAAACCATAAAAGCATATCCTTATTATCGTTTAGCATATTTTCCCAATAAAAAAGTATACGGTTCTGTGGTTTCTTTAAACAAAGTCCACCGCGATCTACCGTATCACATTTGTCTATAATACCAATAAGATGAAGACCTTGAAAATTTAAATTATCATTTATCATGTTCAAAAACAAATTATGTCGAGTTTTTACCCCAAGACCTCCCTTTAATGTTTTTCTCTTTCTTTTCACAAGTGATTTTCTTTTTACATTTTTTCTTTTTTTGGTATGTCTTTTGAATTTCCTTTTTCTCGTATATTTCATATATATATTACATTAATATTTTAATACAATATAATGAAAAATAAGACAAAATTAAACGATGAATCTCTTAAAAAATATGTTGGAATTCTTGTTCTATTATTTACCCTTTTGATTATAGTATTATGATAACTTAATATAAATGGCAAAAAAGTGGAAAAATATAAAACCACATACTTTAAAATCAAGACAAAAAATGCGTAAAAATTACGGGTTGACTTGTTTTTTAGAACCAAAAACATTAAAGTACCCCGTTTGTAATAAATATAATGGAAAAAAGGAATGTATGGGACATTATGCCGCACAATATTATTTAAATATAAATATTGGAAAATTAAAAAAGAAAAAGAAGAAACAATATTTAAAAAAAAGCAAAAAATATATAAAATTATTAAAAAAATCTAAACAATATACCAAAAAAAAATGTGTTTAATCTATTCCATTAATCGTATCAATCAAAACGTCAATTTGAGCACAAGTTTGTGTACAATCTTTATATGTTTCTTTTAAGTTTTTCAATCCTTGTATTGATTTACTTAAATATTCTCTATAATTAAGATTATATTCACATCCCAATACAATTTGACCAGATGGTGTTTCGTCATCATCTTCGAGTTTATCAATTAATTCTATTGCTGCGTCAATACTCGTTCTAATTTTTTTCAACATTTCATTACGATTATCCTGTCTCAACCAACGTCGAATACCAACTGGAACAATACTATCGTATTCTACATTTAGATATTGTCCTTTTGTAATTAGTTTTTGACCAACTTCTACTTTTTCTAATACTTTTAAGTTGACACACACATCTAATTCTTCCATATATGTTGTATATAATTATATTTTAAGTTTGTATCATAAAATATGTATTATTTTCGCGAATTCCATATTGTCCAATAATTCTAGGCGTTTCAACAGAATTTAAAATATCTTCCATACAATAAATATTATTATTTTTATCAATATACCTGGAAATACCGTTAATATCTTGTAACCACAATTGTATTGTTTCGGTTTGCTTGTTTGATTGTACTTGATCCGTTGTACCATAATGTGCCCCTTTCATATGTGTGCCACAAAACATTACACCGGAAGTTTTTTGACGTCTGCTACAACGATCACCATTACATTTAAGAGCAATACAACGATTAAAATCAGGCACATTATTTTTAAGACGTTTTCGTTTTTGAAAATCTTCTTTATGAAGTTCTATATTTGGAAAGTCACGCATAAATTGTATAAATTCATTTGTTTTATTCACATCATTAACCGAAATTTGTGCATTATTTTTTTCAATCCATGTTTGCATACTTGTGATCATTTCTTCCATATGTTCATTTACTTTTAGACGAATGTTTTTTTCCATTTCTTTATATTGTTTTCTTTTATATATTTAAATCAATTTTTAAGTATAGTTTCAAAACAATATAAAGACCAATCTATAAATAGCTCTTTCTCACTGGTAATAATGCAAAAAGTAAAACTAAAATACTAAGCCAAATAAAATAAGTGTATCCCATCTCATGACTAATATCGAAAAAAGTCAATATATGTCTAATGACCTTGAATATGAAAAAAAAGATGAAAAGAAATAATAAGATTCTTCCCATTTTGCTCTTTAAAATTATAGATAGCATTACACTCATTTTATTTTCGGATTCTGAATTTGTATTTGTATTTGAATCGTTTGGCGCATCATTTGGTATATCATTTGGCGCATCATTTGTTAAATTTATATATGATTGAAATCTTTTTTTATCTTTGACATGACTAGAATTTAAAAAATTACTTTCTCTATCATTTAGTTCATCCTTGATAAATTGTGTTAAATTTTGTTTTAACAATTCCAAATCATTATCTGAATGTTCTGTTTGGTTATAATTGTTTAGAATAGCACCAGACTTTTTTTGAATAATACTAAATGCTTTATCCAACTTAGATTTACTATTTGGATACTGATTTTTATATTTGTCAATATCAGATTTTATTGATTCAACATATTTTTCTAATAGTGGTTTTATTTCATAAGCATTTTCTATTGACATTATTTTGATTTTTTTTTTGATTTCTTTCAATATATCCTTGGGTTTTATTGACTCGGCGTTTGGTGTACCATTATAATTCGCATTATTCGTCAAAGCACTAATTCTATTATTATTATTATTATTATTATTATTCGTGAAAGTACTTATTGTATTATTGTTAAATATACTTTCAGGATCCGCATCTAGAACAAATGAGTCAACCCCGTCTTTTTCCATTTCCGAAATTACTGCTGATTTTGGTACACCCGTACGAAGCATTGTGAAATACTTTTGGAATCGCGGATCATCTTTTATCTTTATGTTGATAGATGTATTGTCACTGGATGAACTGCCACTGGATGAACGGCCACTGGATGAACGGCCACTGGATGAACTGCCACTGGATGAACGACTACTGGATGAACGACTACTGGATGAACTGCCACTGGATGAAGTGCCACTGGATGAAGTGCCACTGGATGAACTGCTACTAGATGAACTATTTGTATTTCTTGATCCTATATTATTATTATGAGAATCGAAGTCTGAGTATAATTCTGTTGCTTTTGGGTATAATACTTTAGCTTTCTTTACTGAAATAGGCTCTGTTATAGGAAAAGGTTTTCGTCGAGCAACATTATTGGCTGAATCAATATTAAAATTTATTAAGCTATCACCTAAACTAGAATTCGTTTCTGAATTCATGAGATCTTCAAAATTATTATTGCCAATGCCGGCTGCTGCTGCGGCATCTTTATCTTTATTATCAGAAGAAGTAGTAGGTAAATGAGTTGGAATTGTACCGACACCTTTTAACGCCTTTTCAACTCCCTGTTCTTTAATCTTTTCGGAGTTGATTGGTTTGGTTGGTACATTGGGCATAATACTATTGATTTGTCTTTGTCTTTGCTCGATGTTGTTTAGAGTGATTGGGTTGGTTGGTACATTGGGCATAATACTATTGATTTGACTTCTTGTTTGATTAACGCGCCCGCGAAGTGGTTGTCTAAGTCTTTGTTGCATTAGTTCCCTTTGTTTGTTTCTAAGATGTTGTTTTCCAAGATTTTGTTTGTGTATGTACTTACTTGTCGCATTTTTCATTTGTTTTAATTGCTTCTCTCTCAAATCCCTAAATTTTTTTGCTTCTTCTAATGCACGAATTCTATTTGTTACTTTAGACATTCTTATACATTATCATGATTAAAATTTTTTTTCTTCAACTTAATATTTTCTTGTATACGAACGTCTCTATTTTCCATAATATAATTACACAACTTGTCGGCTTCTTCCTGAGAAGAGTCTTGAAAATATTTACCTAATACGTCATTAAGATATTTTTTATTAATAGGTTTTTTAATATTATTTTTAGTGTATGTCAATTGTCCGCTATTACAATCAAAACAATCTATCTCATTTTCTTTCATAACTTTCATTAACGTTAAATTTAGATCTTTTTTTGATTTTCGCATTATTCTTAGTTTTTTCGACATTTCGCTTATTTCATTTTCTAAATCAATCCATTGTTTAATTGTAGTTACCAATGATTGATTATCCATAATATTATAATGAAGTTATATTTAATTGTTTATTTTTAAGATTAAAATGACGTTTACATAATTTTGTTGTTTTATCATATATTTTACATTTACAAGGTTTTCCATTTTTTAGGATTTGTGTACAAATTTCATCTGTATGAGTATGTTGTTGTTTTTTTTCGATTTGTTTATGATGTGTAAAACAATAATTTCCGCTAGAAAAACAATGTCCATTATTCGTACACGTTGTTCCTTTTTTCGATCCATGTTTAAAAACGTGGACACATGTTAAATAATTATTGGAAAATATACGATTTGTTGGATTAATATTTTTTAATGATGTTGATTCGTAATATGGTATAAATAAATCATGTTTTTTACGACAATATGGGCAAATATGATATTTCAACGATTTTTGTGTTACAAGCAAGTGATTTAAAATAGCATCATATTCAAAACAATGCATACATTTTAGTTGAATTTCGTGTTTAATAGGTTCTTTTGTAATAAAACAAACTTGTCTATTTTCAATCGCAGATGTTTCTTTTGAATGTTGTAATTCATGTGTTTCTAACCATTTCATTGCATCATTTAAATTCATAGTGTTCCTTTAAAGACTATTTCCATAATTTTTTATATATATTTAATAAATAATAATAATGAAAAAAAGTGAATGGGGTCCACATATTTGGAAAACGATTCATTGTTTAACGATCCGAATCAAAGATGACCATTTTGAGAAATTAAAACCACAGTTAATGAATATATTAAGTCAAATTTGTTCAAATTTACCATGTCCAACATGTTCTTCTCATGCGTCTACCTATATGCGAAAATATAGATTTAAACATATTAATACAAAAGAACAATTAATACGTTTCTTTTATCAGTTTCACAATGAAGTAAACAAACGATTACATAAAAAAAATATTTCTTATGAAGATATGATTAAAATACATGAAAAGGTGAATTTTAAAAATACATTGAGTACTTATTACAATATACATCATCAGATTAAATTTAGCGAAAGATTAATGAATCATGGATTTCATCGTAAATTATTTTTAGAACAATTCAAAACATTTGTACGGTCAAATATAGACTGTTTTCATTATTAATATTACTTCGCAACCGTGGAGATTAATTCGCCATTTTTATATACTTTACATTTAAACTTTTGTTCACTTGGCATACTACATACTTGTTTGTCTGAAATATAATCTGTACTATACAACATACTTGGCATTATATTACTAATTAATATAACCCAACCCATACCAATAACAATTGCCGATATAATAGACATTATAATTGCTGGAAATCTAGCACATCCAGAATGAAATTGAATCAAAATATCTGCTCCAATAATCATGAATAATGAAAAGATTAATGAAAAATTCATCATAAAATTTTGAATCATGGGTATAAATAGATATATAAATGTATAAGTGTATACAATAATCCCAAATGGTAATTGATCATTTAAAAGTGAAGAAAATCCAAATGCACTACACATAGCTTTGGACGTTATATTTGTATCAGCAGGAAGCATTGTATTTACAATATTTGAAAAAAACAAAACGACAATAAGACCTATAACATAAAAAATCCCTTTTATATTTGTATTAAAAATGCTAAGTAATATAAAAAATCCAATTAATACATAAGGACCAACCATTGAAAAAAAATATATATTTGGCCATGCCATATTTGTTTTTTTTAATGATGGATTGTTAACTGAATTAGATACACCATTTTGATTTGTTGACATATTATATATTATAAATATAAATTAAAAAAAGAACTACATAATTTATATAATGGGTATCCCAAGTTACTTCAATTTTATTCTTAAAAATCATAAAAATATTTTAATAAAAAAACAATTTTTAAGATGTGATGATTTATGCATTGATGCGAATTCATTAATATATGATTGTATTCATGAATTAAAGGAAGTCAATGATTACGATATAGTATATAAAATGGTTTATGAACATATTATGACTTTGATTTCGGTGATAAATCCTGCTCGAAATACATATGTTTGTTTTGACGGGGTTCCAGCATTTCCAAAAATGCTACAACAGCGTCAAAGACGATTTAAAAGTGTATTAACCAAACAAATACTACAATCACAAGAATCATGGAATACAAATCATATTACACCTGGAACCATTTTTATGACTGGGTTAGATGATTATTTATCACAAAAATTTAAAAATCAAAAAAAAATTATATTTAGTGGAAGCGACGTCCCTATGGAAGGAGAACATAAAATATGTAATTTGATACGTTCGCGGTCATCTTCATATATTGATAAAAATATTGTAATATACGGTTTAGATGCGGATTTAATTATGTTGGGTCTTTTACTTCACGCAGAAGGATTTAACACTTATTTATATAAAGAAACGAAACACTTTGAATATATTTCAAATGTAGATAAAGATGAATATTATTATTTTTGTTTGAATGTATTGGCATCTGAAATCGATATTTTATTGGCAAATGAGAATAAAATTCAATCCGTTATGGATTATATTTTTATTTGTTTTTTGTGTGGAAATGATTTCATGCCTCATTTACCTTCTATACAAATACGTAATGATGGAATACATCAATTGATAGATAGTTATAAAAAAACAAATAAGCCTCTTATATGTTGTGATAATAAAACTATACAATGGACTTCTTTTAGGAATTTTGTCCAAACCCTGTGTAACAATGAAGAAGATCATATAAAAGAGAATTTACAATGGAAAATAAATGCAAAGAAATATGTGAAAGGTATAACTTATGAAGATAAACTTAATTTTTTACCTTGTATGGACGTCGAAAAAGAAAAATATTTGTTAGATAATATGGATACATATAATTCTTATATATTAGAAACAAATGAATGTGCAGATGTATGTAAAAGTTATTTGAAAATATTAGAATGGACGTGGTATTATTATAATGGAATGAATAATGATAATCGCGTTTATTATAGTTATTCATATGGACCTAAATTTACAGATTTATTTGAATATATTCCAATTTTCAATAGTCACACCTTTTTAGATACCGAATATACGCAACCTGATATTGATGTCTATACTCAACTCTTTTTTGTATTACCGCATATAAATCATGAAGAAATTATACCACCTTCTATATATCAATCTTGTTATAAAGACGTTTACACTCATTTGCCGCAAATGAAAAATATGAATTATAGTTTTCATTATTTTTTGTGTAAATATTTTTGGGAAAGTCACTTACATATGGATAAGATCAATATTGATACTCTAAATAATATTATTTTACATTTAAAAAATTGAAATAGTTATTCTTTTATACAAAAAATACACACGAACAAAAACAATGAGTAAAAGTGCTAGTTCAAATTCAAAAGCGGGACTCAGCTTTGTTGGAGTTATTCAAATTGTATTCATCATTCTCAAATGTACAAAGAGTGGAGTCGTTGAATCGTGGCCATGGTGGAAAGTCATGTTGCCGATTATTTGTAGTATAGGGCTAATGTGTTTCTTTGGTTGTATTGCGTGTTGTGGAGTTATCATAACGCATATGTGTTATAACGATAAAAAAATAAATAAAGTACATGTTGAAATTCCGAATAAACCTAAAATTGTTGTTAGCACATGTAATGATAGTACTATTTACCGCGTCGTATAGAAAATAATTTAATGTTTATATTATTCATATTCAATTATATAAATGTTATATGTATAATTGAATTTATTATTTACGTTATATATCCAATAAATAAAAAAAAATAGATATCAATACATATGCACACTCATGATTCCATTTATTTAGAAACGCGTGAAGATTTAATTAAACTATTAAATCAATCAAATTATGATTATATTATTATTAAATTTAAAGCAACTTGGTGTAAACCATGTAAAACCATTGAACCATTTGTAAATCAACAAGTGTCTAACAAATTCAAAGAATTAAACGAAAAACAAAAGACAAACGTGTTTCTATATATTGAAGCCGATGTAGACGAATGTGTTGACCTATATTCTTTTTTAAAAAAAATGAAAAGAATAAATGGTGTTCCATCTATGATTTTATACGATAAAAGTGTATATAGTCAATTTGAAGATGAATATAAATATATTCCCCAACAATGTGTGACCGGTTCATATGAAAATAAAATTAAGCAATTATTTGATATGATTCAGTAAAAAATAGGAAAAAAAAATATTATACTCAATCATATGGATATTGATTTAAATGAAGAACATTATGAATTTGAAGATTTACTTCAATTATTTAATCTTAGCCCTGAATTTGATGAAAAAGATTTAAAAGCCGCAAAAAAAAAGGTATTGAAATTACACCCTGATAAATGTGAATTACCAAAAGAATATTTTTTATTTTTTAGAAAGATGTATCTAAAAATAGAAGAAATATATGCATTTATGAATCACGCATCAAAAGAAGAAGATTTATCCCGTTCTATTGATATTGAACCTCACTTTAAAGATTTTTTAGAAAAACAATCTATTGACCCCATAAAAAATTATAAACAATTTTCATTAGAGTTTAATAAAATGTTTGATCATGTGTATATTAAAGAAGAAAATGGATATGGAGATTGGCTAAAATCAAAAGATGATTTTTATGATAAAGATAATTTAGAAGAAAGTCGTAAAAAAATAATTCAAAATAAATTAACAACCGTTACAGAGATTGAAGAAGTTGGATTAGAACCGACTCAACAATTGTACGCATTTGATATAAAAGAAACACATGGAAAGCCCATTATGGATATGGATATTAATGAAGTTTATGAACAAAAACCAAAATTTCAAAATGTTCACGAATATCAACAATTCTTAACGAAACAAGATGAACAAAATATGCCTACTAATTTACAACAAAGTCAAGACTTTTTAAAATATAAAGAAGATTTATTAAACCTACAATCTAAAAAAATGGCATATCAACACATGAAACAAAAAGAAAATACCGATGAAAAGTATAAACACTATATTTCAACTTATTTGTCTTTAAATTAATCATTTATGTTTGAATAAAATTTATTATATGTATATATTAATGAGTATAATATATTGGATTTCGCTTATCATTCTTTTGTTCTTTATTTATAATTATGTTCTAGAACATTCAACAAGCGCAAATTATAAAGTATTAAAGAATCAAAAATATCTAAAATTTGACGACAGCATACAAATTGAACAATATAATTATGAAAATTATAATAATATAGAATCATTAAAACGAAACAAAATATTTATTCATATTCCTTATGAAAAAAATGAAAGAAATTGGAGCGATTTTTATGGACGTAGTTCAAATCAATTGAATATAGATTTATGTATTTTATGTATTAAGTCTGTGATTTATCATTGTGCGCATAAATATGATATTATTTTGTATAATAATTACAATGTTGGAACATTATTGAATGAACCAAATCAAGAAGATTTATGTAATATTAAAAATCCTTCCCAATTATCCGGAGTAGATTTAACACAATGGGAAAATTACTGTAAGGCAAAAATAATATATAAATATGGAGGAGTTATAATGGACCCTTATTTTTTCTTTTACGATTGTCCATTGGACTATATCATGTTTCCAAATACATTTCATGTGTTACACCACACCAATGAAGGACTCAATGTTTCATCTAAACCATTAATACCTAGTACAAATCATTGGTTAAGTTCTCCACCAAAAAATAAAAATATGAATACGTATATTAAATACTTACAACATTTATGTATTCATTATTATAGTGTTGATCATAAGCACTTTGACAAAACATTCGAAAAATTATACTTATTACCGTCATATAATCCTAAATATATGGGAATCATAGATATCAATGATAAACCGGTTGAATCTCGGGATTTATTAAAAAAAGAGGAAATTGTATTTGATAATGATGCCTTTTGTCTATTTATTAATATTCCTTTTTTCAAAAAATATACACAACATGCATATATTTTAAAAATGAACGAATCTCAAATCAAATCTTCCAATACATTTTTGGGGGAATTCATTTCTCAGTATTGTTCATAAATATATGATATTCAACTTGATATTTAGATTGATGATATTTTACTTTTTTCTCAACTTTTATATTATTTCTTTTCATAATTTGTCGTAATAATGTATTAAATGTATTGTACGTATAGGGTGCTCTTTCTAAATAAAAATGTTTATTTTTAAAATAATATGGTCTTAATTCATCAATAAATGTATTTAATGTATTATCAAAATTTAGTTTTTTAAACACTTCTATGTTGTATACATAATAATCTTGTTCCATGATAAAATTATCAACAACGAATGATTCAAATATATCAACGTATTTTTGAATAATTTGTTGAATCATAATTAAATAAGACCTTCTTTTTTTTTTTGAATATCGTGGGTTAAAAGAATTATAAAAAACTTATGATAACGTCCATTATAATATTCGTTAATATAATAACAAATGATTTCAATGGCAAAATAGAGTTGTTCTTTTGTTTTTACATAAGAATATAAGAAATATAAAATATCACTTAAATCATACCCATCATCAAATAGTGATAATAATAACTTATTTGCTTCTATATGATTGTTATCATTTATGTAGCTAAAATAAGAAGAAAATATAGATTCATCAAAACACTGATAATATTCGTAAAAAGACATATAAGAAATATAGGTAATGTTTAATAATTTCATTTTTTCTATAAACAATTTTAAAGATGTTGCATTAATAGATGTATTGTTTTTTATGAATGACATACATTTATCATCAAGTTGTATATTTTCATTTTTACACCATTCTTTTAAAATCGCAAAAAGTTGATTATGATTCATTTTTTGAGTATGAAATAGTTGAAATCTAGATTTTAAAAATTCTTTGATTTTAAATATATTTTTAGATTCAATGATAAAATGAACTTTTTTTGTGTTTTTAAAAAAAAAGTATTTATCCATCATTGCTTTTAATTCTTGTTGACTTTGTTCATTTAGATCATCAAAATTCTCTATATATACTAATTTATCACTATTAATATGATTTTGACAAAAAATAGTCAATTCATTGGGGGATTGATGTAATGATAAATCTTGATACTGATTATAACAAAAGATTAATTTGTCTTTTTTTATTTCAGGATAGGTATTCGTAAAATAATTCATAATACATTGTAACAATGTAGATTTACCGGAATCATGTGGGCCCACACACGCAATGTTAAAATTATTATTTTTTATACAAGAAGAATAAAATGTTTCCCATTTATCTAAATTAGGAATATGTATTGATTTAACTATATTCATTTTATCAACATATAAGTATAAATTTATATCTTATTTCATAAAACATATATATATGGAAAATTATTATTCTATTTTAGGAGTTTCAAATAATGCGAAAGAGAATGAAATCAAACAAGCATATAGACAATTAAGCTTCCAATATCATCCTGATAAAAATGGAGGAGATAAAGTAAAAGAAGAACAATATAAAAAAATTAATGAAGCCTATGATACTTTAAAAGATTCAGCAAAACGAAAACAATATGATTATGAGATTTGTATGATGCAATCACCGTCCTTGGCAGGAGAATCAGAGTTACATGATATATTAGGTCAACTATTTGGAGGTATGAATCCTCGAAAATCAAAAAAAAACAATGCTCCTATGTTTAATCCTATGGAAGATATGATGTTTATGTCTTTTTCTCCTGGCATGAGTCCTGGCATGGGCCCTTCTTCAATGTTTCAATCACAAGAAACATGTATTGAAGATATCAATCATACGGTTCAAATAACCTATCAACAAGCATATGATGGAATAAACATGCCTATTACAATATCAAGAGATATCACATTGGGAAATCATAATTATGAAGAAGATGAAACATTATACGTAAATATACCTAAGGGGGTTGATCATAATGAAATTATAACCATATCACAAAAAGGACATATAAAAGACAAACAACAGAGTAATGTTAAAGTACATATTGAATTATTACAAGATGCTCAATTTCAAAGACAAGGTATTGATTTAAAATATGTACATAAAATCTCTTTCAAAGAAAGCATATTGGGATTTTCATTTGTATTAGAACATTTGAATGGACAACATATTAAAATCAATAATCCAAAAGGAAAAATTATTTTGAATAAATCTACAAAGATAGTTAAACAATTAGGATTTTCAAGAGGAGAATCGTGTGGTAATTTAATTTTAGAATTCCAAATCAATCAACCAGAGCCGCTTACAACAGAACAAATTGTTCAATATGAAAATATATTTGAACTTAAAAAATAAGAAATAATATATCGCGTTCCTGAATTCATGGGTAATACGCCATGAAGATGTTTCATTCCACTATATATAATAATATCTCCTTGATTCATATCTACAATAGGAAGTGTTTCAAATGACTGGATAAACTCCTTTTTTTTGGTTTCATTCTCTTGTAATACATTATCGTAATAATTCATATATTTTTGAGATGTTTTTCGATCGAAAATATAAAATTCACCACCGGAATATTTACTAGTATCTGATAATAATACATTTACGGTAATAATATTTTCATCGGTATGAATACTTAAATCTTCTCTTTCGAATGTATTATATTTTCGAATGAAAACCCAGTCTATTTTTAATTTTGTAAGTAATTTATATTTTAAACATGTTTTTTTCAATATAGGAGAAATAGAATTTTGATAAATATCTTTTACATATTTCCATAATACTTTATTTTGAATCGGGGTATTATCTTCTATGCTACTATATACATCAATTTGATATACCTTTTTTGAATCCACTGGTTCTTTATATGTTTCATAAGTATATTCATTTGATTTATTAATAATTGTATTACACAAGTCTTTGTTTACAACATCTTTATATATTTTATTTGTATAAGATAATAAATGATTTTCAATAAGAATAATGATAAAACATACAACAATACTTGTTATAGTAAGTAATAAAATTGTATTCATATATAAAATACTATTTTATTATATTTGTATATAAATGTATTAATCAATTTCTTCTATGGGAACATGTTCCTCTTCGGGTGTTGGTGGTGTTGGAGGTACTGGATGTGAAATATCAGGCATAGATTCTCCTCCGCCTTGTTGAACTAGATTTTGCATAATCGGATTAATAAATTGTTCTAATTCTTTTTGTGCTTTTTCATATTCTTCTTTGGATACATCTATTACACTCAATACTTGTTCGGCTTCATCTAATTTTGTTTTTATTGCTTCGTAATCTTTTCCTAATTTTTCTTTCATTTTATCATCATCAATTGTACTTTTTGTGTGATATATATAATTTTCAAATTGATTTTTTGCTTCAAGAGTTTGTCTTTGTTTTTCATCTTCTTCTTTAAATTTTTCGGCATTTTTAATCATTTCATCAATTTCATCTTGGTTTAATCTAGAACCATCATTAGATATTGTAATTTTTTGTTGTTTTCCTGTTGTTTTTTCCTCGGCGCTAACATTTAAAATACCATTTGCGTCTACATCAAAGGTAACTTCAATTTGTGGTTGACCACGAGGCATTGGAGGAATTCCAGATAATTCAAACTGTCCCAGTTTGTTATTGTCTTTTGTCATGGAACGTTCTCCTTCAAATACTTGAATCAATACACCTGGTTGATTATGTGCATATGTTGAAAAAATTTGTTTTTTTTGTATAGGAATGGATGTATTTCGTTTAATCAATGGCGTCATTACGCCACCAGCTGTTTCTAGTCCAAGAGATAAAGGAGATACATCAAGTAAAAGGAGATCGTTCAATTTGTCTGATTTTTTGCCTGCCAATAAACAAGCTTGAACTGTTGCTCCATAAGCAACTGCTTCATCCGGATTAATTGAATTACATAGAGATTTACCTCCAAAATAATCTTGCAATAGTTGTTGCATTTTGGGGATGCGCGTACTTCCTCCAACCAATACAATATCATCAATTTCACTTTTGCTCATTTTTGAATCTTTGAGTACCTTTTCAACACATGTAAGACATTTTTGAAACAAATTCGTATTCAATTGTTCAAATTTAGCACGAGTTATCGTAGTATTATAATCAACGCCATCCATCAAACTGTCAATTTCTAGAAAAGCTTGGGAAGCGGATGAAAGAGCACGCTTTACACGCTCGCATTCCTTTTTTAGTTTAGCCATTGATTTTTTGGATTCTTTTATATTTTTCTTATGTTTCTTTTTAAAATCGTCTATAAAAAAGGACATCATATTATGATCAAAATCTTCTCCACCCAAATGTGTATCACCACTTGTTGCTTTTACTTCAAAAATACCGTCATCTACGGAAAGTAATGTGACATCCAATGTTCCACCTCCTACATCATATATAATAATATTTTGTTCGGTTTCACTTTTTTTATCCAATCCATATGCAATTGCCGCAGCAGTTGGTTCATTGATAATACGCAACACATTTAATCCACAAATAGAACCAGCATCTTTGGTCGCTTGACGTTGTGCGTCATTAAAGTAGGCCGGAACGGTAATAACAGCGTTTTTTACTTCTTTTCCCAAATAAGATTCCGCAGTAGATTTCATTTTTTCAAGGATAAATGCGCTGATTTCCTGGGGACTAAAATCGGTTTTTTCATTTTTATAATGAACCCGTAATGTAGGGTTGTTATTTTTACCAGCAAATACTTCATATGGCACATTTTTCATTTCATTTTGTACACTTTGATCTTGAAATTTTTGACCCATAAAACGCTTTACATCAAAAATTGTGTTTTCAGGATTCATATTATATTGATTTTTTGCCGATTCTCCCACCAATTTTTCACCTTCATTGAAAGCAACCCATGATGGAGTTGTCCGATTTCCTTGATCATTTGCAATAATTTCAACTTTATCATCTTGCCATATTCCTACACACGAATAAGTTGTTCCTAAATCAATGCCAATTGTTTCACCGTTTAATTCACTTTTGTTGCTCATAATATCATTACATTTGTGTATTATGTTTAAATGGTTTACGTATATTCAATTAACACTCCATGAGTAAATCCGCCAGCATTTTTTGTATATGATGGAATACAATGTTCGTCTTCATTTGATTCTTCGTTTATCATTCTATCTAATAATAAATTATATATAGGTTTATCGTGTTTATAAGGAAACGATTCGATTTGTTTATTGTGGTTAAAATATACAATATCTGTACACCATTCTTCTAATCCATCAAAAATATGAGTTACATATAAAATACATGCTTTTTGTTCTACACTTTCTTTTTTTAAATATTGCATAAACGAATGTTTTACAAGTATATCTAAATTTGTTGTAATTTCATCTAACAAACAAATTTTAAATGGTTGAATTAATCCCAAGTATAATTGAACTCGTTTGCGTTGTCCTTCACTAATAGAGTTCATATTCCATTCTTCGTTAATGGACAATACACGAATCAATTCTTCATTTCTTTCAGGATATGTAATTTTTAAATTCTTCATCATGTCTTTTACCTTTATATCGGATTGAATCAACATATTGTATCCAGTAAATGCAACAGTTTTTGTGCCCCAATCATTGTTTAAATAAGCAATATTTATATTCGATGATGTATTACGAAATGGATCACAATCTAATACAGATACACTATCGAAAGGGCAAAGTGTTTTTCCACCTATTATTTTTAAAAGAGTTGATTTCCCCGTTCCATTTAACCCACATATTACATATCGTTTAGATTCTTCAAAAGAAAGATTTAATTTTTCAAAAATAACTTTTTTGTTATAATTAAAATCTAAATCGCGTATTTGAATGACATTCATAGTAAAATATACATAACTTATTTAAGTTTAATTCATTAATACAATACAGATTTTTCAATAATATATACACCTATTAACATAAATAATATTCCAAATAAAAATAAAAAAGGCTTTACTTTTGTTTTATATACAAGAATAGAACACAATGTACTAATTATGATACTTAGATTCAAAATCATATGAGTAATCGTAATTGGAAGATGCAATGAGGATAAATATATAAATACACGAGATATAAGCCATAGAAAAAATGAGATTCCAATAATTAAATAAAACTTTGTTGTTCCAAGTATAGAATTTTTTGCGGAATATTTAATACCAAATAAATGTAATCCTGTTAGTATTGCTCCAATAACGCTATATAAATAGTATTTCATATATAATAGAGTATTATATATAAAATATTATTTTTTACATTTACAATCTTTATTGAAAATTTCACCTTTTTTTTTATTTAAATAACGGGAATAAGAATCGTGCTTTTTCCCTTCATTGTTGTTATTTATTGTACTGTGACGAGATGAGGTTATAATGGTATGTAATGATTGTGCTATTTTAGGTTCCATTTGTATACTCTATATATTTTAATTTTATGGTTATAGTATATATGAAATATAGTTTAATTTTAATAATAATAACATTATTAACTGGTATAGCTGTATTAAATTATCAATTAAAATCATCAAATAGTTTAAATAAAGTATTATTTAATATATTGGCACTTGTATTTTTAGGTATTTTTACATATTACGGTTATAACCATGGAACAATATATGGACTCGGATTAAGTTTATTTTTATGGGCATTTTTTGTATGTAGTGTGCCGATTCCACAAGTAGCTCTTTTATTATCATTTCCGTTAAAACATTTTTTTAATATAAGTATAACCATTTCCCAATTTCTTATTTCTATATTTGCAATGATAATTATTTTATATGTATATTGTTGTAATCTTACTATACTTCGTAGTCATCATATTGGAAAAATATTTAAAATGATTATGAGGAAAAAATTATTTTTAATTTTTATTATTTCTATCATTGCTTCAATCTTAGGTAGTTATTTAATTGATGGGTTTGTAGAGAAATATATATATAAAGAAACGATGCAAACCACTCGTGAAAAACATATTTTATTAGCCGTTATGTTATTTTTATTATTGAATGTATGGTATCTAAATTATACGGCAGAACATAAGATATATATCTAAATTTATTTATGAGCACAAAAGAGGCTTTCCACGATATACAAAGAGAACACCTACTATAAATCCAGCATAAGCACTTCTATTATTTAATGTCTTAAAGTTGACATCTGTATCATAAAGTTTTTTGTTTAATACAAAAAAATTATATGCCCAAATACTATATAGTTGAATAGTTCCAAAAGAAATATAGCCAAACAATGGCATTGTACATAGAATATAGTTTGGAAGAGTTGTTATTTCACAGTTTTTAACAAACATTTCATATTGTTATTATGAAATGTTTATATTATATATATATATATATATAATGAGTATACCACAAGCAAGTCAATTAAGGATGGCGCAACAAGCGTTACCTATACCTAACAACATGAATGCATTATCAATGCCACAAGCATCACTAGCGAGAATAAATATTGAAACCAATGTCGAGTCGGTGATCCCGGAGATGGTGAGCCCGGAGATGGTGCTCAAATCAGAAAAAGAATTAAAAAATTCTAAGATAGAATCCTTAGAAAGCAAGTTGTTTGAAATACATAATATCAAAGATTATGAGACAACATCTGTAAATAATAATTATAATGTTTATAAGAATATTAATAAAAATTACACCAATAATAATGGAAATTACACCAATAATTACATGAAAGAATACGTCGAAGGGGTAAGAAACAGAATTGCTGGTAAAAATCAAAAAGAAAAAATAAGTATGCTTAATTCCATTGAAAACGATTTAAGATTTCAATTAGCAGACGCAAAATTTAAATTGGCAAAATTAGATTTTTATTTAGAAAATAGACATTATTATGAAAAGAATCTAGAAAATTTATTAAATCTGAAGATTAATCGTGAAGAGAATCTAAAAAATTTGATAGCAAAAATTATAAATGAAAAAATAAGGTGGGAAATAAATAGGGAAAGGTTTGAGAAGTTGGGTATCGAACAAACTAAATGGTCTCCTAGCGAGTTGGATTATGATACTGAACAACAAATGATAGATTTAGTGAAGTCTGAAATAGAATTAGTGAAGTCTAAATTAGAACACGATTTCAAACTTACCAAAACAGATATTAACTTTTTGGTTAACTTTTTGGAGAAAAAAATTCATAACAAGTTGGGTATTAATAGGCCGGGCGTCCTCGCGCCGGTGGTGGCAGAACCAGCACCCACGCCAGAGCAGCAGCAGAAGGAGCTGCTCGAATTCTACGGTATCACCAGTGATGGGCACTACAACGGAACATTCATATCCACACCAACCACCATGCTACTCGCCAGAGCAGCAGCAGCGGGGACGTTGACGGATCAGATGATACAGGAGCAATTGCACGGACGGGGCATCCCCGACAGAAGAGATGCGGATGCCCGGTCCGCGCGACTCGTAGAAGCAGCGGCAGCGCGACTCGCAGAAGCAGCAGCCAGCGGCGAAGGCGAAGGCGAGGATGCTGAGGCGGCGGCGGCAGCAGCCGCAGCGCAAAATCCCCCCCAGAGCCCAGGCACAGGTGCGGATAAGCAAAATCACCAACGGCCTCGCCCGGGGAGCACCGACCCTAGTTTGGTTGCTCCTCACGGAGGAAGGAATAGAAAAATATCACGTAAAAAAAAGAATAAGACTTCTTTATTGAAAAGAAAATATAAAAAACAAACAAGAAAATATAGAAAAACCAAAAAACGTAAATTGTATAAACAATGATATAAAAAATTGATTGCGTTTTGTCTTTTGATATGATCACAACACGCAATGAATTTTACAAGAACACAACAAGCTGCATTTGATTCTTATTTGAACGGAGAAAATATTTTCATAACGGGTCCCGGAGGATGTGGAAAATCGTATTTTATTCAACATGTATACAAAGACGCAAAAGAAAACGGTAAAAAGATTCAAGTCACCTCAATGACCGGTTGTAGTGCTATTTTACTCCATTGTAACGCAACCACGCTTCACAAATGGGGAGGTCTTGGATTGGGAAAAGGAGAAGAAACCGAAATGTATTCTCGTATTTTAAAAATGAAAAAACACACGAATTATGTGGATACAGACATTTTGATTATAGATGAAGTATCAATGATGAACGAAAAATTATTTGAAGTTATGAATTATTTATGTCAGTCTTTTCGGAAAAACAAAGACAAAATCTTTGGTGGACTCCAATTGATTTGTAGCGGAGATTTTTTCCAACTTCCACCAGTATGTAAAGATAAATCAAATACAGCAGAAGGTAACTTTTGTTTTCAGTCTTCTTTGTGGGAAAATACGTTTCATAACAGTTATATATTTGATATTAATTTCCGCCAACACGAAGATCCCAAGTATTTTGAAATTCTTCAAGAAATACGCGAAGGAAGCATTAGTTTTGACAGTATGGGTGAATTAATTCAATGTAGTCATAAAAAGATTGACCCAAATGATGAAATTCAACCAACAAAAATATTTCCAATTAAAAAAACCGTGGACCAAGTAAATCAACAAGAATTGGCAAAACTAAAAACAACTAAATATAGTTATGGTACACAAATATACAATGATTCAACTTCTCTTTCAAGTCCAAAAGTAATTCCAGATAAACAAATACAAAATGAAATGGACGCCTTATTGAAAAATGGATTATTTGAAGAAAAGTTGATATTATGTGTGGGTTGTCAAGTAATGTGTATTTGTAATTTAGATCAAGAGAATAATTTAGTAAATGGTTCACAAGGAGTTGTCATTGATTTTCAATATAACGCAGAACAGAATCAACATTTTCCATTAGTACAATTTCAACATATATCTAGTCCAATAACAATTAAAGGAAATCATTGGCATTTAGAATCGAATAAAAAATATAGTATTTCACAACTACCACTTGTATTGAGTTGGGCAATCACAACTCACAAGTCACAAGGATTATCTATTGAAAAAGCATTAATTGATATTGGAAATAATATATTTGAATATGGACAAACGTATGTTGCGCTCAGTCGTGTCAAATCACTTCAAGGCCTTTATTTGACAAAAGTAAATCCTCAAAAAATAAAAGCACACCCCAAAGTAATTGAATTTTATAAGAGCTTAAAAAAATAAATAAATGATTAAATATAAATAGATTTACAATACATATAATAGTCATATGAATATAATTCCTTGTGTCATAAACCCATTTTGTATATTTCGTTATATGAAACGACTTTTAAATGGAGCACATTACGCATTATTATGTGGAATACTTTTTTTATTTAGACCTCATTTTGAACAGATTGAAGAGGATAAAATAAAATTTTATATACTACTAACGATATATAGTGGATTCATATATGGTTTTCACTTAGATGTCAATTGAAAAAATATCATCGTGAGGATCATCTTGATATAATTGAGTCATTTGTCTAGAAAAAGATCGCAACACTTGTCGCTGATTATTGTTTTGACGGCGGCGATTGTGTCGAAATGTTGATTCAACTACTCCATTTTGACGATTTGTGACGGATACTCTTTGCAAATATTCATGTCTTAATCGCCGCATTTGTCGTCGTAACCTTCTAGAATCTTCATATAAATAAGGGTTAATACTATTTTCTTCTTGAATAAAATGTTCCCATGAAATAATTGGAATCGGTTCGGAAACACTTAGATTATTTGTTTCTTCATTTAAATATGGTATACATTTATCAGGTAATTTATGGCGACAATAAGGACAAATAGGTGTTGTTAAACAATTTATACAAGACATGCAAATTCGTTTAGAATGATTACAACAATCTAATACAAAAGATAAAGAAATATCACATGGTATTTCATAACAAATATTACATTCCTTAATATCGTCCTCCGATATACTAAATGTATTATCTTTCATTTTACATAGTTAAATCATTGTTTTTTTTGAAAAAAAAATAAATTTCAAAAAAAATAATTACGAAATTCGCTTTGTAGGAATTGTTGTGGAAACAATGTAGATCGAATTTTCAGTAATGACAATATATTCATCACATACTTTGAAAATCTTCGATACAGGGCTTGTATATTCTTCGCTAGAACGGACCAATAATTTTTCATCGTTTTCTTTTACACCAATTAAAACAGTTGCTTCTGGTCCATGCGAATCCGACCAATAATCTAATAAAATTGGTTTATCGTCGGTAATTGCTAGTTTTGCGGCATGTTTTAAAACACCGTCACTTGGTAATTTCATTTCAAGAGCACTCATTTTATAAAACGAATGAACAATCCTTTAAATACTTTTATACTTCATTTATTATTATTTTGAAACAATAATTGTTTTTTTAATCATTGGTTTTTTTTTATTTTTCTTTTTAAGTTTTTCCATTTTTTCCAAATCACTTTCTTCTTCATAAATATCTAGATATTCATCTTCGAATAATTGTTTTAAAAACGAATAAATATCATTTAATTCGTCATCTTCACATTTTCCTACAATCAATACGCTTCCAGTTCGAAATATCATATAGGATACTTGATTGCCGCTTTTCATAACATATTTACATTGAATGCCTGGATAACTACACGAATCCATACCACATTTAATGTTATATTTTGTTTTTAAAATTTGTACTAGTTTATTTCGGTTTAAATAATAATTACAGTTAAAATTTGAATTGACGAGAACCAATTCTCTTTTTGATTTCATTTCTTGAATCTCTGTATCAAAATGAGGTTGAATAAAACGAATCAAAATATCAACAACTTCGTCTACCATATCTTCACTTTGAATTCCGGGTATCTCTACTTTACCGCTGTTGAATAATTTAACATGAAATTCTCGATATGTTCCTTGAAAAATTTTCCTAAAAATAATGACAAAACAATTGTAAAAAGCGCTTTTTGATTCCTTTTTAGGTTTCAAAACATCATTTTTACAAAATCCAATATCGACTTTTCGAACATCTTTAAACTGTACACGGCCATTTGGATTATCAATTTGATTCAAAATTTTAATTTTAACATTTTTTTCATGAACAATCATTTTTTCAAAATATTCTACTTCATTTCGATTTAGAAAATTAAATTTCATTTGTTTTTTTACAATTCCTTCATTTTCACTATCGTAAGATATGGTCTTTAATTTCCAAAATAACACATTTAGATCAAATTCTTTGTTCAAATAAATAATTTTAGATTTTGTTGATATTTTCAAATCACTACACAATGGAGCTTTGTTATGTGTTCTGTTTGAATGTATAGGTGAAGAATCAAATACTACATCTTCATTACCATTCAAATAAAGATTCCATTGTTCTTCTAAGTCCATTTATGTGTGATTGTATAGAACTCTTTATATTAAAAATTGTATCAATTTTTTATATATTGTTTACGTATTTGAGGTAAAAAAATATCAATAAAATAATTTTCTTCATCATGATGAAAAATGATACTTCTCATGGTTTCAATTGTATCTTTATCTAAATCATAACTTTCATATAAATACATAAAAAAGAAACTTAATAAACTAAAAGGGTCATAGATTGATGTTAATTTATTGTATAAACTAATATAATTTTTATTTGTCATAAGAGAATTACATGTTGAATTTGATAATGTTATATCTTTTTTTTGAAAATTTTGTAATGAATTTAAAATACTTCTTAGATCATGAGTATATTGTTTTTTAATATCATCAATATCTTTTTGGTCAATATGTATATTTTCTTGTGTTAAACATTGTTGAATAAAATCATCACAACGAAATGATGTTTTATTAAAATATAAAATAATCAGGGATTCTTGAATATAAGGCAATACCTTGTTTAAATAATTACAAATAAGTATAAAAGTAATGCGATGTTTAGAAGAAGATTTCATAACTTTAAATAATTGTTTTTGTGCTTGCTTTGTAAGTGAATCCATTTCATCTAATATCACAAATTTATGATGATCTTCAAAAAAAGTAGAGCAATCTGCAAATTGTGCTATATGATTACGAATGACTTCAATGCCTCTTTCATGTGACGCGTTTAAATGAATATAATTTTTATTACACTTGTGTTTTTTTTTATATTCATCCATTAAGCATAAAATAGTGGTTGTTTTTCCAGTTCCGGGTGGACCATAAAACAATGTGTTTGGATAATAATTTTTATCTATCATATTTTGAATTAATTCTCTATTTGTGTTACTTAGTACAATATCATTTAAACAGTTTGGGCGATATTTTTCAATCCAAGGTTGATTCATGATAATACAATTATAAAAAGTATTTAAATCTATTTATAAAACTAAGTCAATGAATCAACAACCTACTGAAAAAAAACAACGAAAACCTCGCACAAAAAAAGTCGATATGATTAAGAAAAAGGCCGAAATGGAGAAACTAAAAGAATCTCAACCTCCTAAAAAACGAGGACGTAAACCAAAAGGAGGCAAAATCATTAAAACAGAATTGAATATACATCAAGAACAAATTGAACCTAAAATGATTATTTTACATTTAAAATGTAAATCGGAAGATTTAAATGAAAATGGCTTACAAGATCATACACAATATAATCCTCATGTTGTAAAAGATATTATTCCATATGACGCAAATGAAAATTCAAATTCTTTTTATTCACTCCAAACGATTCAAGAAGAAGAAGGTAATGAGAATCAACAAAGTGAACTTCGCGAAAACGATAAAAAGGAATATAAAATTATGAAAAAATCAATTCAAGAAAAATTAAAAGAATTGGAAAAACGTTTTAATACAAAAGATTATTCAAAACAATGTGCGTGTTTTTGGTGTACGCATGATTTCAAAACAAATCCAATCTATATACCATCTTTATACTTTCAGGAAAAATATGACGTATATGGTTGTTTTTGTAGTCCAGAATGTGCTTGTTCTTATTTATTTCAACAAAATATAGATAATACAACAAAATACGAAAGATATCAACTTTTAAATTATTTATATGGAGGGATATACAATTATAAAAAAGAAATAAAACCAGCCCCAAATCCATATTATACTCTTGAAAAGTATTATGGTAATTTAACGATTCAAGAATATAGACAAAATTTAGAATACGACCGATTAATATTGATTATTGATAAACCTTTAACAAGAATATATCCAGAATTACACGAAGATACAAATGATTTTGAAACGGTTTATGACAATAAGATTATATTAAAAAAATCAAATAAAATGAATAAGTCGCAAGTACTAAATAATGTATTTAGTCATTAATATTATATTTTATCTTTCGCCATAAAGATGTTATAACTAATCCTTATGATATACTCTTTTATTTTGTTATTGAATGATTTATTATTTTGCATATTTTTTAAAATAGCACAATAAGTGGTGAAATTGTCTTTTTTACGAATGATTCCTCTTAAACAAGACAGTTGAACCGTACAAAGATTGTAAAGTAATTTTTTATATGCGTAAAACCATTTATTTGTTTTTAACAAGGAAATACACGACTCAACAGATAAATATGTAAAGAAATGTTTTGTTTTGTATCTTGTTCCATAAAATACACTTAGTGCGTCTATAATATTCGGCTGTTTTGATATTAAAGTCATATTTTGTTTAATATCAACCTTTAAATGCTTATATGTTTCAATTTTTTGACATGTGTATGTAGTTAGCGTTTTGATTTGCGCCTATTCTTGCGCTTGTTGGTTTTAGAACGTTTTTTTGTTTTATTTTTCTTATTTCTATTGCGTTTTTTCATGTTTCTATTACGTTTTTTTGTCTTTCTTTTACCACCACATTGATGAACGCCTGATGAAGTATTGTGTGTTCCCGCAAATAATTTAGCATCAATTGGATTGTCACTTTGTGTGATATATGCCGCCCCTATACTTTCACTACCATGATTGATTCCGTCGCTTCCTGCTTGATATTCAGAACCTTGTAATTCCATTTATATATTATGTTCATATTTTTTATTTTCAATATTTTTTATTTTCGAATATTCGTCAACCGGATATAGAGATTTTTTATAGGGTTTCCATTTATTTATACGCGGAATATAGATACATTGGATTTTTACATATTCCGGAATATTATCGTAGTTTTCTTCTTCATTGTCACTAAATTCAATGTGTGTATAGGATATTGGATTTTTACAAAAAATTTGTTTGAGAAATTGACTTGTTTTTATATCATTTATATACGCATTTTCATAAACATTTATTTCACCTTTTTTTAAGCATCTTAATTCATAAATATCTTTTTTAACATCGATTGGAAATACAGAAAATACAGCCATATACTCACTCAAACGTATTTGATAATTTGTAGATTTTAATATACTATATACATGATATTGTAATCCACTTGCTTCAAGTAAAAAATTCGAACTATTGCTCATATATGGTAATTTCAAATTCAAAAATGAACCATTGTAAATAGGATTGATGTATTTTTCCAACATAATTTTTAAATCATACATATGATCAAAACATTTGGGTTTTGTATATTTATCACCCATCCAATAGATTATTTTTTGTAAAATAAGTTCTTTTTGTTGTCTCGAACACCATATCAAAGTACCATTTCCGTTTGTTAGCTCTTCCTTAAAAGATAAATATTGAAAATAACATTTATGTATTTGTTTTTTCTTCGTATCGTATTCCATAATAATACTGTAATTGTTTGTATTGTATTTGAGAAACCAAAGAATATATTTTTTTCCTTGTGGACAAAATATATGAATATTATTGTTATCATTATGGTTTTTTTTATAATGATAACACATATCATTTTCATTAATTGTAGGAAGTTGTTTTAACATTTTAGGAAATAGTACCGAATAATTCATATGTATATATTATTGATTTATTTCTTTAAGTTGTTCTAGACTATCAGTTAACTCTTGAATACTTGTATCAATTTGCTCATTTTCAATAACTGTATTTTGTTTCTTTTCGTACATTTCAAAGGGATCAATATTAAAAAAATAAAGGACAAAATGTAATACAATAAAACAAGCAATAAAAATAAGAATAAATTTAAATTTCATTTTTTACAGTATCAAGATAGTTTATTGTCAAGAAATAAACTTATTGTATCCAATGCTTCCATAAATGGAATTGAAGTACAAAAATAATCACGTGTAAATGTATCATTATCTATTTCTTTCACCCATGAAATATTTTCACTAATTTGTGTTTTAATGCTTTTTCGTTGTACATAATAATGCTGAAATGGAATACAAGTAATTATTTTGTTTTTATCTAAACGAGCTTCTTTTTCTTGTAGTACAAATTCTTTATTTTTAAAAAGACATGCTTTCTCTTCGCTTTCAGTATTGATTTCATAAAAATGATATTTATATTTTTTATAAATACCATTAGCACTATATACATATTCATCATATTGTATTTCATGACATACATCTTCTATATTATGAGGAATCTCTTGATTGCAATAAATAATCATAATAATATACAATATGAAATCTATTTAAATAAAAATAATGGAACACATATAAGCATGTATACCATTTTACTTGTCAAGGCAAATGGCGACATTCAAGAAAAAAATGTAAAAACACTCGACGAAACAGCAATGTATAAATTGTGTAATTATAAAACCGATAAAGCGTTTAAACATTTACACACTTATTCTGGAAAAAATAAGGAAGAAACATTTTCCGTATATGGAAAAGTGGAAGGTCGTGCAAATTCAGAGAATAAATATGATTTTCCACCCCCCATTGATTCATCCTTATTTTTTGGAGTCATGTGTATTATTAAAAAAAAGAATGATGAATTTGAATCTACGTCTGTAAATGAATGGAATGTATTATACGAACATCTTTTTGGTGGATTTGAAGATTTGGATGAAGAAGAAGAACGTTCGGAAGATAGTGAAATATATAGCGATGAAGATTATACAAAAGAAGGATATTTAAAAGATAATTTTGTGGTTGACGATGATGAATTAACGGAAGAAGAATATGTAGAAGAAACAGATTAAAATTGAATTTAAAATCATCACGATATCATAAATGTAATTAGATGGATATAAAAGGAGTACAAGATGTTGGAACATTTCGAAAAGGTGTTTGTCATAAAATTAATACATATACGCAACGAATTACTTATTCTTTAAATATTGAAAAAAGTATTTATAATTATACAGTAGATAAAGGAAAACAGTTGAAAATCATTCGAAAATGGGATAATGTTTATTTTGTTTTGATTTATGTGAATAAACTTAAATCTATTTTATATAATTTGAAAAATCCGATTATTATTGACAAGATAAAGAAAAAACAAATTTCTACAAAACAAATTGCTTATATGAGTCATATGGAACTTCTTCCTGAAAAATGGGATGAAAAAATGAAAGAAAAAGAACTACGTCTTGAAAATAAATTTTTCCCAAAAATTGAGGCAAGTACGGATAATTTTACTTGTGGAAAATGTAAATCAACCGCGTGTACGTATTATCAATTACAAACACGTTCGGCGGACGAACCCATGACCACTTTTGTTACATGTACAAATTGCGGACAACGATGGAAATGTTAAATGAATTTAAAGATTTTGTATCCTTTATATATATATGAGTAAAGACAGTGGATTTCAACATCAAGATTGGAATGAGGTGATCTTGACAAAACCAGTAGAAGTCAAACAAAGTGGAGTACAAAAAACAGCTGAACAAAAGAATTTTCAAAAACTAGACGGAGATGAAATTGTTGCTCCTCGCAAAACATCGCAAGAATTAAAAAAGGCAATTCAAACCGCACGATTGGCTAAGAAACTAAGCCAAAAACAATTGGCATCATCTATGAATACAACGATTCAAGTTATTGCTCAATATGAAAATGGAAAGGCTATTCCAAATAACGCGTTTATTGCGCGTCTTGAAAAACAGTTAAATGTAAAATTACCTCGTATAAAAAAGTAAAAAAAATATATTTTTTAATGTTTTACTATTTTACGATTTTTTCAACGAAATAACTGTGATTCATAATAGTTACGCACATTTGTTGCAACCATGGCAGATTGACGTTCCATCGCTTTTACAAATGTTTCTACTGTGTCTTTCATCGTAAATGCGCTCATATGTGTCAAATGATGCCATAACATTTTAGTTGCGTTTACTTGATGTGTTTCATTGGTCGTGCGGTACTCAATATCCCACATCTTCATAGATAGCATGGCGTCTACAAGGTCATTAATATAGTGCTCATCCATGGGGTTGAAAGAGCGATCAGTAAAAGTGTTTCGACACATAGGGCACGTGTTTTTTTGATACATAAATTTTGTAAAACATTCAATACAAAATGTATGATTACAATCCAAGATAACTCTTCCTTTTTCTATTTTTTCGTAACAAATTGGACACTCCATTTGGGATTTGGATTGTTGTACTTCGGTGGGTGGGGATATGATGTGACAAAGGCGCAACGACGCGTTGTGACGTTTATTAAATGCTTTTCGCATATCTGGGGTTCCATTGGCGCGTTTTGGGAAATCCGTAATGTTGTG
>Ga0160422_10000036_pt1 | contig 62461 bp, 50 predicted proteins | sample Fk160mmetaG_FD_108192 | JGI IMG/M metagenome (GOLD analysis project Ga0160422, IMG submission 108192) | Marine microbial communities from the Central Pacific Ocean - Fk160115 60m metaG | ecosystem: Environmental > Aquatic > Marine > Oceanic > Photic zone | place: The Central Pacific Ocean... | reverse complement strand
TCGCTGACTTTCTTGTGGTCGTCTCGGGGGGTTTTCTCACCATTGCAGGACCCCATCAGACGAGAGAGGGAAGGCAGCACGTTGATCGGCGGGTAAATGCCCTGCTGGTGCAATTCACGGCTGATAACAATCTGGCCTTCGGTGATGTATCCGGACAAATCGGGAATCGGGTGCGTGATGTCGTCCCCGGGCATGGTAAGGATTGGGAATTGCGTGATGGAGCCTTTCTTGCCCTTCACGATACCGGCACGTTCGTAGAGCATGGCCAGGTCGGTGTACATGTAACCCGGGTACCCACGTCGCCCTGGAACTTCTTCACGAGCTGCACCGATTTGTCGCAGCGCATCGCAATAGTTCGTCATGTCCGTGTAGATGACCAGCACGTGGTAGTCTTTCTCAAACGCCAGGTACTCAGCAGCCGTCAAAGCGAGACGTGGGGTGATGATTCGCTCGACCGCCGGGTCGTCGGCGAGGTTGACGAACAGCACAGCGTTTTCCAAAGCACCCGTGCGCTCCAAATCGGAACGGAAGAAGTTGTATTCTTCAGCCGTGATACCCATGGCGCAGAACACCACAATGAACTCTTCATCGGAATCCTTGAGTTTGGCCTGTCGAGCGATTTGCAGAGCGATGTCGTTGTGGGGCAAACCCGATGCAGAGAAAATGGGCAGTTTTTGCCCACGTACCAGCGTCGTGCAGCAGTCGATAGCGGAAATGCCGGTTTGGATGAAATCGTGAGGCGATTGGCGGCTGTACGGGTTGATGGCCGCACCGATGATGTCGGCCTTTTCGTCAGCAACGATTTCCGGTCCACCATCACGGGGGCGACCTGCACCATCGAGAATGCGACCAACAAGGTCGGTGCTCACAGGGAGTTTGAACACGTCACCCATGAAGGTGACACCCGTGTCTCGGTTGATTTTGGCCGTGCCTTCAAACACCTGAACGATCACAAGGTCGTCAGAGGTGTCAAGCACTTGTCCATTCTTGATCTCACCGTTGGAGAGACGGAGGGTTACGATTTCACCAAACGCTACAGGTTCGGTCTTGTTCAAAAAGACCAGAGGGCCTTTCACGTCGGTAATGGTTCTGTATTCTTTTCCTGTCATCTTCTTCCCCTCCTCAGTTGGCCTCCACGGCGTCGGCGATTTGTTCGTTCATCTCTTTGACCATCGCTTCAATTCGTTCGATGTAGCCTTCCTCGAAACGGCCACGCATCAGGTTGGAGCGGGCCGGCACGTTAACGACATCGTTGAGCAGCGCACCGTCAGCCATGGCCGTTTTGGCAGCCTCTTGGAACGAGAGAATGGCTTTCGCCATTTCGTATTGCAACTTGATGTCGCAGTAAGCATCAACCGGGTCAAAGCCGTTTTGTTGCAGGAAGAACTCACGAATCATTCGAGCGACCTCCAGTGTCAATTGCTGGTCGACAGGCAATGCGTCTGAACCCACCAACTGGACGATTTCTTGCAACTCGGCCTCGATTTGGAGCAGTCCGCTGATCTGGGTGCGAATTTCGGGGAAATCTTGAGCGATGTTGTCGCGGAACCACTGGTCAAGGCTTTGTGGATAGAGCGAATACGAGTTGAGCCAGTTGATGGCGGGGAAGTGGCGCTGACGAGCCAATCCTGCATCGAGACCCCAAAACACCTTCACGATACGAAGGGTACCTTGGGACACGGGTTCGGAGATATCACCGCCCGGAGGCGACACGGCCCCGATGACGGTCACGGACCCGTCGTCGCCGTTGAGCGTTTCCACACGGCCGGCACGCTCGTAGAACTCTGCAATACGGGAGGACAGGTAGGCGGGGTAGCCTTCCTCACCGGGCATTTCTTCCAAACGGGACGAAATCTCACGCATGGCTTCAGCCCATCGTGAGGTGGAATCGGCCATCAAGGCCACGTCGTAGCCCATGTCTCGGAAGTATTCTGCGATGGTGATGCCGGTGTACACCGAAGCTTCTCTTGCAGCGACGGGCATGTTTGACGTGTTGGCGATCATGACGGTCCGGTTCATCAAGGGCTTGCCCGTGTTCGGGTCGATGAGGTGAGGGAATTCGTCCAGCACTTCCGTCATCTCGTTGCCCCGCTCCCCACAGCCGATGTAGACCACGAGCTGGGCGTCGGAGTACTTCGCAAGCGATTGTTGGGTGACGGTCTTTCCGGAGCCGAAGGGGCCGGGGATACCGGCCGCACCGCCTTTGGCGAGTGGGAAAAGGAAGTCTAGAATCCGCATGCCGGTGACCAAAGGCGTGTCGGGTGCGTACTTCTGGGTGAACGGCCTTGGCGACCGTACGGGCCACTTCTGCATCATTTGAAGTTCCGTGCCGTCTTCAAGAACACAAACCGTTTGCGTGTTGTTGAAATCGCCAGACTCGATGGATTTCACTTTCCCGCCTTTGCCGGGCGGGACCATGATTTTGTGAACGATGGTCTCGGTTTCTTGCACGTGTCCAAAGACTTGACCGCTCACCAACTCGTCTCCTTTGGCAACCTGTGGTTCAAACGTCCACGTCTTTTCCATGTCAAAGGCGTCAGCGTCAACACCACGGGTGATGAACACACCCATCACTTCCTCGAGCGAGGCGAGCGGGCGCTGAATACCGTCGTAGATTTGGGTCAGGAGGCCAGGACCCAAGGAAACGGACAGGGTTTCCTCGGTGTTGAGAACCGGTTCGCCCGGTCGTATGCCCGAGGTGTCTTCGTAGACTTGGATAACGGCTTTTTCGCCGTGCAGTTCAATCACTTCGCCCATCAATCCCTCGTGCCCAACACGAACGACGTCGTACATCGCTGCGTTCATGCCAATCGCCGTCACGACGGGACCTGAAATTCGGTAAATTACTCCTTCATTGCTCATATTTTCTTCCTCCTTGTGTTGGTTGGAACATCACTTCCAAAGATCGACTCCTATGGCCTTGCGGATGGTGTCCCGCAAGGTGGTGTCTTCCTCCGTACCGATACCTAGAACGGTGGGGGAGACGGACCCCGACAATTGGTCACGCAATCGTTCGGGTAGCGTAGCCATCATGGCGGAGTCGACCACCATGATACCAACGGATTTGTTGTTGAGTAGGGTGCGAAGGGTTGAGTGCAACGCTTCTTCGCCGTCTGGATTGTAGAGACTGGACAGCCCTGCAAGTTGGAAACCCAACGTGAAGGCGGGGGAACCGACGACTGCAATCTCCATGATATCACCTCAGAGCAAGTGCGCCTCAAGCACGGCTGCAGACAGCCCAGCAAGTCGCCCGCGCACAATCAAACGCAGGTCAGACACTTCCTGAACTTTCATCGTAATGTAGAAGATAATCGGGAGGGCAGAGACCGGATGGAGGTAGCTCATCCGCTTCATCATGTCGTGCTCCCTTGCCTTCATCCAGGTGACGACCGGATCAAGGCTTCTGGTGGTTTCAGCTTCTTCCAGAACACCCTCGAAGGCTGCATAATCAAATTTGTTAGCGCTTCTGAGCATGTCAAGCATGGCGTCTTTTCCTCCCGTAGCGATAGCAGAGAACGCTCGCTTTGGTACCAATCGGCCTCCGGGTATGAGGAGCGTGACAAGGCGTTCGTTATCGATGCCGACGGCACTCGCTTCGAGGATGTTGACGATGTTTTTGTGATCGATTTCTGCAGCAAACAATTGGGAAAGGAAGCGAACAGGTGCGCCTTTCGATTGGCCCAAGGCTTTGAGGGAAGCAGCGTAGTAATGACGGTCTAAGGCGTCTTCATACTCTGCCAAGGTTCCGTCTTCTGGCACCTTTGCTAGGGCAGGACCAAACGCCTTCCTTCGCATCAGAACGGCTGCCGAACGCATGTCGTCGCAACTCTCCACAACTTTCAACCAAGGTGTGTTCACGTCGTTGATTTCAGGCAAAATGCTGTTGCCAACCTCGTCAACGGAAACTTCGTTGTGAATGGCACGGAACACGGCTTTTGCGTTTTGGTATTCAAACCTGGACGTGTAGATCTCGATCAGGGGTCGGATGGACTTGTTCGACATGTTGACCATTTGGGTCAACTCGGACTCAAGGTTGTGGGTGAGCGCCGCTTCAACCAAGTCGCCACCGGTGAGTTTCCCGGCGTAGAGGTCAATTTCGGCACGGTATCCCAAGTCGCCAACGGCGACGGTCAACTGTTCAACGGATTGGTTGATGAGTTGACGCAGGCGTGCTCGGTCTGCCAACTTCTGCCGTCGCGCTTTGGCGCGGGAGACGACATAAGGGGTGTTTCCGAGCATCATGCAATCACCTTCTTCATCCAAACAGGGTATCGTTCACAGCGGAGAGTTTACTGGACCATGCGCGTTCAAGCATGTTGTCAAATCGCATATCAAACGAAATGGAACCGTCCTCGGCCTCGAGGACAAAACCGCCGAGGCCGTCAACGCTTTCGCCGACTTTTCGGTCGCCGGCTTGTTTCGAGATGGCGGCACGGTCAACTTCCACAGGAAGAATCACGTACTTTCCTTTGGCCAGTTTCTTCGATTTTGACAAAAGCGTTTTGAGAAGCGCCGCTCGCCCTTTCATCCCGGGGTCGGCGATGTGCTCTTTTGCCGCTTCATACGTGGCATCGAGCACCTTCCTTCGAGCGATGAGGATGTCCTTTTGGTTGGACTGTCGAGCGCTCGCTACCGTTTCTCTGGCGATTTGCGTGGCCTCTTTATCGGCACGTTGTTTCGCTTCTTCCCGCAAGACTGTTGCTTTGGCTTCAGCTTCTGCAAGCAGTTGTTCAGCTTCGGCCTTGGCTTCAGCCACAAGGGCTTTTGCGTCGCTTTCTGCAGCGGCAGCGATGTCTTTGGCTAATGTTTCTAACGTCATTGTATCGTCTCCTTTTTCATGTCAACGTGGGCTGAACCCACACATCTTGCACCGGCTTCACTGAAGGAAGAGCGGAAGCGCACCCAGAATCACGATGGATTCAGGGAGAGCCGTGAAGATGAGGCCGTAACCGAATTTGCTGCCGTCCTCGGCGATCATGCCGATGGCAGCGCTACCGATAGCGGCTTGGGAGAATCCTGCACCGATGGCTGCAAGGCCAAGGGCAAGACCGACACCAACGTCGCCAGTCATTCCGTCAGTTGCACCCGATTCTGTGGTTTCTTCTGCTGCTGCGACGCCTTGGGCGACCAAGGCGACGGTCAACAGTACAATCAGCGTGCGTAGGCTCGTTTTCAGGGTATTCTTGTTCATATTTCTACCTCCTTTGTTGTCCATGGGACTATGATTGCCCCTCCGTGTGGAGGGTACGACCGCCAATCGGGGTAAAAACCCGACCGGAGCCGTCGTAAAACTTGCCCATCCATTCCACGAAGTGGAGACGAGCAGCGTGAATGCTGGGTGAGAGGAGGCCCAGAGCCAAAGCGAAGGCCTGGATGAACACAAAGAGAACAAGGCCGAGGGCTATGGAGAGGATGCCGCTACCGGACCACATCAAGTCCCAACCCATCGTGATGGAGACTTCTGCGATTTTGACGCCGGCCACGCCCACGCCCATGACCCGGAGGTAGGAGAGGGTGTTGGCCAGAAGACCAAACGTTTCGATGGGGCCCATGATGGCGCCTCCTGCCCAGCCAAATTTCTCAAAGATGGCCAAACCAATGATGAGGCAAACGACGCCGACGAGAAGGGCGATGGCGTACGGAGTAAGGTCGAGGACGGTTTGGTCAGTGGTCAAGAACCCGTAGATGTGCAGGGTTCCAGCCGTGAGGATGATTATCCAGCTGCCCTTCTCGAAGAAGGCTGCGACGACCCCGTGCGCCCGAGCGACATTGATGAAGCCCAGAATAAAACCGAACATGAGGTGGGCCACACCAAGGTACACCGAGAGAAGGACGTATTCTGTGATGGAACTGGTGGCTCGGTGGAAAGGAATGTGCGTGTAGGACATGCCGAGGGTGTCGGTGACGAAGGCAGGGAAGGTGAGGTTCTCGTACGTCCAAGCGTAGAAGCCGGCGAGCGGGGATGCATCGCCCATTTGACCTGTATCGTCCCAAACAAAGCCAAACCCTTCAGCGAAAAGGAAGCCCCATATCATGCACCACACGCCCATCCACTTGAGGATGGTGACGCCATTTTTTCCGACAGGGTCAGCGGCAAAGGGCAACGTCCCCATCCATAATCCGATGAGGAAGATGACGAAGCCGTAGCCAAAGTCGCCGAGGATTAGACCGTAGATCATCGGGAAGGTCAGCATCATGAAGAACGTCGGGTCGAACGTGCCGTATGCGGGGCGGCCGACCAACCCGACGAGCAATTCAAACGGTCTTGAAACCGCATCGTTTTCCAAAGCGACGGGTGGGGCCGGCTCGTGATGGTGATCGTCATGGTCGTCGTCGTGATGATGGTGGTCGTCAACAAACGCCTCGATTTCGACGTGGGAGGCCATTGTTTGAAGGGCTGTCTTGACCTTGTCGGCCTTTGAGGTCGGCACCCAGGCATCAAGAGCGAAGGCTTGGCCGGAGACAGCGAGTTGGGTCGGTGCCGTGTGAATTTCGTCTTCTTTGGAGAGGTACTCGTGGATGGCGAGAATGTTCCGTCCGTTGTTTCGCGCCCAGCGCTCTGCGTCTTCAGAAGCCGAGTACATCGTGCCTTCTGCGGTATTACGTTGAGCGAGGAGATTTTTCAGGGCTGCGTCCGGGGTGCCATCCATGTTTGGAATCTGGATGGGTTTACCGCCAAGTTCCCCAAGCGCCATCTGCACCTCGGCGCCTTCGGAGGGCATGCAGGCGACGGCGACGATGCCCGGTGCCGTGGCGAGTTCGACCTTTTGCATGAGCGTACCAAACGTGCTTGCTGCTTTGCTGGATTTTTTGGTCTCGGCGACATAGACTTCGACACGGGTTGAGCCAGCGAGGAGTTCCAAGTCCATGTTGAGAGGGGCGAGTCTGCGAAGCAGGTGAATCTGCTCGTCCAAAGCGGCGATTTCGGCTTCTGCATCACGGTGAGTGTCGAGCAGGTCAAGGCCTTTTTGCAGTTCGTCAGCGAACGAACCTTCCAGGAGTTCTTTGACGCGGCGGATGGGCACAGGCCCTTCGGTGTTGACGGGTTTGAACGCCGATATAGCGGCCCTCACTTTGGCGAGCAGGGCGCTGGTGCGGTTGGCTTCTTCTGACGCGCTTGCATGGCCGACGTTCACGCCGTCCTCGAAATTGGTGTAGGATTCGATGTGAACGCAACCAAGTTCCGTGCAGGAGCGCAACACGTCCGCCATGCGGTCAACAGGTGCTGCGACCGTAAGTCGGGACATGGCGACCGTGTCAAACATGGTATCGCCTCATTCGGATGACAGCGCATCAACAACCATTTTCACAGCGGCGTCTTGGTTGCTTGCAGAGTTTGTTTCTATCTTCTCAACTTCTTCGGCACCGGCGGCTTTCACTTGGTCGGCCTCACCTTGCGCTTTGGCTCGGGCATCGTCCAAAATCTTCTGCGTCATGACAACCGTTTCATCGGCAGCGTCTTGAACCATCTCGGAAGATTTCTTTCGGGCGTCTGATAGGATTTTTGAGGCTTCCTCCTGGGCTTCAACAAGGCGTTTTTCGGCATCTTGCTCGGCTGCCTTGATGCTTCGGAGAACCTCTGACATACCCATGGATTTCACCAGTAAAAATCCCAGCGAAAGGGGGTTTAAGAGTCTAACGGGGTTGACTTCTGAGGTTAATTTTCAGGCTTTGTGCCACGAAACCGACTGGCCATGCCAAACGGGTAGAGCAGCCGACCTTGCACGTTGGTAAACCCAACATCCTTCATCATCTTTCGATAATATCCGTTGGTGCCGTAGTGCGTATAACTGGCGGCGAGGCCCTTCCAAGGATGGTCTTTCTTCTTGGTAATGAGCCGAGCCATGACCTGCACCACGCTGTTCATCCACAAATAGCCAAACAAACCGTGCAGTTTGTTGGCCTTTCCTGCGTCGCAAATCACCAGTCTGCCACCGGGCTTGAGGACGCGATAGATTTCCCTCAGCCCCTGGGCTTTGTCCTTGAAATCCCTGAACGAGAACAGGCAGAACACCATGTCGTAGGTGTTGTCGGGTAGGGGAATCTCTTCGGCTATGGCTTGAACGTATTTGGCAGGGCCCTCACCGCGTCTCGATCGGGCGCCGTCCACGCGAGGTTGGGCCGTAGCGAGCATTTCAGGAGAGGGGTCAAGGCAAGTCAAGTCCATACCGACGAGGTCTTCGGCAAACGAACCGGGGCCGCAGCCCACCTCCAGCACCTTCATGCCCGGAGTGGCGTGGTTGCGAACGTTTCGCCGCCATCGCTTGTCCTGCCCGAACGTCATCCATTTGTTGACCCGGTCGTAATCGGGGATGGTGGCTTCAAGTTGCCCTTCTAAGATTTCCCAAGCGTCAGCGTCAATTCCAGAGGGGTCGTACCCTCCCGTTGCTGCTCGCTTCCCCATGGCGAGGCCTGCGCCCCCGACCGTTTTGGACATGTCGTTTTGACCGAGGGCCGCCTTAGGCGATGCGCTCGACGGTTTCGGGTGTTATCCCTTCTTCGGGCGTGACCCTGAACACCAGAATCTTCAGGTTCTCAGGGGCGTTTCTGAACTTGGAGACAATCATTGAATTTTCAAAATCGGACCCGATGGTTCGCACTTTGAACGAGAGAACCATGTCGGCGATTGAAGAAAGCTCTTGCTTGATGGAAGGGTCCAGGCCGTCGCTTGAGACGGATATCATCAGGAGGCCACGAACCATCTGAGCATGCGCTTGGAGCATTCTAACCATGGAGACAACGCGAGCCGGGTCTTCACGTTGCAAGAAGAAATCCAAGTTGTCGAGTACCGCCCGGAAATATGGACCTAAACCCATGATTTCGTTGGTGACCTCGGTCAGGTAATCTTGGTTGCTGTCGTCGACAAATCGGGTCTGCGCCAAACGTTGGATGTCGGCCAGTTGAAAGCCTTCCAAGCGATAGCGACTCGCCAGCAGCTCTCGTTCCAAGACGTTGGCGTTGTACTCTTCTCCAATCGTCCTGACGTTGATATCGAGCGGCCAGTTGTACTTCTTGAAGATGCGAATGATCTCTTGTTGACCTTCATCGGTGGCGATGTAGAGCGTGTTCTCGGGTTCTTCGGCCGGCGAGGTAAATTGCTTTGCAAACAGTTCGCTGCCCGAACCCGTTTCGGTAAACGCCATCATCGTAAACCCGCGCGGGACGCCACCACGCATTTCATTGTCGAATTTTGGAACGCCAAACGAGCCGACGGTTCCAAAAAATTCCTCGTCTTCTGGGTCAAAGGTCATCTTTCGTTCCATCATGCATCACCTCAAAGAAGTACCACTTGTCCCCTGTCGACCAAGTCCGTGCAGTACGTGTCAAGGTTCGCAAGAACCAACGGCGGGGTCTGGTCTGGAACGTTGAGAATGACGGAGAGCACCTCGCGCTGACGGAAGGTGTTGATGAAGGTGTGAAGGTATTCTGCCAACATCCTGTCGTCGTTGTAAATGGCCAAGGCGTTGACGCTGTCCAAAAACACGAAATTTCGTTGGTTGTTCACGGTTCGAAGCGTGTACAGCGTTCGCAACATGATGCTCTCCAGCATGATGGGGCTGTCGACGAACGTGATGTTGGCGTAAGGGACATCGGTTCCCCCCAAAACACCCGACGAGACGAGGTCAAGGAAATGGATACCCGAGACGTCAACACCGATGGCCTCGAACGCCTGAATAATCTCTACGGCGCCTCGACTTGCGGAAATGTAGACGCCTCCCATCTCGAACATTTGCATCAAGGGAACCATGGTGCTGGCCGTGACGGCAAAGGCATTCGCCGAACTCATGCGCACTTGGACGGAACTTCCGAGGGAAACTTGCGTGAGTTGTTCGGCAATGCGCTGGTCAAGTTCGAACATGTCTAGGCACCCCAACGGTTTGTGTTGTCGTTCGAAGCGCCCCATTTCAGCATCGGAATAAGCATCACGCCCAGTGGCGTCAACTCAATGGCGTGTTTCGCACGGCTGTGAGCCGTGCCTCGCATTTTGACAACCTGAAGGAACCGCAGAAGGTGCCCCATGCGTTCGGAATCGCCCATGACGATGATGCCGTCTGCGATGGCCTCTTCAACACCAAAGGAGGACCAGTGAGCGTTTTCGGTGGCCGATGTGATTTCGGAGATGAGGATGGTGGTGCAGCCGAGTGTTGCCAATTTCTTGCCCAAGGTGAAAAGGAAATCCCGTATCAGCTGCTCGGATTTGATTTTGTAACACAAGGTGGTGACCGAATCGATCACCAGACGGGTGACCCCGATGGTGTTCACGATATCAACGATGGATTTGATGAGGGCATGGACGTCATCCAAATCAAAGGAAGCCTTCTCCAAACCGAGCCATGAGTACAGCACGTCCATGTCAAAAACGTTGATCAGGCCGGTATCGACCATTTTCATGTCGAAAAACGCATACTGCCGAATGTTTTCTAGCAACTTAACGGAAGGCTCTGTGGCCGTAAAGTGGGCGCATGCTTCACCGGCCAAGGCACCACGAACAAGAAATTCCATGCCCAAGGTGGTTTTACCGGAGCCGCAGGTTCCTGCTGCCAAAACCGTCGAACCGTACGGGATACCGCCCCTGAGAATTTCGTCCAATCCGTGGATACCCGTCACGCAACGGTCTCGGGTGTAAACGCTGGTGGGTTGCATGGGGAACGTACCGAAGGAAAAGCCCCGGGTTGATGAAGTGTTTGGACGGAAGCAACCCCCGACGAGCAGAATCAGGAAGGCACGGCACCCGGTGACGGGTTGTCCTCCAAACGCCATGAATCCGCACTGAACCGATCTGTACCGTCCCAACTCAGCGATTGGCCGGTGACCGGGAACGTTCCGGTGTCACCGCCCCATTCCACCCGCATAACGTCGGCTGGCGTTACCTCGTCAAGTTGAGTATACCTTAGAATCAACACCCCTTGTCCGTCGCCAAGGCCGCTGAGTTGCCCAACACCCAAGAAACCGCGCAGACCGAGGTCGACGATGTGTGTCGCATTACCAACTTCCTGGGAAGAAGCGTCTCCCGTGAACAAGGCGATGGATTGGCCAGAAACGACGCCCGATTGGAACAGCATGTTCGTGGCTTGTCCGCTTGAGGTGTGGTTGAGCGACCACCCTTTGAGCGGGATGGCGAAATCGTTGGGGTTGCGCATTTCGATCCATTCCGGACCGGATTGTGACGGCCTTGAGACAACCTCTGTCAGATGCAGTACAGCATTTTTTCGTCCGCCATCGTGAACTTCAAGGACAACCCGAAGCAGTTCACCGTCTTGCTGAAACGACCGGTAGGAAGTTGAGCTTGAAGGTGCAGAACTTCGCTCGGTTCCGCCGTAAAAGAGGTAGGTTTGGCTTCGATTGGCCTGCTGACTTTCAACAACCTGAATGCTCAGATGGAGGCTCATGTCGGCATCGAGACCGAGGCCTAGCGCCATGCCTTCTTCGGTGATGTTGTGGAGGGCGTGGATTCGATCCGCATCGAGACGGTGGTTCAGCACAAGCCCCGGTTGAACTCGGCCTTCGTGAAGGGCCTCGGCTGAATAGTGGTGCCAATCCGAGGTGGAGTTGGCGTAGTCCAAGCCATCCGCCATAGGTACGTACCATCCCTCTCCGGAGGTTAAACGGTCCAAGCCGAGCGAAGCCGCACGGTCCAGGCGGTCCACATCTGGGTCGTTGGAGCCCATTTGGAGTTGTGCCAGAGAGAGAAAAGCGGTGAGGATCATCAAAAAGAGCGTAAAGGCCGAGAGAAACTCGATAACAGCGGTGAGCGCACCTTCATCTCGTTCGTTGGAAACGAAGGTCCGGCGCATGGGGTGACCATGATGGGGCAATTCAAGAGGTTGCCGCCTTGCCATGACCCGGTTAGGTGAATCTTCGTTTGATGCGTCGTGCGTCAAACCGACGATTCAGCCAAATTATCGGCCTGAGAAGCGATGAGTCTTTGAATCACGGATGAAACGAACAGCCGATGACAGAGCGTGAGCCATGCGGTAGCTCCAAGCGTCAAGCAAGCCTTGGATTTGTTTTGATGTTGCTGTTGTCCTCTTTGGGCGCACTGGCCACGGTGCCGAGTACAAGTGCGGCTGTGCCTGGCTCAATCGGCATCACGCAAAGCATTTCACCAGCGCAGGACGCTTGGTACTCTTCGTTTGACACCATCGCCTTTGAGGCCGAGTTGACCAACTTCTACGCAGCGCCTTCCGGCGCCAGCCGCACCCTTACATGGTACGCCTGCGACGGCGACATCACCATTTCGCAGTGCAAATCCCTGTACGATGATACGGGGCAGTTTAACCTGGCGAACATTCCAGGACAGTCAACCAGCAACGTGGCGTCGTCCGACCTGTGGATTCCGGGCCAAAATGCTGAAGGCGTATTCACCATCGTCTACGCCTTCAGCCAAAACGATCAGTTGCCGACCGACGATGAGTTCCGCTTTACAATCAACCTGACCAACGATTTCGTTGATGTGATTGCCGATGTCAACCACAACCCTCTGGACCACATCGATCACTTGGCCGTGTACGACGGCGAGCAAGTTCTCAACACCGACACGCCTTACGTGTTCAAATCAAAAGGGCAATCAACGGTGTGCGGCGTTTGCATCTTCTCCGGTGAGTTTGGATGGCAACTATGGAACGAGGAAGGAACGGTCATGCTCAAGGAAGCCTTCAGGACCATCGAAACCCTCCCGGCTTGGGGCGGGTACGACCCGTTCAACATCAATCTCCCCGAGTTTAGCTACGGACAAGAAGGCCGCTACTTGCTCAAGTACGGCCTGTTTGGAAGCACTGGAAATCCTTACGCTGACCTGAACCCAAACAACAACCTTGCGACCTACAACCTGGTGCTCAACGACAGCATAGACCTGAAGGTAATTGACGTCTACCCCAGCCACGACGCTCAAGCGTCGCTGTTCTACTACGGTTCGGACCGGGTCGTTGCAACGTTCGCCAACCTCGGCAACATGAGCGTGGAAAACGTGAGCATCTCGTTTGAAGTGTACAATCCGCAATACGAGCTTGAAGTGGACGAAAACTGTCTCGTACCGGTCATGCACCCGGCGGGATCGGCGACCTGCCAATTCAACATGACGACGACGGGCAACAACAGGCTCATTCGTGTCCAAATGCCGACCATTTACCAAGAGGGGGAAGATGTTCGAATGAGCGACAACCTCTACCAACTCACCGCCAACGTTCAAGTTGGCGCCATCAACCCCTACGTCCAAAGCAATTCAGAAAACGGCGTCTACCTGACCGACGAGGGTATCGAGTTGGTTGCACGAGCAAGCTCGATTGCTTCCCAGCCGTTAACCTACACCTGGCGAGAAGGCTTCTACATCTGGGGCAACGAACAAGTACTCAACAAAACGGGAGACGACTTCGGTCTCGGTCACCACAACCTCACCTTGCAGGTCACTGACCCTTGGGGTGAAACCGAATACGCCTATTTCGAGTTCGATGTTCTCAATTCCGTCAACCTCTCGGTAGAACCCTACATGGTCGGCAGCGCCATCACGGAACTTGAAGCGAGCCATTCGCACGAAATGCTGTTGCCGCATCTCGGGAAAAATTACGGCATCGGTGGTGGTAAATCCCCCTTGATGATGATCGACATCGGCATCAACACGGCCAGCGGTGAAGACCCGGGCTTGCGAACGGTCGACGTGGTGCTCAATCTGAGCGAAATACTCCCTGAAAACATCAACTTGACCACGGTTGATCTGCGCTACCTACCGGACAAAGACAGCGTGCAATGGACGGCCATCGACGGTGTTGACAGCTATTCGTTTGACGTCGAAGCCGGGACGCTCGATGTGTCGATGACCAAGGATGGCGTTCTTCTTGTTGTGGGCGTTCTGCCGGCCTCAGATGTCATCGCTCATCACTTTGACTGGGCGCAGCGCTCAGCCGGCCAAATTCACCTCAATTGGTCGTCGTCTGGCGACATGACAAATCCCTATGTTGGTGGCTGGAACATTTACAAAATCCAAGGCATCTCAGGAACAACGGTGTTCCCGGAAACGTTGAGCGGTATCAACGAAAACATTTGGGAGGAGTTGACCCTCGACTCACTCGTCGCTACGGTACCGTTGGAAGACACCGAATGGACGGACCCCTCGGCTCTCGAAACCGGTATTTGTGCTTCTTACGCCATCATACCCATTGACCGAGAAGGCAACCCAAACCTGCAGAACGCTAACATCACGCGCGTCAACAACGCCGCCGGACAGTTGTGTGGAGACGCCGTTCCACCCGATACCACGGTCTTGCTTTTCAGCAGCACCACTGAATTCACCAACGACAGTGCATGCTACGAGGCTGAACTGGACTGGTCCCATTGCTACATGATTACCCTGACGTGGACGTGGCCAGACCATGAAGCTCAGGGCAACGTCTCCTGGAACCTCTACCGCATGGCGCACGAACCCAACAGCGCCACCGACCTGAAATTCATTGAACCGATTCAGAGCGGTCTGGTGAGCACCCCCGGACAGCAGGCCAGTTTTACCCAATCTGGCATGGATGACGACGCCATACGGCCCTACAGAACCTACTACTACATCCTCGCCCCGATCGACAGCGTTGGCAACGAAAAAATGGTGGTTGACTTATCGGACAACGTACAGCGGGTGTACATCGAAGACCAGTGGTGGGACTACAGGCAACACACCGTTCCCCCAGAACCAGAACCTCCCGAGCCTCCGCTAGGCATCCCTTGGCTTCAGAAGCTCGACGACGCCATGTCCGTTGACGAGTTCACGCTCTCGCTCGGTGTCTTGGTCGGTGTTATCGTCCTCAATTTCATTCTGCTGCCGCTGATATTCAAGCGGCGAAAGCGACTCAAGCGCATCATAGCGGCCCGCAAGCGAAACAGCGCCAACATGTACGATGAGTTTGACGACTTCTTCGAGTGATGGCGCGACAGGGGAGATTTGAACTCCCGAGGTGAGACACCACCGGATTAGCAATCCGGCGCAATGGCCAGGCTATGCGACTGTCGCTGTATGCTCGGCGACCGAGGAACTTCAAATGAACATGACGGTTGTGAGGGGCGTCATCGAACACCACCAGATAGACGCTCAGAGGGGGCCGAAAAAGCCCAACCACTCCCCCGGGATGAACGAGATGAGGACGAAGGAGAGAAACATCCAGCTCAGGTAGTACAGGCTTCTGAAGAACGATTTGGCAGCCTTGGGCATCCTGCCGTTGCTGTCAAACGGCTCGTGCGGGTCAATGGCCCACACGGATTGTGCGTACCACAGCGTCAATCCGCCCGAAACAAAAGCCCACAACAACGGCACGCCAGCGTCGGGCCAGAAACAAGGTAGAGAACCCAACATGAACAAGCACACAACGTAAACTTTTGACTGAAATATCGTGTGTTCGGCACCCTTGACCTCGTTCATCATGGGTATGTTCACCTTGCCGTATTCTCCAGAGCGGTACAGAGCGAGGGCCCAAAAGTGTGGAGGTGTCCAGAGAAAAATGAGGAAAAAAAGCATCCAAGGCACAGGGGAACCGAGGTCAAACATGTTCCAGTTTTGGATGCTATCACCGGCTGCAGCGGCCCATCCAATCAAAGGTGGTGTCGACCCAGCGATGCCCCCGATGACAATGTTTTGCGGCGTCCTTCGCTTCAGCCAGATGGAGTAAACAAAGACATAGAATAGAACAGAAAAAGCTGACCAAAAGGCAGCTTTTACGCTGATAATGAGAAACAAACACGAGCCGACGATCGCAATAACCGTGCCGAACAGCAAGGCAAAACGAGGCGTGGCATGCCCTAGAGGTATCGGCCTGTTCATTGTTCGGCGCATGTGAGGGTCGATGTCTGCATCGTACCACATGTTGATGGCGTTTGAACCGCCCGCAGAGAGCGTACCTCCAACGACGGTGACGGTCATGGTCCACAGCGTTTGAGTCCAACTTCTATCTACGCCCATGACGCCCTGACGAGCGAGGGTGTCGTGAATCAAAATAGCGCAAATAGCCGTAATTTGCAACAAGACAATGACCCGGAGTTTCATCAGTTGAGTGATGACCTTAAACAGGCCCGGGTGAGGGTTGTTTTGAGCAAGTTGTCCTTCGCTCATTCCTGCTCACCTTGATGTTGGGCACCCCGGTCATGGGACCGAGAGAACCTCATGGCAAACGTAAGCAACATAGCGGCAAGGAAGGCGGCGACGCCGCCGACCAGGTGAAGCAATGAGAGCCATTCTGGAAAATCCCCGACCTTCGCGAATATAAGGTAAGAGGCTCCAACCATGACGTTGAACATCCACATGGCCATGGTGAGAAGAGCCAAACGCACAATTTGTGAGGTTCCGGGCTGACCTTGCGAGGCTGACCTCAGGTTGACAACACCCAACACCAAGACCAAGCCAACCAAAAGCGCTCCTGAACGGTGCATGAATTGAATGAAAATACCCGGGCTGTCAAGCGATGGAAGGATGGAGCCCTGACATTTGGGCCAACCGTTTGGGAAACCAACAGAACAACTCTGATTGTACTGGCCTCCTGCGGAAGAGGAGACCCATGCGCCGAGCACCAGCAACACACCAACGGCCGCTGTCATGGAATAGACGCGTTTTGAATGCGCCTCCACGAAGTCCCGTGGTGCCTGAAGGAAGCCCCAATCCGCCCCTTCCTCAATGCGCATGGCCATGTATTGCCAAATCAAACCCGCCATGAAAAGACAAGCCAGCGATAAATGGAGCGCAACCGTCCAGTCGGCGTTGTCGAAACGGACGGTGACGTAGCCAGCCGTCGCCTGAACAACGAGAAGGACGGCAGAAAATTGCGCAGCCCGCTCCACGCCACGTCCGTATCGCTCCCTGGCCTTTCTCGCAGCGATGACGTTGTAGACGATTGGGAGCGCTATGACACCGACGAGCATGCGGTGGAACCACTCCACGAAGATTTGGAACACGGTGTAGCGATGGTCTTCTCCACGCGAATCAATCTGGTCTGGGTTTTCAGCCCAATAGGCCCCTTGGTCTTCCTCTGAGACAATAAAATGCCACGTGCCGAAGCAAGTCGGCCACTCGGGGCAGGACTCACCAGCGTCGTTGATCCTGATGGAACCTCCAACGATGACGATAAGGAGCGCCGATACCGCCAACAGCAGCGGAATCACGGATGGAAGTCGCCACCAGGGGGGTTCCATAAGTCAGGGTGAGAGCAGACCCCTTTTGAACAAATGCCTCGCCCCCCGGGCATGGGTCACCACCCCAAGCCACTGTTCCTCGCAGTCTTGCTCTTCCTGAGCCAAGCCGGTGTGGCCGCTGGCCAGCACGGGGCGGCGACCGACAGCGGAGAGGGAGCCTTGCACGACGTGGCTGTTTTTTCCGCAGCCTGCATGGTCAACGAAAGTTGCGAAGCAGAACGACCGACGCACCTCATTGAGTACTTCAGCGCAGATTGGTGCGAACCCTGCGTGCAAGTGAGCGACCATTTGCGCAACAGCACCAACGGGACAGAAAGCGAAATCGCCGTCATACAGCACCATCCATCACCGGTGGACCTGACGTACTTCTCGCCTTCCAAAGTACGAAACGATGAGGATTACCGCCTCCTTTTTCTCCCTTCCCTGGTCGTCGACGGAACACACCTGCTCACAGGAACGCGACAAGCCCTGGACTTGAGCGACGTTATGGACGGAAAAACGAACCAGTGGAACGGCCTGCAAACCATGACGATGGCCAACGGGACACTGACGTGGAACAACTCGCTGGTCGGCACGATGAGCGCGTGGTACGTGGCGCCTGTGCCTCACGAGACTTCGGGCGTCGTTCACCCGTCCGTCGCCTACCATCACCAAACAGCCAACGCTTCAGCAGGTGAATTGGTTTTGAACGAGTCAATCATGCTCAACGGCACTTCGTTGGTCGTACTCCTTGAGACGGCAGGCGTGAGAAACTTGACCGTAGCGTCCCTTTCTCCGACGGGTTCAATGGACCTCAACAGCGATGTCAGCGAGGATGTCAAGAAAACGGCTTCCCGAACCGAATCCATGTTCGCTGCACTTCTCAGCGCCATGTTGGTGTTGGCGCTTCTTCCCGCCATCGTCACGCACATCAACCTCACAAAGGGCTCAAAAGACGTCCAAGGTGACAAATTGGGTTCGGAAGAGTGAGGTAGGTTCAAAAAGAGTCGCTATGTCGGCGACATGCGAATCTCTCGCACGTGATTGCATATGGTCAAGCCAGCTCGTCAACACACCCGCTTTGAACGCGCAAGAATCATCGGGGCTCGCGCCCTTCAGATAGGCATGGGTGCCCCGCTTTACGCAACGGAAGACGTCCTCCGCAAGGAGTTCAAGGACGAACTGATTTCGCTTTACGGTCTTGAGGAAGCCAACATTCGTTTCGTTCTTGACCCGTTGAAAATCGCTCTTTACGAATACGAAAACCACTTGATTCCCATCGACATCGACCCTCACGAGTGATCGCTGGTGTCGGACGCAAACCCGTAGAAATCCGCTCCAATAACATCCGGGAGCGAGTCCCTTCTCACAAGGAGGGTGCGAACCGCCCACAAATCCACGAACACCCGATACTTTGTGGTGGCGTCGAGGTAGTCAACGCCGCTTGAACCGCCCGTGCCCATGCGGCGCCCAATCATGCGTTCCACCATACGGGCGTGGTGGGAACGGAAGAGCAGCATCGACTGTTCGAGTTCAACGAAACTGTCGATGAGGCGGCGCGGCCAAGAGAGCAGGGGCAAGTCTCTGTAAGATTCTATAAACAAAAGACCTGCCCGATGGCGAACAGGTTCTCCGCCATCGAGAAGAAACTGCTCAGCGCTTGCAATGCCCGCCTCAATGCGAGGCCGGAGAGTTGATTCTTCACCGTGACCGATCGACACCATGTGCTCGATAACGCGCTCCCCGTGCTCCTTCATGACCTGAAGATGATTGCTCACGTAGGAAAGGACGACATCATCGTCGCCATCGTGGCCTGGCGATGAACCGTGTATCGGCGTGCGCCCCAACCACTGCGTGAGGACATCGTTTAGCGAGGGTTGTTCGGTCGTCGCCTCGAAGCCTGCAAGAGCTGCAGCGGGAATTTTGCCTTGCGAGGCGAGTTTCTTCATGTGTTCAAGCGGGTCCATGCCACCAATCCTTTGTTCGTTCTTGAGCCCCATGAGAACCTCAAGCTCACGCATCTGCCATGATTCGAATCCGGATGAGGTGCCCAATCGGTCGCGAAAAGCGAGGAAGTCCTGAGGAGACAAGGTCTCCATCACTTTCCACTGGTCGGCGAGCAAGCGAAAGATTTCACTGACGCGTTCCAAATGTTGGACCACCTCAGGAATGACCGATTCCTCAATCTTCTCAAGTTCCATCAAGGCTCTGGCTTCCTTTAATTCTCGCAAAATGAGCTTAAACCACAACTCAAAGGTCTGATGCACGATGATAAAATGCAACTCGTCGTTTGAAGGCAAAGGAGAATACCCCTCCGGTCCGTCCTGCAGGGCAAGCAGTTCTTCGAGACGAAGATAGCCCCCGTATGTCATGCGAGCGGTTGGCGACGTATCGGCCATGGACATGAGGAGGTGAAACCACCCCATGAAACCTTCACCCTCCCAGCGAGCGCTTAAGTGGAGCCCGAGCGAACAATCCTGCGCAAGAACCCACTGGTCAACATGCCTATTCTGCAACGGCGTTTGACATAATACTCATAGAGCGAGTACGAAACCCCTCCATATGGGCGTCCCGCAGTCTACCGTGCTTGAATGGCTGCAAAATTACGACAACGAGTCCATCACCATCGGCGTCGTCGCCTCCCATTCATCCCTGCAAATCCTGCATGGAGCTCGTCAGGAAGGGTTCCGAACACTTGGTATCGCCGTGGGCGAAAACCGCCGGCGGTTCTACAAAGCCTTCCCGGGCGCAGATCCTGACGAATGGCTGATGTTGGAAGACTATCGAGAAATGCTCGACTATGCCGAGTGGTTTCGCGAGAAAAACGTCATCATCGTCCCCCACGGCTCATTGGTGGAATACCTCGGTGCGAACAACTTCAGAAACCTTCAGGTTCCCACCTTCGGCAACCGCAACATCCTCCACTGGGAAAGCAGTCGGGAACTTCAACGTCAATGGCTGGAGGACGGCGGCTGCACCATGCCAAAAGTCGTCAAAGACCCTCACAACATTGACGGCCCGGTCATCGTGAAGTATGCAGGGGCCAAAGGTGGACGTGGTTATTTCATTGCCCGAGACTACCGGGACTTCAGAAGAAACGTCGACATTGAGGAAGAATTTACAATTCAAGAATACGTCTTGGGTTGCCGGTACTACCTTCATTTCTTCTTTGACCCTACCGCCGAAGACGGGTATCAAGTTCAAGGGAGAGGGGTGCACGCAGGCAAAAACCTCGGGCGCCTTGAGTTGTTGTCGATGGACAGAAGAGACGAAAGCAACGTTGACGAGTTTTACAAGCTCGGTTCCTTGCGCGACCTGAGGGACATGTCCCTCGAGCCATCCTTTGTGGTCACTGGCAACCAACCCGTTGTGATACGGGAATCGCTTCTCCCCAGAGCGTTTGAGATGGCAGAGGGCACCGTGGCGGCGTCCTACAATCTGGAGGAAGGTTCTCGCGGCATGCTTGGGCCTTTTTGCCTTGAAACCATCGTGACCGACCAACTCGAATTCAAGGTGTTTGAAATCAGCGCTCGTATCGTGGCTGGCTCAAACCCGTTCATCGGCGGTTCACCGTATTCGGACATTAACGAACCGTTCATGTCAACCGGGCGCCGAATCGCTCGCTCCATTCGAAAAGCACTGGAATCCGACAGGCTTGAGGAGATTATTTCGTGAAACTCATTCCTCGGCCGTGAGAATGTCAAGGTCCGGCGCACTGGGGAGATCGAGGTCGTCATCACCGACCTCATCTTGCTCGATAGTTTCCGTTTTCTGCTCAACCGAGGCGTCCTCGAGGCTTCTGGCTGCTTCTCGAATTTCAGCCTCGATCTCAAGGCGACGCGCTTCCCTCTCTTCGGGAGACGGTAAGGTAAATTCAGCGACGAGCATGATAGGGTCGCCGCTTGAAAGTTCACCGTTGTATTCCAACGGGTCGCCTCCCGGGGTGACGATCACCTGGAACTTCGTGGGGTCCTTGCTCTTGCGCTTTTGGTGCTTCTTGTAGTGATGAACGTACACTTGGTATTTTCCGGCCGGCGCTTTGCCCTCTTCCCAAAACACGTTCTCGACGGGTTTGCGAGTTTCGGCTCGTACGTTGGCATCAACGTCCAATTCTCCGCCGCAGGCAGATTTCTTGTTGCCACCGTGGATGCGTTCTCCTGACGGACAAACGACGTGCAAATCGAGATCGTTGTAGTTGTTCCACATCAGCGAAATCTGAACGTCTGAAGACTGTGCACCCTCACGTTCCAGTCGCGCTTGCAATTCAGACATGGCCCGTTGTGCGGCTTCCTTGGCTTCGAGCACTTCCTGCTCACGAGCGGCTTCAATCTCCGCAAGCCGTTGCGCTTCTGCGGCTTCCATTTCCGCTTGTCGGGTTTCCTCCACTTCGGCGATGGCCGCTTGCGTCTCTGGGACATCCATGCCTGCCGCTCGCAATTCCTCTTCGAGAGCCGCTCTAGCAGCGGCCCTTTCCTCGGGGGAAGGGAGGTTAAACTCAGCGACGAGCATGATGGGGTCACCCATCGAGAGTTCGCCGTTGTATTCACGCGGGTCACCGCCTTGGTTGATAATCACCTGGAATTTCGTCGGGTCTTTGCTCCGTCGTTTCTTGTGCTTCTTGTAGTAGTGGACGTAGACTTGGTACCGGCCCGCAGGCGCTTGACCCTCCTGCCAAAACACGTTTTCAACGGGTTTACGGGTTTCGGCCCGCACGTTGGCGTCAACATCCAATTCACCACCGCAAGCGGACTTTTTATTGCCGCCGTGCAAGCGCTCTCCAGACGGACAAACGACGTGCAAATCAAGGTCGTTGTAGTTGTTCCACATCAGTGAAATCTGCACGTCTGAAGATTGCGCACCCTCTCGCTCTAAGCGCGCCCGCAATTCGGACATGGCTCTTTGTGCGGCATTTCTTGACTCAAGCATTTCCTGCTCTCGAGCGGCCTCTATCTCTGCCAGACGCTGGTCTTCGGCTTCCGCCAACTCGTTTTGACGTTGGTCTTCCAATTCCGCTGCCAGCCGAGCCTCCTCAGCGTCCCTTTCCGCCGCTCTTCTGGCGGCTTCTTCCTCTTCGCGCCGACGGGCTTCCTCGAGTTCAGACTGGCGCCGTGCGCTCTCCATGTCTCGTTCTTCCTGCGCTGCAGCCTCAAGCTCCTGCTGCTGTTGCCTGCGTTGGTTGAATCGCTCCTCAGCGAGGCGACGATCGCCCTGATTTTGCTGCCGCAAGAGGTCCTGAATTGTCGCCAGTTTTCGGTCCAGGTTCTTTTTCGCCTTTCCAAAGCCCATGCCGGAGTGTTGCTGGAGCAAGCCTTCGGCAGTCATGCCGCTTTGCAGGTTCACCCGAGCTTCCCGCCGCATGACGATGAAAAGGAGGCCAACGGCGAACGCACCACCAAGGGCAACCGTAAGCACGTAATCCGCTAAAGGCATGTTATTGTCCACAACGAACCACCACTTGAAACATGCGTTTCTCCTCCCACGACCCTTTCATCAACGCCAAAGAGCCTAACAAGTTGGTGCCCGAGGGGATTACATGCGCGAAGTCTCGGTGGCGTGGACGAGAGAGTCGCTCTCAAAAACCGACCTTTCCGAACTTGACGAGGTGGTCCATCAGCTCACCTTCCTCGCCAACCTCCTCATCACGCCCGAGGGGGTACGGCAAATCGTTTTGCCAACCTACAAAGAAGGCAAATCGGTGGATGACCTCGACAGCATCCCGTACATCAAGGTCGAACAGCGCCTCAACGACCGAGAGGGGCAGGCCCTCATCATATGGAACACCCATTCGCTGGTTTGTTTGGCCTCGACGACGGAGAACATACACGTGATGCCCCCCAGCGAGTACCAAGACGGTACGTTGATGCTCACCGTGCGGGGCATTCCGCAATCCATCGCCTCTTTTGTCAAACTCACCAAGGTGTTTCTTCCACCTGCAGACATCCGTGTTAGCGATGTTCGAGCGCACGAAAACGGTCTTGAAGAAGCGCTGACGCAACGCCAACACGAATGCTACACGCTCGCCTTGAAACACGGCTACTACAAGGAGCCGAAAGGCATCACCATGCAAGCGCTCGCCGATATTTTGGGCATCGCAAGATCCACCTTTCAAGAGCACCTTCAGTCCGCTGAACAAGCGGTTCTGGTGTGGGCAGGGGACCAACTTTAGCGGGTCAACATGCCAAACAAACCTTTGATGAAGGCGGCCACCTCGCCGGTCCATGGGCAAAGCAGAGCGGCTTCAGAAGCTCCTCCCCAAAAACCGCGGTGTTTGGATACCCATTGACCACGGCGCGTCCGATTACCCCACCGCCGGCTTGCAGGACCTTGAATCGCTCATCAGTGGACTGATCACCGCTGGTGTTGACGCCATCGTTGCCCAAAAAGGCGTGGTAAGCAAATACGCTCACCTCTGCGAGGGCACGAACACCAGCATGGTGGTCCATTATTCGGTGTCGACCCGCCATGCAGGGCCCGACGTCAACAACAAAACGATGGTGGGACACGCCGATGAAACGCTGTTGAGAGGCGGCATCGGTGTTTCCAGCCAAGTCAACATGGGAAGCGAAAACGAAGCGGTTATGGTTGAACGCATGGGCGAGTTGAACCGGCAAGCGCTGCACGCAGAGTTACCGGCCTTTGGCATGGTTTATGCACGGGGTCCGTACCTGAATCATCAGGAAAACGACACCACCAAATCGCAAGCACACGCCGTTCGTCTGGCCTTTGAACTGGGCTGTGACGCAGCGAAATGCGTCTGGACCGGTGATGCAGAAAGTTTCTCGATTGTTGCAAAAAGCGCACCGATTCCTCTGCTTCTCGCAGGGGGCCCAGCCAGTGGCGACGCATTGAGCGTTCTGAGGATGGTTGAAGAGGCCCTAAGTGCCGGTGCTAGCGGTGTTTGCATGGGTCGGCAGGTGTTTGCTCACCCGGACCCCGTGGCCATGGCAAAGGCTCTGGTCATGATGGTCCATGATGGCGTTTCGGCCGAACAGGCGATATCCAGCGTGGGCTTGTGAGTTGATACAATGGAAATTTGGCTGCGGACCTCAACGGCTGATGCGCCAACCAACGTGGAAGATTACGACCGGATTTTCGGTGATGAACAAGAACAACCACGCCTGAACATCGACGGCCAAAGGCTGCTGTATGACGGGAACGTCATTGGGGCCTACGTTCGGGTGAAGGACGGAGAAACCCAAAATTTGGGTATTGAACACCTCGGCACCGTGGAGTGGATACTCGTCGAGTGCGAAACGTGGTCAATGATTCCACTGGAAAATTTGATCGCTCATCGGCGCGGAAGTCATACCAAGATTGCTGCCGTTATTTCTCGACCAATCGAAGCACAGGGCGCCGGATTTGCGCTCCAAGAAGGCGTTGATGCCTTGGTCATTTCCGCTGATGAATCCATGCTCGATGCAGCGCAAAGCGTCAAAATTCAACGCATGGAAAGGAAGGTTGAGGCCCCCTCACCAAGCGTTCAACAAACGACCCGGCTGGATTTGAGTGTTCTTGAAGTCGAAAAGGTGCAGGAAGCAGGTGTTGGCGACCGATATTGCCTTGACTTTTTGACGCTGTTCAAGCCTGGCGAGGGCGTGTTGGTCGGGTCAAGCGCCTCCTCGCTATACCTTGTCCACAGCGAAACCATCCCCTCCACATTCGTGCCGACCCGTCCGTTTCGAGTCAACGCTGGCGCCCCGCATGCCTACGTGTTGATGGAAGATGGAACCACGAAATACATGGCAGAACTTGAATCTGGAGACGTGTTGCTCGCCGTCAAGACCAACGGCGACACAAGGGGTGCCGTTCTGGGTAGGGTGAAGATTGAACAACGCCCAATGTTGAAGATTACGGGTGTAAACAGAAGAAAAACGCATCAAAACGCTAATTTATCTCATGTTTTTATGCAACAAGCGGAAACAGTACGCCTCATCACCAGCGAGTCAGCCGCCATCTCAATCACCGAACTCAAGCAGGGAGACCTTGTGTTGGGTTGGGAGGGACACGATGCCCGGCACATCGGTCTGCCTGTTGACGGGGGTATCGAGGAGCGTTGAACGCATGGCGGTGATAGGAAAGGGCAGCGCTCACGGAGCTTGCAGCCTTCTCCACGCCGCTGCACTGGGCTACGGAGCCAACATCGCGCTGGACTTGCCGATAACGGTTCGTCTTCTCGATCGGCCAAGCAAAAGGGACGTCAAAGACGATGATGGTTTGCTCCAGCGTCTTCTTGAGGCTTGGGTCGAGGCGAAATACCCCTTGCCGGAGGGATACGAGATTGAGGACCTGCACTGGGGGGTTAAATCAGAAATTCCCAAAAAGCAAGGCCTCAAATCGTCCTCTGCCTTGTGCATCGCCGCCTTGCGGGCGCTGTGCGACGCCACCGACACTTCGCTTGAGCCACACGAAATGGTGAGGCTTACCGCTGAGGTCCAACTCGCTGCTGGCGTCTCCATCACGGGCTCCATCGACGACGCCTGGGCCTGCATGAGTCCTGGATGGAAACTCGTTGATGTACAAGCACCCATAGAAGAAGGGGTGTTGTTGGACGAACCGGGTCTTGACATGGAGGACTGGACGGTTCTTTTGGTGTTGCGAGGCCCTCGGGAAGTGCAACCCAGCCTCGAGGACTTTGCGTCTCAAGCAACAGCCTTTCAACAGGCCCTTTCAGCATTACAAGAAAAAAATCCACTGGTGGCCATGACATGGAACGGGCGAGGCACGGTTGCGGCTTTGCGGGACATAGAGGGACGGAAAATGGCAAACGATTCGTTCATGAACAGCGCACGAGCCGCCGGCGTGTCTGGCTCGGGACCTGCCTTGGTCATCGTCGTGCCCAAGCAGCAGGTGCCCACCATTGAGCGAATTAAGTCGTTTTACGGCAGCAGACACCCGAAAGCAACCATCGTCCAGACATCGTTCCTCTCCGTTGTTGAGCCCGATTCTGGGGAGTGAACACCTTCTAAAGGGACCATAGGGTCCTAATACCGTTTGAACATGAACATGCGTCTTGGTGAGTCCTTGCGAGTCACGCTACGTGGGTCAAGCCACGGACCTTTCGTAGGCGCCCTTGTGGAGGGCATGCCGCAAGGACTGACTGTTGACGATGCAGAAATCAACGCAGCCATGGCGCTTCGGAAAACAGGCGGCGCGTTCAGCAGCAAGCGAAAAGAGCCGGACATCGTCGAATGGAAAACAGGTGTTGAAGACGGCAAGACAACAGGAGAAGCGATTGAGGTTTTCATTGCCAACAGCGATGCCCGCACGAAGGATTACAGTTTCCTGCCGGACCACCCACGTCCGGGTCACCAAGACATGGTGATGATGATACGCACAAAGGGCGAAGCCGACTTGAGGGGTGGAGGAACATCCAGCGCACGAATGACGGCGCCGCTGGTGGCGATTTCCGCCGTCTTACGGCCGTGGCTGAAATCTCGCGGCATCGTTGTTGAAGCGCATCTAGGTGCCGTCGGTCACGTCGAAGCTCAACCGATGAATCGGTGTCCTGAACGTTGGGCGGATGAGACCTGCAGGGAACTGCGATGCAGGGACCCTGAGGCCTCAGAAAAAATGGCGAGGTTGGTGAACGAAACCCGGCGCTCCCTCGACTCCATAGGCTCTCGCGTGGATTTGCAAATCGAAGGCCTGCCGCTCGGTCTCGGCGAACCGTGGTTTGACGGGTTGGAACCGGCGCTTGCGCGGGCCATGATGGCCATTCCAGCCGCCCGTGGTGTGGAGTTCGGCCATGGTTTTGGTGTTCAAAACATGCAAGGGAGTGAACACAACAGTCCTTGGGGCGGTACATCAGAAGATCCGGTTTTGGTGGGTGAGCGTCCCGATGGTGCCCTTGCGGGTCTTTCAACCGGCGCTCCGGTACACGTTCGTACGGCGTTTAAACCACCCTCGAGCATTCCGCAATCTCAAACCACGCTCAACATCAAGAACAACCAACAGGAGCCGCTGGTGGTCAAAGGCCGTCACGACCCGGTACTCGGACCTCGGGCGGTTGCGGTGGTCGAAGCGATGGCCCTGCTTGTTGTCTCGGATTTGATGTTGCGAGGAGGTTTTCACGATGAGTGAACTTCCAGAAGTTCACAAGTTTGGAGGTTCATGCCTTCGAGACGCCTCGGATTTGGAGAAAATCGCAGGTATCCTCAACCAAGCGCAACAACCGGTCATCGTGGTGGTATCTGCTCTTTGGGGCACAACAGATCGGCTCATGCGGGCCGCACAAGAGCCCCGATACGCAGGCCGTCTGGTCAACGATCTTGCCAGCCACCACCTCAGGCTCTCGCCCACCCTCATCGAATCGCCGCTCTATGACGTGTTCCAACGCGTCCTCGAAGGCATCGAGGAATCGTTAACGGCGCTGGCAACCGACCGAGACGACAAAAAGGCATACAACCAACTGCTGGCCTCAGGAGAACGACTTTCAGCTTTGGTCATCGCTCACGGCCTCTCAATACGAGGGTTGGATGCGCATCCTGTCGGGGCCGAGGACATCGGGCTACAAATGGACGGCGAAATTACCGCCTCTCGTGTCGACATCAAGGCCTCGCAACAGAACCTCGACCGAAGCGTCTTCCATGACATACCGGTCGTCACCGGATGGTTTGGCGTCGGCAAAGACGGCAACATCGCGCTACTGGGGCGGGGTGGTAGCGACCACACGGCCACCGCTCTGGCGGCCCTGCTTCACGCACAAAGGGTGATTCTTTGGAAAGACGTGTTGGGCATTTACCCGGTCAACCCTCGCTGGGGGATACAGTCATCCCCCATACCTTACCTTGGCTATTCTGAAGCCATTGAATTCGCCAATGCGGACGCCACGATCCTGCATCCCGCGACCGTTGAACCGGTGTACGAAATGGGCATCCCTATTGAAATCCGCCACCTTTCCAACTACAGGCAAAACGGCATGAAAACGGTGATTGGCCCGGACATTGAAACCAAACCGAACATCAAGGGCATCGCGTGCATCCAGCGCGTGGCCTGCATCAATGTACAGGCCCGTTATTCAAGGGATGCGGCCCTCGAATTGAGCGATTTGCTTCAAGAATTGAACGAGGACAACATCCGCATTTGCTCGTTTGAAACGACCAATTCGCAATGGCGGTTTGTCGTTCCGCAGCATGAAGTGGCTCGTTGTGTGCAAATCATTGAACGGGGACGAAGCGTTGTGAATTACGAGTATTTCGCCGCCATGCTCTCGTTCATTGGATGCAGAAACATCGCCTACCTCCGAGAGCAGCTCAACGGACAAGAGGACATCAAGTCGGTAGAACTCTACGAATCGTCGTCATCCATTCATCTGCTCACGAAGCGAATGGACATCTCACGAATGCTGGACGAGATGATGTCGTTTATTTCCTCAAGCAGCGATTATTCTGCTTGACGCTCTCGGTAGCGTTGCAGGTGGGTCGGCAAGTTCAGCCCGAAGAGGATACCCACGGTGATGAAAACGAACAGCGTGCCCAAGGCAACACCGTAAACCGAAGTTAATTCCACGGATTCCCTCATTCGCGTGGCCGTGTCGCCAGAAAAAATGCCGACAATGGCCGGCAAGATCGTGTTGGCTGACAGCACAAACCAGGCCAAAAGGGTGGCCAAGATGGGGTTGATGACGAGCGAACGGTGGTATTTCGAGACGATCTTCTTCGGGTTCATCACGTACACCTCGTTGGTACGTATGCTGGTATCGAGCATGGAGTACCGAATGACGCCGTTGCTCAATTCGAAATACATGATAAGAAGCACGGCATAGACCACAACGAGAACGGAAAGCATCACTGGGTTGTCTTGGAGGTTGAACAGATCGTTGGCCAGCGAGGTTTTCGATGAGGCGAATCGAAGAATGGCCAAAATAAACAGCAGGTTGCTCCCCAACGAAAGGCGAGCGTCCCGCTTGAACGTCCCCATGAAGCCCAGAACGGTGGCGCTAGCGATGATGACCAGTTGCAAGATGTTCGCAAGCCCCAAACTGCCGGTGAGGATGTACCATACGGTGCCTTGTGGGGGCGAGATGATGTACGTCAGGAACGCAAGCGCAACAAGAACCCCGTAAACAGCGATCTGCAGGTTCTGTACCATTTTGTCGGGGGGCAAGAACTTCATCTTCGGAACGAGAGGCCCGCCGAGCAAACTTTCGATAAAACTGGGGATTTCAACCGATGGAATGGCGTCTTCGGGAATGTTCGTGCCCGTACCGACTTGCCCGGCCAACTTTTTCCTTGATGGGGCGGCGGAACGGACCGTTTTCCCGTCATAGAGGTGGGATGTGTCGCCTGTAGGTCGATTGATGGCCATGGTTTCACCTCAAAATCCTCTTGCCCCTGCCAAGGCGGTGGAAAGCAGCATGTCGGGTTCCCAATCCATGATGTTCACACCAAGGCCACGAAGTTCGCCGATGAGAACGTCCCTTTCCGTTTTCATCACCTCATAGCCCGTCCTGTCGATTCGTTTTGCGTCGAATTCAAACTCAAGAGAGGACGGCGTCAAAACGGTTACATCGAAGTTGCGAGCGCGGAAATCACGCAAGGCATTGATGATTGTCGGGTCGTCCTCAAGATTGGAAAGGAAAATGATGGGGCTTCCTTTGTTGATGTGCGGAAGAATACGATTCACGACGACCTGCAAGGGGATGTTTCCACGAGCGACAGCACCGGCGAGTTTGGTCAAAATGACGTACAACTGTTTCTTACCGGTGTCGCGATCAACGCTGACCACTTCATCACCGTACACGATGATGCCAACGGAGTCACGCCGACCGAGGAAATACTTGGCGAGAGAAGCGGCAGCCCGGGTGGAATAAACCAGCGCATTGCGAGACACCGGTCCCGTTTCCGAAACGGCCCGTGAATCGACGATGATGATGACGTCAGAAACGGCGTCGCGCTCGCGCTCGTTGACCATCAGTTTTCCAGACCGAGCGTAGGCTGCCCAGTTGATGGCCCTGAAGGAGTCACCGTCAAAGTACTCACGCAGCGAGTAAAACTCTGAACCTGGACCGGGTTGGCGAATGTTGACGGCTCCCGTGAAGATTTTCGGCACACGAGATTTGACGAACGTTTCTTTCAAATCTTCCATCTTTGGGAAGACGAGGAAGTCGTTGTACACATGCAATTCCTTTTCCTTGTGGAAAAGGCCAAACGCGTCCTGAATTCGCACGGTTACCGGACCGAGGCTGTAAAAACCACGAAGCGGGCATTCAACGGTGTATTCGATGAAGGTCTCACGGCGAGGTCCAAGCTCCATCAAGATGTAGTTGGCCCCTTCTTTGATACGCATGACTTCTGGAACCCTGTCGCGGACTTCCAAGATCTTCGGAAGCGATGAGGAATTCTGCATACGTAAGGTCACGTTGAGTTCGCCGTCCTCAAACATACGTGCACTGGACAGTTTTCGCATGGCGATAACGTTCCCAAGCGCTATGCCCTCTTCACCGGTCCATTCTTCGGCACGACGTCCGCTCGATGCAACATCTGCGTGATTCCCAAGGAGTGCAGCCCATGTAAGGAACACGAAGATTACCACGGCAATCGTGACGAGTTGGGTGTTACGGAGCGTCAAGCCAAGCAGATACATGGCAACAGCTAGGCTGCCAAGCATGGCTGACTTGCGACTCCACATGTTTGATTCACCTCGTTCTTTTGGCGGTCAAGTTCAAACCGTAGGCACGGGCACTTCACGCAGGATGGTCTGGATGACCTCTCCGGCCTCGAGGCCCTTGATTTGATGCTCTGGCTTCAGAATGATTCGGTGAGCGATAGCGAGTTCGGCGATCGCCTTGACGTCGTCAGGTGTGACGAAGTCGCGACCTCGAAGAGCTGCTGCGGCACGAGAAGTCTTGAGCAGAGCCTGAGAACCACGAGGCGAAGACCCGACGAGGACGCGTGGGTCTTCACGGGTTCTCGACACGACTTCGACCATGTACATGCGAAGCGCTGGGTCAACATAGACGTCTTCGCATGCTTGTTGCATGGCGATGACTCGTGCCGGATCGGTGATGACATCAACGTCCACGGCATCTTTCCCACGGTTGATACGCCGTGCGAGGATTTCGTCCTCGTCAGCTCGGTCGGGGTAACCCACGGACATCTTGAACATAAATCGGTCAAGTTGTGCTTCAGGAAGCGGGTAGGTACCCTCTTGCTCAACGGGGTTCTGTGTTGCCATAACAATGAACGGTGCGGGGAGTTTGTGCGTGACCGTACCGATGGTCACCTGCTTCTCCTGCATGGCCTCAAGCAGTGCGGCTTGGGTCTTCGGAGGTGCACGGTTAATCTCGTCAGCGAGGAGGAGATTGCAGAACAGTGGACCTGGTTTGAACGTGAATTCACCTTTCTTGGCGTCGTAGATGTTGGTACCGGTGATGTCAGCAGGGAGCAAGTCAGGCGTGAACTGGACACGCTTGAAGTCGCAACCCAACGCATCGGCGAAGGTGTTGGTCATCAACGTCTTGGCCAGTCCGGGGTAGTCTTCGAACAGAAGGTTCCCGTTGGACAGGATGTTGATCAGCACGTTGTCAATGACGTGTGCCTTACCGATAATGACCTTCTGGACTTCGGCTGAGATTGCCTGAGCAATCGCACCGACGGCCTTCAGGCGCTCTCGGACTTCGGGGGTACTCTGGTGCTTCGGCTGAGCCGGAGCGGCCGGTGCTGCTGGCGCAACAGGTGCGGCGGGTGCTGCAGGTGCCGGGGGGGCAGGTGCGGCAGGGGCCACCGGGGCTGCTGGCGCTGCAGGAACAGGCGCGGGCGGGGCTGCTGGGGGGGCTGGGGGTTGCATTTCTTATCCTCCTTGTTTCAATTTCCCCAACGACGTATGTGCGGGATAATCTCCCTCAATTCATCGTTGGAATAGGCACGGTTGGAACTCACCAGTTCAACCAGTCGGGGCTCGCGGATCATCTGCATGACTTCCGCAGGGGATTTCCGCGCAAACTCGTCGCGGGTCAGGTCGTTGAAGTTGCGAACCTTTGCAAGGAAAGCCTCGCGGGTTCGCCGTTGGTATTGGGACGGATCGAGTTTTGTCGGCCGTTCCCTAAATCGGGTCAAGTCAAAGACATGACGCCAGTTTTCTTTTTCTGGAACCACCATGATAGCGATGGCCAAGAGCGCAAAGAGGTTCAGAATAATCAGCCACTTGAGGACGCCGTCGCTGGTCAAGAGGACGATGGCACCCATGGCTTCGGTGAACGGCATCGAAAGCGAACCTGAAACGTGCCTGCTTTCATCAAACACGATGTTGAACGCCCCCGTGTTACGTGCAATGGTCGCCGAGAGTTCATCGTTGTCAAATTCCATCATGTCGTTGATAAGCGCCGTGAAGAAGGCTTCGTTGCCGCGCCAAGTCGTGTCGCCCAAGGCTTTGTTGAGGCCTTCCGAGTCGGTATCCCAGCACATGTGGCCGGCGTTGGTGTAGACCTGAAGACCGGAAACAGAATCGCATTGTTTCTTGCCCGTTGATTGAGCGTAGTCTTGGTCCCAGAGATGATTGGCCAAAACAGAGTGGTCCGAAACAAACACGATGCTTCCTGTTGCAGAGATCTCACCAATGTCGCCACCCAAATCAAGCGAACGCTGGTCGAGGACTTTTTGACCGGGATAGTCGATTCGGATAACAAGGCCCGTCTCACCCTCACCGAGGTTTGGATTGGATTCGCCTTTGTTTGCATCAATTTCAGCCGAAGTTGAGGCAGCGGCCAGGACCTTGACCTCTCGGCCCTCATCGGCCTGTTCATCCAAGACTTGAATGGCAGTTGGCCTGTGGAAGAGCACCGGCATGCGACAGTTGTCAACGTTCTCTTCTCTGACATCATCCTCAGAGCACGGAACCGCTTTTTCTTCACCCATGCTGCTCACGTCCCGAGTGACGCTGGCCACCGACCAGAGTTTACGGGTGTCCGGTGTTATGCGTTCATCGTTGTCGTTTGTGACCTCATAGTACCGACCCGTCGCCGGGTCGTCTCTCACCGGGTTGTCGAAGTATTTGACACCAAATTCCTCGGCCACGAGTTGGGCGTTGGTTGAGTTCGAGGCGAGAATGACCTTCCCTGCACGTTGGGTGACAAATTCGTGGACGGCGCTTGCCTCAGCAGCGTCAAACGGTTTTTCGGGTGCGGCAATGACCAACAAGGTCCTGTGTGGATTTTGCCAGTCGTTGACCAGCATCGGCGTTGACATGGTGTTGGCCACGCTGAAATCTTCCAGACTTGCCCGCATCAGGGTCAGCTGTTGCTCTTCGTATTCCCCATCGCTTTCGTATGGTGAAAACACGGTGGTTTTATTCGAAGAAACCACGGCAATGACGACCGTTGAGAGAACTACCGACACAAGGAGCGCGACCATAAGCCACGCCTCAAGGGTCAGTTTTTTCTTTTCAGCCTCCACCATCATCTCCCCTGTTATTCTATGATGAAATCCATAGATTTACATCCTTCGGAGACCCAATCTACACATAATAGTTGCCTCGTGATGGGCAGCGTTTCTCGACTGTTTCAGACGCACAGCGCTCTACTTTCCACCGGCCCAATTTCTCTCAAATCAGCCAAAAATTACACCTTCTTCGAGATTTGGGTATTATTCAGAAGCCCTTCTCCTCAAGAGGGTGACAAGAACGAGAGCAAGCATCACTTCGAGGAAAACGAACCCCGGCAGGCTGGAAGTTTCCGGAAGCGATGGGGAATTGCCCTCCTCATCGCTCTCCTCCACGACGGTCTCGTCAGCCGCAGGGGCTTTTACTTGAACATCAAACGTGCTGGACCGCTCGGAGCCATCACCCTCAGACTGTACAACGATCGAGACTTCGCAGGAGCGCTCTTGGTGCGTAGAGCCCGCTTCCAACCGAAGCGTGAAGCTCGCCTTGTTGTCTCCCTTCGCGTTCGTGACCTGAACGACCTTGTTCTCCAATTGGTCCAATCCGGAAACAAGCAGGTGTGGGCACCCCCGAATCACGGCGTCCCCTGCGGTGATGGCGTCTTGGGTGTTGCCCATGTTGCTGACCTCAAGTGTAAAGTCAACCCACGAGCCGGCAAACAACGTATCGGTTGGCTCCACAACATCGGGTATCAGGCGATACATCCTCGGCACGGTCACATCGGCTTCAATGACTTGTGAGCGCAAGCTAGATTCGCCGACTTTCTCATCGCCGGTCACCGTGAATTCAACCACAGAAGAAGGAGAAAAGGCCCGAACGGTGTCAGCGTCTGCACCGATGATGGCGATGGTGAACGTCTCGTTGCCGTTGCCGCCGACATTGACGCTCTCTGGGCCATTAAACCTGAACGGCCCGTTTTCGTCATAATCGTAGGTCAATTCGACGTTAACGGAGGTGGGCCCGTCGTTTTTGACGTAAACCACCAATTCCCCGGTTAAATCCCAATCTTCCTCAAGGTCCACAATGTATTTTGGGTCAACATCGGTAACCCATCCCATCTCCCAAGACGGACCTTGCATACCTTGACCTTGCACCACGGGCAGGGCGGAAAACAGCAACACGCAAACCATGACGATTGGGACACGCCTCATGATGCCACTTCACTCAAGGATACCCAGGAGGGCTCGTTTTGTCAATGTTTTCACCATTGACCTCCGATACCTTGGCGGCAGGGCCGTGTTGTTCACGGGTTTGACGGATTTTTGCACCTTTTTGGCCAGCGCAATTGGATCAAAATCACCGGCTTCGAGATGGTCCTCCACCTCTTTTGTGTGAAGGCGCGGGATGGATTCCAAAGCCGTGCTTGCCACCATGAGGCTCGCAGGATTGCCGGGCAACCATGAGGCGGCAATGCCTGCTTCAGGGAAATCCCATGAGTCTCGAACCCGAAGTTTCTGATAGCAACCTCGGCGCATGGCAGCGTCCTCGGGGAGAAACACCTTCAGAAGAAATTCTCCGGGGAGAAGTACGTTCTTTTTCATCCCGTCAAGTTCGTAAAAATCAGCGATTGGAAGCGTACGCTCGCCTTCAGGTCCGATGAGCAAAATCGAGGCGTTCAAGACCATGAAATTCGGTGCGAGGTCGCCCTGATATGTGGCGACGCAGAGCGTGTTTTGATTGGGGATGACGCGACAATCCGCCCCGGTGCCGCAGTCGGCTTTGTGGCACCAATCAATGGAACGGCGCCAATCCTCGCTTTGGTTGTACCAAAAACACCGTGTGTCCAAACAGAGGTTGCCGCCCACTGTTGCGCTCATCCGTATCAACGAGGAAGCCACCTTGGCGGCAGCCTCGACAAGAAGCGGGTGGACGTTGTTTTCCGAGGTCAAATCAGCCAGTGGAACCATGCAACCGATTTCGTTGGCGTTAAGGACGTGAGCTTCCTGAATTTTTGCGAGAGAAATCACGTGCGGCTTTGGATTGATTCGCCATTTGTAATTGGGCAAAACATCGGTACCGCCGGCTACCCAATCAAACGCCTCCCCGTTCTCCATGAGCGAAGCCGCGATTTCCACGGCCTCCTGTGTGCTGGTGGGATGATGAAGTTCAAACGGTGGCATCAGCATCAAAGCTCCCTCCTTATCTTCTGAGACCTACCACGCTTGCTCTTTCTATCCTTTGGCGGAGTTTTGTGTTCAACGGCGATCTTCGGTTTTTCGTTTTCATCAGCGTCCCGTTGCTGTTGTTCTTCTTCCTCTCGCTGTATTTGTCGCTGTTCCTTCTTCAACCATGCACGACCCGCAAAACCAAGTTCGGCAAGTTGTTCAGGCAGGGGTTCGTAGGCTTCCCGCCATCCTTCGTGTTGTTCAGATAGAGGTCGGTCGGGATCAAATCCAAACAGCACCCCGTTCACGTATGCGGACGTGTCTTCGCTGCGCTGGCGCAGCCTGTCACGCTCCCTGTGCAGATCGCCTCGGGCAACGAGAAGGGGCTGGAGCGGACCGTGCTCTAGGCGCGGAGGTTGCATTTGTTCTGGCTCTTCAAGCCTGAGCTTTCGAAGGTGCTTCTGAATGCCGGCGTACACAATATCCGGCGTGAGCGGTAAATCTCGCAGGCGAACCCCAATAGCGTCGTAAACGGCATTGACCACGGCCGGCAAAATGGGAAGCAGGGGGCCCTCCCCCGCCTCTTTGGCCCCAAATGGCCCCTCTGGGTCACTCGATTCAACAATAATCGCTTCCACGTGCGGCATTTCGTGGACGGACGGAATCTTGTATTCGAGAAGGTTGGCGTTTTGAAGATGGCCGGTTCGCCCGTAAACCATTTTTTCGCTCAAAACTTGGCCAAGCCCCATGTGGCATGAGCCAATGATTTGGCCCTTGACAGCCATGGGGTTGAGCGCCTTACCGCAATCGTGAGCTGCCCAAACGTTGGTGCACGAGACCTGCCCGGTCTCAACGTCAACATCAACCTCCGCTACGTAAGCCGAAAACGAATAGGCGGGTGCCAACCCCGCCGCAGCGCCTTTGTGCACGCCGCCCATCGGTGGAGAGCGGTAAGCGCCTCGTGCGATGAGGGCTCCTGTGTCCGCCTGGGCTTTGTGGAGCGCTTCAAGGTAGGAAACGCCGACGGCAGGGTCGTGCTTGTAGTATATCCGGCGGTCGTTGAGCACCAACACGTTGGGATGGTAACCGAGCATCTCCCAAGCCGCCTTGAGAAGTTGATCCCTGATGCCTATAGCGGCGCGAATGGCCGCGTTGGCGTTCATGAAGGTTACACGGCTGGAATACGAACCGAGGTCCACCGGGCTGGTGTCGCTCTCATGGCTTCGAACGTGAATCATTTCAATGGGCAACGCCAGCACCTCCGACACGACCTGAGCAACAGCCGTCGTGGACCCTTGCCCGATGTCCGCTGCTCCGGTATGAACGGTGACACCACCGTCCATGTCCACCTGAATGTGCACCGTGGCGTGTGGGAAATTCTTCGGATCCCAGTGAATGGGCAATCCGGAACCAGAAATGAAGAAACCACAACCAATGCCGATGCCTTTGCCGAGCGGAAGTTGGCGGAATTTAGTGTCCCACTCTGAACCCTCTCGCACGCGCTCCAGTGCTTCCCTCATCCCGTTTGAAGTGATTCTGAAGCCGCTGATGGTGCGGCTGTGCGGCGGCAGAAGATTGGCCAGCCTTAGGTCGATGGGATCGACATCCATGGATTCGGCCATTTCGTCAAGGCCGACCTCCACGGCACAACGCGTGTTGACGGCCCCGTGACCGCGCATGGCGCCCGAAGCCGGCTTGTTGGTCCAAACCCGAGCCCCAGTGTAATGGAACGAACCGAGTTCGTAAGGCGCCGTTGCCAGAACCCCGTTGTAATACGACGTGACGTGACCAAACGACGCAAAACCACCGCCATCGATGAGCGCATCGATATCAAAACTGGAAATACGTCCTTCCGTATCAGCCGTCATTTTCACCTCAATATGGCTGGGATGTCGACCGCGATTGATCCAATACACCTCTTCGCGATCAAACGTGATGCGGACCGGCTTCCCCGCTTTTCGAGCGAGGATGGCGGCGCACATCTCGTGAGGAAACGGATCTGATTTTCCACCGAAGCCTCCACCTACGAACGTCCTGACGACGTTGATTTGGTGCATGGGGACATCAAGGACGGTGGAGAGGGCACGGTGCGTGTAGTGCGGCACCTGTTGGGGAGTGTACAGTTGGAGCCGCCCGTTTGGGTCCCAATGGGCCACGACGGCGTGCGGCTCGGTGAACCCGTGATGAACACCAGACATGGTCCAGGCGCCGTGGCTAGCGGCGAACGGTGAATCGACAAGCGAACGGTCGCCGAATTCCTGGAACACACGCTTCTGGACGTTGGTCCTGGAGAGGTGGTACTTGCCTCTCCAATGAATGGGTTCGTCGTGGTCTTCCAGCCCTTTCTTGGGGTCAAAGACGGGCTCTATTTCTTCCCATTCGATGTCAAAGAGCGAGAGCGCCTCGATGGCGGTGGATTCGTCCACAGCGGCTACGCAAGCGACCAAATCGCCGACGTGTCGCACCTTTTCCACGGCCATGGCGTGTTCGTCTTTGGTTACTGGAAGCACACCGAACCGGTTGGGGGCATCCTTGCCGGTGGAAACAGCGACAACACCGGGGAGGGCTTCAACGCGTGAAGTGTCTATTGATTTGATACGAGCGTAGTGGTAGGGTGAACGCAGAATTTTGCCGATCAATTCTCCCGGCAGGCGCACGTCATCGCCGTACCATGCTTGGCCTGTCACTTTGGCATTGGAGTCGACGAGAGGGATGGATTTGCCCACCACCGTACCGGTGCGGTCACGGTCATGAATGTGGTCGCCAGCTGGTTTTGGCTCTTTTCCGCCGACCGTCTCGGGAATGAAATCCAGATCTCGAGGGCGCATGGTTGGCTCGCTGCCTCCCGAGCCAGGCGGAGGGAACACCTGCTTTCCTGCGACACGTTTGCCGTCCTTGCGCACCTCCGGCTTGGAGGCTCCTGGTTGTTGACGATAGGTACCCATGGTCATCACCTCGCGTGGCCGGGGGGCATGGTCGGCTCCCCAGGTCCAGAGGGGTGGGGGTCAGGATGAGGCGAACTGGCAGCGGCTGGCAAGGCGGCCTCTCCGCGATGGATAACAGCGGCCGCCTCAATGGCGTCAATGATTTGCTGGTAGCCGGTGCAGCGGCAAAGATTGCCTTCGATGGCGCAGGCGATTTCTTGACGCGTCGGCTCCGGGTTGTTGTTCAACAGGGCTTGAGAAGCCACCAAAAAGCCGGGCGTGCAAAACCCGCACTGAGAGCCGCCGTGCGTTGAGAAGCACGTTTGAATCGGTGCGAGGTGCGCGCCGTCAGAAAGACCCTCAACGGTCAAGATGTTGGCGCCTTCTACCTGCCCAGCAAGCGTAAGGCAGGAAAGTTTTGGCACACCATCGATCATCACCGTGCAACATCCACATGTACCAAGGTCGCAACCGCGTTTAACACCCAACGTCCCAACCTTGTCTCGCAACACGTCCAGCAAAACAGCGTTGCTGGGCGCTAGGACCTCAATCGATTGCGAATTGACGGTTGCCGCCCATCGTTTTCCGGGGGGTACCGGAACCATCGTTACGTGTTCGTCACCGACCATTGCCGCCCCCCCGATTGGCCATAAACGATGGACTCTTTGATACTTCGGTCGGTTTGGGCTCGTGTTTTGCGTTCCACTGACCATCGTGGAAGCCCATGCAAAGCCATGAGGGGTTCTCTTGGTCTTTCGTCCAAACCCCGAGGTGGATCACTCACCGACTTCGGCTTCGGCAACCGGTTCGGCTTCTTTGGTCCAATCGATGGTCTCGACCTCCACAGCGTTATCGGCCCGATTCAGGACGATCATGCCCGTGATGACAATCGCAAGGAGCAGCAGCAAAATGGCAGGTGCCACCCAACCAGGGACGTCACCAAACAGGCTTTCTGACGGTTCCGTGCTCGTCATGGCGTTCGCTGTGTCCATGAGCATCACGTTGGTTGAGATCAACGAAGACGCTCGGTGGCCTCCGCTCTCGTTGGCCACCAAGGCCCGCATGGAGAGGGTGTGGTTGCCTTCAACGGTAATGCCGGGAAGCGAGTTGAGTTGTTTGACAATGGAGGCGAGGTCCAGACTGGCTGAGTTTTCGCCGGGGATGAACGTTTCAATGTTGACCCAGTCGTGTCGCAGGTGGTTGCTGCGCCATTGAACGGTATCGACGGACCCGTTCAGTTGCATCTCCAAGGCATCACCGGGCATCAGATGGATGCGGTCATCGATGCCAACCTGTGTGCTCAGGGAGACGGCGATGCTGGTGTCCAGTTGGTAATCGCGTTGGGCCGCTTCCATAACGGCCAATCGGGCTTCAACGTGGCCGTGCCCGTAGACGTTGTTTTGCCGGTTCTTTGGTATCAAATCTTCAGCGCACGGTTGGTTGGCGCCCATGTAATGGCACTCTCGATAGGTGGCCGTTTCTTGCAGGATGTTTCGCACGTCAAAGGGAGACAGGTCGGGGTTGGCCTGCAGCATCAACGCCACCGTTCCAGCCACGCCGGGTGTCGCCATGCTCGTGCCGCTGAAAGCAACGTAGCCATCGCCGGAGTTGTGTTGTGTTGACATGACGTCCGAGCCCACGAAAGCGATGTTGGGCTTGACACGGGCTTCCTCGGTTGGGCCTTCGCTGCTGTATTCTGCGATGGCCGTGTTCTTGTTGAGGGCACCCACCGTGATGACGTCTTCTGCACTACCGGGCGTACCGATCGTGCCCGGTCCAGCAGAGTTTCCAGCAGCGATGAGCATGCTGATGCCCGCTCGGACCATTTCGTTGGCAAACCGATTCACGCTGTCCTCTTCATCGGACGTCCATTCGATGGGGCCCGGCCCTCCGAGGCTCATGGAAGCCGCTCGAATGTTGTATTCATACCTGTAGTCAACCGTCCACTGCATACCTGCCATCACCACGGAGAAGCTGCCTGAACCGCCAGCGTCCAGCACTTTCACGCCGACCAAATAAGCCTGGGGCGCCATACCAGGATGTTCGTAGGTTGGCGCTCCCGTACCTGCAACGGTACCGGCGCAGTGCGTCCCATGGCCCTGATCGTCGTAAGCCTGAATTTCGGTGCCGTTGGTTTTGTCTGGGTTGTTGACAGGGTCGTAAAAAGCGATGACTTTCGGGTCGTGCGTGCTGTTGTCGTCATCAAGGTCGTCGAGGCCGACGTGAAGGCTGTCGATACCGGTGTCGATGACAGCAACCGTGACACCAGAGCCGTCGTATCCCGTTTGTTGCTGAGCCAGATCAACCTCGTGAACCACAGCAGCATCGCCGTTTTGGACTTGAAGAATACCGTCCAATTCCAACATCACAACGCCCGGCAGCGAGGTGGTTTCAAGGATCATGGAGTGGGGGATTCTGCCGGCAACAGCGTGGATGAGCGGGAGGTCCCATTCGTGCACATAGCCAACCTCGCGCTCAAGCATCGCCACGTCTTGCTCCGTTGGTTCGTGGTCAAAATCGACGATGAGTGGCAAGGTGTTGGCTTCGTCAAGGAAGAGTTCATGGTCGTGGTATTTTTCAACCATGTCCGCAATTTTGTTGTTGTTGCGGTCCATGTTGGTTCGCTCCCACCAGTTTTCTTCGGCCGACGCCTCTTCGATTGAATGAACCGGCATGGCCACTGCCAAAACCGGGGTCATCATCAAACAAAAACACAGCATGCTCAGAAGCGCTCGTCGCATATCTTCCTCTCCGTTTGGGCCACCGGTTAACAGGATTTCAATTCATTGGACTGATGAGCGGTCTGGCTGGGCGTGAATTTTCTAGCAAACGGACCATTGACAACCTTTGACGGGTCAAAGATTAAGAGAACAATAGGGCTGCTTTGAGGCGATTAAGATGGCAGCGCCAAGGAGAAAATCTGCACCTGTTCGACCTAAACCTCAACCCGCCGCATCCACCGCCCCGCTTTCGGGCGCCGTGATGGAAGGTGGTGGCTCAGAACCAGCACCGATCAAGATGGTGCTGCCGAACCAAAACGTGAGCAAAGACGACTTGTTTTTGATGAAGTTGTCTCAAATCATCATGCTGGGCATTGGATTTTTGTCCATTTGGTTTGGCATCTTCGGTATTGCCTACGATGAGGAGGCCACCAACGAGAACTTCTTGGTTATCTTTGTGGGTGGGTTGGCCTCGTTTGCTGTTACCATCGCCCTTATCGAAGTTCAAAGCAAGAAAAACGACTACCGGCTGCAGGACATCCAGAACTATTTCCTCGGTGTCGCCTTCTTTTTCTCCACGGTGGGCATGCTTTGGGGCGCACGCTTCCTCATGGGTTACGCCACGGGCACCCTAGAGCTTGACCTGTTTGGCAACCCAGCGCTCTATGATGACAGCGACTGGTCGCCCAACGCCAACGGCATTTACGCCCAGACGCTTGCCGTCATCATTCTCACGGCCGGCCACTATTTCCTGCTTCAACGCTACAGCGGCGATACCAGTTTCGGGTGGGGCGTCGCCACCTATGCACCAATGGCGGTGTTGTTGGCAGGCGTTGGCCCGTGGGTCAGCTGGTCCAACAACGAAGTGAGTTGGGAGCTTGGCATTGCCATCGTCCTCATCAGCATCATCAGCATGGAAATGGCCCTGCGTTCAAACCGAGCGATGAATTTCGTCATCATTGCGGTGGCCGCTGGTATCGTCCCGATCGTCTACGAATTGCTCAACACCGGCGAAGAGGTCATCAGCGCTAACGGCCAAGGAGGTGCCCTCTCGCTCATGGTGTTCGTCATCGGCCTCCAAGGTTATTACGCGGCACGAACCGACCTCAAAAAAGAGGTCATGGAACGCGCTTCAGCCGTTCTCATCGGCATGGTCGTTATCGCCATCGCTCTGGCGCGCTCAGAGCCTGATTTGAACCTCATTCTCGGCGGTTTCCGTGCGGCTGACCACCCAGAACTTGCAGCCTATGTCAACATCCCCGTAGCGCTTTGGGTCACCGTTCTTCTCGCTTATTTCCCCGCCGTCCTGCAACAACGAGTGCCGTGGATGCCCATCGGTCTCGCTATCGCTCTTGCGGCCATACCGCCCGAAGCCTCAACGGTTCCGTGGGTGCTGAGCATGATCGTCATCCCCTACATGGTGTTCATATCCAAAGTCGCTCGTGCTTGGGTTGTCAACATCACCCTCATCGCCTTCAGCGCCTCGTACCTGTTCACCGATTGGGTTGGTTCGAGCGAAGGCTTGAGCGCCCAAGCCACCTACGGCGGAGGTTGGCTTCATGTGTTGGTGCCCATCTTCATCGTGGCCATTTCTGAACTCGGCCGGAGGATGGAGAGGTTTGAAACCAGCACGAGCCTGTTCATGCTCGGTTCTGTCATTCTTTCAAGAGCCGTGCTCGACCCTGAGTGGTTCTTGCCTTGGTTGCTTGTCGCTTACATGTGCTTCATGAATTACAGCATGATGGTTCAATACCCGGACCCAACGCTGAAACAGCGAAAGAACCTGACCTTCGCCCTCATCTTTACCTCGGTTACCATCTTCCTCCTTGCCATCCTTGACAACCTCAAATTGCCGCCTGGCGACACCTTCGCTAACATTGTGGATGACGGTATCAGACCGCAATTCTTTGTATTGAGTCTCGCGATGTACGCCCTCGCTGCCAAAGCGTCGAAAAGAGAACTTGATATCGGTTCGATATTTGCTTGGTTGGGCCAAGGTAACGAAAGCGACATGGTGTACAACCAAACAACCAATGCTTGGGAGTACGAGAAGCCCGACCAAGAGGCCAGAGAAGCCCAAATAGAAAAGGCAGCCTTGACGCCGCTGGCAAGGGTCAGCCTCCTGACATCTCTGGTGCTGTTCACGTTTACCATCACGGACACATCACTGGACGTTTGGCAGAAATACCCGGCCCTCGTTCTCATCATGCTGTTCCCCGTGTTGATGTTGATTCGGGAAGTCGTTGCTCAGGATACCATCAGCTCCGCCACACGCGCAACGGCGGTAACGCTTCTGTTCCTTATCGCTGCGCCGTTGTCGCTTTCTTTTGGACCAGAGGTTTGGAACATCGGTGACAAACTCAACACCACCACCATGCTGTTGGACGCCATCTTGGTCAGCGCCCCCCTGATTGTGAACTTCGTCATTTCCCGTCGCGGATTGGATGTCGGTGAAGCAAATCGCTCAGCCGACGCTGTTGCCTACATCATGCTCCTCTTCTTGGGCATGCTTGACACCTCAGGCGGCTTGTTGCTCATACCGATGTTGGTGTTGGTGACGTGGCGATTGCTTCAATACCACTTCTATTGGCTCCTCGCCACCGTACCGTTGGTGTTCGTCATCCTTGGCGACGGGTGGCTAGAGCACGGTTTGATGCAGGCGATTTTTGACACCATGCCATCGGGCATGGCAGACTACATGTTGGACCCGCACAACGGCACGTTCCCTGCCTTTGTTGGGCTGATCGTTATGGTGCAAATGATCCTCGGTTTGTCAGGTATTTTCGCCAACAAGATGGAAGAAGCCGAGTCAACGCTGTTCATCTTCTTCATGGTTATTTGGCTCCTTTTGGGCTTGATATCGGCCATTCCAGACGCTTACTGGCTACCTTCGCTCGCCTGTTTCGTTCTCATACCGTACTTCTGGTACAACAACAACAGCCAGATTTTCCCGTACATGTTGGGCGCTCTCTTCCTGTCGCTGTTTATTGGCTTCGACCAAAGCAACACGTTCCAACCGATGACCGATGCGGATGCATGGGGCTGGAGCGGTATCATTACCGGTATTGTTGGTAGCACCATGGGCATCATGCACAATTACGGCACCTTGTTCAGGACACCACCTTCCGGCGATGAGGAGCAACAGTTGGCGGACTCAACCGCCAGTTTGACGACGCAACTGGGCGCTCTCGGTTTCGTTGCGGGCTATTCGGTTCTCTTCGGCATCGGTCCAGTTATCGGTCTTGTCATGCTGGTTCAGTCCGCCCTCAAGTACGGGCAAGCCAACAGCCTGATCGCCTTCCCGATTCTGCTGACCTTCAGCATTGTGAACATGATGGTGCAGATCGACATCGGCACGGACGCGCAGCGAGACGTCATCACGGGCGGCATACTGGCCGCCCAGGGCATCATGCTCACGTTCCTTTCTGCCAAGGACGACTTGGTCTACGATTATGAACACGTCAAGTGGTCCTCCGATGACGCCTTCTTCGCCTTCATGGACCGATTGGGGGTCAGCGGCATGTTGTACTCCATCGTTGGTGTGTTCATCGCCCTCAACTCGGCGAACCTTGAATCCCTCGCTTACCTCCTCGTGACGGTTTACCTCATCGTCATCGGCATACAGGGCTTCAGCGACGAAGCCGACGCCCGCTGGCGAAGAGGCTTGGGCGGATACGGGTCCATTTTGACGGCGTTCATGTTTGCCAACTCGATCGACAGCAACATCTTCGCCATGCTCGCTACGGTGATGGCGGGCATGGTCGCTCTAGGGTTTGGTTTCCTGTTCATGCAACGGCTGAACGAAAACGATGGCATTTACGATCAAGACATCGCACCCACACAACCACCGTCCGCTGGACCGAGTCAGGAAGCCGTTCCGGAACCCGCGCAAGAGGTTGAAGAAGTGGTTGAGGCCGCTGAAGAAGAAAGTGCAGAGGCCGTTGACATCGATGAGGCACCAGCGGAGGAAATTGAGGCCGATAAGGAAGAAAGTGCCGAGGATACGGCGGCTGAAGCCGAAGAAGACGACGAAGAAACGGCCGAGGAAATTGAAGAATTGTTGGACGCCTTGGGCGATGTGGAGAACGAAGAGGTTCCAGAATCGTCCGAACCTGTTGAAGAAAAGCCTGTGGAAGAAGCGGTTGCGAAACCCGAAGTCGTAGAGGCCCACTCTGGTTTGTTGGACACCGGCGAAGGGTTTGCCTTGCGTCTTCCCAAAGATGCGGTTGACAACATCATCTCGTCGTTGGAAAACACACCGCATGAAGGCTACACGCCGGTGGTGGCTTTCGGACCAAACGGCCAGATCATGCTCACCTTTGAGTCAGCAAAAGACCAAGCATGACCGCAGGCTGGTTGACGAAGAATCAAATCCTTCACTGGCCCAGCAGTCCACATGGACGAGCGACGGCAACGCATGGTCTGGATCGACTTGGAAATGACCGGGCTCGACCTTGAGAAGGAGTCCATCATTGAGATCGCTACCGTCGTCACCGACGGCGAACTGAACGTGTTGGCCACCGGTCCAAACCTCGCCATAACGGTCTCGGAAGAGCTCATTGAGGGCATGGACGACTGGAACACAAGGCACCACCACCAAAGCGGGTTGGTCGACCGCATCCGAAAGGAAGGCGTCAGCGCGAGGGAGGCCGAACAAGCAACCCTCTCGTTCCTTGAGCAGTGGGTGGACAGAAAAAAAGCGCCTTTGTGTGGCAACAGCGTGTGGAACGACCGACAATTCCTTGGCAAAGAAATGCCAGAACTCCTTGATTTCCTGCACTACAGAATGGTTGATGTTTCGACGGTCAAAGAGCTTGCGAGAAGATGGTACGCCGACACCCCGCGGTTTCAGAAGAAGGGGGTGCATCTCGCCCTTGATGATATTCTTGAGTCCATTGAGGAGCTGCGGCATTTTCGAGAGCACGTGTTTGTGGCTCAGGACTGACGCCATGTGGGGTCGTTGGGGTCAACGCCTTTGTGCATCGACATGATTTGAGCGACCACGGCCACGGCGATTTCTTCTGGTGATTGGGCACCGATGTGCAAACCAATCGGGCAAATGACCTGGTCAAGAAGGCGTTGGGAAACACCGTCCTTGAGGCAAGTTTTCTCAAAGGCCCGCCACTTTGACCGGCTTCCAATTACACCGATACGTGGGGACTGGACGCCATCGAGAAGGGTCTCTGGGCCGTCCAGCAGACGAAGAAGCGACAACAGACGCTCCTCGTCTTCAGCCCAATCATGGCCGAGCAACAATATGTCCGAGAAACGCCCGAGACTTTCACCGGACTCGTCCTTAAACAACCCCGAAACAGACGATGAGGAGCGTTCTACGGCGTGTGGGTATTTTTCTGTTGACACGTATGCCTCTCGGGTGTCATGCACGGAGTAGGACCACCCCAAAGCGTGAACGGTGGACGCTAGAGCCTCGCCGCAATGTCCACCACCCATGATGTGCACGTGCGGCATTGGAATCATCACCTCGAGAGCGATCGACACGCGACCGCCACACAGCGAATCAAGGGGGGTCACCTCATAGCCCTTTGCTCCTTTGTTAAGGCCAAAAGTCAAGACCTCTGCGAAAGGCTTGTTTTGGTCAGAAAGAAGTTCTTCACAGCGTTTGAGGACCCGATGTTCAAGCCCCGCACCACCAACGGTGCCGGTCCAAGCAAAACGGTTTGAAGACATCCCCAATCGGGCGCCGGTTTTCCCGGGAACGCTTCCGGAGGTGTTGAGAACGGTGGCCATCACCACCTTGTTTTGCCTGGCCAGTTCGCCCAGTACCCACCGAAGGACATGAGCGGTCATGGTAAAGCCTCTGTGGGCGGCCCTCATATCCCTTCGCCTTCAGGAAAACAATCCTGCAGCTCACCCAAAAACGACTCAAGGGTTGCCAGGTCGTCTTCGGTGTCAATGTTGAGGTGGAGGTGCGGCGCTAAAACGGGCAGAGGGTTGAACGCCACCACGTCCCGTAGCGGTCGGTCGGGTTCAGCCTCCATCACGGCCTGTATGGCTGCGGCGTCCATCACGACGGGGTGACCCTTCCGGTTTTGATGCGAGGGCGCCACGTTCCCATCGCATGCCAACAAATCACGAAGGAGGGGCGCATTCCATGCCGGGCGGTCAACTGGCGCCATCACCACGCGCTTTGGGGTTCTATCCAGGAGGCGTTGAATAGCCCTGATGCCGATTTGAAGCGATTTTGTTCGACCGGCATCGGGCTCGGGATTCACCACAACATGAGCCGAGGGAAGAAGGCGGTTGATGGACGCCAACGTGTCATCGTTGGTGACCACGACCGGAAAACAGCCCGCTTGAATCAAACGGTTGTAGACCCAAACGACGAGTTCGGACCCGTTCACTTTGACAAGGGCCTTGGGACGTCCAAGGCGGCGACTAAGACCGGCGGCAAGGAGAACGGCCGGCACCAAATCGTCGTCCATGTTTCTATCAAACAGTCGCTGGTTTTGGGTTTTTGCGGTTCCTAGGTTGATAAAGCGTCAACAAAGGACTCCGTTATGTTCTCATGGGTACCGCCGAGACATTGGCAAAAGGATAGCGTCAAAGCGTATCAAAAATCAATCCATTTCCTGCAAAACATTGTCGCCGAATCTTCCCGACTGGACATCATTGCCAATCGACAATCGCTGCCCACAGTTATCGTCCAAGGCGTTTCACGCCGATGGTACACGGTTGACACCGTGGCCTATTCTGTTTCGGATTTCCAGAAAATTAACGGCGCCTTTCGGGAAGTGATGGACATACGCTGGCAGATCAACGTCAACGCTGCTGCTTGGCGCAACGACCTCGTCGTAAAATCGCCTTATGTGGTCTCCTTGTGCATCAACTCCAGACGAGAATGGAGGCGACTGCCCATCGGTGACCAGGTGGCTTCCCTCGCCATGGCTCTTCAAAACGACAAAACCACCGCCATGCGGATACCGCTGCTGGCCCAGTTCATCGTCTCCCCGCGACGTGAATTGCGGGGGGTCTACCAGTTCACCGAAGAAGGTGTCGTGATGAACCATGAACTGTACATGGAAGACGGCATGGAAGAGATTCAGGACGCTGAACACGGCATGGAAGAGATTCACGATGAGGAAGAGGCTGAACTTTGGCGATTGAACGAATTGTTTGAACAATACGAAAACGAGGCAAGGGCCACCCGCATTGAAAATCAGCAACTCGATCAATGGATCGAACGGATGGTGAGGGAGACCGAACCAAGCCCTAGGGAACCGTGGCACCACGATGAAGAGAACGTTTGGCGCCTTGAGGACGACCTTCGCAAGGGTCGAGGCTGATCAGAGGCCTTTGGTGATTTCTCGACCGATGATCATCCGCTGGACTTGGGAAGACCCTTCGTAAATCTGCATGACTTTTGCCCCTCGCATGAGGCGTGCCACCGGGTATTCCTCAGAGTATCCATAACCGCCGTAAATCTGCACGGCTTCGGTGGCCACTTGCATCGCCATGTCAGCGGCAAATCGCTTGGCGTGAGCGGCCGATTCGGTGTTGCGAATACCGGCATCGTATTCTGCAGCGGATTTCCATGTCAACATGCGCGCTGCCTCAATGTTGGTTTTCATGTCCGCCAACATGAACTGAATGGCTTGGTGTTGATGCAACGGCTTGCCAAAGGTTTGGCGCTCGTTGGCGTATTGCAGGGCGTGCTCGTAGGCCGCTCTGGCAAGGCCGGTAGCGTGGGCTGCAATGTTTGGGCGGCTCATGTCAAAGGCTTTCATGGCGTTCATCCAGCCACCGGATTCCGAGCCACCGATAAGGTTCTCCGCTGGCACACGGACATCGTCGAAGTTGATGGAGCGCGTGTCAGAACAACGCTGACCCATGTTGGTTTCTTTTTTGCCAAGCGAGAAGCCCTCTGCGTCTTTTTCGACAACAAATCCGGACATTCCTCGGTACCCGGCCTCAGGATCGGTTTTGGCAAGAACGAAGAAGAAATCCGCATATCCCGCACCCGTGATCCACATTTTTGAACCGTTGATGACGTAGTCGTCCCCGTCTCGTAGGGCCGTGGTCTTGCACGCAGCGACATCTGAACCCGCTCCGGGCTCGGTGACGGCGTACGAGGCGAGGGCCCCTTCTTCAGCGATTTTGCGAAGCCAACGCTCTTTCTGGTCGTCGGTCGCACCGGTGATGATGGGCGCGCTTGCAAGTGCGGTTGCGTAGGCTGCCGTGGCGAAGCCAGGGTCGCCCCATGCAAGCTCTTCGTTGACGAGGACCTCTTCGATGGAACCCAATCCAGCTCCACCATAAGCCTCCGGAATATGGAGGTTGAGCAAGCCCATTTCGTGAGCCGCCTGTATGGTGTCTTTGGGATAATGCGACTGCTCGTCCCAGTGCTCAGCGTGCGGACGAATTTCATCTTTCGCGAATTCATGAGCGAGTTCTTTGAGCATGGTCTGCATCTCGTCAAGCCGGAAGTCCACCATGGTAAGGCGACGCATTGCTCCCTTAAGAGCGATTAGTTGGTCATCCAAAGGCCGGTGCAGGTCAAAGCACGAGGATGCCTGTTCTTTCCGCTGCAAGAGCGATAAGGAAGACCACGTAGACCATGATGAGAACAACGCCTTCCCAGCGTTTGAATTCGTACTCAGAACGCATCATCAAGAGCGCCACACCGGTGCCGACAAAGGTCGCTGGAATGATGATGTAAGCGGTGAGAGCGTAACTGGCGTCCGTGAGAGCAAGGGGATGGATAAGGGCCGCTAAGCCGATGGAGAGAAGCGGGTCGGTGATGTTTGAACCGATGAGCGTGCCGATGGCCACGCCCTGACTGCGCTTGGCGGCAAGGAAGGCGATCGTGAGCTCGGGAAGCGAAGTACCGAGGCCTGAAACCGTGGTGCCAATGACGGCGTGTGGAACATTGAACGTCACCGCCATATCGCTGGCGACACGGACGAGGTGGTGGGCGGCGAAAAGAGCCAGCATAAGACCCGTCACCACCATAAATCCGTAGGAGGCCGTGGTTCTGTCCAATTTTCGCTCAACCCGTTCGCTACCCCGAAGTTCGTCTTCCAAGATCTCCTCTCTGTGGGACAGGAGCCAGTAGATGTAGGCGATGTAGAGCGACATCAAAATCGCCCCCTCAACCCGGCTCAAGCCACTGCCCGTGAACAAAAACAAGGTGAGCAGACCGATCGACGAGAACATGATGAAACCGTCCCGCTTCAGCCAACTTGGGCGAACCTTGACGCCCCTGAACGCCACAACGACTCCCAAAATGAGCGTGATTTGTACCAAAATTGAGCCGTAAATCCCGCCGATGGCGAGATCGCCAATGGCTTTGTCTCCCGCTGCGCTTGCGGCGGCGGTTGACGTGACGAGAATCTCGGGCAGGGATGTTCCAATCGAAACGATGGTCAGCCCGATAACCACTTCAGGAAGCCCGGCCCGATAGGCCAAGCCCTTGGCGCCCTCGATGAACACGTCTGCAGATTTGATCAAGAGCGCGAGAGCCATCATCAACAAGACGAGAGAAAACCAGTTGTTGTCAATGCTTGAATCCTCCAAAAGCAACTGCAAAGCAAGGATGCCAAGAAAGAGAGCCCCGTTGAGAACAAGGGTGTTGCTGGCGAGAAGCTGGGGGATGCCGCTTTGTTTGGCGCCAACGCCCTCACCCATGGTCTGAGGGGATGCACCAAGTTTTTGACGGTTACCACGGGCAACCGTACCCAAACCGCGTTCAGGCAAGATGTCATTCTTGATTCCCAATCGGGTTGTGCGGAAGTAATCCAGAGGCATCCATTTCGTCGGTTTTTCAAGACCGGACAGATGTGCGCAGCATCTCCACAACATGCGCAAGTGAAGGGATGGTGTGGTTTTCAAGAGGGGGCGAGAACGGCACGGGCGTGTCCAAGGCGCCAACCACGACCGGTGCCGATTCCAAGTCGTAGAAGCAATCTTCCATGATTCGAGACTGGATGGTGTGGCCAAGACCACCCGACCATTGCCCTTCATGCAGCACCATTAACCGACCCGTCCTTTGCACGGACCCGATGCAGGTTTCTGCATCAAAAGGAATCAACGTTCTCAAATCGATCACCTCCACTTCGATGCCTTCGGATGCCAACATCTCGGCCGCCTGCAAGGCGATGTGAACCATAGCCCCCCAAGTGATGAGGGATATGTCTCGCCCACCTCGTATGACCTCTGCCCGGCCAAGTTTGTAGCGCTCACCGTTTTTGATGCACTCGTTGACTTTGGTCGTGTCCACTCTTTGGTTGATGTTCATGCCCCATCCGGTGAGGCCGCCACGGAGGCCGTAAAGCCCAATGTGTTCCAACATGAGAACCGGGTCGGGTTGTTGAGCACCCTCCATCAACAGGTCGTAAGCGTCCTGAGGCGTTCCCGGTGCGACAACGATCAGCCCAGGGTCGTTGGCAAACCACGACTCGATCATGTTGGCGTGGAACGGCCCGGAGCGCGTTCTGGCACCAAGCGGTATCCGAACGGTCATTGGGCAATCGGCCCCCCAGCGCCAACGCAGCATGGCGGCGTTGTTGACGAGGGCGTTGAAACCGAGGGCTGCGAAGCCTCCAAATTGAATCTCAACCATGGGCTTCATCCCCGACAAGGCCGCGCCCACGCCGGTGTGAACGATGACCGCCTCGCACAGCGGCATGTCGATGAGTTTGTCTGTATGCCCGGCGTTTTTCAGCGCCATGTTCATGCCGAAGGCGCCTGCGACCTCCATGTCCTCACCGATGAACACGCAATCATCGCCGTGCATCGTCGCTATGTCGGCCATGGCTTGTTGAATGGCGCGAGCGTAAGTCCAGCCACCGCTCTCAGCATAAGTCCAAGCCAGCGCACCAGTTTCCAGCGGTGGTTCAACGGGCTCAGGACGGCGCTCACCGGCGTATCGCCCGAGGTGGTCGCCGTGCGTGTCGGCGTCATGGAGTTGCGTGACGCCTTTTGTAACGGTCTCTGGTTCAGGCCAAGGCATCTCGAGCAAGGCGGTTTTTGCATCCTCAACAGCGGCTTGTTCTGCCGCTTCCATGGCCTCAAGGGTGGCTTCCTCAACACCGAGTTCTCGCAGAAGCGCACGGTGCGTTGGGAGGGGGTCCTTAGCGGCCCAGTAATCGAGCAATTCACGGTCAACATAGCCTGCAGGTGTGCCGCTGGGGTTGCCGAGGTACAAATCGTCGTGGTGATGAGCGTGGCCGCAACCTCGCATGGTTTCGACGTGGATGAGGGTTGGTCCACCGCCCGCCATGGCGTACTCCCGGGCAACGGCGGTGGAAGCGTACCAAGCCGCCGGGTCTGAGCCGTCAATGGTCCATGACGGAAAGCCCATGGCCGAGGCTTTGTCCGCCCACAACTCAACGCCAGATTGCTTTGCAGGAGGGGTGTCGAGGGCGATTTGATTGTTTTGCAAGATGTACGTGATGGGCAGACCTCGCGCACCGGCGAAGTTCATCGCTTCCCAGAATTCACCCGACGAGGAGGCCCCCTCACCGATGCAGGCGACATGAAAGCGCTCAATGGATTGGCGCCACGAGGCAAAAGCGAGGCCCGTCATGGTGGCACTGGCGATGGGTAGCGGGGCTGTTGGTGGAAGAACACCGACGTGCCAAGCCCCAACGTGAAGGTCGCGCCCCCCTGCGTCAACCCATCCACCGTTTTGGTTTGAGCCGACTTTCCCCAAATTGGCCGCCATGACGTCGAGGGGGGTATCGCCCATGGCGAGTCCCAGACCGATGTCCCGTATCATCGGGGCCACCAGGTCCCCATCGTAGCCGTGTCCGGGTCGTGCGTCGCGAGGTGCATCCGGTTGACGCTGCAGTGCGGTAGCGACGGCGACTACGGCTTCCTGCCATGTCGACCGAAAGCCCTTGCCACCAAACAGTCCACCGTCAGGTGTCTCGACGCCGTCGGTGAAAATCGCCTTGAGCGCATCGTCAAGGCACCGTGTTCGAGTCATCATTTGTTGCCATTCAAGTCGCTGGCTGACGGTGACGGCCATGTAGTGCCCGAGGCGGCGCAACATCAAACGCATGTCAACCAAGAAGTGCTCACGGCGTCGCTCAAACATCAGTTCCATGCTTCGCCGAGGGATGACCTCTTTGGGCAGTTCATCGCCGAGTTTGCTCGCCGCTTGTTTCTTCATGCCCCGATTCAGGGCCTCAATAAAACGAATGGAGAAGGCGTGCCAGGAGGGGCCCTCAAAAGTGTCCGGTTCTCCATCGATCATGCGGTCCCATACGCTGGCGACAAAGAGCACGTGCGCATCGTGTTGCTGAGCGAGGTAGCTGAGCACCTCAGAACGGGCCGCTGCCTTCGGAAGCGGTTGAAAAAATTCCAACGGCTCCACAGGTGCCCACTTCGCACCGAAGATTTCAGGAAGGTCGCCTTGTGACACGGTTCGTCCCTGCCCCTCCCAAGGGATGGGGGGTTTCAATGCTCGTCATGCTCGCGCTGCCGTTGTTAACCCGGGATGCCCCTTTGTGTCCAAACCTGAATTCGCTTACTCTTCTTCCCCGGGAAGTGCATCGAGCATGTCGGCGGCCATGTTGCTGGCGTCCTCCACTTGGGTGAGGAGGGTCAAGTCCGAGAGCGCGCCCGGGCGCTTCAGGGCTTCCATCAAATCCACCAACAATTGGGCCGTAAGACGCGTAAGAGCCAGAGTTTCCGGGTCGACGGGCACCTGATCTTCTTGCTCCAAGAGCGCCACGTAATCGGGCGATTCCGAAAGAATGGATTCCATGTCGCTTTCCACTTGGCGTTCAATGTCTTGTGCCTGTTTGTCAAGGATATCCTCCATCGAAGAACTCGTGCTGAGCCGTGAAGTTTGAGCCATGGCTCCCTCAGCCAACGTTGCGCCTTTGTTGAGTTCCTTGAAGGAAGGGAGGTTGGGCGCCTTGTCCTGGGTGCTTGCAGTCGCTTCGTCGGCCTGTTCTGTCGGAGCGGGTTCGCCTTCTCGCCCGGTTTCAACGAGGCGGTTCAGCGCCAACCTCAGCATGGTGGTCATGGATTCTGCCGACACGTCATCCTCATCATCACCCCCTGCCTGCATTTCTTCTCGTATCGATGAAACGAAATCCTCGTCAATGTTCCCTGCCTCCACAAGGCGACGAAGCATCGGCAGGGCCCATTGGCTATCGTTCATGGTCATGCTCACATCAAAGCGCTCCGCACCACCGAAGACACCGGTTTTTGGCGTTGCTATTTCGGCGGGGGGAGGCACGAAATGCTTGGCAGCGTGCCGGCCAACTTGCCCAATAAGTTGATTCATGTCAACCGGTTTTCCAATCACCTCAGAAACACCAGCCATGGCAGCTGAAGAGAGGAAATCCGGGGCCGTGGTTCTTGAGAGAATGACGGTACGTGTGGCGTTACGAAACTTTGGCTGACCTGACAGTTGTTGGCAGACGTCAAGCGCACTCCCCTGCGTCCATTCGCCTTCCATCAGCAGCACGTCCGGCAGCACGGCGCTCGCCGTTGCCTGTGTTTGAGGAAGGGTGCCCAGCCGGGTCACATCGTACCCCTCTCGTTCAAAGGTGTTGGCCAGAAGGTTCCGTCGACCTTCGTTTTCATCGGCGATGATGATGCTGGCCATTCTCATCTCCCCGTGCATCAAGCAGAGACACAGCGGCTTTGAACCTCACCCTGTCTTTGCGGGTGTGTGTTGAGTTTTCCCCTGTTGCAAACGACGAGGGGCTTAGCGGACGATCTCGGATGGGGCTCCGGCTTGCCAAGCCATGATGCCGCCTTCGAGGTTGTAGAGGCGGTTGCCAAACCAGCCGTATTTGATCAACTCTATGGCGGCGAGTTGGGACCTCATCCCGCTTTTGCAGTAGATGACGATGTCCGTCTTCTTGGGTAACTCATCCAAAACCGAGTGGATGGACGTGTGTGGGATTTGCAAATCACAGCTGTCAACACGCAGGTCAGCGTGTTCGGCATCGGACCGAACATCCAGAATGTAGGGTTGCCAACCATCAGCCCGTCGTTGAAGAAAATCAGCCATTGAGATTTGGTTGAACATCGTTCCTTCTGTTGCTGCGCTCTTTCTTTGTTGTTGCGGCGTTGACGAATGAATTTGCTGCCCCATGCACCACGCATCATCGTCCAGCAGAGCAGCCGCCATGGAAAGGTCAACAACGTCAGGCCGCTGCAGGTTGCGCTCAAACTTGAGTTTGTCAAACGACATGGTTTGTGCGTCGTAGAGAAGCAGCGTCCCGCTCAGAGAGTCGGGCATGCCGAGGAGCAACTTGATGGCTTCCGTAGCCTGCAGAGCACCAACGATGCCCGGCAACACTCCAAACACGCCTGCATCGGCGCACGTTGGTACGAGTTCTGGAGGCGGTGGTTCAGGAAACAGGTCCCGGTAGCAAGGCCCCCCGTTGTGATTGAACAGGGAAACTTGACCCTCGAACCTGAACACTGAACCGTAAATCCATGGGAGATTGAGCAAGGCACAGGCGTCGTCGATGAGGTACCGGGTGGGGAGGTTATCGGTGCCATCGATGATGATGTCCCAGCCGGTGAAGCGTTCAAGAGCGTTTGAAGGGTTGAGCCGCTCGTGAAAGACCTCAACCTCAATGTTCGGGTCAATCGCCGTCAGCGTGGCTTTAGCGGACGTCACCTTCGGTCGACCGACGTCGGCCGTGGCGTGCAGAATCTGACGTTGAAGGTTGCTCAAGTCGACATCGTCGTTGTCCACCAGCCCAAGGCGACCGACACCGGCAGCCGCCAAGTACAACGAGGCTGGCGAACCCAGGCCGCCCGCACCGATGATGAGCACGCTCGCCTCGTTCAGTTTTCGTTGCCCTTCAACGCCAACGTCGGGGAGGCTGATGTGCCGAGCATGACGGACAACATCAACCATGGACACCCCAGCGGGCCGCCACTCATCAATCAAACGGCTTCAATGATGGTTTTCTTCGAGCCACTTTTCGACGTCCATCGCTGCTGAACAACCCATGCCAGCAGCCGTGATGGCCTGCTTGTAGCGCGTGTCGACGACGTCGCCGGCCGCAAAAACGCCCGGCACAGAGGTCATCGTGTGCTCCTTGTGAACGATGTAGCCGTTGTCGTCGGTCTCGACCTGACCGCCGAGAAACTCGGTTATTGGCGTGTGACCTATGGCGATGAACGCACCTGTGGCCTCAATGGTTTCCGTGCTGCCGTCCTTCGTGTTTTCCAAAACGGCTCCACTCAGACCCTTTTCGTCCGAAAGCCATTCTTTGATTTGGCGGAACGTGCGAATCTCAATTTTCGGGTTGTTGGCCGCCCGCTCGTACATGATGGTGGAGGCTTTGAACACGTCTCTTCGGTGGATCATGGTCACCTTGCTGGCGAACCTGGTCAGGAACGTGGCTTCCTCGCAGGCTGAATCTCCTCCACCAATGACCAAAACGTGCTCGTCCCTGAAGAAAGCGCCGTCGCAAGTGGCGCACGTCGAGATGCCCCTCCCTTTTTGCTCGGCTTCACCCGGCGCATCCAGCCACATGGATTCGGCACCCGTGCACACAATGATGGCGTGGGTCTGGAAGGTCTCACCCTCAACCACGACTTTGAACGGTCGCTCGCTCAGGTCAACTTCCTCGACGTTTCGGTCCTGAACCTCCAGGCCGAATCGCTCCGCTTGCTCCCGGAGTTGCATCATCATCTCGGGCCCACCGATGCCTTCGGGGTAACCCGGAAAATTCTCGATATCGCTTGTGAGCATCAATTGGCCTCCGGACATGTAGCCGGCAAACATCAGAGGATTGAGCATGGCGCGACCTGCGTACAGGCCAGCGGTGTAGCCAGCCGGCCCGGAACCAATGATGATGACGTTGTGGACTTCTGACATGTAACTTCCCATCCGCCCGGGAGCAGTGGGGGTGTTTGAAGATTCGCCCATCAAGCGCAGGCCAAGGAAAAAGGTACTCAAGGGTGAAGCAGACGTCTGGGCATGGTCAACCAGCTTGCGGCCGCCCTCGGCATGGGCATCTACGTGATGCTGGTCCTTTATGCTACCAAACTGCCGTACAACATGATGGTGAGCCGGGGCATGGAGCCCATCCGGGCCGTGTATTACAATCGAAAAATCGTTCACATGCTCGCCGGGGGTGTTGGTTCCCTCAGCGTGCCTTTCCTGTTCACGGACGTCTGGTACCCAATGGTTGCAGGCATGTTGCTCACCGCCCTGTTGTGGTCATCCCACCGCGCAGGCGTCGTCATGCACTGGTTTCAGACCGAACAAAACCAAAACGACGTCAAGTTCGGTCTGATGTGGTGGACGTCCATTTCGTTCATCTGGTGGGTTGTGGGCGATCCGTGGCTTGCCATTGTCCCGTCGCTCTTCATGGCGTTTGGCGATGGCATCACCGGTGTGGTGAGGAACGCCGTTGTCAGGAAGCGCTCGAAGAGCCCCATCGGCAACGTGTTCATGTTCCTCGTCAGTGCCCCACTCGGTTGGTTTGCGGCTGGTGCCGCAGACCCGAGTTTGCCCGTGTGGGGCTTGATAGCGGCCACGGTAGCGACCTTTGTTGAGCGCTATGAATTCGGGCCCATCGACGATAACATTCTCATCACGGTCTGTGCGACCGTGGTTCTGCTCGTCGGCGTGCAAGCCGGTCCCTTGCTCTAGGAACGGAAAACCATCACTGCCCGATGAGCTTGTAGTCATCACTCAGCGGCGTGGCGCCGGTTTCGACGTGGATGATTTTGCCGTCCTTGTAGCGGTAAAAGGCAAGGACGGCTTCCGAGGTTGAACCGTTAGCGAAATGAGCGATGGAGTGCCCCACACCAACTTCGTCGTTCTCAAAGAGAATCCGATGGGACTGGGTGCTGACAGCACCCATGCCTGCAAACGCCATGATGTCGCCTTTGGTCATCACGGCGCCACCGACATGCGGATAGAACTTGCAATCGTCGTGAATGAGGGCGTCAAGTTGTTCTTTGTCTCCTGAGGTGAAGGCTGCTTCGTATTTTTCAAGGATGCTCATGGCACGGGCTGGAGGCGCGTCTAGATAACGCCTCCCATGCGACCTCCTCGAAGCAGAAAGACAAACAGCAACCTTTGAGTTCCGGTCGTTGAAGGCAGGACCATGAGAATTCATTGCCTCGGGGGCGGGTTGGTCGGCTCGTTCGTCACTCGAAAACTTTGGGAGGCGGGTCATGAGGTCCACCTGTTCGACATCGTGAACCGCACCACACCAGCGCATTTCCACCTTGAAGACGCAGCCTCTGCCGACCACACTCACGCCGACTTGGTGGTCAACATGGTGCCCGGTGCCATCGGCCATGAGGTTCTCAAAGCGCTCAACACCGGCGGCCATCGCATTGTGGACCTTTCCTTCAGCGAGACAACACCCGACAAACTCCCGTCGGGTACGAGCACCGTGTTGTGGGACGTGGGCATCGCTCCCGGCCTGTCCAACATGCTCGTCGCCCTTGCGCAAGAAGAATTCGGGAGGCTGGATGATGTGACCATAAAAGTCGGAGGTAACCCTGCCGAGCCCGACGGCGAGTGGTCTTACATGGCGCCGTTTTCTCCTCATGATGTGATTGCAGAATACACTCGCCCTGCGCGCGTGATCCGAGACGGGCGAGTGGAGACGGTGCCGGCCATGGATGACCTCCACCCCATCGATGCGAACGGGCGCCGCATGGAGGCGTTCCTAACCGACGGCCTGAGGTCGTTGACCAACCTCAGTGCCACAGCCATGGGAGAGTACACCGTCCGCTGGCCGGGTCATATCCAACGCTATCAATCAACAACGCTTGAACCCGAGGAACTTGTCGAGGCCTGGGCCTTTGACGAAACCCGTCCCGAATTCACTTGGCTTGAAGTCAAAGTCAAGAGCGGCAACAAAACCAAAATTTGGACCGTTGAAGACCGAGGGAGAGACGGAGACTCGAGCATGGCGAGGACCACGGGCCTTGTCACCTACGCCTGTGTCATGGCCTGGACGAAGCAAGAATTGTTTCAGGATGGCGTGCACCCGCCAGAGGCCCTTCCGGCCAGCGTCATCCACGATGTTATCGCAACACTCAGAGAAGAAGGCGTGCTCATCGATGAAACAGTTGCGTAGAACTCAACAAATCTTCGCCCAAAGACAGATCGGCATGTATGCGGACGCCGGAAGCGTCCGAGATGTGGAGCGGATCTCTGCCCAAATTGGCTTGATGAGGGCACCGCTTGCAGTACTTTTTTCCTTTCTTTTGGTGTTTGTTGCAGCATTTCGATTTCAGAGGTTTCGACTTGCGCAGCCTGCATGAATCAAAGTCGTCGCCGTCCATCATCAACGAAGCGAGGTCAACCATGGACAACGATGAGTTGAACATGCTTTCGAGTTGAACGCCACAGTGAGGGCACGCTGACCACTCACCGTGCAGCAACTTCTCACAAGATTTGCAGTAGTTCACCATCCCACCAAGGCGCCTACTTTTCGGCTACCCTAAATAATTTAGGTCACCCTAAAACCGAAGTTGGTTGTTCTGTTTTCTTGCCCCAGTCTCCGCCCGTGATTTCGCGGAACGCTTCGTACCGATGGAGCGCCATCGCCAGGCCTGCGAAAAAGATCTGTGCAAGCGCAAAGAAAATGTTCCACGTGAGCGAAAAGACAAGGCGTGGATAGATAGGGGTGTAGGCGTAAAGGGCGAGGCATCCGAACACAACCACGCCCTGCCCGATGATGTAGTAGGAAAGGGAAACTTCGGAAGCCAAAAGAGTCCGCATGAACGCCACCGACACGGCAAGCAACGGGCTTGTCACCATGAAAAACATCCACAAGGTTGGCGGTTGCTCACCACCTCCAAAATACCCGCCTTGAACACGAACGGCTCCGGGGTCCAATTCTCGAGGGTGAGGGCAAATCCCCTCGTAGCACAATTGAACGCCGTTGACCTGTCCCATGAGTGTCCACCACAGGATCCAAACCACCCATGGAAGAACAGCGAGCGCCACCACCGCTCGTGGTTGGTGAAGCAGGCTGAGGTCTGGGCCGCTGTCCAAACGGAACGATTTGACGAGGGCAGGAAGGCACATCAGCAGGCACAAACTGGAAACCGCTGCCCACGGCCCCCATGAAACCATGACGTGCGTGGCCAAGGCGGCATGAAGCATCAGTTTCGACCGAACCGGTTGCTGATGGCGAAGGTACCAACCGCCTACGTAAAGCGATAGCACCGTCAGAATGACCGCCCACTGGGCGTACACCGAATCCACCTGCGAAGCGAGGAAGGCGGCGATGAGCACCACGGCTGCGCCGGCCGAGAACGTGTTTGGGTTCTCAAACCCAATCACGCGACCAAACACCACAGCACCAAGGGCGAGCAGGCACAGAATAACAACGACGGCTCCGACGCTTGAAGGTCCCATGTTCACAAGTTTGAGCAAATGATGCGTGCCGAAGATTCGTCGGTGAACATAACACAGCGAGAGAAGGACCAAGCCCCAAATCACCCACAATGCGGACCGCTCTTGAGGAGAGAACCGGCGTTGTTGCTTGGAGAACAGCAAGCCGGTGAGGACCATATAGAACGGTATCAAGGCGTACCAAAGACGCAACGAACCGACGGAAAAGGCCACCATCACGGCCAGCAGGTACACCTTGGTTGAACGTTCAGGATGCGGCGTGGACGCTCCCGTAAGCGCTCCACCCGACCAGACGACAACCCATGCCAACAACAGCACCAGAACAGCCTGCGAAACATCGCCGAAAAGCAGCAACAGTGCACCCAAGCCTGCGAACCACCATTTCGTGTTCTGCGGCTCTGTGAGTCGGGCACGCCCAAGGTTTTCTTGACGCCCAAGGCTCGTTGCCACCAACCAAACAACGGCGGCAGCACCAAACGCCCGAGGTATCATGGCTGAAAACGAAAGGTTCGCGTGGAACAGCATCGATGCCGCCACGATAAATGCGAGCAAACCGAAGTGTTGCTTTTCCGCTTTTTGAAACGGTTCTTTCCCTTTCAAACTCATGCTTCCAAAACCGAGGAAGGCGGACATGACGATCACGGAAAGCAGGACGTCCATACCTCGAATGACCACAGGTTCCGCTTCGACCGAAGCCCAGTCAACGGTTTCAACGTCCAAATTGTCCTTGTCGCCGGGATGGAAGTGAAGGTGGCGAGCCAAACTGGCCTCCCAGTTCCATTGGGAGACAATCGCTTTCTCCGACGGTGGTGCCTTGAACACCTCCAGCGGCACACGACCGTTGACTTGGCTGGGGAAGGCGAGGCCGAGATCGTACAACATCATGGCTGCAAGGTCCAGTTGGGCACTGCTTTCTTGCGGCGCCCCAACCGCAACATCGGGCCCCGTGATAACGGCGAGGACATTGCGAGTGTCGGCCTCCGCAGAGCCGTGAGAACCCGAAGGTGTCATGCCGTGGTCGGCCGTCACAACCACGGTCCAATTCGAAGGAACCAGCCCCAAAAGGCGATCGACCTGCTGGTCGATGTCTTTCATCTTGTCCTCGTATTCTTCTGAGAGGATGCCCCATTTGTGACCGACCTTATCCGGCCCGGAAAAATGGGCTGCAATGACGTCGTGTTTGCCGGTGTTAAGCCATGTTTCCAGCACCTCTCCGGTCTCAATGTCGCCTTCGTAGTAGTCGGCATGCCCCTTGAACGTGTTCACGAATTCCACACCGTCCTTGTCGCCGTACATGTTGCCCATCACGTAGCTGCCCACCATGCCGACGGTGTATCGCTCGTCCTCGGCAGCCAACAGCCAAGGGTCAGCACCTCCCGGGTGACCCATGTTGAAATTTTTCAACCCGTCAATCGGTGCGTTTGGCACCCCTGTCATCATCTCTCGAACACAGGTCGCTGACAGGGTGAGGGGTCCGGTCGTCACCGACAGAACGGCGCTGCCCTCCATCCTCGAAACGAGCTCGGGCATCAGTTCAGCGTCGTACATGATGTCTTCCCCCACCCCATCCAAGATGACCAACAGGTAACCCTCCCTGTCGGACGTTAGCGAATCCGGAAAGGGGATGATGGCCGATGGTTGTTCAGGTTCCAGCAGAACATACGGGGCCGTGTAAAACAACGGAAAAACCATCAGCAAAACGAGGCAAAACACCCATCGGCGAGGAATCCCGCCCATCAGCGGTGAAGCCGTTTGCGGCACGAGGTTGTCTTGCGAAGGATTCTGCGGCATGCTCAAAGGTCTGGGAAGGCCTTCGGTTTCTAAAGTTTAGGCGAGACGAAATTACATATATGGGCTTCGGGT
>Ga0160422_10000035_pt1 | contig 62873 bp, 47 predicted proteins | sample Fk160mmetaG_FD_108192 | JGI IMG/M metagenome (GOLD analysis project Ga0160422, IMG submission 108192) | Marine microbial communities from the Central Pacific Ocean - Fk160115 60m metaG | ecosystem: Environmental > Aquatic > Marine > Oceanic > Photic zone | place: The Central Pacific Ocean... | reverse complement strand
TGAACTCAGTAAAGTCCTTATCTCATCATATCCCTTCACATAGGTTATTGGGCAAGATCGAGAAGACTTACCAATGGGATTCTGATTTATGTATTCAAGTGTAGAAATTGAGTCCAAATCCCCTGAAATGCAGGTAAATCCTTTAGCAACTGGAGGGATGCCTTCTATTCTAGCTTTAACCGCAGGCACAAGAATATCACCCACAAGTGTACTCTTCCCAGAACCACTAACTCCAGTAACTGCAACAAGCCTTCGAAGAGGAAAGTCAACATCTATGTTTTTTAGATTGTTTGCCCTTGCTCCTTCGATACTAATCTTGTCCTTCGACAATCTTTCTGATTTTTGGACTTCAACAGCATTTAATCCACTCAGATAAGAAGCAGTTATAGAGGGATGATCTTTTGGGAGTTTTGAAATATCCTTTGAAGGACCGCTATAAACAACCTTTCCTCCGAATGATCCAGCCAAAGGCCCCATATCTACAATGTGATCTGCAGAACACATGATATCGTCATCGTGTTCAACTACAACCACTGTATTACCTAGATTTCTCAAATTGTGAAGGACCTTTATGAGTTTAGATGTGTCTTCTGGGTGTAGTCCAATGCTGGGCTCGTCTAAAACATAAGTTGACCCAACAAGAGCACTTCCGAGGCAGGTGCTAAGTACGATTCTTTGGCTTTCTCCTCCACTCAAACTGTTGCTCGGACGCATTAAAGTCAAATACCCCAATCCCAAATCGCACAAGCAGTTTAGTCTTTCATTAATCTCTAAAAGCAATCTATTAGCCACCTTGCTTTCGGTTTGATTTAGATTCAAACTTTTAAAATGCTCACGCACATGAGTTAAAGGCATAGCAAGCAATTCTGGCATTGTAACACCATCGATTAAAACGTATGAAGCTTCTTTTTTCATACGAGAGCCGTTGCATTCAGGGCACACAGTTCTTCCCCTGTACCTACTTAACATAACCCTGTATTGAATTTTATAGCTTTTCTTCTGAACGTAGTCAAAAAACTCATTTAGCCCTTTGAAGCTTTTTGTCCCAACCCAAACCTTTTCTACTTCCTCCTCACATAACTCATACCATGGCTTGTGAATGTCAATACCTTCGCCTGAAGCTCCCATAATTATAGCATCCTTCCATTTTTTCATCCGATCACTCCTCCAGGGAGCAATGGCATCGCTAAAAATGGTCTTTGAAGTATCTGGAATAACTTTCTCAGGATCAATCCCCAAAATACTGCCAAATCCTTCACAAGTTGGACAAGCGCCATCAGGGCTATTGAAATTAAAAAGATCTGGTCTAGGCTCAATAAAAACCATATCGTCCCTTTCAAATCTATTGTTAAACTTATATGATTCTCCTGTATCAGGGAATAAGATTGCGCAATCTCCTGCACCCTCAAAAAATGCTGTTTCTATTGAATCTGCTAGTCTTGATGTGTCGTCTTTTGCAGCGCTCACACTCATTCTGTCTATTACAGTTTCAAGCTTGTCCTTTTTAGAAATTTTTGAATCAGAAAATGATTCTAGCATTTGAATTTCTCCATTTAATAAAACTCTTGAAAATCCCTGTTGGCTCAAAAGTTTAAGTTGCTGATTCATTGTTCTATCTTCTCTAGGAATTAGGGGGGCAGTGATTAGAAATCTACATGAACTATCGCGCTTAAGTATAAAATCTACAATATCTTTTGTTCTATCTCGTTTTACTTCATCACCTGAAATAGGGCTAAAAGTTCTTCCTATCCTTGCATATAGTATTCTTAGGTAGTCGTGAATTTCTGTTCGAGTTCCCACCGTACTTCTGGGGCCTCCAGCTGATGTTCTCTGCTCAATTGCTATTGCTGGAGAGAGTCCCGCGATAGAATCGACAAGGGGTTTGTCTAATCTTCCTAAAAATTGCCTAGCGTACGAAGAAAGTGATTCTACGTATCTGCGTTGGCCTTCTGCATACAATGTATCGAAGGCCAACGAACTCTTTCCTGAGCCGCTAAGTCCAGTAATTACTGTGAGTTTCTTCTTGGGAATGTCAACATCAACTCCTTTTAGATTGTGCATCCTAGCGCCACGAATCTCTATGTGCGTACCTTTTTTTTTGGAGCTCATTAGGTTTTTTTAGCAGTTCGAAGTTAGTCTAGGTTTGGGCTATTCAAAATAAAATCATAGTTTAGCCCATATTAGTACAGAAAAAATTATCGCGATAGACATAAATCTACTTTAATCCTTACTTATTGAGCCAGACCGTCTGGCATCATGTAAACCTTTAAAGTGTAGTGTTATGCGTAATTCAATATCTGATCGCGAATTAATCCGTGCTTACCGCGGAGGAGACGAGCAAGCTTTCGAAACTTTATTAACCCGTCACCAAGAGAGAGTTTACACGAAAATTAATTTTATCGTGCGAGATTCTGAACTTGCAAATGACTTATTCCAAGATACCTTTATCAAGGTTGTTCGCCTATTAAAAGAGGGGAAATATGTAGAAGAGGGCAAATTCCTTCCTTGGGTTCTTCGCATAGCGCACAATATGGCAATTGACCACTTCCGTCGCAATAAAAAGATGCGTATGGTGCGCTCAAGAGACGAAATGGATGTATTTGCAACAATAGATACAGGTGATGATCACATAGAGGATTTACTTGTCCAAGGCCAAATTCACTCAGACGTTCGTCGCATCATAGATGAACTTCCAGAAGATCAAAGAGAAGTTGTAAGAATGAGGATGTATGATAATTTAAGTTTTAAAGAAATTGCAGAAACAACAGGGGTCAGTATCAATACTGCACTAGGCAGAATGAGATACGCGGTTATTAACCTCAGGAAGATTGTAGGAGAAAATAATATTCAGCTTACAGCTTACTGATGCAATAAGATCATTTTTCATGCGTTAGGGTAGTGAATTTCAAAACCCTAGTGCATGAAGAATGTGAACTCTTTTTTCCTTATTTCTGAAGACAACGATAAACCCAAACTCTCAACAGTTCGGGCCATTTTAGATTTTTCGAAATCTTACAAAAGCGTTAAGACCAAGCGTTTAGGGACGATAGGCGTGCTACTCAATTAAAATAGGTAGCACGCCTATTTTCGTTGAAGCATTTAATCAGCCAACCGCATTTTAATCGCCAATTTTTCAAGTGGCCAATCGCTGTCGTCGCGTGGGGTTAAAGCAATCCTGTCAGCCACTTCCATTCCTCTTATTACTCTGCCAAAAACGGTGTGCTCGCCATCTAGGTGAGGTGTGCCGCCTATGCTTTTGTAAATGCGCTTTTGATCTGGGGTGTAGCTGAGTTGTTTTTCTGATTCTATTTGGGCTAGTTCCACGTCGCCGATTTTTCTGCCTGTGACGATGTAGAAGTCGTATGAGGAGCTGAGCTTGTCAGGATTGTTCGAATAACTTCTCGACATTGCAAGGGAGCCACGGGTGTGGATGTGATTTGGGTTGAATTCGGGTTTGAGCGTATGTTGACCTATGAGAAACCTCTGTTGCTGTGGTTTTTCTTCTTCGCTATTTCCACCTTGAATCACAAAGTCTGGAACTACTCGTGTAAATTCTGTATCTGTGTAGTACTGACGGTGAATTTTGTAAAGAAAATTAAGGCTGTGAAGAGGGGTGTCGTGGTATAATTCGAGTTCAATATCTCCGTGTTTGGTTTCAAGAATCACGTTTGTAATCGGATTCTCTTCACCCCATTTAATTAAAAATTCTTCAGCGTTTTCGTTTGAGAGCTTTGGATAGCCAATTCCTAACATCGCAGACACTCTTACTTCTAAAGCGCTATCCTTTTCTTCGATTTCAACTCGCACTTCTTCTTTTGACTCTAATGGGGCTTTTATTTCTTCTCCACAAGACACAAAACTCAACATAATTATTGAGTAAGTTGCTATTTTAAGAACATTCATGCCCCGAAGCTAATACACTATCTTGCAGCCGTGAAAATCCAAACCCAAATATTCCAAACATTTGCTATTGTAGCTTTTGCAATTATTGCCTCAGGGTCAGTAATAGCTCAGGATTGGATGGACGACGAGGATCGGGGACCAGTTAGAAAGGGGTTTGAGTTTGGGCTAAATTTTGGTGTGTATCAGGCAAGCCATGATCCAGCACAATTGTATGGTGGATATACAGAGGGTGGGGGTAGTTTAGACAATTACTTTAGTCTAGGAAATAATCAAGTAGAATTACTTTCTATCCCAGGATACTTCGAGAGGTTTTATACTCAAGCCCAAAACGTGCAAAATGCACTCAATTGGTCTAGCCCAATTGAAGTGTATTCGTATCCTTTTCAAATGAGATATAATCCGTCCATGATGTTTGGGCTTAAGGGGACTTTGTTTTTTAACCCAGAGAACTCGATAGTATTTAGTGTTGATGCTGTTTCACTTAGGGCTTCTGGAGGATACTCTCTTGTAAACCAAAACAATGTTGGAAACATTAATCAAGCTCTTGAATATGGAGTATTTGCTAATGAAAGAAGGTATTTCACTTCAATAGGATATAGAACTTCTCTGTATATAAACGATGTTTCATCTTGGATATTTGGGCTTGGCGCATCTTCTACTACAGTTGAAATTGTGAGTAATTCATTCAACGTAGAAAACATGGAGTTTCAATTAATAACTCCTATAGGTCCTGTAGTAGGGGGTAATCCATCAAACCCAAACGGAAATAATCGCAATTTGTCTAATACAGGGTTTGGTTTTTATGGGCTTTTTGGCCTTGAAGGTATGTTTGAGGAAGGAGGGAATCTTGAGGCGAATTTTAGGGTGAGCAGAGACAGAATTAAACTTGGTCGTGCTGAGGATACAGGGGAGCCTGGATCAACAGGGTACGATAGGGTCAATTGGAATTTTGCCCTATACATCACATGGATGATACCTCCCCACATTGGAGATTTTGTTAGAGCTAGTTTTTAAAGCGAGCTTCTAATTACTCTGCTTGGGTTAAGATCAATTAAATTCAAACCAAATGTCCAATATTTCCATGGGTTGTATTTCTCATCATTATGAATTTGATTAGAATAAAGAGGCATTTGAATATTTAAGAATCCCAGATTAAAAGCACATCCTGCAATAAGATTGGTTTCAGTTTCAGTAAATAAATAACCTGCAAATCCAGATAAGCCATCACCTAATTCCCAATCTAATCTTGCACTTGCAAACCAATTGCTTACAAGTGTGTCAACAGGTAATGCGCCATATAGATTTGGAGCTTGTGCTCCATAGAATCCTCCGTTGCTTCCTCTATCTAGAAGTAATATATCCCCCATAGGGTCGTAGCCAGCGTTAAAACCATTGGTGCTAAGTTTGAATTCATATCCTTTTAAATTAAATGCATGTGCACCCAGTAGACTTATCCTGACTCTCTCGCTTTTGTTTTCTCCGCCATTTGCTCTGTTATCTTTAAAACTCCTTCGGCTAATAGTGTAATTGGCCATAAGCACAATGTTCTCGTTGTCATGAGTTTGTGGAGGTTCTGGGTAAGTATATGCATGAGTTTGCAAATTGAAATACCTTGCTTCTAAACCAAGATTCTGTTTTAAATCAACAATGAAAGCACTAGAGTTTTTAGCTTCAAACCTAAGCTTATGAGATTCTCTATATGGTGAAACTTGAGAGTGAAAGTCATCTACAAAACCAAATCTTCTTACGTATTTATAACTCAAATTAGAAGACCAAGGTGAATTGACAATATTGTTGAATTTCTTTGTTAATTCATAACTAATTCTGTTGTTTGCAGCAGTTTCTGTTCCAATCACACTCGAGTATGCATTCGACATATCTCTTGACATAAATCTAGATGCTCTAAATCTAGAATACCATTTTCCACAACTGTAAGAAAATGAACCAATTCCGTTAAAATTAGCCCCATTTTTAAAGCCAATCATTGGGTTGATATTCCACTCTAAATTTTTCATTGGAAGAGACATGTTGTGAAACCCTAAGCCCAACATATAACCACTATGTGCATTCCACCCAGAAGTAGGCATCCAAAATATTTGGCTTTTATTTCCGTCCTCTAATCGAGTATACATTTTAAACTGAAGAGGCTCAATTTTTTTAAATATGCCAGAAGTTTTACTATAGTTGTTTGTTCTGTCATAATCTAAGTCATATCTCTTAGGATCTATCATGACATGGGTAGATTCGCTCGATGGGATTACTACAGTTACCTTTTCTCCCGGTTCTGTTGGTTTAGCCCAAACCGTTCCAACTCGAGCTGTATCGTTGAATAGTACTATTTCTGCAGGTGAGGTTTGGCCTCCCACATTTTTAACAACAATTTCAACAGATTCATCTGACTTTTTTGCCTTACAAACAGCCCAATTATTTTTCTTATCAGTATTAATCCAACCCTCGAAAAACCAACTTAAGTCTTCACCACTCGACCTTTCCATACTATTCTGTAGATCGCTAGGAGAGGGGTGTTTGAATTTCCAGTCATTAAAGTATGTCTGCATTGCGTAATCAAATCTTTCATCTCCAAGGTATTGCCTCATAAACCCAAAAACAGCAGCAGTTTTCTTGTAGACCATTGCTCCATAATTGATAGAAGAGAAATCATCACTGTGACATTGAATAGGTTGGTCTATGCCTAATCTAGCTGGAAATAAATACGAGAGCTCATCAATCCAACGGTATTCAAATTCCTCCAGACCCAATTTAGTAGCAAGTTTTGAGGGTACATTGTTTTTAACCAAGCCCAAATCCTTCCCTTCGTAATATTCCATCAAGTATCTAGTCTCATTAAACGAATTCAATCCTTCGTCCATCCAGGCGTTTTCTCTTTCATTACTACCCAAAACGCCATAGAACCAATTGTGTCCAACCTCGTGAGCAATTACTGTATTTAAAGCTAAATCACTTCCACTTTCTCCAATTATTGTAACATTTGGATACTCCATTCCACCTCCTGCGCTAATTGTACCATCGACTGCTGTTACATGGTTGTATGGATAGTCACCGTTCCAAAGAGAATAATAATAAGTCGACTTGTTTAGATAATCTGGTGATTTATGCCATAGGTTCTGTTCGTTTTCTGTAAACATAGCCCAAGTCACTACGTATCTACCAGAATGAGGTAATTGGACACTATCCTTAAGAACCTTATATCTCTTGTCGGCAAACCAAGCGAAATCGTGTATGTTTTCCTGATGGTAGTGCAAAGTCTTTGATTTGTCTGATGATACAGGGAATTTTGTGCTTTTTTCCGAATCAGGATATTCATCTTGATTCTCAAAATAATGTCTTGTGTTTTTGTCCAATTCATATAGTCTAGCAACCTCAGCATCGTTGTCAAAGTCACCCTTTGGCATATCTCCTGTAGCTCCAATAGTGTAATTCTCTGGAATAGTTAGATACACATCAAATGTTCCGTATTCTGAATAGAATTCTCCTTGGCCTAAATAAGGCATAGCGTGCCAACCATCTCTATCGTAAACTGCTGGCTTAGGATACCACTGAGTGATTTGGTAGGATTGCCCAATGTGGCCCAGCCTTGAAATCTTTCCACTAGGTATCCGAACTTTGAAAGGAGTATGGATTTCTATAGAATCTTCTGGTTGCAGAGGTGAATTGAGATGAATAACAGCTATATCAGGATTCTCAAGGTCGTATTCCCACTGCACTGCATCCCCATTTACTTTAAAGTCTAAATCGTCTATACCTCCTAGTGCTTTTCCATATGCATAGTACAATAGGAGGTTTCCGTTTCTGTATTGCTGTCTGGCCAAAGCTGTTTTGCCAGAGCTATATGCATTAGGCCATAGGTGCATCCAAATTTCACCCAATGCTTCAGGACTATTATTTGTGTAAATAGTTTTAATCTCAGCATTCAACTCGTGATTTACATCGTCAAGTTCAACTTTTATTTCGTGGTCAACACGTTGTTGAAAGTAGGCTTTGGTTTGGGCTTGTACTATGCAAGGTATAAAAAACAATGATGCTAAGGTTAATACTTTATACATGGAGTTCAAGTTCGTATTTTTAGAGAATGCAAAAAATAACAACTACGATTCGTGCTTCGATTTTAACAATTTTGGCACTTTTTTCTTTTCAAGAAGTATATGCTCAGTACGAATTTAATCCATTAGTTCAACTATCTCACACTTCGGTTAAAGACCAATGCCAAACTGGTACATGCTGGAGTTATTCAACTTCAAGTTTTTTAGAATCTGAAGCTGCCAGGATTTCTGGGCATATTGTTGATTTAAGTGAGATGGCATCAGTGAGATATACATATCCACTCAAGGCAGATATGTATCTAAGATATCAGGGTAAACATCAGTTTGGCCCAGGTAGTTTGTGTCACGATGTGATTAATGCTGCAGAGGGATGGGGTCTGTGCCCTCAAGAGGTTTATACTGGCTTAAAGAATGGTTCAACTAACCACAATCACTCTGATATGGATGCAGCTCTACTAGCGACAGTGCAAGCTCTTGCTAAAAAACCGTCAGGCAAATTAGACCCAAGCTGGAGGTCTACAATAGACGTGATTTTAGATTCATATATTGGAGAACTACCTACAAAGTTTGAATACAATGGTCGGTCATATACACCTGAGAGCTTTAGAGATCACTTGGGAATTGTTCCAGATAATTATTTAAATCTGAGTTCATTTACACATCATCCATTTGGTGAGAATTTTATATTAGAAGTTCCAGACAACTTCTCTCATGGAGAATTCTTCAATATCCCAATTGACGATTTACAAAGGGCTGTTGAAGCTGCTGTTGTAAATGGCTACACTGTTGCTTGGGATGCAGATGTTAGTGAAAAGGGATTTAGCTTTAAACACGGTGTTGCTATTCTGCCAAAAGCTTCTGAAATGGATAAACTATGGAAGGAAGTTGTTGAGGAACAAGTTGTAACCCAAAAATCACGACAAGTTGGCTTTGATAACCAAAGCACTACAGATGACCACCTTATGCATATTATAGGACTTTCTACTGACCAAAACGGTGCCAAATACTTTGTTATAAAGAATAGCTGGGGAACAGGAAACAAGTACGGTGGATTGCAATATGTCAGTATGCCTTATTTCAGGGCTAAAACAATATCAGTTTTAGTTCATCAAGACGCAGTTAAGAGATTGCTTAAATAAGTTGGACAAACAAAAGAGTAGAGAGTTAAGCAGGCAATTTTTTTCCATTTAGATGGACTTGCTCTTTCTGGCTTCACAATTGTTTATAACTGTTGTTGATTTCCTGTTAATTCCTTTATTGTTTAATTCTTGACTTACATTGATTTATAGTTGCATACTTGCATTAAGCAATGTGGCTAAACCCCCAAAGCGATCAAATGAAACTCGTTTCATTTTGAAGGCAGCCGAGAGGTGAAAGGGGTCCCTAAAGGGAGTTGAACTCGAGAGAGCAAAACATAAGTAACAGAAGGTTAGAGTAGTAATACACTTACTGGACGCCAGACCGATTGAGGTTTGGATTGCTGACCCTCTCGCAAAGGCGAAAGGGATTTCGATTTTGACATGTGTCAAGGCCTGAAAACGGTCGGATGCCTAAAAAAGCATCACGAGAATCTTTCGCAAGATCGACAATCGTTGACAAATGGATGAACGTATTGAGTTCACATCGTTTAAAATCTGTTGAGCTTGCTCAGCTAATTGAAAACGGTGCAACTAGCAAGAGAAATCGAGTTAGTTGGGTCCAATATAGGCGCCTAAAAACGCTGAAAATGGATGGGTGTATTCACCCATACACTCGCTTGTCTAATATGCCTAGTGCAGATTAGAGAAGACGTTGAAAAACTAAGTTGATTTTACCGTGTGTTTGGTCAACGATAGACTTCAAGACTCAGTACGACGGAAGCAGCGGAAATTTGATTTCGTTTTAGCCTAGCTAGAGTGAATCAAATTCCTGCCGTTCGAAATAGCTGTCTTAGCCCGTTTAGGATTAAGAACAGCAGTTCTAGGATGAGCCAATTAAGGTGAACCCTAGATTTTCCGAAGGGTATCGCAATCCATGTATCGAGTGAGCTTCGGCCCACGAGATTTAGTGCCAGACGCAAAACAGAGGTTTCTCTCAGTTTTGAAGAAGGAATAACATTAGTCGAAAGACGCATGGACGAGATTCCGGAGGATACCAGTCGTTTTGATGAAATAGGTCATTAGAACGAACCAAAACATCCACCCAGCTCATGCTAGGGAGATGTGGAGGAGCCCCCCAATCCGGTTCAGGTTAAAAGGGGCCTGGATGATCCGCATCGGTAATTGCACAAGAATGGAGTTTAACTCTTACTTGAGCTGACCGGTGCGGATTTCTTATTTGCATCAAATTTTTCTGAATTGAATTGGTCAATCAAAGAACCTGAGTATCTTTGCACCCCCGTTTATGAAAAAACGGCTCTGTAGCTCAACTGGATAGAGCATCGCACTACGGATGCGAAGGTTTGGGGTTCGAATCCCTACAGAGTCACAAAACAACAGCGAAAATAAAATAAGCTCCACACGAAGTGTGGGGCTTTTTTCTCCCTTATGTTTTTTCACATGTAAGCTTGCGACGTTTTAGGGAATAAAAAAAGCAACTACTCCCGAATGGTGGAGTGCTTGTTTATGTTAATATGAGGTTAATTGTTTTTGTCACCAATTACTCTAGGATTAAGAGCAATCGATTAAATCCTCTCCAAAATTCCGGCACACACTTTGTCTAACTCAGAAATTTTTCTCAAAAACAATTTATCTTTAATCAAAACTGAATCCCATGAAAAGAAAAAGTTTTCTCAAATCGCTAGGATTAAGCGGTGTTGCAATTTTTACCGCTCCGATTTCAGCCTTGGCAAAAGATAATCCGACATCAAAAAAAAGAGGAGGATGTTCATTAATCCCTTCTGAAATTGCTGGACCATTTCCTTTAGATTTAAGTGAAAACGAGTTTTTCTTCAGGCAGGATATTAGTGAAGATCTCCAAGGAACTCTGGTAATCCAAAAGCTAAGAATTGTTGGTTTAGAAAACTGCTTCCCAATGCCTAACATTAGAGTTAATATTTGGTGTTGTGATTTGAATGGTGATTATTCAGGATATGGTGAACTAGAAGGACTTACCTACCAACGAGGATACCAAATTACTGACGACAACGGAGAGGTTGAATTCAGGTTTGTTTTCCCTGGATGGTATCCAGGCAGGGTAGTTCACATGCATTTTCAGATATTTGTAAGCACCCAGTATTCAGTAGTTTCTCAATATACTTGGCCTCATGAAGCTGCAGTACAAATTGCTAACAATAATCCCGAACTCTACACACAAGGTCCTGACCCCATGACTCCTGAAGTTGATGGTGCATTTATCGATGGATATGAACATCAGTTAGCAACCTTGGAATGGGATGAAAATCAAGGGGCGTATACTTCATTCTTAGAAGTTACAGTAAACGGGTCTGGAGTTGATGGCATAGGTTATCTCGAATCTCAAGCTTCTGAAGTTTTTATTTTAGGAAATAATAGTCCGAATCCTTCTTCATTAGAAACAACATTCCCAATTACCTTATTGAAGGATGCTGAAATTGAAGTTGAAGTCTGGGAAATATCAGGAAAGAAAATTTTCTCAGAAAACCTAGGTGCTTATTCACCAGGAGTTAAAAATTACAAGCTTAATTTTTCAGATAAATCAATTTTTCCAGGTTCATATATCTTCCAAGTAATTGTTGTCAATAATGGAAGAAAACACCACGATTTAAAAAGATTCTTAGTTTTTTAAAAAAATCATCAATTAAGTTTTTAAATATAACTAACATATTTTTTCCCTCTGTATAATTAGGTGTGCCTAAATATTTATATTTGTTTTCGTGAATTGTATTTTGAAACATATTTTTTTCATCTTTTTTTTTTCTGTATTTATTTCTTCATTCAGTCAGGACGCGCAAATTCATGGTAGCATTACGTCTAACGGAATAAATCTTCCATTTGTTCAAGTTGCCTGGTCGACAAATAACAATCCGAAAGTATTTTCGCAAACAGATGTAAATGGAAATTTTAGGATAATTGGACTTCCAGTTGATACTATAAATATTCAGTTTAGTCATATAGGATTTATTACTAAAAATCGTTTAGTTATCATCTCAAGTCCTGATGAAATTATAAGTATAGAAGATTCCTTGATAGCGAATATTATTGATTTTGATGAAGTCATTGTAACAGGAACTAGAACAAATAGACGAAAGACTGAAACTCCTGTAATCGTAAATCTTATTGATAATAATACTTTAGAAAATGTTGCAGCTTGTAATATTTCTGATGGTTTACTTTTTCAACCTGGATTACGTGTTGAAACAAATTGTCAAACTTGCAACTATACTCAGCTTAGAATAAATGGGCTGTCAGGAGGATATTCTCAAATTTTAATTAATGGACGTCCAACTTTCAGCCCTTTGACTAGTTTGTATGGTTTAGAGCAAATCCCCGTTAATATGATTGATCGTGTTGAAATAGTTCGGGGAGGAGGCAGTGCTTTGTATGGATCAAGTGCAATAGCCGGAACTGTGAATGTTTTAACTAAGATGCCAGAATTTAATTCATTTGATATTTCATCTAGATATAGTTTGATAAATGGCCAATCAAGTGATGTTTTAACAATGGGGAATGCAACAATTATAAATGAAACTAGAAAGTCTGGTCTGGCACTTTATTTTAACAATAGGAAGCGTGAGTACTACGACCACAATGGAGATAATTATTCTGAGCTTCCGTTAATAGATTTAAGTTCGTTTGGAGGAACTTTTTTTCTAAGTCCAAAAAACAATCATAAGCTTGAAATAAGCTTTAGCAATATGATTGAGAATAGATATGGTGGAGAAATGATTTTAGACTCTGCACATATTGCTCAACAAAGTGAGGAAAGGTCACATGATGTTTTCATAGGAAATATAGATTACGAGATTACTTCTATAAATAACCAGTCTTCGTTTATCTTTTATTGCTCCGGTCAAAATACAAATAGAGATCATTATACGGGTATTCATCCAGATAACCAGGAAGAACTGTCAATGTTTATGTCGAATCCTCCGTATGGTGGGTCTCTTGCAACAACGTATCAAAGTGGTATTCAGGTCAATCATACAGCTCAAGAATTTCCGCTAGGCAAAAATACAATTACACTAGGTAGCGAATTCTTATTTAATGAAGTTTTAGACAGCATACCTACTTATAATTATTTCATTGATCAGAAAACAAGAAATTTGGGTTTATTTCTTCAGTCCGATTGGAGTTTTCATGAGAAAATAAATATTCTTTCTGGCTTTCGTTTCGATATTCATAACCTATTAGACAATTCTATTATTTCGCCTAGGATATCATTTATGTATACACCTCAAAAGTATACTCAATTACGCTTTTCCTGGGGTAGGGGGTTTCGTGCTCCACAAGCTTTTGATGCAGATCTTCATATGGCTTTTGCTGGCGGCGGAATTTCTAGAATCACACTATCACCAAATCTTACAGAAGAAAGATCTGATAGTTATACAGCTTCTTTTAATTACGATAGGCCTGGCCGTGAATCAATTTTTGGATTTACTTTAGAACTGTTTCATACGAATTTGCGGAATGTGTTTTTCCTTTCTCCACAAGGTTCGGATGAATTAGGTCAACTTTTTGAAAAACAAAATGGTGATGGTGCTATTGTTCAAGGTGTAACTCTTGAAGGAAGATGTAATTATAATGGCAAACTTCAATTGGATTTAGGCTTTACACTTCAAACTAGCAAATACAATGCTCCTGTCGAAGTGATTGACGGTCTTCTTCCAACTTATCAATTCCTAAGGACACCCTCTAATTATGGATATTCTACAATAACCTTTACTCCGTCAAATACATGGAAATCTACGCTAAATTTAGTTCATACTGGATCTATGCTTGTGCCTCATTTTGCTGGTGCTCCTGAACAGGATATTGATGAGCTGATTACCACGAATAGTTTCCTAGATATTGGAGTTAGAAGCTCATACACCTTCCGTCAAAAAAATGATAAGTCTTTAGAGCTGTTTTTTGGAATAAAAAACATACTTAACGCGTATCAAAACGACTTCGATACAGGTAAGAATCGTGATAGTAATTATATCTATGGCCCTTCAATGCCTCGCACTCTATTTGCTGGGATAAGATTGATGTCTAATTAGATACAATAGATTTTATAATATTTTTTTGTAAAAAATACTATATCATTCGAAATCTAATCCTTGTGATTTCAGTGATTTTTTTGCGGCTATTGCATAGAAAGTCATGTAGCCAAAACAAATTAACCCTATTGTAAAAGAATTCTGTATTCCGATCCATTCGATATCTGCTAATTTACCTTGAATAGGAGGGATGATAGCACCTCCAAGAATCATCATAACAAGGAACCCTGCACCTTGACTTTGGTATTTTCCAAGTCCAGCACATGCTAAAGAGAAAATACATGGCCACATAATTGAACATGCCAGCCCACCACTAAGTAGAGCATAAACGGCTACAAGTCCAGAAGTGTTTAAAGCTATAAGTGTTGAAGTAACACCTAGGCCTCCAAAGACACTTAGTGTTAACGAAGGCTTGTCCTTAGTCGCTAAGAATGCAGCAATTTGTATAAGTATACATATGAAGTACCACTTTAGTACACTTACATCATATCCAGCAAGTGAAGTAGCTCCCATGACAATTCCAAAAGCTACGAATGGTACAATAAATTTTAGGATTATTTTTTTCTTATCGTCTAATGGGAACACATTTACGGAACCGACCCAGCGACCAATCATTAGTGATCCCCAAAACATAGCGATAAATGGAGCTATTTCAGAAGCCTTATAACCACCAAATTCATCTTGTTTTAGTAATTCTCCTAGATTGCTTCCTATAGCTACTTCTACTCCTACGTATAGGAAAATAGCAAGCATACCCAACGACAACTGAGGGTATTGCATCGCACCCCATCCTGTGCTATTTTTCTTAGCAAACATGAATGACGCGGATATAATAACGATAACTGATATTAATCCAAGAAATAACCACATCATTCTTTGCATTTCTATATCTGCAGTGGCTTCAGTATCACCTCGGTAACTATTAAAAACAGGTAGGAAACATCCGATTAATATAGCAGTCATGATTAGGAGGCTATTTAATGCTTTATTTGCCTTTTCAGGTACCTCTTCATTAATTCCAGCTGGAACTTTATGATTTGACTTAAGTATAAATGCTACGATTACAAATAATGATCCAACACCTGTATAAAGTAACATAACCTTAGAAAGGCTTAGACTTTTAATCATATCGTCACTAATTGCAGCTGCTGATCCAAAAAGTGCAAGGGCAATAATAATGGGTCCTAGGGTAGTTCCAAGGCTATTAATTGCTCCACCTAGATTTATTCTATTGCTTCCTGTTTTAGGATCACCTAGCGCAATCATAAAAGGGTTAGCGGCTGTTTGTTGTAGCGAAAAACCAAGTGCTACGACAAACAATCCCAATAGCATTCCAAAAAATGTGTTTATGTATACAGAAACAATCATTGCTCCAGCTCCTAATGCTGAAAATATCAGTCCGTATATAATACTCCTTTTGTAACCCCAACGTCCTACTATATCGTATCCCTTTTGTGACCCAACAGCAAATAAGCTAAGTGCACCAGCGAAATAAGCTAGATAGAAAGCGAAATCGATAAGTTGGGATTGAAATTGGTCAAGAGAAAAATAGTTTTTACAAAATGGAATAAAAATACTATTTCCCGCTGCTATAAATCCCCAAAAGAAGAAGACTGTGGTAAGTGTTGTAAGTGCACTATAGTTGGTTTTGTTTTCCTGAATCATTTTATTTAGTTGATGGAAGATATTTGTCAATAAGCATAATCATTGAGGCCATTGCCGCTGCCCCAAGTTCTAATTCTCGTTTGTGTACGTTTTCAAATATATCATTTTCTGTATGGTGAAAATCAAAATATCTTTGACCGTCTGGAACTAAACCTACCATAAATGGTCGATGTTCCAATTTCTTTAGTGGCCCAATATCTACTCCCGCCCAACCTCTTTTGAAGTGATAGAGATTATAAGGTTCGAATAATTTTTCCCAGCTCTTGAATAGATCATAATACTCTTCAGAAGCATCAAGATTGAACCCTCTAGGGCTAAACCCTCCAGCATCAGATTCCATTGCTGCAACGTATATCTTATCACCCTTTTTCAATTCTTCTGCAGCAATTTCTGCATACTTCTTTCCACCTCTATTTCCATTTTCCTCATTGATAAATAGAACAAAACGCAGTGTTCTTTTTGGTATGTAACCAATTGCCTTCAATAATCTCAAAGTCTCAATGGTATGAACAATACCAGCACCATCATCATGAGCCCCTTCTCCAATATCCCAAGAGTCTAAGTGGCCTCCTAGAGTAATTATCTCATTGGGATATTCAGTGCCTATCCATTCTCCAACTACATTTCCTTGTTCAACGTCGTGATATTTACGACAGTTCATGGTGAACTCAACTTCTAAGTTTGGGTCTTCCTTACAGAATTGAGCTAACATTCTTGCATCAACTGTGGAAATGGCTGCAGCGGGTATTCTTGGAACTTCTTTTTCATAACTCATTGCCCCAGTGTGAGGAACTGTGTCTAAGCTATGAGTTAGAGATCTAACTAATGCTCCAACTGCACCTGCTTTTGCAGCTTCTATTGCTCCGTATGTTCTTTGGTCATTTGCACCTCCATAAGCAGCTCCGGTATTTATTAAAAGTGGGTCCATAGCTCTATTAAACAAGACTATCTTGCCCTTGATATCGTCCCTATTTTTTAATTCGTTAAGGTGTTTAACCACGACAACTTTTGCTCTTAGAGGTTTGTCTTTGGGCGTTTGCACTGAGCCACCAAGTGCTGTAATGTGTAGAGATTCTTCTTTGCCCCCACTTAAAATAACCTTAGCATTTGCAATATCATTTCTACTCCAACTTGGAACGGTAACAGGCATTACAAATACATTATCAGCTTCGTACTTTTTTAATAAGTCAGTGCCCCAAACCATCGCTTGGGCTGCTTGATGCGATCCACTTAGTCTGTGGCCTATTCCTTTTGTAAGTGACCTTAAATTCTCGTAGATGTCACCATTTGCAAGTACTTCGTCATAGATACCACGTATTAGCACGCTATCATTTTTATACGCTGAAGACTGAGAAAAACTTGTTGAAATTATAAGAAAATTAACTACTAATAGAAAAGTTGCTTTGAGCAAATCGTATAGAAGTTGATTCATGCCATTAAGGTAGTATTTTTAGCCTATGACAACAACAAATTTCTCAATTGACCTAAGAAGCGATACTGTAACTAGGCCAACAAATGCTATGAGGGATGCTATGCTTAAAGCCCAAACCGGAGATGATGTTTTCCAGGAAGATCCAGAGATAAATGAGCTTCAAGAAAGATGTGCTGAGATGTTTGGGATGGAGGCAGGTCTTTTTTGCCCTTCAGGAACGATGACAAATCAAATAGCCATTTCTGTCCATACCTCAAAGGGTGATGAAGTTATTTGTGATAAACTATCCCATGTATACAATTACGAGGGAGGTGGAATTGCAAGGTTGGCAGGAGCTTCTGTAAAATTGATAAATGGTGATAGAGGAAGATTTACTTCTGAAGATGTTTTGGAAGCGATAAATCCTGATGATAGCCACTATGCAAACACTTCTTTAGTTTGTCTTGAAGATACTTGTAATAAAGGAGGTGGATCGGTTTGGGATTTAGCCCAAATCAAATCAGTATCATTTACAGCAAGAAATAATGGATTAGCTATTCATCTTGACGGAGCTAGACTTTGGAATGCTTTAGTTGCCAGGGGAATCCAAAACGACACCAAAGCATGCTCAGAATACGGCTCTCAATTTGATAGCATTTCACTTTGCCTTTCCAAGGGTTTGGGTTGTCCAGTTGGATCAGTTCTCATTGGTTCAAAAAAATTTATTTCAAAAGCTCACAGGCAGAGGAAGGTTTTTGGAGGTGGAATGAGGCAGGCAGGAGTGATTGCTGCAGCTGGTATTTATGCATTAGATAATCACATAGACAGGTTATTTGAAGACAATAAAAATGCCAAAACCCTTGGAGAAGCAGCCTTGAATTTTCCAGGTGTGAAATCCTACTCAAGTATTGATACTAATATTGTTATTCTTCATCTTGAAGAGGGCGTAGACTCAGCTGGGGTGGTTGAAAAGTGGAGTGAGTTAGGAATCCATTGTTTTCCTTTTTCTAAATCGAGCATAAGATTTGTGACTCATTTAGACTTGACTCAAGCCCAAATCTCTCAAGCTTGTGATTTATTATGCAAGAAATAAAAGTTGGCGATAGGGTTAAATTTCTCAATGATGTTGGAGAGGGTATAGTGCTCGAAATAAAGTGCGATATCTACGTTATCGAAGATGAGGATGGATTTTTTCGTGAGTTTAAATTAAATGACTTGATTAATGTTGGCAACGCAGATGACGAAAGTGTGATGTATAGTAATAAGCTTCCTGATTTAAGTGAGGTATTAGCAAGGGACATTAGCGAAGAAAGGCAGAAAAAGATTCAAGAAGAGTTCGAATTGAAATACGCTAATGTTAGATTAACAAACCAAAAGAAGAGGGGTGAGTACATGGAGGTGGATTTGCATTTTCACGAATTAGTTGAGGATATGTCTGGTTTAAAAGACAGAACTAAACTAGACATACAGCTAAATCACTTCGAAAGGATGATGAAAATCGCTATTGAACAAAGAATACGCAGAGTAGTATTCATCCACGGAGTAGGCCAAGGCGTACTAAGGCATCAAATAAGATCAAGATTAGATATGTATTATCCAAATTGTACTGTGAGGGATGCAAATCCTAGAGAGTACGGTTATGGGGCAACTGAGGTGTTTTTAGGTCAATCCTTTTTTTGATTCATGTGTTCCTCGTAGAACTCTTTTGCAATTTGCTTTATATCCCTGCCTGGTATATTTACCATGATTTTATCCAGCGCAATTGCAAAATCATCATCCATTCCCCACTCGACTATCCTAAATTTCATTCCCTCTTCGTCTATCCCTAACACAACCCAATCTTCATTGTATTCAGCACCAAATATTTGAAATCTTTTGGGTTGATTTGAAGCCCAAACTCTAACCGCACGTTTTATCACCTCACGCTCTGTTTTTTTAAAATCACCCTTCTTACCTACCCAAAGTGTAGTAAGATCGGTATTTCCCTCGCTCATAATCGATGTGCCACCCTTGCACTCAACACCTAATATTTCAAGTTGAGGACAATCCTTCAATATTTCATATCCAGTTAAAGCAAGACTATCATTGTAATACCCAATTGCAGCCATTAAATCGTCATTAAGCTGTGTGCCTTGGTGAATGCCAGGAACGATTGTTACGATTGGAGCAGTAGGAGAGGGACGATAGAATAATGAAGATGACCTATTCATATCGTCTTGCCAAATTGATGCCGAATCGCCTTCGGTAAATCTGATTATTCCAGTTCGTGTTTTTCCTCTTTCCTCCACAGAAATTTTCACCCATTGCTTGAGGATTAAATCTCCTTCTCCTAAAGGTGACCTTGTGAGATTTGCTACTTCAGTGCTTAACTCTCTTAATCTGTCATTCTTTGTTGAATCTGTTTGAGCCCAACACCCAACACTAATCAAACATAAAAGTAATCCAATTATTGGCTTCATTTCCTTCTTTGATTCTTTGGTCTTGGATCGTTGTAGGGCTTTCTGTCTTTTTTGTTGCCTTCATTTTTAACTTCGACAAATGAATTCATAGTCCACTTTCCCTCATCCCAAGTGTATTCGTCATATTCGAGAGTAGGACCGTAAAATGCTGTTTGACCTTTTAAAGAAGGGTCATTTGGTGCTAATCTGTCAAGAATAATTCTATCCTCTTTTTCCTCGTACTTAAGAGTTGCTTGAATAATGTCTCTATATTCAAGAACATGTCTTTTTTTCAATCCGTTCTCTCTCTCAATACAAGGAACTCCAATTCTAAGTCTTCCATTGTTTATAGTCATTGTCTCAATGACTTTCCTCGTAACCAATCCATCTGCTCCATCCCAACCAAGCATAGTGTATACAGGAGTTTTCCCATCGTATTTAAGGATCATTGAATAGTAAAGGGCACCCGTCCAAGAGTTTGGTTTATAGCTCCTCCCATCGTCTTTAATATTTTCCTTCTTACTGTGTTCCAACTCAACCCAACCCCAACCCAAGTCACTTTTGTCATTATTAAAAATTACAAAACCGCCATACGTCTGCTCCCTCGCAACACTCTCCACATTCCATGTTAGTACGATAGCCCAATCTTTATTTGAACCAGCTGATGAAGCACCAAAAGGCCAATCACTAATTAAAGCCATTACATCCTCTTTGGTAGCACATCTGCTAAGTTTTGTCCTCATTTCTTGTGCTAAATCACTGTGTGCTATGAGTCGCTCTTGATCAGTTGACGCAAATTTAAGAGCGTCTGTAGCTGCGGTTTGGGCTTGAGTGAAAGTTGCAGATACTATGATGCAAAAAACTAGGAAAATTTTCATAGTATTAATTAGTAAACTCACAACTTTAAATTACAATTAGAGGTGCATGAAGTCCTTCTTTGCCAAAAGGATATCCTCTGTTTCTACATTGTCATCGTCAGGTAAACAGCAGTCTACCGGACAAACTGCAGCGCATTGTGGCTCTTCGTGGAATCCAATGCACTCAGTACATTTTTCAGGAACGATAAAGTAAAGCTCCGGGTTAATAGGCTCGTTTTCAACGTCAGCATTAATAGCTCCAACCGTTGGGTGATTTAATTGACCTACAATTCCTGTTCCATCAGAAAATTTCCATTTAGCTGCACCTTCGTAAATGGCAGTGTTTGGGCATTCGGGTTCGCATGCTCCACAGTTTATACAGTCGTCGGTAATTATGATTGCCATATTTTTGCCATTCTAAAATTGACTTCGCAAAAGTAAAGTGAATAATCTGAAACAAACACTAGTTGAACTGGGAAAATGGTTCAATGAGGAAGCAATTCTTAATGAAGATTTGTTGAAATCTGCTGAAGCTCATAACGGATGGTTCACAAAAGACAGTGTCGTTACAGCAATGAATAATCATGCTTCAATGTTGAGTTCTAGCTCTGTTTCAGCGTGGTTTGATGAAAATGGAATCGATGATTCTTCGCTAGAATCAAATGGAAAAACTTTGGGCTTGATTACCGCAGGAAACCTACCTCTTGTTGGATGGCACGATATGTTGTGTGGATTAGTTTGTGGTTTTAATATTTCTGTAAAGGCTAGCAGAGATGACCAAATCCTGCCAAGAGCAGTTGTTTCTAAACTAGAAGAAATTGCTCCTGAATTAAAAGACCGAATCACATTTGTAGAAGGCAAGCTAGGAGAGATAGATGCTGTCATTGCAACGGGAAGTGCTAATACTGCAAGGTATTTTGAGTCATACTTCAGCCATCTCCCTCATATTTTCAGATCACAACGAACTGGTGTAGCAATTTTAGATGGAAATGAGAGTGATGAAGATTTGCGCAAGCTTGGTGATGATATGTTCACTCACTTTGGGCTTGGCTGTAGAAGCACTACAAAGTTATTCTTGCCAGAAAAGTTTGACTTAGATAGATGCTTTGCACAATGGGTTAAGTGGGGAGAAATTGGCAATCACAATAAGTACGCTAACAACTACGACTACCACAAAGCAATTTGGCTTTTAAACGGTGAAGACCTATTAGAAAACGGATTCCTTTTAGTGAAGAAGGATTCGGGATGGGTAAGCCCAGTAGGGACAATATTTGTAGAGTTTTACAAGGACTTAGATTCGATAATTACAAGAATTGCTGATTACGCTGACGGTATTCAAATAGTAACAGCTAGAAAGGAGTGGGGTGTTTTAGCGAAAAAAATTAAGGACAAATCGTCAGAACTACACATTCACAATTTTGGACAAGCTCAATGCCCAAAAGTCGACGATTATGCAGACGGAGTTAATACAGTAAAATTTCTTCAAGGAATTGAGTAGTATCTTAGCGAAATGCAAAAATTGAAACTCAGTAATTTAACGGTAGTTATTGCTTTAGTAATGGCAGTTGCAATAGTATTTTCTAGGTGTTCTACAGATGTAGACTTGAACGCTCCATATATGAGTCAACCAATAGTGTTTGGCCTATTGGATGCAGATCAGGATTTACAATGGGTGAAGATTAATAGGACTTGGTTGGGCGAAGGTGACCAGAATGTATACGCGCAAATTCAGGACTCATCTGAGTATGAGAGCAACAGAGTTCAAGCATATTTTACAAGTGAGGATGGGTCTCAATTATTTGAACTTAAGGATACATTGTTAGATAACAAAGATGAGGGAGCCTTTTGGGGGCCTTATTACACTGCTTACTATGCTGAAACTCCTGACGGCAATAGATTGGATACTGAATCACTTTATAATCTTACAGTAATTATTGACGATACAGTAGAGGTTACATCAACGACAGATTTGATTAAGCCAGGAGTAGGAAATATTACACAACCTCCTGTAGGAGATTTCCCTATGAACTTTGCAAACATTGGCCCATCTCAAGTGACATACGCAGATTACACTTTTAAATGGTACACAACACAGGGTGCTTCTAGGTATGATGCGGTTTTATCTGTCCATTATCTTGAGAGGTATTGGGCGGATGATGATCTCACTATACAAGAAGATAGTGCATACAAAACATTAGAGATTCCGATTGGTACAATGGAGCCAAACGACAATGATGGAGGAGAGCAAATAACAAAGGTATTTGAAGGAGAGTCTTTTTACACAATCCTTGCCTCTCGTCTTGAAAAAAACCCCAGGATTACAAGGGTTTTAGGTGAGTGGAATGAAGAAGAACAAAGAGTGTTTGCTTTCGATTTTGAGCTGATGATCGCAAACGAAGACTTAGCGATTTACCTTGATATTAATGCTCCAACAACAAATATTATTCAAGAGAGGCCAAGTTATAATAATGTTGATGGCGGCTTAGGATTATGGGCTTCAAGAGCAGTTCAGGGAGTGTATAATTTGGGTTACACAACTAACACAATCAGGCATTTGCAAGAAGGGGATGAAACAGCAGAACTCAACTTCTGTTCTGCCAACCCCTTCTCGGATTACTACTGTGATTAATCTTATTTAACCACGAAAAGCGTAGGTCTTGAAAGTTGACCTTTAGTGCTTGTTCTTTGAATTAACATGTATGCTCCAGACATCAGGTTGTCTGTGTTGAGAATTGGGCCTTGACCTGTTTGACATATTTGGCCTGCAGCATTTCTAACCTCCCAAGTCGAGTTAGAATCAAATCCTTGTAGATTGATATTTGAGCCTGTATTTGCAGGGTTAGGGAAGATGTTCACTCTGTGCTGAAGTGCTTCTTCAACGCTCTCAGTGTTTGAGTCTGGAGTTCCTTGGTAGCGAACTCTAAAAGGGACTCCGAATGCAGATTCAACTTCTAAGTATGGAAGTCCGCCATCACCTAGCCATTGGTAGACAGTTAGCTCGTAATCAAAAGACATTTCTTCCATACCCTCTGGAGTTATTACGTCTGAGCTCTCAATTGTTGTTGCTAGTCTAATCACTTCGTGAGAATCACCGTTAGGCAGATTTAATGTACCCCAGCCATCAACAGAACCGGTTCTTGTACCAGAAGCATGGTAAGAGAACATGGTTGGAATCTCAATAGTGAAATCGTATGTTGAGTTGATGTCGTCTCCATAGTTTAATGGAAGAGGGTGGATCTCGTCAATATCATCAAATGGAACAGGGAAATCAATTCCTTGAGCGCCTATTGATAGTCCAGCAATATTGTAGCTGCTTCCACTAGTTTGATAGTAGTTATAGAACCCACTTGCTTCAATTGGCAAATCAAGTTCCATTTCACTAATTTCTGGAAGATCGCCTGGACTGTAGATATCACTTACATAGTCAGCTGACATGAAAGGCTCATTGAACACTAGTTGAGCAAGCATTGGAGCGTTATCAATATTTCCAATTGAAATTGACACTTCAGCTGTTGATCCCAGGTCAGTAAAATCCCAAACCACACCTGCTCCAGTTGTAGAATAATCTTGTAAAGGGTCAGGAGTAGATTCTTGAAGGGTGTAAGTAGTGCCGCCTTGGGGTAAATCACTTGAGTTTAGTGTAATTTGAGCCCAAGAGCAAATTGAAAGAAAAAGAAAAGTAGAAAGTGAAACTGCTACTTTGGTAAACGATAAATTCATTTGAATATGTTGAAGTTTGCTTTAGAGCCCGCAAGTTACTCTTTTTCTTGCTTGCGTTTGAACAAATCCCAAATGCTATTAAAATCCCTGTTTATTAAAAATCCAACACCCTGTACGCTTTCACCTTCAAGCCCTGGCACTGAGGCCCTTTGGGTTGTGTAGCCAGTTAACTGGAGTGTTCCGTCTTCTACAATGTCATATTTAATTTTAAGATCTTGAATCTGTAAATCATCTGTAGTTCCTGTGTAGAGATTTTGGGTTCCTACCTCTCCTTCAATGTGTAATCTGTCATTAAATAATTGAGTGGATAGGGCAAGTGCGATTGCGGTATCGTCTCCATCATTTATAGGGCTGTCGTAATCTATGCCAATGTTTACATCATCACTGATTCCAGAAAGCCAATGGCTAATTTGGGAAGTTATGAGCTCAGAACTACTCTCCTGAATCCCCGTTGTTCCTACTGCTGTTGCGCGCCATGTGCTTGGTAAAAATGAATTTATAACAAGAAGAGAAACAGCTTGTCTGCTAAGCTCTTCTTCATTAGCCAAAACAGAAGAAAGCGACGCTTGATTTTGTGCCGTTGCTTTAGGAACATCGATGTCAAACAGGATATCAGGCCTCATTAAATCCCCCTTAAGATATAGCCCTAAGTTGATATCGTATTTAGATCCGTCTGTTATTTCAGGAAGAACTGGTCTTAGAGTTGCTCTAGTTTTATATATGGTCGATAATTCTATGTGTGCATTGTAAGGATCCCCAAACCATCGTATTGTACCACCTGGCACAGCAGTAAAGTTCTTACTTATGATATTTTTGAGATTAAATGCATACTCTCCCTCTACAATTTCTAGATCACCAACCATTTCCAATCTTTCCAAATCGTGAAGGTCAACGTGTAAATGTCCTTTACATCTACCTGAAATTTCATCACCTAACTCTGAGTTGAAAACAATTCTTGCGTTAGATTCAGGATTCACTTCAATATTTAGATCTAAGTCCAAATTTGTTTCTCTCTTTTCAACCTCCTCGACCTCCTCTTCGTTTTTAATTTCTACAAAGGATGACCATTTGTTGTTTTTGACAACATCCATAGGAAGGACAAACTCAGTTCCTTTACTTGTAGTAATATTTGCTTCAATTACAATATTTCCGTCATAGCCAAATACATTAATGTCACCAATAGCACTTCCCACACCATAGAAATATCTCGTAGGAGAGTAGGGGATGTCCATGACTTCAATCGGCTCGTTTTCAGCGCTTATTGCTACGTCTAAATTCCAATCTTTAAACGTATTGTGTAACGCTGTTCCTACTAGTATGCCTTTCCCGCCATTACCATCATCTACTTCCAGACCGTTCAATTCAATAGCATAAGGTTCAACATGGAAACCTCCGCAAACAGTATACTTAGTCCCCATATATCCAACATGAACGGTGCAACTGTCAATTATTCCATCTCCCTTTATTTGAGGATTTTTCAATGCTCCACTTACTGTAAATGCTCCATTGAGATTGCCACCAAGAGAAACAGTACTCTTTTCGAGAAGAGGGTTGATATAGCTTAGGGGAAACTCGTAAATAGAGGCATTTAGATTAAGCTTGTTAAGATTAAGTTCTCCAATTACTGAAATTCTTCCAGAATTCAATTTGCCTAATCCTATAAGCTCTCCAGAAACCCTATTTTTCCCATTTTTATGGATAATATTCAGAGTGCAATCATTTATGTTTTGGCCTAGCGCGTTCAGATTTTCACTATGTGTTCTAATTTCAACTATAGGTTTTTTCAGCGTTCCTTTAATTTTTCCTTGAACTTCAATTGCTTCCGTTTCAATAGGAATTCCGACCCATCTATTTGTTTGGTCTTCTGTAATGGGCTTTGTAATCATGCTAAAGGCCAAATCCATCTCATCCTCTATACCCCCCTCAATTAATGCTGCGCCATCTACACCCTTAGAGCTCTTCCAAGAAGCTTGGATTTCTAACTCATCATTATTTGAAGCATAGGTTTTTATTGAAGAAGCAATAATTGCGTTTCTTCCATCATGATTTATCATAACCTTCTCGCATGAAGCAAGACCATTCATATTTATTATATCGCCGTCTATATCAATTTTTGTCAGAGTAAATCTTCCGTACTTAACTTGATTTGTTCGGAATTCAACATCTTGTTTTCCATTATTAAAATCCCAGCTTGCACTTGTTTTACCTCCGGTTTCTATTTGATAATCAGTAGCATTAGATATGAAATGAGGGTCCTGTATCAATGCAGATCCAGAAATTAATGGTCTGTTTGACCTTAAAGAGGAGATTTTAAATTCTGTATTTATTGATAGCTCATTTGAAGACAAATGAATTTTACATTTCTCTAGAGTTTTGTCAACATCAACACTTGCTTCAATTGAGGTGATTTGTATCCCTTCAATAGATAATCTTTCTGAATTTATCAGAGTGTAATATCCACTGTCTTTTTGAAGAGCATCAAAGTATATTTCACCATATCCCTCAATATCAGCAGACCCTGCAGCAGATTGTAAATCTCCCTCAGCATCTAAGTAAACTTCTGAACCTTCAATGATAGTTGACCCTTCTATTTCCCAAGAATTAGTCTTGAGGTTGAACTCTCCTTTTAAGATTTCATGTCCAGCTGAAGAGGTTGTGTTTATAGCTGTTATGATTGAATCTTTGAACTGAATTTGGCCTATGACATGTCCTAATTTTTCACTAAACCCAAACTCTCTCAAATACTTGTCTGGATAAGCATCTAATAGAAAATCAGCTTCTATATCGAATGCCTCATCAAGTACAAGAGTACCCCTTGCATTCAAGCTATCTGCAATAAGTGTGTCAATTTTGAGTGTAATATCTCCTTTAATGTCTACGCTTGTAACAAGAGATGAGATATTGATTTCCTCAGGCCCAAATCCACCTGAAGTAGTAGTCAAATTTGCTATTTGAGCTGACTTTATTGTGTGTGCAATACCATCAGTGCAAATGGAGCTAAGCGAGACACTCTCAGCTTCGCCAGAAATAGAATTCACAAATTCCCATTTCAAATTATTGAAGTCTGCTGATTGGATTTGGCCTGCATTTCTTACCAAATCCCAACCATTAATTTCAACAGAACTACAACTTGCGTCGACTAAAAAGGAACTGCATTGAATAGAGTTGAATGAAAACTTTCCTGATAGCGGCTTTAGAGACACGCTTTTAATATCAACTTCGGCTCCATATTCTTGCGAAAAGTGGTTGGTTGACTTGAGGATTAATAGTCTTTGGATATAGGGTAATTGCACTAATAGAACTAGCGAAAGAGCTAAAGCAAGAAAAATCAGGATTGATCTAAATAATATTTTTAGGACCCTATGCAAAGTATTCGCAAGTTACCCAGAGAAGGTCGTTGTATTTTTGTCTTCTAATTATTTATCGAATTGGAAATACCTCAGCATATAGTTTTGGCCATTGAGTCTTCTTGTGATGATACAGGAGTTGCTGTACTTCGTGGTAACGAAGTGTTGAGCAATCTTGTCGCTAATCAAAAGGTTCACTCAAGATTTGGTGGAGTGGTGCCGGAATTAGCTTCAAGAGCGCATCAAAGCAATATTATTCCAACAGTTACCCTTGCCCTTGAAGATGCAGGGGTAAGCCCAAACGATATAGACGCTGTAGCTTACACAAACGGTCCTGGTCTTAGTGGATCACTTTTGGTAGGAGCTTCTTTTGCTAAATCTTGGGCTTGGGCAAATGGTATTCCTACTATTCCAATTCACCATATGAGAGCTCATATTTTAGCTCACTTCATTCACGACACAGAATCGCCGTCTTTCCCATTTTTATGCCTAACAGTATCTGGTGGTCACACTCAAATTGTGAGGGTTGATTCTCCTTCAGAAATGGAGGTAATTGGAAGTACGCTTGACGATGCTGCAGGAGAAGCTTTTGACAAGGTTGCCAAACTTATAGGCCTACCTTATCCTGGTGGTCCAATCATTGATAAATATTCAAAATTTGGTTATTGTAATAGATTTATTTTCAATCATTCTAAGGTAGATGGATTAAACTTAAGCTTTAGTGGTTTTAAAACTCAAGTTTTAAGATTTCTCCAAAAAATACTTTCCGAAAACAAGGATTTTTTCAGTGAGGGAAATGAGCAAAATTTATACGATTTCTGTGCTTCAGTTCAGCATACAATTATTGAGATGTTGATGGATAAATTAATACAAGCTTCATCTAAAACTGGTATAATTGATATTGCAATTGCAGGTGGCGTAAGTGCTAATTCTGGATTGAGAAACGCATTAGAAAAAATGGCTCAAAGTGATGGTTGGAAAATATATATTCCACCTCTTAGATACTGTACAGATAATGCTGCGATGGTTGGAATGGTAGGAGTGTTTGATTTTGAAGATAAGAAATTTGGGAAATTATCTGATGTCCCAAGTCCTAGATTGCCAGATTTACGTCAATCTGTGGAATAATAAAATCGTAAGAGCCTCAAAACACAAAAAAATACAGTACAATGGAGCTAAACACAACCCAGATAAGACACTTGTAAATATCACTTCCACATTGGAAGCTATGCAAAATTTTTGTGTTTTACTCTTCGTCGTTGAAAGAATGCCTAAGCTCAGTCTTCAATCTTCTAGTGTACTCTTGCTGAAGCCAAGACCTGTAATTGTCAGTAGTCTTTGCCATGCACTTAGAATATTGCTTCACTCTGAAGTTGATGTCATCACCTAGTTGTTCAACTAAATCTACCGCATCCCAATAATCAGCTGCTGCATATTTGATAATCTTTTTATGCTGCTCAAGGCTTAGGTCAACAGCCTTTTTAGGTCTTTCAGCCTGCTTCATCACATCGTTGTAGACCTTCATCATATCGAATTCAATATCTGGGCCTCCCTCAAATTTTTTAGCAAGATCTTCTGGCATTTGGTAAACGAATTCATTTTCAATCTCCTCGTCAGAGTAGAGTCCGTCGATAAAGGCTTGTGGAGCTCTAAAGATTTCCTCCCAATTGATATGTGCGTCCCAAAGCCCAAACCTTCTAGCATTATTTCCCAAATCAATTACGTTGAATTCAGGCTTATTATCAAGGAATCTTGACCCACGGCCAATCATCTGATGGTAGAGAGTAAGTGATTTAGTAGCTCTGTTTAGAATAATAGTTTGGACTGTAGGCTCATCAAAACCAGTTGTCAGGATACTAACTGAAGAAAGAATAGCATCAGGCTTTTTGTGGAACCACTCTAAGATTTCAGCTCTTTCTTTTTCACTATGAGTGTTGTCAAGGTGCTTGCACTCATACCCCTCTTCTTCAAACATGGATTGAACTTGCTTGGAAGTATTAATACCGTTGTTGAAGATTAGAGTTTTTGTTCCCTTAGCCTTTTCCTCATATGCATAGAGAAGCTTCTCTTGCATTAAGTAATTTCCATAAAGTCTTTCAGAAGAACTAACCGTGTAGTCTCCGTTAATCCCTACTTTAAGTGCTCTTAGGTTTACGTCGTAATTATAAGTATGAGCTCTTGCTAAGTAATTCTGATCAACAAGAGAAGAGATGCTCTCTCCAACGATAAGCTCATTGTAGTTATCGTGTAGGGGAAGTTTAATGTTTGAGCTCAACGGTGTCGCTGTAACGCCTAAAAGAGCTTGTTCATTAAAGTGCTTAAATAGCTTTCTGAAACTATTGTAGTGGGCCTCGTCAACAATTACTAAACCTAAATCCTCAAACTCCATTGCCTCATCATTGATGCGATTGTTAAGGGTTTCAACCATTGCAACATAGCACCAATGATTTTCACCATCGTCAAGGTCTTTAACCTTTGCATTAATCACCTTATTTGGTACGCCAATTTCAGTGAGCATGCTTGAGGTTTGGCCTAGGAGCTCAATTCTGTGAGTTAGGATAAGGACTTTTTTCCCCTTTGCAAGAATGAATCTCTTTGTCAATTCAGAAAAAATCACGGTCTTTCCACCTCCTGTTGGAAGCTGAAACAATAGATTGTAATTGTCTCTATTCTTGTTGAAAGTGTCTAGGATTTGATCAATGGCAGTCTTTTGATACCCATATAGCTCCTTGCCTTTACTGCTCTCTAGATTTGATCTAAATTTAGGATCCATGAACGAATTGGTAGTTGTATTCAATTTTAATGAGAAAGCGCAAAAATACCTTGTACTTTGCTTACTTGGAAATTATAGCCCAACGATTATTAAGTTTTAATGAAGACTTTATTTGAAAATACAGATTTTTCACCTCCTGAATTACTGAAAATCAAGTCCTTAACCTCTATTGTTGAGAATATCCCAAAATCTTCAAAATGGATGAAAATCTTCAGGTCATTTTCAGAAACTACTGATTTTTCAAGATTAGAGGAATTTTTAATTTCTGAATATTCGTCGAATTACTGCTTTCCCAAACCAGATCAAATTTTTAGGTCGTTGCAGTTAACACCATTTGAAGATGTTAGGGTAGTGATACTAGGTCAAGACCCATATCATGGAATGGGCCAGGCAGATGGTTTGGCCTTTTCAGTCCCAAATGGAGTTAATCCTCCTCCTTCATTGAGAAATATTATCATTGAGATGCGTAATGATATTGGTGAGGAGTTAAGGTCTACAGATTTAAGCAGTTTGAGTGTTCAAGGCGTTTTACTTCTCAACACATGTCTTACAGTTAGAAATTCTGAAGCAGGTTCGCATAGGGGAAAAGGATGGGAAACTTTAATCAATTCAATACTGACGGAGCTTAATTATGGGCATAATAGATTATGCTTTGTTTTATGGGGCAAGGAAGCAGACAAGCTAGGAAGTAAAATAGATTCACAAAAGCATAAAGTCTTTAAATCTTCGCATCCTAGTCCGCTTTCTGCTCATAGAGGATTCTTTGGGTCTAAGCCATTTTCCAATGTTAATAAGGCACTAATAGAACTTGGTTTTGATGAAATTAATTGGTTAATGTAGTCTTAACTTTGGCCTCAATGAGTAAACCCTCAATTCCAAAAGGTACAAGAGATTTTGGCCCAAAAGCTATGGCCAGAAGACAGTGGATTTTTTCAACCATTAGAGATGTGTTTGAAAAGCATGGTTTTCTTCCGGTAAATACGCCTTCATTTGAAAATCTTTCAACATTAACGGGAAAGTACGGGGAAGAAGGGGATAAGCTGATTTTTAGGATTCTAAATAACGGCGATTATTTATCAAAGGCAAGTTCAGAAGCGCTTGAAGAAAAAGATAGTAAGGCTTTAATTCCTTCGATCAGTAAAAAAGCTCTTAGGTATGATCTTACAGTCCCTTTTGCTCGCTTTGTCGTAATGAACAGAAATGATTTGACCTTCCCATTTAGAAGGTATCAAATTCAACCTGTTTGGAGGGGTGATAGACCTGGTAAGGGTAGATATCAAGAGTTCACTCAATGTGATGCGGATATTATTGGTTCTACAAGTACACTTTGTGAGTTAGATCTAATCCAGATTTTTAATGAAGCTCTAACTAACCTAGGTATTCCAAATTACACTATTCACATAAACGACAGGAGGATTTTATCTGCATTAGCATCTTCTCTGGGTGTAGATGATTCAATGCTTACAGAGTTTACTGTAGCAATCGATAAGTACGACAAAGTAGGGGTTGAAGGAGTGGTTGAAGACTTAGATTCAAGAGGGTTTAGCGATAAGGTAAAATCTCGTATAAAATCTGTATTTGAAGCAAATAAAGCAGGTTCAAATTCTGCTGTAATTAATGAGATTAAATCATTAATTGGAGATAGTGAAGAGGGAACATTAGGTTTAAATGACGTTGAGACTCTTTTAAACAGATCAAACTCATTAGGTATTAATGAGCCAAACGTGAAGTTTGATGCAATGTTAGCAAGGGGTTTGGACTACTATACTGGTGCGATTTTCGAAGTGAGAGTTGAGTATGCCCCTGTGGGAAGTATTTGTGGAGGAGGCAGATACGATGATCTGACAGGAATTTTTGGATGGAAGGGTATGAGTGGTGTTGGAATTAGTTTTGGGGCAGATAGAATTGAAGATGTGTTAGAGCATTTTGCATTTTTCCCAGATTTCTTAGATAAAAGTACAGATGTGCTAATCGCCAATATGGGAGGTGAGGAATTTGACTTAGAATTGAAAATTGCTTCACAATTGAGATCTGAGAGCTATTCAGTTGAACTTTATCCTGATTCTTCGAAGCTTAAAAAGCAGATGAAATACGCAAATGATAAAAACATTCCATATGTTGTTATCATTGGAGAAGAGGAGAGGAGTAGCAATAAACTCACTCTTAAAAACATGAAAAATGGAGACCAAAAATTGGTTGACCAGTCGGATTTAGTTTCGCAATTAAACTAGTAGATTAAGTTGGCGCCATTACTTTTTTGATTTAGTCCATGACCAAGCAGCTGAGTATGCGCTAATTTCTCCCTTTTCAACATCTTTCTTAAGTTTATCCCACATCTTTTTCGAACCTGACGAATTCATGTGAGTACTCATCAATATTTCCATTGCATGAACCTTCATTCTCTCAACTTGTTGCGATGATCTTTGGGTTGAGAAATATCCATTCTCATTCCATAAATCTATAAGTCCTTGAACCTTAGATCTGAATCCATCGTGGCCATCTCCGGTGTAAGAACTAGCAGTCAAAACTTCTACAGTGTGTTCGCCTTGTGGTTTTGGAAAGAGATGTAGTGAAGATCTATACGCTGATGCAGTATCCTTACAAATAGATTCATTGCCGCTATCTGCCTTATGAACTACAACCAAATCAGCCATTTCAACGATTCCGCGCTTAATCCCTTGTACTTCGTCACCAGCCCCTCCAATCAATAATAGGGCAAATACATCAACCATTTCTCTAACAGAAGTTTCGCTTTGCCCTACGCCTACTGTTTCAACAAGAATTCTATCGTACCCTGCAGCCTCGCATAATATGATTGCTTCCATTGTTGCTCTTGCAACACCACCCAAAGCATCTGCAGCAGGAGAAGGACGGACAAAAGCATTATCGCTGTTTGCTAACTTTTCCATTCGAGTCTTATCGCCAAGTATACTTCCTCCAGTTCTCTGAGAACTTGGGTCAACTGCCAAAACCGCAACTCTATGTCCTTCATCAACAAGGTCCAAACCTAACTTTTCAATGAATGTACTTTTTCCAACTCCTGGAATTCCCGTAATGCCTATTCTGTGACTAAAAGGTGGATTACTAATTTCCCTAATTGTATTTAATAGCTCATGAGAAAGTGGTCTGTCCTCAGATTTATTGCTTTCTATAAGCGTTATCCCCCTCGCCAAAGCCTCAGTTTTACCATCGATAATCTCCCTTGCTAAAGCTTCAACATTACCTGTGCTAGACTTGTTAGATCTAATCCTCTTTTGAGCAGCTTTGATTGCATTTGACTTAGAAGTATTTTTAGAAGGCATAACGTGAAGTTAACATTGTTTCATTTCATGTGCCATATCAAACCGTGTAACTTGCGCTAATGATTTTTTTCAATAGAGTGTATTGCTGGTCGATTTTGGTATTTTCTCTTTTGTATTCACCTTCTTTTTTATCCCAAACTCCTTGTGATTCAGCTATAGTCGTTAGTGGTTGGATATTCCAAGGAGATAACCAAATAGTCCCAGCATCTATGGCTGTAAATAGAAATTCTGGAGGTGGAGTATTTGTAGAACGCGACGGTTCCTTTTTAGTTAGAGCTTGTACAGGAGATACTTTGGTTTTTGGCGCTCTTGGCTATTACTCTATTGAGAAAGTTGTTGTAGAATCTATGAGAACAGAATCTGTAAATATTAAACTCAAAAAACTTAAAGTTGAACTTGGAACAGCCGAAGTTTTTGCACCTAGAACTCTAAACCAAATCTTAAGGGAAATAGAAACATTAGGTTATGACGAGAAGGACTACAGAGTAAGTGAAATTGATGCTATGCAAAGCCCCATAACTTTCTTGTACCAAAAATTCTCAAGAATTGAGAAGTCAAAAAGATTAGTTGCTGAACTAGAAAACACTGACAAGAGGAGGGAGCTTCTTCAAGAATTATTTGTGAAATACGTCGATTATGACATAATTCAACTTGACCCGAGCGAATTTGATGATTTTGCTGAATTCTGCGACCCAGGCGATCAGTTATTGAAGGAATGGACTCAATACGAGTTTATCACTTATGTGAAAAGGCAATTCGCCATATATAAAATGATGCCACGCAAACTTGATGAGTCAGATTATCAGTACAACACTGATTAACTCAAATAAGCTGAGTGTAGGAAAAATACGAAGGTTTTGAAAATGAATCCACAAATACAAATGCCTACACCAATAACGTGAATAGTTCTAAGTTTTTTGCTGATAAAATCGTATCTCAGAACTAGGTCTATAAACAAGGTGCCTATTGCTATAAATTCAACAATTGTAAGTGGAACCCTAATTGACTCTAATCCATTGTCAAGCCAAGTGATAAAATCCTGACCTAAGTTTGGGAAGAATTGACTCCAAATAAAGACTAGGTTTAGTGTTAGCATAAGCCAAAGCACAAGTGCAATTTGTCTTGAATTATTTGATTTTAGTTCAGTCATGTTGCAAAAGTAGGAGTAGGATTGAGGTTCTTAACTTTTTAATTTGAACAATCTACTCATTATCGATAATATTCTCTAAAACTCTACGTTAATTTAGCGTTATGAAAAGAAATTTTTCGACACTAGTAATTCTTTTGGCTTTATTTTCTCTTTGTCTAGCTTCATGCGCATCTAAGAATAAAACTTGCGATGCATACCAATGTGTTCAACTAGAAACAGAGAAGTAAAACTAGAATTGGAAGTAGATAAAAGGTTGAGGAGCTGAAGCGCCTACTTTCCAGAGAATTAATAACAAAACGCCCGTAATCACCCATAGACTTATTGTATGCATAGAGGTAAATTTCTCTATGATTTTATTGCTTAATTTTTCAGGGCACAGATGTGTTGTAAATCCAAGTGCCATAACTCCCAATACTAAACCATGTCCTTGAATTACTTCAAAAATGGGGATATCATTAAAGTGTTTAAAAAGCTGATAGACTAAATCATTAGCTGTAAACCATTCGGTTAAAATGTTGTGATCACCTGGCACAGTTTCCCACCCTGTCCCTGAACCTGCCCTAAACCAAATCCTACAAAATGTGATAAAATTGAAGGTTAGAATTACACCTATTCCCCGTGCCCACCACTTTTCTATTTGGCCCCAGGGTATATAACTCCTTGAAAATTTAAACACCATTAAGCCCAAACCATTCAATGCTCCCCACAGTAAAAAATTCCAAGAAGCTCCATGCCATAGACCACCAATAACCATTGTTGCGAAAAGGTTCATATATGTAGCAGCTTTTACTCCCCACGAAGGGTAAATAACGGATATAGCCCATGCTATGAGAAGTATGCCAGTCCCAACGAGAAATACTCCCATATTTTTAAGTGCTAGAGAAGCAAATACAACTAGAGAAAATGAAAAGATCGAAGTGAACAGAGATGCGCTTCTATTACCTCCCATTGGTATGTATAAATAGTCCCTAAGCCAAGTAGATAAACTAATATGCCATCTCTTCCAAAACTCCCCAACATTCCTAGCCTTGTATGGAGAACGGAAGTTTATAGGCAATCTAAATCCCATTAGCAGAGCAACTCCAATTGCTACATCGCTGTAGCCGCTGAAGTCAGCAAATACTTGTAAGCTATACCCATATAATCCCAAAAGGACTTCAAATCCACTGTGGCTACTAGGGTTGGCAAAAACTCTGTCTACGAGGTTAGTAGCTATGTAATCTGCAAATACAATCTTCTTAGTAAGCCCTGCGAGAATCCACCAGATTGCGTGTTTAAATTCTTTGGGCTTGAGGTCGTAGGGTTTGTTTAATTGTGGTATGAATTCAATAGCTCTAATAATCGGCCCAGCTACTAGCTGTGGAAAGAATGTTACATAGCATCCAAAATCCAGAAGTGATTTTACAGGAGTTATTTTCTTGTTGTATAGATCAATTGTGTAGCTGAGAGTTTGGAACGTGTAGAAAGAAATTCCAACGGGAAGTAATATGTCGTGAACCCTAATTGATGTGCCAAGGTTTTCGTTTAGCCAAGCAGCTCCTGGCACTACAGCTTCCCAAGTTGTTCCAAATAAATCAGCACTTGCATCAGCAAAGAAGTAGGCATATTTAAAGTAACAAAGAAGTCCTAAATTGATGAATAAGCTTGTTATTAGCAGGGCCTTCCTTTTTACACCATCACTTTTATTCATTAAAAGACCTATTCCCCAATCAGAAACAGTAGAAAAGAGTAGTAGACCTACGAACCAAGCGCTAGTGTTCCAGTAGAAAAACATGCTGGCAGCAAAAAGAAATGCATTCCTCAACGCAACTTTCTTTTGCAAGAAGCTAAGTCCTACCATAACAACAAGTAGGAAAGTCCAGAACGCTGGTCGAGTGAACATCAATGTCTCCATTCTACCCAGCTTTTATATTCAGCCCTAATGGACATGTCAAATTTTTCGCCTACTATTCTAGCACCTTTTGGTGTGAAGTGGACAAGATCGGGGGAGGCAAGTTTGGGCTCCTCCTCAGACCAAACCATCATAGACCCTTCACCACCCATAGCTCTCCTCAAATCCCAAAACAAACAATCAGTTTCTAGAGCAGCTATCTCAAGACTCTCCACAACTTCAGCCAACATTGGATAAAATCCTACAGCACCCATGTCAGAAGGCCCAATTACAATGATTGCTGCATTAGGAACTATTGATTTCAAGTATTCTAGTTGCTTAGAAAATCTATGAGCATATCTCTCTGCAGAAGCTTTGTCCTTTATGTAGGGCACTACATTCCCCCCAAATTGCAATATCAACAGCCCAATCTTTCTGCCGTTCATCGATTTTTGAAAATGACCGGCATCGAGTTTTGTGAAAAGCATTCCAGCGCTTCCCCTCATAGGGATGTTGTGAAGTTGAACACCGGTATTGCTTCCAAGCTCAATACCTGTGACTTCAAGATTATACCCCTCGAAACCTATTGAAATACTGGTTTCACCTTCGTGGAGTTTGGCCTCAATTTCTTGGTGATTACCGCTTTTAGCTGGCCTGATGTTGAATGCTTTGTAAGGTGTTTTGTTGCCAGTCAATGTTATGTTTCCACCTAATGGAGCGCCGCTGATATAGAACTTTACTCTTTGCCAAACCTTATTCAATTTGAAGCCGCTTGGGTGTGTGTTGACTATAGTTTGACCTTCACCCTTCACTGTGCAAAATGTAGCCATCGGCCCATATGCGCTGTGTGTTAAAGTGCTGTCAAGTCGACCAAACCTTGTGTACCTGGTCATATTTCCAGAATGTTCTTGTCTAACTGATAGAGATGGAATTGGTTGAATTGCTGGGATTAAACCAGGCCCAGAGCCACCCCAAGTCTTTTGCCAACTTGATCTAAGTACACCAGAAATTCGATCGCCTTCAATTTGAGAGTCTCCCCAATGAAATACTTCTAGAGGTAAGCTATCACTCTCGTGTATATTTTCAAGATTTTCAAAAAATCCATACAATCCATTAAATGCAATTTCTGACCCTTTGAGTTTAAGTGAATCGGGTAGAGTAGAGGCATTGTGGGTTGCGTAGCTTGGGCTAAACCTATTGATATCAATGATTAAAGTGTCAATACTATCAATAATAGTGTCAATAGTTAATGGTTCTACAACTCCAACAGAATCTTCTTCCTCCTCTAAAAGCTCAGACCAACTTGGAATTTCTTCCTTCACAACTGCGTCCTCTGATTTAAAATGTTCTTCGACTTTAGGAGTCAAATACATTAAAACTAAAAGAGGCGCTAAAAATAGTATTGTCCGTGATGGCTTGTGATTCATAACCTGCGGCTAAGGTATCACCAGAATGCTACCACTGTTTATTTGAGTGCTATTACCCAGGCCATTTGCTGCCTGTATAGATTCCACACTTACTCCGTAAATAACTGAGAGTCTGTAGAGTGTTTGGCCTTCAAGAACAGTGTGAGTTTTTTTCAACCTTTTACAATCAGATGGGAGTTCAAAATTTTCAATCAACCTCATTGAAATTCTGTATTCATAAAGGAATTCTTCAAAACCCTCGTTTTTACCCCAAATTGATTTGAGAAGCTCAATAAATTTTGAAGGTTCACCATTGAACTCGCTGAGCTTAGAAAATATTGGAGTTACTTTGTCACAATCAATTTGAATCCCATTGTTCAAGGCAATTGGAAGGTAGAGAGCAGACTCTAGTAAGTCGTATTTATTCAATTGAATTCGCCATTTATCTTCACAAAGACATAGACTACGGTTGTATTTCAATAGACGCGAATACTCATTCAACCTAAAACTATCCATAGTGGTTTGAACAATGGATTCGTCTTCTGTAACTGTCTCGAGAATAAGTTCCCATTTATCTGGAACTCTTATATTTCCCCTTAGCTGAGGTTTAAATTTGGCATAGTCTTGCGCATTAATGATGCTTGTAGAAAGCCAAACGATAGCAATAAGTATGTTTGGCCTTATTCCCAAGCTTGATCAATTAAATGTCTAATATGAGATCTGTGCGCTTTAGTCATACTATCTGGTGATCTGCCATCTCTTTGAAGAATATCAATCCTCTTTAATTCTGCTAGAATAACGCCTTTTGAAATGCTGTCGTAGCTACTGCTCTTATAAGCTTTGATAAGAGATTCAGTGTAGTAAACCTGAATCTGCTGACGGAAGGTGTTTACTTTCTTTCTGAAATCTTCAATGAAGATTGCATTTGTTAGGTCAACTAAGTATGAATCTACATCGTATTCATTACCATACTTGGTTGCATCTGTCAATCTCTCAAGAACATTTGGGTGTAGCAGGTGTGAAAGAGCAGATCGTTGCATAGAAAGAACGCTTGCATGAATCTTTGGGTCTTCATTGCCTCCGTAGTGATTCCATCCTCTACGTTGGGCTTGTAGATATGCGTATGCACTAGCTTGAGTGTCAAATGCGTGTGGATCGAATGCGTACTTTGAAAGTGCATCTAGAGCAGCTTTTTGATCCTCTTTACTCACAGGTGTAAATGGCTTTTCATTTCCAATGTTGTTAGGTCCAGCTCTATTGTATCTAACACCTCCTATTTGTCGAGTCATTACTCTTAGTTGTATTGAATATTCTGAAAGAAGAGTGTAGAATGATCTTCTTAGATCGTGATAGCTATTTCCTTCACTAGCGTATTTATCAACCAACCCTGGGTATAGGTCATTAACCAATTCACACCTTTCAGAAGCATATGCTACTGGGTCATCTGAAAGGTCGTAAATATTTACATCGGGATTAATTCCGCGTCCAGAACTTCTCATGTCGTCTGCATCATTACCAAACTTGAGTAATTCAGATGTAGACTTTGAGAGAATAGTCTCGAGCCTATCATCTTCAGCTTCTGGATCTTCGAGACCTTCACTATATGCGTATTCAATTACCCAGTAATCATAAGGACCTGGGTTGTCGTCGTAGAAAAGGGTTTGGTCTTCCTTATTGCGAGCAAAATTTATTGCTGGGTACTCCATAACAGTATTGCACATACCATTTTCTGCAACAACAGAAGGATCTTTTAATTCTTCTGGAGAAAGCATAGTACTAGCATGCATATTATGACTTAGACCTAGTGTGTGGCCAACTTCGTGAAGACATAACCTATGCAGGGTTTGGCGTACAAATTCTTCGTGCTCCTCATCGGTAAAGTCCATAATATTCATCGCAGCTAAACTGAATAGAGTATTGTGAGCTGTTGCCTCACCAACATCACACCTGTGCATCATTTCAGCCGCTCTTTCTCTTGAGCTCATGTTGTCTTCTTCATTAAACACTCCAGATTTCCATAGCCTCCCAGCCATGCCTCCAAATTCAAGCATGATATCTGCCCCAAGAATTTCTCCAGTTCTAGGATTTACAAAGCTTGGACCATATCCACTAAATGGCGCAGTAGGAGAGGATGTCCAACGAAGTACATTGTATCGAATATCGCCTGCATCCCAATCGGCATCGTCAGGCTGTATTTTCACAACAACAGCATTTTTAAAACCAATTTTTTCAAATGCCAAGTTCCACTTCTCAACTCCAGTTTTTATGTAATCTCTAAACTCATATGGTGTTGTGTTTTCAATCCACCAAGTAATTGGCTCAACTGGTTCACTCAAGTCAGCTGTAGAATCCTTTTTTTCTAGTCGCCATCTGTGAATTACATCATTCCAAGGAGTGGAACTAGTGCTTGTCATGTCATTTACTTGAGTCATAAAAAACCCAATTCTAGCATCATCTTTTCTGGGGATAAACCCATTTTCTGGCATTTGTAAAATGCAATGTCTGTATTCAACAGTAACGTAGCGCGCGTCAGTAATAGCAGTTGTGTAAACAGTTGGGTTTGAACTTTCATATACGTAGTCAACAACAACCTCTAAATTCTCAGGGTAGTTGTTAATATGAGTAATGCTAGTTTTATCCTTACTTAGCTTACCAAGAGCACTTTTGCCACCTGGACGAGTAGGGGGCTTGATGCGATTAATTTTCTCACTCTTAAATAAGTCATCTGATGATACTAGGAACATAGAGTCTTCATCGCTTGCAATAATCTTCATTGAAGCAAGGATGGGAAAATTGATATTTGCCTTTTCTGTTTTAGATAGGGGGCTTTCTGGATCGTAGTAAAAAGATGTGTTTTCACCTATTACTTCAATCCTTTCATAATTCTTTCGGAAGCTAATGACTTTAGAACCTCTGTATGAACCTCTGTGGTTTCCAGTTTGTAATACTCCATCCTCAACTTGTGAAAAGTAGATGTATTCATTTTGAAAAGCTTGTTGAGGTATAGCCATCCATGTTTCACCACTTGCAGTGTCTCTGTACATAGTGAAAAGACCTTCTTCAGCTACCGCTTTCTTAGTTACTTCGCTTATGGATTTGCCGTACTTATTCTTTTTAGCACCATATTCATTTTGCTCAGTTTTTTTCTTTTTTCTCTTAAAGAATTGAGCGTGTGATTCAGATGGCAAACAAATAAAAGTGGTCAATAATATTGAGCTTGCTAAAAGTAAAATTCTTGACTTCATGGCTTGTTAAAAGATAAGCCACTAATATACGGTTATTTAAACCCTCGTACTTTCTTTATTTGCTCGTAAGCTTCCTGAATTTGGATAAATCTCTCCTTTGCTTTTTTAGTAGGCCCATCTCCTAGATTCCCAATTTTGTCTGGATGGAATTTAACAGCAAGCTTCCTATATGCTTTTTTAATCTCAGTATCCGTTGCATCTCTTGTGATCTCTAAAACTTTATAAGGGTCTGAAACTCTGTGGTATGCCTGTTCAATACTAAGTCTATCTTTATCGCTAATACCCAAGTACTTGGCAATAAACCTGATTATATCGAGTTCATGAGGGTGCACTTCTCCATCTGCATTTGAAATGCCGTATAAATATTGAAGAAGAAGCATTCTCTTTGGGTGATCCATGTGGAATCGTATTTGAGAAGCCACCTTTCTATAATCAATATTTTCTTTGAGAACTGACCTCAATAATAAAGTGAGTTGTTCTGCTTCTTTTAGGCCAAAATTGACTTTTAGAAAACTCTTCACATAATTGAGTTCCGACTTCATAATCTTGCCGTCTGCCTTCATTACTGCAGCACTTAAGACGACTAAAGCCATAGAAAAATCTCCTCGTTGAGTTTTTTTTTCGAAAACGCGTGGCTCTCCATCTGACGAAGTAAAGCCTTGGAACATTTTACCAACTTGATATCCAAGCAAAGCTCCAATTGGACCTCCTAAAGCCCAACCTAAAGCACCACCAACCCATTTACCGTAATCTGCCATATTTAAAAACTTCCTCCAGCTCCACCGCCTCCGAAGGAACCACCTCCAAAACCGCCAAATCCAGAACTACCACTACGAAATCCTCCGCCACTAAACCCTCTTCTTCCTCTTTTAAAATTCTTGTAACTATTGTTTTGACGATTCATATCGGCCAAAACGATAATTAGAGATGTAATCCATGATGATCCACTGTTTTTCCTCATTTGATTCTTAACAGCTATCATTATTACTAAAACTGGCATAATGAAAACCAGAAACATAACAAACAACACTATTGGCCACTCCGGACCGCCTGTTCCGTTATTAGGCACATAATCTGCTTCTGTATATTCACCAGAGGCCAAACCCATTATTTGCTTTATCCCATACTCTAATCCTCCACTCCAGTTTGCATTCTTGAAATAAGGAATCATGCTATCAACTATTCTTTCAGTTAGAATATCTGGAATAGCACCTTCTAATCCTTCTCCAATTGCAATAAAGATTTGGCCTTTGCCACTATTGTTTCTTGGCTTAATTGCAATGACAACCCCATTGTCAAGATCAGATCGTCCAACTCCAAGCCTGTCGCCTGTTTCTATTGCAAAAGTTGAAGGATCGTATCCGCAAAAGTCTGGATGTGTAACAACGACTATAACATTGCTTGTTGAGTCTACAAATGACCTTAGAACTTTTTGAATGTCAACTTCTTCTCCTTGCGTTAAAAGATCTGCATTATCGTAAACAAATGTTCCATTCTTAGGCGTAGGTAAACACGAGTCGATTTGGGCTTCAATAATCCCAAAAAATGGTGAGATCAATAAGCCAAATAAAATTATTAATCTCCCCATGACACACTATTATCAAGTTCATCAACATCACCGTCTACATAGGGGAAATAAGATTTTAACTGTTCACCACAAGACTCAACAGTCCTACACAAAGCTTCAGTCCAATCCCCATCTTTAAGTAGTGGAAGTGCTACATCATAAGTCGCTTGCCAAAACCCATCATCAACTTTAGCGTTAATTCCCATGTCGCCAAGTATTGCAAACTTTCTGTCCTCAGTCGACAAATAAACAAGAATACCATTTCTAGCTTCAGTTTTATGCATTTTTAGAGCAGCAAAGACTACAGAAGCCCTGTCCATAACATCACCCTTACAGATTGTTTCAATGTGCACCTTTATTTCTCCAGAAGTCTGAAGTTCTGCAGCTGCAATTGCTTTTTCAACGGCTAATGAGTCAACAGCCATTATTCAAAATTTACAGCTGGGGCAGAGGCTGCATCTGATGTAGATTCAAAATATGACTTACCATCAAACCCAAACAATTCAGCCCATAGCTTCCCAGGGAACATCTTAATTTTCTTATTGAACGACTTTACACTTTCATTGTAGTCAGTTCGGGCCTTTGAAATTCTGTTTTCTGTACCTTCTAGCTGTACTTGAAGATCGCGAAACCCTTGACTACTTTTTAAGTCTGGGTATTGTTCAGTATATCCAAATAATCCTCGCATTGCTCCGCCAAGTACCATTGTGCTATTATCGAATTCAGCAATATCACCTGTTTCTCCAGCCTTTTGCATAGCTCCAAGTGCTGCAGCACGTGCCTCAGTTACAGCAATTAGAGTCTCTTTTTCAACATTAGAATATGCCTTAACTGTAGATACTAAGTTGGGAATAAGGTCAAATCTTCTTTGGTATTGGGTTTCAACATTTCCCCATTGTCCATCAACGTTTTCAGAAGATTGAGTCATGCCGTTGTATGAAGACATTCCGTTAAAAGCTAGCAGAACTAAAAGTCCTACTAGTACTAGCATTGTTATTTTTCCTTTATTCATGATAGCAAGTTCTTAAATCCTCTTGATATAAATTCAGAAAGTTCTTCACCTTCTAAAATACCTTGGGATAGGCGGGCTAAATCTGCCGCTTTCTTAGCAATTGCACTTCTTTTTTCTTTGTCCTTTTCGCTAAGGAGTTGTGTTGCAAGAGGGTGGTTAGAGTTAATTGTTACTTCGTATTTATTTGGCAAGTCCCCAAACATTTGGAAACCTCCGCCACCTACAGCTTGCTGCTCCTTCATACGTCTCATCCATTCGCTAATTGTAATAGTTATTGGAGCAGAAGTTGGTGACATTGCTGCAAATTTTATTTCATATCCCTCAGATGGAAATGCTCCTTGAAGGACAGGCGTTAGAGTTTCTTGTTGCTTTTCATCTAACAGACTTGTTTCAGCATCATCCTTTTCAATAAGCTTGTCAATAATGTCTGAATCAACCCTCTTGAATTGTATGCCAGAATGAGTTTGTTCTAGCTTACTAACAACGTGCGCAGCTAGGGGTCCTTCCATTTCCAGAACTTTATATCCCTTTTCAGTTGCTGCATACACAAATGAGTGTTGTGCTGTAGCATCAGATGTATAAGGTAGGATGATCTTGTCGTTTTTGTCAGTTTGGGTTCCTTTTACAGACTCAATTAATTCTTCGTGAGTCATAAAGTTTCCATCAGTATCCTTGTATAAGTAGAACTTCTTAGACCTCTCAGCGAATTTTTCATCAGTCAAAATTCCGTAGTCTACAAATACCTTTAGATCTTCCCAAAGTGCTTCGAAACCAGCCCTATCCTTTTTGAACATAGAAGCTAGTTTGTCTGCTACTTTTTTACTGATGTACCCGCTAATTTTCTTAACGTTTGCGTCCTCTTGTAGGTATGAACGGCTTACGTTAAGTGGGATGTCTGGAGAGTCGATAACCCCGTGAAGCATAGTGAGAAAATCTGGAACTATGTTTTCTACGTTATCAGTAATAAAAACCTGATTTGAATAGAGGTGAATTCTATTCCTCTGAAGATCCATAGTTTTCTTTAGAGGAGGGAAGAATAGAATTCCAGTAAGGTTAAATGGATAATCTACATTTAGGTGGATGTTGAAAAGAGCATCATCCATATTCATAGGGTATAATTCTCTGTAGAAATTTGTGTAATCCTCATCCTTTAAATCAGCAGGCTTGAGCATCCACGTTGGAGAAGTGTTATTTATGACGTTTGGAACCTCTACACTAATCTTCTTAATGTTACCCTCCTCATCCTTTTCTCCACTTGGGTCGTCTTGCAGTTCACTCTTAGTGCCAAACACAATCTCCACAGGCATAAACTTGCAATACTTATTTAATATTCCACCTAGCCTTGCTTCTTCAAGGAATTCAAGGCTATCCTCAGCAACGTGAAGAACGATGTCAGTTCCTGGAGTTGCTTTCTTTGAATCTTCAAGTGTGAATTCTGGAGAACCGTCACAGCTCCACTTAACAGCTTTTGATTTGGGCTTTTGGCTTTTTGAAATGATATCAACTCTATCGCTCACCATGAATGAAGAATAGAAGCCCAAACCAAAGTGACCAATTATTGCCTGTTTTGCATCATCATCCTTGTATTTTTCAAGAAATTCTGTTGCTCCAGAAAATGCTATTTGGTTGATGTACTTATCTATTTCTACAGAAGTCATCCCAACACCATTATCAGATATAGTAATGGTTTTTGCTTCCTTGTCAATCTTAACTTCTACGATAGGATCTCCTTCAACCTTCTTTAAATCACCTGCACTCAAAAGAGTTTTACACTTTTGTGTTGCGTCAACTGCGTTTGAGACTAATTCTCTTAGAAAGATTTCGTGATCTGAGTAAAGGAATTTCTTAATGATAGGGAAAATGTTCTCCGTAGTAACATTGATATTTCCCTTAGTAGTTTTTTTTGCCATCGATTAGTTTTTTGTTTGGCCATCTTATGGCAACACTCATGCCACTAAGAAAACAAGCATTAGATTATGACAGCATGACATTCAATATTTGTCAATGAGTCAGACTTATGATATAAATGTCCTATTTAATTACAAGTTTAGCTTTTTCTCCAAAGTCACTGCGAACCAAATAACTACCTGGACTAAGGTCGTTAACATTAATAGTCATCCTTTCATTAGTTTGGAATGTATTTACCATAGTACCATTCACATTATAAATAGAAACTTGTCTCATTCTATTGTCAGGGAATTGAGCAATTATATACTCTGATGAAGGATTTGGATATATTGATAAATCATACTTTTTAGTTTCATCAATATTAATTACAGGAGCTAGATCATAGCTGAATCTATAAACTTGCCCGTTGTCAGGCCAAGTATTTAGTCCAGTAAATATTTGGCTGATTTGTAACGAATCATATTCAACCCCAATATATTCCATGAAAGTAGGGTTGCTAGCTGGCCCGTTAGCCCAAAGAAAATTTCCTGTAAACTCATCGAAATTCCAGTAAGCAGAAATTCCAGCTGTAGCAGCACTCCAGAAGCATATATCACTTAGGTTTTGAATAGTGTGAGGCCCGTAGTGGATTTCTATATCTCCATTTTCAAATAACCAAATCTGGAAATTTGCTACCGATGAAGCTTCACCAGTTGTCAGCATGTCCCAATCAAATCCTACATTGAAATATTCAAGTTTGAAAACCCTATTGGGACTGGTTCCTTCAACTACTGATCTGTGAAATGAACCATCAGTTAATGAGTCAGGTGTTACATTTAATACGTCATTTAAATCAGCATTAGTCCCAGAGATTAAATGGAAATCGCCATTTTCCATATAAATTTCAATGCTTCCACCTAAATCAGAGAGTCTTACTAAATCAGCGGTATCTCCAAAACATGGAAACTCAAACTGCATGTTTAATTGAGTTATAGGTACGTCCCACATTGGATCGATATTCAATGGAAAGTAATTCTCAAGATGATTGTAATCTTCAGTGAATACTTCAACAGTGTAAGGAAAATTATTCTGACATAATGAAGTACTATACATTGATATAATTACAAGAATAGATAATAAGTACTTTTTCATCATTTCAGTATTTTAAGGTTAGAAATTAGGTCTAAGAGAAGCGCTAGAGTGAAAGTCAGTAATGACCTTGACAGCTTCCTCAGGTGTGTCAACAATTGAAAATAGATTTGGGTCAGTGTCAGAAATTGTCTTGTATTTATCTAACATAGTGTTTTTAAACCACTTAACTAGTCCATTCCAAAACTTACTATCGTAAAGCACAATGGGTCTTGAATTCAACTTTCCTGTTTGAAGGAGGGTAAGTGCTTCAAAGAGTTCATCCATAGTGCCAAACCCACCAGGCATTACTATAAAGCCTTGGCTGTATTTTACAAACATGACTTTTCTCACGAAAAAGTAGTCAAAGTCAATGCTCTTGTCCCTGTCTATATATGGGTTTTCGCGTTGTTCAAATGGTAGTTCTATGTTGAGTCCTACTGAAGGTCCGCCAGTATCATGAGCTCCTCGGTTACCAGCTTCCATTACTCCGGGACCACCTCCAGTAATTACGCCATAACCAGATTCAGATAGGAGAGAAGCAATTTTTTGAGCATCCTTGTACACCTTTGTTTCAGGGCCAGTTCTAGCTGAACCATATATTGATACGCATGGGCCAATCCTGTGCAAGGCTTCATAGCCTTCCACGAACTCGCTCATAATTTTAAAAATTGACCAACTGTCTTTGGACATTATTTCAGTCCACGTTCTTCTCTTGTATTCTTTCTGCATTACTCAAACTTAATTAAGCTACTCGAGCTAAGCTAAAATCTGAGCAAGAAATTTACCAGTGGGGCTGTTTAGTTTACTTGCGACTTGCTCTGGTGTGCCTTGTGCTACTATTTGGCCTCCTTCTACTCCTCCCTCTGGACCCATGTCAATAACGTGGTCAGCAACTTTTATAACATCTAAATGATGTTCAATGACAACTACTGAATTTCCTAGATTTACTAGCCTATTTAATACATCTAACAACATTTCAACATCTTGGAAATGAAGGCCTGTAGTTGGTTCGTCAAGAATGTATAATGTGTTGCCTGTATTTGCTCGACTTAGCTCTGAAGCTAGTTTCACACGTTGGGCTTCACCTCCGCTTAGGGTGGTTGAAGGTTGGCCTAATGTGATATACCCTAGTCCAACATCCTTTAAAGTTCTTATGATTTTTTTAAGTTTTGGATGCGATTCAAAAAAATCAAAAGCCTCGTTTATTGTCATGTCAAGGACATCACTTATGCTTTTTCCCTTATACCTAACTTCTAGCGTTTCTCTGTTGAATCTTTTGCCTCCACACGATTCACACGGTACGTGAACATCTGGTAGATAGTTCATCTCTATAGTTCTGAGCCCAGCACCTTTGCAATCTTCACATCTTCCTCCAATAACGTTAAACGAGAATCTTCCGGGTTTGTATCCTCTAATTTTGGCTTCGGGAAGTAGTGCAAATAGCTTTCTTATGTGGTCCATCATGCCAGTGTAAGTGGCTGGGTTTGAGCGAGGAGTGCGTCCAATGGGGGTTTGGTCTATGGCAATCACCTTATCCAAATTATCCATGCCCAAAATCTTTTTATGTGGCAAAGGATTCCTTATTGGCTCATGAAGATGATTCTGCAAAGCAGGATAAAGGGTTTGGTTTATCAAAGAACTCTTGCCCGAGCCACTAACTCCTGTTACACAAGTAAAAGTACCCAAAGGAATACTCAGATCTACATTCCTCAAATTGTGGCCTGAAGCCCCTTTAATTGTTAATTTTTTTTTATTGCCTTTCCTACGCTTGCTTGGAGTTTGGATTTTTTTAATTCCGTTGAGATAATGCGCCGTGGTTGATTCAGAGGCAAAATGTTCCAAAGGAGGCCCCGCCGCAACGATTGTCCCTCCGTGTTTACCAGCTCCTGGACCAATATCAACTAGGAAATCAGAAGCTCTCATCATATCCTCGTCGTGTTCAACAACAATCACTGTATTTCCAGCATCTCTTAGTGCTTGAAGAGATTTTATAAGTCTTTGATTATCTCTTTGATGTAGGCCAATAGATGGTTCATCAAGTATATATAGGACTTCAGTTAGTTTTGATCCGATTTGAGTTGCCAGTCTTATTCGTTGTCCTTCTCCTCCTGAAAGAGATCGCGCTGGTCTATCAAGACTCAAATAACCCAGTCCCACATCAACCATAAATCCAATTCTCTCACGAATCTCCTTTAGCGGCTGCTTTGCTATGGTGTTTTGCTTATCTGTAAGTTCTGATTCTATTTCTTTAAAGAATTCAGAAAGTTTGATAAAATCTAACTCGCCTAATTCTGCGATGTTCTTTCCAGCTATTTTGAAGTGAAGACTGATAGGCTTAAGTCTACTACCATTGCAACTTGAGCAAATAATCTTGTGCATGAATTGGTTCGCCCAACGCTTGAGAGGGATGGATTTGGCCTTGGCCGCAGCATTTTCAACTATAGTAACCAGTCCGTCGTAATTTAGAGATTCTGAAGACCCGAACTTGTTTGAAAGAGTTATCTTATCGTTAGTACCATAAAGGATTATGCCTATTAACTCTTCGCTTAACTCGCCAATTGGAGTTGTAGCCTTCATTCCATGAGAAGTTATGATGGCTTCAATGATGTTAGAAATCTTATTGCTTGTAAGCTCACCTAGAGGTGCAATACCTCCATTTCTAACGCTCTTTTTTGGATCAGGGAAAACGAGCTCACTATCTACTTTTGCAACAGTACCTAATCCATTACAAGTGGGGCAAGCTCCGTATGGAGAGTTGAACGAGAATAGGTTTGGTTCAGGGTCAGGATATGCAATTCCAGAGCTAGGGCACATTAGATTCCTCGAAAAATGAACTAGTTTTGGGTTAATTACACCGTACTCAATTACACACATTGAGCCTTTTCCAAGCTTTAAAGCTGTGTTCACTGAGTTTCTCAAACGCGTTCCGTCGCTTCCCACTATTACTTTGTCAACAACTAATTCAATGTCATGGACCTTGTATCTGTCTACTTTAAATCCCGAATCTAATTCTACTACTTCTCCATCTACTCTTGCTCTTACATATCCCTGTTTACGAGCGTTGTCGAATAATTCTCTGTAATGCCCCTTCCTACCACGAACAACAGGAGCAAGAATTAAAAGCTTTGTTCCATTAAACCTATTTTCAATACTATCAGCTATATCCTCATCGTTATACTTAACCATGGGCTCACCTGTTTCAATAGAATAAGCATTTGCAGCTCTAGCATATAATAGTCTCAAGAAATCGTGGACTTCTGTTACCGTACCTACCGTGGAACGAGGGTTTCTAGTTACTGTTTTTTGTTCAATGCTAATTACAGGACTTAAACCACTTATGTGTTCTACTTCTGGTCTTTTAAGTCCTCCTATAAATTGTCTTGCATATGAGCTTAGGGTTTCTAAATATCGTCTAGAGCCCTCAGCATAAATGGTGTCAAAAGCGAGTGAAGATTTACCTGAACCACTAACACCTGTAAATACAATTAGTTTGTTTCTTGGTAGGGTTATATCAATATCTCGGAGGTTGTGTTCTCTTGCTCCGTTTATAATGATGCTATCTGATCCATCACCCATATCAATTGTCTAAACGCTTCAGTTTGTAACCTAAACCAGCAACTACTAAAGACATAATTGGACTAACCCAATTAAAGATACAAAATGGTGCGTATGCTAGAGTTGCAACACCTAGTATTCCGCTTTGGGCTACTCCACATGTGTTCCATGGAATTAAAACGGATGTAACAGTACCTGCATCTTCTAGTGTTCTACTCAGGTTTTGAGGTGCTAAATTGTGTTCTATGTATGCTTCTTCATACATCTTTCCTGGAACTACAATTGCTATGTATTGATCTGAGGCTAGTATGTTGAATGCAAGGCAGGTTCCTACCGTGCTTCCTATTAGTCCAAGTACTGAATTTACTCCGCTTATTAAGCTTTCAGTAATTGTTTTTAGAATACCTACTGCTTGTAATACTGCTCCAAATACCATTGCGCATATTATTAGCCAAATCGTATTCATCATGCCTGACATTCCTTTAGCAGATAAAAGTTCATCAGCTAATTCATTGCCCGTAACAAAATGTGTGTCAACTGCCATTGAAGTGATAGAAGAGTAGTATGATGCCGCAGCGTAACTCATTTCTTCACCAGCAATTTCAGTAATGGCATTTGGTTGGAAAATAATTGCTGTAAGTGCTCCTAGAAGAACTCCGATAAACAACGCTGCCGCTGCGGGTACCTTACGGGAAATCATGACTAGTACAGCTAGAGGAGCAATGAATAAACCAAGATGAATGTTGAATTTGGCTTTAACAGCTTCACCAAAACCTACAGCAAAATCAACACTTTCAGTCGCAGCGCTTCCAGCAAACCCGACAATTAGAAATACGAAAAGAGCGATTAATATACTTGGCACAGTGGTAAATGTCATATATCTAATGTGAGTAATTAGATCTGTTCCAGCTACAGCAGGAGCAAGGTTTGTAGTGTCTGATAGGGGGCTTAGCTTATCGCCAAAATATGCTCCACTTATAATGGCACCGGCAACCCAACCCTCGCTGATTCCCATTGCTATTCCTATACCTATTAAGGCAACACCAACTGTTCCAACTGTACCCCAAGATGACCCAGTCGCTAGTGAAAGAACAGCGCACACTATGCAAGCTGCAAAAAGAAAAATAGTCGGTTTAAGGAGTAGTAATCCATAGTGTATAAATGCAGGAATAATCCCTGCAAGCAACCATGTTCCAGCTAAAGCGCCAATCAATAGTAGTATTAATATCGCTTCTGTTGCTTGAGAAATATTGCTTGAAATAGCATCTCGGATTCTAGACCAACTTATGCCTCTGTACATTCCAATACTACCTGCAACTAATGCAGCGACAAGCAATGCTATTTGATTAGAACCATATGAGCTGTTGTCTACAAAGAAATAAACATTAATTCCAAGCATTACAACCAAAAGTATAATTGGTAGTAAAGCCAGAATTAACGGCATGTTTGAAGCATTATTCTGATTCTCAGGTCTCATTTATTTTACGTCTTCAGCTTCAGGGCTTCCTGAAGGACTTAGCGCTGATTTTGAAACTCTAATTTTACCTGATTCTACTTCTAGAACAACTGTCAAGTCGCTTATAGAAATAATTTTTCCATGTACTCCTCCAATAGTTACAACTTTGTCGCCTTTGCTTATTGTATCTCTGAATTTTTTTGCCTCCTTTTGGCGTTTTTGCTGAGGTCTAATCATAAAGAAATACATTATGATAAACATTCCCAGTAATAGTACCCATGGGAATCCTGGTTCAGCTGTCTCTACTTGTAATAATATGTTGAACATGTTCATTTCTTAATTAACTAATTTATTTCAAATCTTCTTTTCCAAAGTCAGGGCCAATTACATTTCCTTTTAAAGTCAGTTGAGTAATTGATGGTCTTGTATTTGTTACCACATCAATTTTCTTTGCTTGGGCTCCAGTTCTATCAGTTGAGTCAAAATCAACTTTTATTTTACCTCCTTCACCTGGTTCAATCACCTCTTTGGGCCAGTCACTGGCAACTGTACATCCACATTGTGGGTGTACGTTTGCAATTAGGAGTGGTGCAGATCCAGTATTTGTGAATGTGAACACCTTAGATATTCTTTTTCCAGATGCAATTACACCAAAATCAATTTCAAGTATTTCAAATTCTATTGTAGGGTAACTAGCATCACTAGATGTGGTAGATGCTGTTCCAGGAATATTAATGAGGTCTGTACTAATCTTGTCATTATTTGTACAGCTAGTAATACTGCAAATGCAAACGCAGACATATGTGATATAAAGGACTCTCATCTTATACTAGACCTCTTCCTGTCTTTTTGATTTCACCAGCTTCAACTAGTTTTAAAAATAGTTGGTCTAAAATTCCATTTATAAATCCGTGACTCTTGTCAGTGCTGTAGTATTTCGATAATTCGATATACTCGTTAAGTGTAACTTTTAAAGGAATTGTTGGGAATTCTTTGGCCTCTGTAAGTGCCATTTTCATTAATATCCTATCGGTAAGAGCGATTCTTTCTAGTTCCCAGTTTTGGGCTCCTTCTCTAATCAAACTTTCATTTGTATTACCTTGGGCCAAAGTTTTGGCGAATAAGCCTTCAAGGAACTTTTTATCATCATCATCTTCGCGCCAAACCTTTAACAGTTCAATCTCATCATCGTCCTCCTTAATTGATTTAAGAGTTTTGATAACCATTGAACTTGCAAGATCTAAATCATCTATCCAAAAGATACTTTCCTCTTCTAACATATACTGGAAAGGCTCTTGGTTTACTAAATTTTTACGGAACATTCTCACTAAGCTTTCCTTATCGTGTTGAAATCCTCTCTCTTCAGAACTCATGTAGTTTTTATACTCTTCGTCCTCTATTAGGTCGCGGAACATGTTCCTTAAAAGTTCCTGATTGTTTACCCAACTGACACCTAGCTCTTCTGATGCTTTTTGTAAATTCTTGCTATTTGCTAAAATTCTAAGGGGTGCATTCCTTACAAATTTGGTGTTTGGATGCAGATCCGCTTCACTAGGCATTTGCTTCTTTCTTGCAGTTTCTATTTTGTCAATTGCAATGCCCTGAAGGCCAGCAATCATGTTTAATAATAGAAGGTAAAGCTCGTGCATCTTAGTGATACTGTGATCAAGCGCATTTTTAGCTTTTACAGAATCAGAGTCTTCGTCTTGATAGAATCCGTACAGGATATGAAGAATCTTGATGCGGATGTGGCGTCGGTTCAGCATTGCAATGTTCGTTTTGCGAATTTATGCAATCAAACCTACCTAAAGCAGATAATATGCATCTACTTTTGTAACATGATTAATCTATTTGGGTTTGGAAAAAGCAAGCTATTGTTAACCACTATGTTAGTTGTTAGTGCTGCTGCATTTTTGGGGTGTTCTAAAGTTGTTGAAATTGACGTGCCATCTTCAGAACCCAAGCTTGTTATTGAAGGTGTAATTAAAGAGGGGAAAAAGCCAATTGTTCTTTTAAGTATGTCTCAAGGCTACTTTGACCCAATATCCGATATAGCAAATGCTTATATAAGTGGAGCAGATGTAAAAGTTGTTGTCGATGAAGATACTACTAACTTGATTGAGGTCTCTGCTTTAAATTTAATAACAGAGCAGGATCAATTAGAATATTTGTTTCAGTTGTTTAATGTTCAAGTTTCAGAAGACCTGAATTCAGAAGACCTAACTCCTGAAATTTTAAATTTTTTAAGTACTTTCTCAGTTTACACTATTGTTGGTCAAACTGACTTAATTGGAGAGGCTGGTAAAGATTATGAGTTAATAGTAACTTATGGTGAGATTATTGCCGGTGGAACTACCTCACTATTGCCTGCGATAGAACAAGAAGAAGGTTATTTTTTTATTCCTGAAAGCTCACAATCCGATTCTTTAGGCGCTATAAACATTGTATATACAGACCCCCCTGAGCTTGGAAATTGTTATCGCTGGGCTTCAAGACGTATTAACAAATATCCTGACTGGCATATTCTTGCTGGAGAGGTTAAAGATCCATATTTTATTTATCCCCTTGGGTCTGTTTGGGATGATATGATAGTAAATGGACAAACATTTTCCTTTCCAACAGTTCGATATCCTACAGCAAATGACACGATTGATAGCTTAGAAATCGGGCTATGGAAAATTGGTGACACAGTTCTGACGAAACTAGAGACTATCGACAGAAATGCCTATGAAACTCTCCTTAGTTACGAAACCGCAATGTCAGCCCAAGGAAATCCTTTTGCGCCACCGTCAAACGTAATTTCTCATGTAGGAGATGCACTTGGGTGGTGGATTGCAATTTCAGAGGATGTAGATACTATTATTTGCTCTCCTTGATTGAAATAAAGTAAATTGCCGTTATGAGTTTCTCAAAGCGACTACCACTTTCAATTTTATTTACTCTTTTTGTTGGAGTTTCTATAGCCCAAACCACTGGCTTTTGGCCTATTACTTCTGTTGATTTATACCAAAGAGGCGCACTTGTTCAGCATTCAGATTCTGTTCTTTTTGATGGAGAGATGGCTGAAGTTATAATTGATGGATTAGCAACAAATATTAATAGACAATCTTTTCAAGTAGACCTACCTAATGGAATAATACTAGATGGGCTTGAGTTCAAAACGATACAAATCGAAAACACTGAGGATAATGGGCTAAAATCCTTAAACGACTCAATTCATCTATTGAAATTTCAAATTCAGATGTTTGAGTCCTTACTCAACACACTAAATGAAGAACGCACTTTCCTTCAAGCAAATCGAGAAATAGGATCTAATCAGGAGGTATTATTAGTAGATGACTTAATTGAGATGGCTGATTTTTTGAGAGAGAGAAATCAAGATTTGGGCTTAGAGATTCTGGATATCCATACTGACATTAATAATGCACAAAAACAATTAGACAAGCTAAAGAAAAGAAAGTCATTAATAAAAAATTCTGGTTCAGATTTATCAGGAATACTTACTTTGAATTTATCAAACGTATCAGCAAACAGAAAGACAGAATATATCACAATTAAGTATCTAACCACTGAAGCTTCTTGGACTACTAAGTACAATCTTTATTTAGAAGAAGGAGAAGTGTTTGTTAAGAGACAAGCAAGCATCCAACAAAATTCAGGTATTGATTGGAATGATGTGAATGTAAAACTAATTAGTGGGCACCCTGAAAAGAGTCTTAAGCCAAATGGTTTTGAGGATTGGGTTATCGAGGAAAGTTCAAACTCTACACATGATGATAGAGTAATGAGTTTTGATGCTTTAAGACAGCAAGAGAAAAGTATTGAATTAGAATACGATAAAAGCTTCTCATTTGCAGGAGACACCCGCTATAGATTCAATGTTGAAAAACCAGTCAATCTAAGTAGTTCGCCATATAAAAAGACAGTTGAAGTTGATGTTTTTGTCCTTGAAGGCGACATAGAATATTATGCAGCTCCAGCCCAAAATTCATCTGCATACGCTATTGCTAAATGCAATAATTGGGCTGATAAAAAGCTTATGAACGGAAGAGCAGATGTGGTTACTTCAAACACATATTTAGGATGGTATAACCTTCGATTGCCTATTGTTGGAGATACTTTAAATGTGAATCTTGGAAATGACCCTCACGTAATGTGTTCTAGGGAATTGTTGTCAGAATACAGCACTGTAAAGCGTTTTGCAGGAAAGAAGCAGGTAGTCCAAACCTGGGAGTTGTCAGTTGAAAATTCTCACTCAGATATCATCAGAGTTAGTCTTGAAGACAAGCTTCCTAGATCAAACAATTCTGACATTGTTATCTCAGTAGTAACAGAGGATGGAGGTATAGTGCATTCAGCTTCAAACGAAATAAGTTTTGAATTTGAATTATCACCCTTTGAAAGAAGAACAGTGACATATGTTCTTACGGTTACTTATCCTAGTTCAATGAGCTTGAAGAATCTCTAATGATGTAGTTGGCGATTCTCTTACTTGCACCAGTGTTTCCAAGCATTTTTCTCAACTCTGATATTTCTGAGATTTGGGATTCTGAACCAAGTAATTCATTAAGTTTTAAGCTTAAATTTTCAACAGTGCAATCGCCTTGAATTAACTCAGGGACAATGTCCTTTCCAGAAATAAGATTAGGAAGGCCAATCCTCTTAATCTTTACTACTGCCTGTGCTACTGCATAGTTAAATGCTCCAGTTTTATATGCAATTACCTGCTTTGTGCCTAGAAGAGAAGCCTCTAAAGTAGCTGTGCCTGATGTAACAATTGCTGCTATGGAAGATCCTAAAATTTCCCTTGTCTTTCCAAATTCAACTTTGAATCCTTCCTTAGTAGCCAATGAATAATCAGACATCTTTCTTCCAGGAGCTCCTGCAATTACAAAGTCCAATTCTTTAAATTCCAAGCCCAAACCCACTAAAACGGGTAGCATCTTTTTTAACTCTTGCATACGAGAACCAGGGAGAAGCGCTATTTGGTTTGGTCTCTTTTCAAATTTTAATTCCTCAAAAGTATCCAAAATGGGATGTCCTAATGATTGAGAATTCACTCCTCCTTTTTTTAAAATATCATCTTCAAAAGGGAGTGCTGGAAAAACTGCGTTATAGTCTCTTTTAAGCGCTTTAATCCTAGATCCTTTCCAAGCCCAAATCTGAGGGCAAATTACTTGGTAGGTATTAAATCCATCGGCCTTTGCCCTTTTTGCAATTCTCATATTAAATCCAGGAAAATCAATGCATACAACTGCGTCAGGATTGAAAACTTCAATTTCCTCCCAGCACTTTTGTAGATTTTTTTTGATGGTTCCTAGATTTTTAATTACTTCTAGAAAACCCATAAAAGCAAGTTCGCTGTAGTGCTTTGAAATGTTCACACCAACGCTTTTCATTTCTTTACCTCCCCAACCTCGAATTTCAGCATCAGTTTGTAAGAGGATTTGGCGTGCAATTTTACCTCCATAAATATCTCCTGACGCCTCACCAGCGATAATGAAAATTTTATGTTTTTTTGCTTGCATTTAGGCAATACCAGCTTGCATTTGAAACCAAATGATAATTGGAACTGAAGCTAAAATAATCATCATTATTCCTTTACAAAATTCCCACATTTCCTTCCTTAGAGCTAGGTAGAATATCCCAATATTAAAAAGTGTACACACTGTAAGTATGCTATCTCGGTACAAAAGCGATCTGCCTGCAATGTCTTTTATAAAATAACTTATGCTATCTCCATTAGTTACAGACCAAGCCATTCCCAGAGCAAAAAAACCAATGACAATTCCCAGCAATGCCGCTAGAATACCCCAATAAATTCTATTTAATTTATAAATCATTTTTCAGAGTTTAAATCCCAAGTATTTAGATCAGAAATGAAGTGATGAGCAGTTAGGTCAAACTGAGTTGGAACTACTGAAGCAAATCCATTTGAAAGCGCAAATTCGTCTGTGTCTTCTCCCTTATCAGGATTTGTAAATTCACCCTTGAGCCAAAAATAAGTCTCCTTATTTGGTGCGACTCTCTCTTCAAAATCGTCTTTCCAATATCCAGCACTTTGCCTACACACTTTAATTCCTTTAAAATCTTTTTCGTCAACTTTTGGGATGTTTACGTTCAAGCAAACTCCTTTAGGCAAGCCTTTTTCTAATACTTCTTGAGATATATCTCGAGCTACTTTTTTCGACACAGAAAAGTCGGCGTCTGGATGGTGATCTAAGAGTGAAAAACCAATAGATGGAATGCTCTCAACTGCTCCTTCAACTGCGGCAGACATAGTGCCAGAGTAAATGACATTTATCGAACTGTTACTTCCGTGATTTATGCCACTAATAAGCAAGTCTGGTTTCTTGTCTAAAATCTTGTAAATAGCTAGCTTCACACAATCCACAGGCGTCCCAGAGGTACTGTGTGCACTAACCCCATCAATAGAAAAATCGTGATGGCTAATCTTGAGAATGTCTCCAATTGTGACAGCGTGACCCATTCCAGACTGCGGACTATCAGGTGCAACAACGTGTATATCTCCCAAGTCTTTCACAGCCTCTACAAGAGCTTTTATGCCCTTTGAGGTTATCCCATCATCATTTATTACTAGTATCTGCTTACGCACGCTTGGGTATTCTTTTAAGTGCTTCTAATAGGAAATTCCAAAACTTAGCAACAGAACTAATCTGCACACATTCATCAGGACTGTGAGCTCCTCTTATATTTGGCCCAAAAGATGCCATGTCCATATCAGGGTAATTAGTTCCAAGTATTCCACACTCTAATCCTGCGTGACAAGCAATAACCCTAGGTTCTTCAGAGTACTTTTCTACGTAAAGAGATCTGAGCATTTCAACAGCGGCTGAAGAAGGGTTTGGAGTCCACCCTGGGTAAGCACCTCCTTGCTCTGTGCTTAACCCTGCTAGCGCAAAAGCACCCTCAATAGATCTAGCGTGATCCCATTTTTCTGAATCCACTGATGATCTGTTTAAGCACTGAATGTTTACTGATCCATTTGCCACTTCTACTCTGGCTAGATTGTTAGAAGTCTGGACTAATCCTTCAATATCTGGACTCATTCTGTGAATCCCCACAGGGCAAGCCTGTATTGAGAGTAATAATGCGTTTTGAACTTCCTCAGGAAGAGCGTTTTCAGGGAAGTCTGTTGGGTTAATACTAATGTTTAAATCTGGATCTGTCACCTTGTATTCAGCTAATAAATCATTGCTTGTTGAATCAATAGCGCTGTTCAATTCATGAACGTCAGCATTAGCAATAATTATAGTTGCTTGAGCTTCACGCGGAATTGCGTTTCTCAATCCACCTCCATTAATAGAACAAACTCGTAGGTCAACTGCTTCAACAGCTTCGAGTAGTAATCTGTTTAGGAGCTTATTTGCATTTGCAATTCCCTTGTGAATGTCCATTCCACTGTGACCACCACTTCCTCCTTTAACAACAATGTTGAATGCCGAATTTCCCTCAGAAACAGTGTTCTCAACGTCATATGTTCCAGTTGATGTAAGATCAACTCCACCAGCACATCCTATACTTATTTCATCGTCGTCCTCTGTGTCTAGGTTTAGGAGAATGTCGGCGTTTAATAAACCTCCTTGAAGGCCTAATGCTCCAGTCATGCCAGTTTCCTCATCAATAGTAAATAGGGCTTCCAATTGTGGGTGAGCTATGTCTGAGCTTTCTAAAATCGCCATGATAGATGCTACTCCAATTCCATTGTCAGCTCCAAGCGTTGTTCCCTCAGCTCTAACCCAATCCCCATCGACATACATCTTGATACCTTCTCTCATGAAATCAAAATCTGTGTCGTTGTTTTTTTGGCATACCATATCAACATGACTCTGAAGGACAACCATTTGTCTATCCTCCATGCCTGGAGTGGCTGGTTTGCGAATAATAATGTTATCTACTTGATCTTGTTCAACTTCCAGCCCTTTTTCTTTAGCCCAATTCACAATCCAAGCACAAACTTTTTCTTCATGTTTTGATGGTCTGGGTATGCTATTTAAGTCGGCAAATCTGTTCCACAGATCGCTAGGTTTTAGTTCTCTTACTTGTGATGACATTAGAGTCTTTTATTGTTCAATTTAGTCCTCGCAAGTTAGGGATAGTTTGGGATAAATTTTTGGTTAATGAAATGTGGAAAAAGTCGAGTGTTTACTAACAAAAATAGCCCATTGCATTCTGTATCTTGTCGTCTTCATGGCAGAACAAGTAAGTTATACTGAAGATAATATTAAATCCCTCTCTTGGAAGGAGCATATTCGTATGCGTCCGGGTATGTATATCGGCAAGTTGGGAGATGGAAAGGATGCGGATGACGGTATCTATGTTTTACTCAAAGAGGTAGTCGATAATAGCATCGATGAACACATGATGGGAAATGGAAAAACCATCGAAGTGAAAATCAAGGATGGAAAAGTAAGAGTCAGAGATTATGGTCGAGGTATTCCTCTTGGAAAAGTTGTAGACTGTGTTTCAAAAATCAATACAGGAGGTAAGTACGATTCTAGGGCATTTAAAAAATCTGTTGGTTTGAACGGAGTTGGCACTAAAGCTGTTAACGCATTATCTGCTGAATTTGCTGTTGAGAGTTTTAGAGAGTCTGAGGCTAAACGTGCTGAATTCTCTCTCGGTGAACTAACTGCAGACGTTCCTGTTGAATCTACAAACAAACGAAACGGGACAAAAATCACTTTTAAGCCAGACCCTGAGATTTTCAAGGGGTATAAGTACAGGATGGAGCATGTTGAAAAGCTCCTTTGGAATTATGTATACTTAAATACTGGTCTGTCGATTTACTTGAACGGTGAGAAGTTTAAAAGTGAAAATGGCTTAAGGGACCTTCTTGAAACCACTATGGATGGGAATCCTCGCTACCCAATCATTCATTTAAAAAAAAATGATATCGAAGTAGCGATTACTCACTCAGATGCATACGGCGAGGATATACAAAGCTTCGTAAACGGTCAATACACTCCACAAGGTGGAACTCATCAAGCTGCATTTAGGGAAGCGTATGTTAGAGTTGTTAGAGATTTCTTTGGGAAGGATTATGACACGGGAGATGTGAGGTCAGGAATTGTTTGCGCAGTTGCTATAAAAGTTGAAGAGCCAGTATTTGAATCCCAAACAAAGACAAAGCTTGGTTCAACAGACATCGGTCCTAACGGCCCAACTCTTAAGACTTTTATGTTTGATTTTCTCAAAAGAGAATTAGACAATTTCCTACATAGAAATCCAGAAACTGCACAGGCTCTTCAGACAAGAATTATTCAAAGTGAAAGGGAGAGGAAGGACCTGGCTGGGATTAAAAAGCTTGCTAGAGCTAGAGCAAAGAAGGCCTCTCTTCACAATAAAAAGCTAAGAGATTGTAGAGTTCACTTAAGTGACAAAAAGGATAGAAATGAGGATTCAACGCTTTTCATAACGGAGGGTGATTCTGCTTCAGGTTCTATTACAAAGGCAAGAGATGTTGTTTCTCAAGCTGTGTTCTCACTTAAAGGGAAACCACTCAACTGTCATGGTTTAACTAAGAAAGTAGTTTATCAAAATGAAGAATTCAATCTGTTGCAAGCTGCATTAAATATTGAGGACGGTTTAGATGGATTGAGGTATAACAAGGTTGTGATTGCAACGGATGCCGATGTTGATGGTATGCATATCAGGTTGCTACTGATTACATTCTTCCTTCAATTCTTTCCAGATTTAGTTAAACGTGGACATTTATACGTACTACAAACTCCACTGTTTAGAGTTAGAAATAAAAAGGAGACCATTTACTGTTATGACGATGAGGAAAAGAAGGCAGCCATGGTGAAAATTGGTGCAAGGGCAGAAATAACTCGATTTAAGGGTCTAGGTGAGATTAGTCCAGACGAATTCTCTCACTTTATTGGCGAGGAAATGAGGATTGATCCTGTTGTCGTTGGAAGAGAAGCAAATGTTCAGGATATACTTAGCTTCTTCATGGGTAAGAATACGCCAGATAGACAAAAATTCATTATTGACAACCTTAGAGTTGAAAAGGATGATATAGACGAAAAGGAAAAAGTTGAAGATATAGCCGTTTAAGAATTGAGGAATGATTGAAAACGAACACGAAGAAGAGTTAGAAAGAGATGATGAATTCTCACATGGTGAGGATGGAGGTTCTATAGACGAGCTAGATCACGTTGTTGCTGTAAGAGGGATGTATAACAATTATTTTCTCGACTATGCTTCATACGTAATACTTGAAAGGGCTGTGCCTCATCAATACGATGGCTTGAAACCCGTGCAAAGAAGGATTCTTCACTCATTGAATGAAATGGATGATGGACGTTTCCACAAAGTGGCAAACGTTATTGGTAATACTATGAAGTATCACCCCCATGGAGATGCGAGTATTGGAGATGCTATGGTGCAAATAGGCCAAAAGGATCTCCTGCTCGATTGTCAAGGAAATTGGGGAAATATCCTAACTGGCGATAGAGCGGCTGCACCTCGTTACATAGAGGTTAGGTTGAGCAAATTTGCCAACACAGTTTTATTTAATAAGAAAACCACAACTTGGCTAGCTTCATATGATGGAAGAAACCAAGAGCCAGAGACTGAGCCTGTAAAATTCCCATTATTGCTGGCTCAGGGAGTAGAGGGAATTGCTGTAGGCTTGGCCTGTAAGATTCTGCCACACAATTTTCACGATTTAATAGATGCAAGTATTGCAACTCTTCAAGGAAAGAGATTTAAACTTGTTCCAGACTTCCCTACAGGAGGTATGGCAGATGTGGAGCACTATAACGATGGTATAAGAGGTGGAAAGATTAGAGTAAGAGCAAGAATAGAAAAGGAGAATAATAAAACTCTCGTAGTTAAAGAAGTTCCTTATGGAGTAACCACGAGCTCACTTATTGATAGCATACTTAAAGCCAACGAAAAGGGTAAAATCAAGGTTAAGAGAGTAGAGGAT
>Ga0160422_10000034_pt1 | contig 62888 bp, 51 predicted proteins | sample Fk160mmetaG_FD_108192 | JGI IMG/M metagenome (GOLD analysis project Ga0160422, IMG submission 108192) | Marine microbial communities from the Central Pacific Ocean - Fk160115 60m metaG | ecosystem: Environmental > Aquatic > Marine > Oceanic > Photic zone | place: The Central Pacific Ocean... | reverse complement strand
CTACGCAATGAGTAACAGCAAGAGTAGGATAGGGGTGGATAGCTTCTTAAAAGGATTCTTAGAGGAAAGAAATAGTTTAATTACTTCTTGTAACACTAAAGTTAATTTCAATTTCTAGCGGGACAGTAAAGGGAACATTTGCTAATGCAGCTATTTCATCTAAAGTGGGAGGATCGCTCAAATTCGAGATGTCCAAAAAATATAGAGTTCCAGAATAGGACCCCTCTACATTATTTCCAATAAAATAAGGGTTTCCATTTATATCATCTTGAAATATTCCAGCAGTTCCAAGTGATGTTAATTCAAATGTTGGCTTAGGATTAATGTAAAAATTAGCCAGACTGCCAGTTTCTAACCATCCAATTGTTGCATCTAAATTACCTAACTCATATCCCAGATCATTTAATGTGGTTGTATTGTTAAACATATATACATTTAATAAACTATTGAATGGATATGGCATATTATAATGAGGGGCTATATAGTCTACAAAATCTTCTGAACCACCAAACTCCAAATCTTCATTTGGCCCAATAAATGGTGTATTGAATACGTGGTAAATACTAATATATCCTCCTGAGTCATAGCAATCCGATGTCGGATCTCCAATAGCTGCACTTATACCTAATTCATAATCGGTGTTGAATCCAGCCCAAGCTCCTGTTAATCCACATTCATCCACAATATTACCACTAGTTGAATAAATGTTACCATTTAAAGAAATCGAATAAAAAAAATCTCCATTATTTGAAGAATTTCCACTACCAGAATTATCTTCTTCACATACATCTAAACAATCAGCTAATGTCAGATATTGGGCATTAGCCATATCTGCAAAGCACCCTTCTGGTGTACAATTATATCCACTTGTATCTTCAGTATTTGTAGGATCACAACTTGAAAATAGAAAACAAAAAGCTAAAGCAGTAAATAGCAGTCTCATTACATTGGTTTTAAGACCTGTAAGGTAATCATATCCTCGGCATATCTTCAATTTTAAGCATCGGTATTGCTTCGCAATAAGTAACAGCAAGCGTAGGATAGGGGTGGATAGCTTCTTACAAGGATTCTTAGCGTAAAAGAAATAGCTATAGAAGAATTTATTAGAGATTGAGCTGTGTATTTATTTACATCTTCCCTGAATTACACCGACTCATTAATTTGCCTCCATCAATTTGCATCGTACCACCCTTTGGATGAAGAGAATATCTGATTTCTAAACCTTGTGGATTAATGTTAGTGAAAACATCAAAGGTGTAAAGATGCCATCTGTTAGGACCATAATTAGCATATTCTTCAGGGTTTAGTTTTATAGACGCAAAGTCATCTTCTGACATTGAATAAATGTTATCTACAACAACACCTAACTCAGGAAAACAAGAAAGTAGAGTTGTGGTATTTACTATCTCAGGGCAATCTTGACATTTTGGAATTGAAACGTAATAGTCAGTTAATGTTATTGTATCTAAAAACTTGTAATGAACTATTTCTGGACGTGTATGATTTTGATTACAAGAACAAAATGAAACAAGCAAAATTAAGCTAATTAGAATTCTCATTTAATTGGTTTTAAGACCCATAAGTTAATCATAGCCTCGGCATATCTTCAAGTCTTAAAGCTGGTGTCTCTAACCCACGTAGATAACCTAACGTAACAGCAAGAGTAGTGGGGCTCTAGTTTTTTATTGAAGTATGAACTTTAAAGGTATAGTGTACTGAACACTAACAATCTTTCCTCTCATGAGACCAGGTTGAAATCTTGGAAGTGACTCAATAAGTCGTTCAGCCTCTTTGTCAAGTCTAGGATCTACTCCTCTTAAGATCTTAACGTCTCTTACGTATCCGTCCTTACCAACTACGAAGTCAACGTATACAGTTCCTTGAATTCCTCTTTCAATAGCAGTAATTGGGTACTTCATATTTTCACTTACGTACTTGGAGATTTCCATCTGAGTACATTTTATTCTCTTATTCTCATCAGGTTCGTCGTTACATGGACCTAAAACTGGCATATACTGTGCACTTCTAAATGGCTTGTCATAATCCCAGTTTTCAGGATCATAACTATTATTAGGATTTACCTCTTCTTGAGAGTAAACACTCACACTAATCAAACAAGCTAAAGCAGTAAATAGAAGTCTCATTACATTGGTTTTAAGACCTGTAAGTTAATCACAGCCTCGGCATATCTTCAAGTCTTAAGCTAGGTATTGCTTCGCAATAAGTAACAGCAAGGATTGAACAAGGGTGGATAGCTTCTTGAAAGGATTCTTAGAGGAAAGGTCTACAATGCTATTCGCAATCGTTTCCATAAAGAATTAAAAATTCCAAAAGATCACCAACAGTTACGGAACCATCACCTGTATAATCCCCAGAGCAATCATTATCACATGGAGGACATTCTACAGAATTAACCCCATCATTAAACCCATCACTATACCCATCTTCAACACCGTCAGAATAAACATCATTTACATAATTTATATTGTAAAGACATAAAGAAGCATCTGACACCGTTGCTATTGTACTAAAATTAACTGCTTGTAAGTCCATACATCCAATATAATCGCACGAATCATCAGAGTCAGTGGCTAGTGGATTGTAATTAACGGCTTGTGAATCTGTACATCCTAGGATCTCTAATTCATCACATATTCCGTCAAAATCTGAGTCGACAATACAGTTTCCATCGCAATTATAATATTGTAATGGAAATATGCATGAACCATCGTCCTCAATTGCTAACTCATTAAAATTACAAGCTTCAGAGTCAATACAACCAGAATACAAGCATGATCCATCATTGTAACTTGCTTCTGAATTATAATTAATTGCATTTGAATCAGTACAACCAAGAGTATAATCTTTGAGGCACCTAATTGAAAATTTAACATTAGTTCCAGCACCTGTGTTTACAACTCCCTCTTGATCAGAAAATAACTGTATTGTTAAAGCATTATTATACTCACTACCAGCATCAATTGATGTGCTCCAATAACAAGCTTTATGTCCAAGTGCAAAGTAATATGGACTTGTATTTCCATAACCAGATGGAAGAGCGTTAAAACCACTTGAATTTGATGCACCTGTATTTGGTGAATCCCAATAATCTTGTGAAGCATTTTTTAAAGCTCCACCTGCAACTTCGTAACCTCCTAAATTAACTATTAGTGTGTCCCATTCAGAAATACTAGGAACATGCCAGCCGTTTGGACAGAATCCCTGAACGCCACTTGGTGTTGAATTACTATTTAATGATTGACCCACAAAATCATCCCATACATACAAGCCTCCATACACCTGGCCTATGGCTTCATCATCATTGAACCAATACCTAACTATTTCTTCTCCCTCAGCATCATATGCAGTATTCAGATTCTCTGCAAACCAACATTGTTCTTCTATCGCAACTATATCATAAGTCTCATCATGGTAAGTGATACTTGTTTGATTGTTACATGCATCCTGCCCAAACACACAAACACCTATTAAGAAAGCTAGAGCTGTAAATAAAAGTTTCATATCATTAGATTAATGACCTGTAATTTACTCACAGCATCGGCATATCTTCAATTTTAAGCCTCAGTATTAGTATTGCTTCGCAATAAGTAACAGCAAGAGTAGGATAGGGGTGGATAGCTTCTTAAAGGATTCTAGAAGTAAAGAAAAGCTTAGTCAACAATAAACTTGTTCTATCCTGAATCTTTTCCAAAACCTCTTATTTGATCAGCTGTAGCATTTTTATATTTTGAACAACAAAATCACTTCAGAAAAATGAAATTATCTAGATAAACTCCAACACCTAAATATATCCCAGTTGTCCCTATTCCAACTCTATATATAAAGTCATTTTCTGAGGGTGTAAATCTATATCCTATTGTTACTATTGGATGAATAAATAATCCCGTTCTACCGTTATTGCTAGGACCTGTGCCAGGCCAAATATTAGTGCTGCTAGAGTTTGTGTCATTACCTGCTATTAAACCTAAAGTAGTTTCAAATTGGTGATGCTTACCACCTAATAAATTAAATCCCAAAACACCACTATTTCCTTCAGTTACACCATAAAATTCCCACAAAAAGTATCCATAGCCTATATTGAAGTTAACTTTAAATTTCTCGTTATCGTTTTTAAAAAGTTGATGCTCTACTTTAACAGATTGTAGACTAGGTACGATACTGCTCGGATCAAAAATAAGAACACTACTTTCAACTTGAATAGAAGTTTTTTGCCCAAACACACTTACACTAATCAAACACGTCAAAGCAGTAATTAGAAATCTTCGCATAATATTAGATTAAGATCTGCAAGTTACTCTTTAGACTCGGCATATCTTCAAGTCTTAAAGAAGGTATCTCTAACCCACGTAAATAACCTAACGTAACAGCAAGAGTAGGATAGTGGTGTATAGCTTCATTAAAGAATTCATTTAGGAAAGGGTGGGATGAGTTTATTAGGATATGCAATAATTCCTTATTTTTTATTTTAGTGATATATTCTTTTTAGAACCAGAAATATCAATAATGAACTCTCCAGGCTCAAAAATATATTCTCCTTTTGAATTCACATACTTCAAATTATTTCGAGTTAAGATTATCTCACGTTTCACCTTCGTATTAGAGGGAACACTGACTCTTTCAAAATTGACTAAAACTTTATTCCTAGGTGAAATATTTGATGCATACAAGTCACTTACAAAAATATCTATTGCTTTGTGACCATCAAATTCACTTTTATTTGTTATTTGATAATTGATAATAAGTGTGTCATTCTTTTCGAATTGTTCTGAAATAATATCAGTAATGGAAACTTCAAAATCCGAATAGCTTAGTCCATGGCCAAATTCCCATTGAGGTTGAAATGCATCATAAGCGAGCGGTTGATTGACTTGATGATTAATTTTAGAAAGAAATCTGTGATCATAGCTAATAATATTTCCAGATTCTCGATGATAAGTAAATGGTAATATTCCACTTGGATTTACATCTCCTGAAAGAATATTACTTATCGCTGGCCCTCCCTCAGATCCTGGAACCATAGCTAGTATCACAGCATCTACTTTATCGATAAAGGAGGATACTATTCTCCCTCTACCTTCTATTAATATTACTACAATTTTTTTACCACTTTCAATAGCTTGGTTTGCAAGATTAATTTGTTCATCTGGTAGATGTAGACTGTTTATTCCACCTGGCGATTCAGCATAAGCATTTTCGCCCAAACAAAGAATTATAACCTCTTCATCAACTTTATTAAAGTCAACATTGTAATGCCCCTTATCATCAAAATCTCCTTCGCAGTGAATAGATACATTAGTTGACCCAAACTCCAACTTTAAGGCTTCAGATAGTGTAAGACTATTTTTTGGATATATATCTTCAATATTTCCTTGCCACGAATATGACCAGCCACCGTTTAATGCAGCTTTAGAGGAAGATGTTGGACCAACTATATATAGTTTCGTTTGTTTGTTGAGTGGTAAAACTCCTTCATTTTCTAAGAGGATAATTGATGATTCTGCAGCTTCTCTTGCTAATTTCCTATATTCAGGTTTACCAAAATCAGATATTTTATCAGTCTCAATAAATGGATTAACAAATAAGCCTAACTTACGTTTTAGTAGTAAAATTTTTTTCACACTAATATCTAAACGTGACTCTGATATTTCTCCTTTATTTACTAAATCAACTAAATGTTTGCAAAAGCTAAAATCATTAGGAACCATACTCATATCTACTCCAGAATTAATAGCAATTTTTACTGCTTCACGAGGTGTGCTCGCAACTTTATGCCGTGTATGCAATCTTATTATATCTTCCCAGTCAGTAATAATTAATCCACTAAAATTCATTTGTTCAATTAGTAAGTCATTGATGTACTTATAACTTGCGTGAATAGGTATTCCGTTCACTGATGATGAATTAAGCATAACTGATGAAGCACCGGCATTAATTCCATATTGAAATGGTGGTATATGATATTCCCACATCTCTAAATCAGAAATAAATGCTTCGGTTCTATTTTTACCGGATTTCGGAACTGAGTGACCAATGAAATGTTTTAAACATGATGCTACTCCATACTTACTTAGATTATCACCTTCGTATACTTTTACAACTTCTGATCCGAGAGTTCCACATATGAAAGCTGATTCGCCATATGTTTCTGAAAATCTTGGCCATAATGGCTCTCTACCAATATCCAATACTGGGTCAAAATTCCATCTTATACCTGATGCTCGAGTTTCTAGAGCGGTCACCTTGGCAGTTTCATGAACAATATTTCTTGACCTAGAAGCTGCTAAACAAATATTGTGCGGAAATAAACAAGATTCTTTGATATATGTGGCACCATGAATTGCATCGATTCCGTATAAAATAGGGATTGAATTAATTGATTTTAAAGCGACTGATTGAATATTATTGATTATTTCGTGCCATTCAAAAAGCTCTAGTGCAAATCCGTTTGTGTTAAAAATAGAGCCAACATGAAATTCATTTATTGCAATGTTTATTTTTTCCCAATCTAGTTCCTTTTCATTGCCATCATGTTGATCAATTGAACTTGACACAAAGCCAAGATTAATTTGTGTCATTTGGCCTACTTTTTCTTCAATTGTCATTCTTGCTATCAAAGAATCAATATTTTCTTCAATAGCTTGAGAGTATGAGTGAAAAGAAATCAAATAAGCTAAAGCAGTAAATAGAAGTCTCATAACATTAGATTAAGACCTGTAAGGTAATCACAGCCTCGGCATATCTTCAAGTCTCAAGCTAGGTATCTCTAACCCACATAAATAACCTAGAGTAACATCAAGATTAGGATAGGGGTGGATAGTTTCTTATAAGGATTCTTAAAGTAAAGAGATAGCTCTAAAAGGAGACTATTCACATTGGTTCCCAAATAGAATTAAGAATTCCAATAGATCACCAACAGTTACAGAACCATCACCTGTATAGTCTCCAGGACAATCATTATCACACGGAGGGCAAAGTGGACAGTCTACAGATTCTACACCATCGTCATAACCTCCATCATATCCATCGTCAAATGCATCATTAACATAGTCAATGTCATATAAACATGAATCATCATTCTCGTTAGCTTCACTGTTGTAGTTAGCAGCGTCTGAGTCCATACAACCAAATATGATGCAAGAACCATCATCAACGTTTGCAGTACTATCATAGTTTTCAGCGATTGGATTGGTACAACCTAGGTATTCACAGGTTCCATCATCGTCAGTAGCAGAGGAATCATAGTTGTCTGCTTCTTGATTTGTACAGCCAGGTATTTCTAACCCATTGCATATTCCGTCTCCATCTATGTCATTTAAGCAGTTCCCACTACAGTCATAGTATTGTACTGGATACGTACATGATTCATCGTCACAATCAGCTTCAGAATCGTAATTACATGCTGACATATCTGTACACCCTAATGTTCCAGTGCCACCACATTCACCACATTCATCCAAGTACAAACAACTACCGTCGTCACATGTAGCGTCTGCGTCATAATTACAGGCAGTGATGTCGATACATCCAGAATCATTAAATGCCACATTTATACTATCACTAATTGTGCATCCAATTGTACATGTGTTAGAAATAATCTCATTTTGAATGTTAGTTTCATTCCCAATTAAGTTCGCAGTTTGAGGAGACGAAGTTCCGAGAGAACTTGTAAAAACATTATTCTCTATATTTTCAAACGTCCATAATGATATAAGATTTTCTTGAGGTGATGTTGGTGGGCACTGCATATATGAGATAACTTCTTCTGAAGTAAGAGCTTTATTCCATATTGTTAAGTTATCTATTTTACCATCCCAATATAAGTTTCCATTTCCCATTGAGTTATTTTCCTCGACATCTCCAATTTGAAATGCATCATTCATTGGTGAAATAAATGAATCATAGAATCCAATAGGTTGGTCAGCCACCTGATCTAAATTTCCATTTATATATGTTTTAAGATTTGATTCATCATTATCATAAACCACACAGATATGTGTCCACTCATCATAATAATTTGACATATCGACTAGAATGTTTTGACCACCACTTGGATGAGAATTAAAAAATCCTATTTCTAAATAATTAAATGGACTTGAATAATTCAACCAATGATGTGCTCCAATTTCCTGACCAAAAGGATCGTCGTCTTTTCCATATTTTAGAATCCACTCTTGTCCTGCTTCTAACATTGAAGCTTTAATCCATGCTGAAATCGTATGACTTGACATATCATATACTATTCCTGTTTCTTCTGCTTGTATATATGAACCTGGATTATCTTGATAAACACCGCCTTCTAAATCAAGAACTTTATTATTAGATATCTCTACTTCAACACTGTAGTCTCCTGATTCATTTACTTCAATAGTTTGCGTTGTTTCACCTGTACTCCATAAGTACGAATCATATCCACTACCAGCATCTAGCGTGACTGACTCTTCACATGTTATAATATCATCTCCCAAGTCGATAGGAGTTATATACTCACAGCTTCCGTCGTCAATTTGTGAAACTGAATTAAAATTACATGCAGATGGATCTGTACATCCTAGATAGCCTTCTAAACAATTATTTGCAGGATAACAACCCATATCATTTCTTGTTCCGTTTTGATCATTATACATAATGTCAGGGTTTCCCGCATCAATACAAGGTGAATCGCAGTTTAAGTTATAATTTGGTAATAATGGATCAACCGAAACAAAAGAAGCTATTTGAGAAATATTTCCTACTCCGGTAATAGTTTGCTGACAATTGCTGTACGAAACATTTACATAATCGTTATTGATTTCACTAATATTTTCCCAAATAATTGAGTTTACAATATCAATATTATGTTGATTACCTCCTGCAACTTTGATTCCATTACTGTTAATATTATTCGATGTTTCAACTGTATTATCATAAAATGTACAATTAGATACATTGTGAACATTATTTGATGACGTACCACTTGCAGAGAGTGTTATTCCACCACCATCATTGTAAGCATGGTTCAAGGATATTTCAGAGTAAGATAATGAGAGATTTGAATTAAACACATAAATTCCGCCTCCAGTATGAGAAGTGTTACCTCTAATTAAACTGTTTTCAAGAGTAATATTTGATCCATCCCAACCTGATATTCCACCTCCATGACCACCATCAATGTTTGAATAATTACTAAACATTTGACAATTATTTATATATCCTGAACAATTATGAAAGTAAAAGCCACCGCCATTAACTTCTGCTACATTATTAGAAATATTAGAATTGTTTATAGAAATTTCAGAATTTGTATCAATGTAAACCCCTCCGCCTGAGAGTTCCGAACTGTTATTAGAAATTATACAATTATCAATATTGATTGAAGATGATGTTTCTGCAAATATTCCACCGCCATAGTCACCAGCATGATTGTTTGTAACGTAAGAGTTTTGTAATTCTAAATCACATTCATTACAATGAATACCAGCACCATCAGAAGATGAATTTGGCTGCTTATTATGTGTAACATTTACGCTAGATACAAAAACAGATGAATTTGAGATGTAAATCCCTTGTGCATGTGAGGTGTTTGAAATACCGCCTGAAATGTAAAAACCAGAAATTTCTGTTTGGCTAGAGCCCTGGATATCCAAAACTCTGTTGAAAATACCATTTTGTTGACCTATGATCTTGGTTAAATTAATCTCGTTTGAATCTAAAGAATTCTCATAGTTTGATAACAAGAAAATACTTTTATCAAGTATTTGAATATTTTCGTTGTAAGTACCTGGAGAAACTATAATACTATCTCCATTCGAAGCGTTATTAATTGCGTTTTGAATAGTAGGATAATTTTGCGGTACATAAAAAGTGCTTTGTGCATATGTTCCTGATATAAAAAACGAAGCGAGAATGGAAAATAAAAGTCTTTGCATAACATTGGTTTTAAGACCAGCAAGTTACTCATAGACTCGGCATATCTTTAAGACTAATACTAAGTATTACTTCACAATAAGTAAAAGCAAGAGTAGGATAGGGTTTTTTATTTCCTCATTACAGATATAGTCCCATAACACCATTCTTTTAGTTCTGGTGTTTCTTGGCAAGGGTAATTTGGTACTTCAAGAGTATAGAAATAAACACCGTCTGGCAATTCGGTGTTGTCTATCATTTTGCCTGAAAACCTAGGGGAACTATTTGTCATTTCATATACGTGCGTTCCCCATTTGTTGAATATGTTAATGTTATAATCAACACATGAAGTAAATGACTCGTGTAGTTCTAATTCGTCATTAATATTATCATAATTGGGGGTAATCACATTTGGCACATAGAATCCATCTAGATCTAATTCGTGATATAAAGTTATCGGAGTGCTAGTTTCATAATCGCACCCATAAATATCAGTTACAATTAAGTCTAAGAAGAAATCGCCGTATTCATTAAAAACAACAGTGAATTCAGAACCAGCTCCAACTAATTCATCATCTAAATACCAATAATTAATATTCGTTTCGTCATCTATAGAACTTACAAGGTTTAAATTATGACAAGAGATGTTATAGTTTATTTCAGGACTAAGGATATCAGCAAGAATGTAGTCTTGATTTAATGTGTTAGTACATCCATTACTGTCAGTGTAGGTATACGATATACTATACTCACCACCTTCAGCATCTTCGTGCTCCAGGACAAAACCATTAAATAAATCGCCACTCAAATTACCTCCAGGCGGTTGAGGAGTTATTTCTATATCTCCATCATAATGACAATAACTAACTTCTAGATCAGTACTTAAACTTGGAAGATTGAACACTTCTAGAAACACTGTAATTGTACTATCGCAACCACTTACCGTTTGAAGATTTGAGACATAATTACCACTTGATTCTGCATTTGAGCCATCGGGGAGTGTATATGTTTCACCAATACATATTTCAGCATCATATCCAATGCTATAAGTTGGATTTAAAATAATGTCGACAGAGACAAGACTGTCACATCCATATGTTGAGATAAACTCGTAATTATAAACCCCTGAAGATGTAGGAGCGGAGCCATCTGGCAATGTATATGATCCATCGTCACAAACAACTTCATTGAATTCAAAGTCGTATGATGGATGTACACTTAAATCAGTAATAATAGTACTATCACAGCCATTTACTAAAGAATTTAGAACAACTGGATATGTTCCAGTTTGATTGACATTTAAGCCATTTGCTAGAGTGATGTATTCTCCTTCACAAATGTTCTCAGTTAATTCGACTATGTTTGAATCAATTACAAATATTTCTGTTGTAATTGTACTATCACATTGGCTGTTTTGGGTTTCAAATACAAACGGGTAAACTCCTTCAGTGCTTACTTCTGATCCATCTGGAAGAATATATGTTTCTCCTGGACACAATTCTACAGTGTTTTGGATGTTGTAAATAGATTGCACATCTACTTGTATATCTATTGAATCAGTACACTCTTCATTGCTTCCAATTATTGTATAAATTGTCGTTGTATCAACAGAAATCCAAAACTCAGATGAGTCGAGTGCAACTATATTTGTGTCTGGACTCCATGAATAAGTTTCAGCACCAATAAGCGTCATTAATATTGAATCTCCTTGACAATAAGAAGGCGATACTGGTGAAGCCTCAAGAGTTAAGCCATCATTGGTTGTAATCGTTACTAATCCATTAGAACTTACGTTTCCAGATGTGCATGTAAAACCGTTTGGCACTAAGCATGATCCGCCTCCGCCTCCGCCTCCACCAAGAGGGTATGAGCCATAACAGTCAGATCCTCCGCCTCCACCACCGTAGTAACCACCGCCACCACCAGCACCAGGTCCCATATTGTAGCAAGGGTCTGTTGCGCCATTACCACCTAATCCTAATGATCCACTGCCACCTATATTTCCATTGTCTATCCATGGTGGGCCTCCTGCACCTCCTGTAGTTATTGAAGCTCCAAAACCGCCAACTCCAAACGGGCTATCTCCAGTAGTTCCATTTTCACAACCACCAACACCTCCAACAGCATCTGTGTCACCGCCACCCATGCCACCACCACCAGAAGCCACAATTATTCTATCATTTAGTCCAAATGGCGCAACTCTTATGTCAGATGCGCCTCCACCGCCACATGCGTCATTTGAGGTTTCAGAAGCTGTTCCACCAATACCTCCGCCATTATATCCTCCGCCAGGACATGAACCCATTCCTCCAACTCTTATTTCTAAGATTTGGCCTTCTACAACGTTTAATACTCCAGTTACTGTTGAGCCGTTTCCGCCGTTTGCTCCACCACCTTTAGCACCCTGTATAGTAATCTCAAGTTGAGACACACAAGCGGGTACAACATAGGTTTCTACTTGGCCAGTGAAACTATATGAAACTGTTTCCTGGGCTAGTGTTGAATAGCCAAAAAACAATAGAAATGATGTTAATAGAAGTCTCATTTTAAGATTGAGAACGTCTAATTTAATCAAAACCTCGTATTTCTGATGTTTGAATAATAAAAAAGCCCCAGTTTATCTGAGGCTTTCTATAAAGAATGATCGTTTAGAATTTACGAGGTCTCTCGCGTTGTTCACTTTCGTTACAACGAATGGGTCTACCCATTACCTCTTTTCCTTCAAGGGCTTCAATTGCTGCAGCGCCTTCGTTATCGTTTGGCATTTCAACAAAGCCAAAACCTCTAGAACGACCAGTTTCACGGTCGTGTATCACTCTTGCACTATCAACTGTGCCATGAGCTTCAAATGCTTCCTTAAGGGCGATATCATCTACGCCCCAAGCAAGATTACCAACAAAAATATTCACTATTAGAAAGTATTTAATACGATGCAAATATAGTCAGTTGACTGTGTATATCCACATCGGTGGAAAATTCCATGCAACAAAGGCTGTTTTTTCAAGGTTAAATCTCTTGTAATGCCTCTTCATGAGCCAAGGAAAATATGTAAACCACCTCATACAAGTACCACTATCTGTTAGGTCAATTAAAGTGTCTTGCAATTTGTTTTTCACGTCCACAGGCATATTAAAAGGAAGACTGCTTATTACTAAATCAACATTTTCTACGCATCTTTCTCTCAGTAGTTTGTCTAATTTACAGGCACTAGATTGAACAACTTCAAACCTATGGTCGTATTTGTTTTCAAGATTTTGAATGAATGATTCCTCGAGCTCGACAAGAAGAACTCTGCAATCACTAGGTAGCCTTGCAGAAAGGATGTCAGTAAATACTCCTGTGCCTGGCCCAAGTTCAACTACGTATTTCATTTGGCCTAGATTTAAACCCTTGACCATCTCTCTCGCTGCTCTTTTTGAACTGGGAGTGATGGAAGCGGTCACCAAAGGTTGCTTGATGAACATTCTGAAAAAGGTTTTATTACTCATTGGTGGCTTCCTTTTCAGCTTTCTTTTTGCGCTTTTCAATCTCTTCAGCAGATAAAAAGTATTCATCACCTGGATATTCAACTCCTTCTTTTCTATAGATTATTTCTGCTACTTGTAATGCCCCAAGTTGTTTAGCTATAATTCTTTTTTCGTTATCAAGTAAGAAAAGTTTTGGTGTAGAAAAGACGTCGAATGTAGTTCTGAAATTTAGACTTAAAAGATCAGTGGTTCCTGAGTATATCAAGGCCAAAGCACTGTCTTGATTGTTTATAAACGGATTATCACTCACGTGAATCCAATCTTTATATTTTGAATCTTCAAGGTATTCTTGCCATGGCTCACTTTCGAAATCATTTCCAATAGCGTAGATTTCTAATCCTTTTTTATGCCATTCCTCGTATAGTTTTTGGAGTATAGGAAGCTCTTTTTTGCAGTGCCCACAAGTACTTTCCCAAATAGTTAAAAGCGTGTATTTGGACTCAATGTCGTGGAGAGAATGCCAAGTGGTTAAGTCTAATCCAGGTAGAGTCACGTTATGAGCTACTTCACCACATAGAGAGTATTTTAATTCATCAGCACGTTCAATGATTTTCTTTAACTGGTCTTCGTTAATCCAATCTGCTCTACCAGTTTTGTAGTATTTGTTTACAAGACTATAAAATACTTTGTCCATACACATGACTTTTGAAGATTCACTTTCAAAAGTCATGTGGTGTAGACAATATTTAAACATCTCGTAATTACCCTCTAATTGAGATAGAAGTTTATTTGATTCAACAATTAAAGTATCTGGATCGGGAGGGAGGACCTTGCTCCAATATCTGTCAAGTAAATTGTGGAATGAATTGTCTCTAACTAGTCTTGGATCACTTAAGTCTACATTATCCCAATAGTGGTTCCTGTAATACATGTATTTCCACAATGCCTCATCCTCAATATTCGAGGGAATTGCTGGAATTTCAATCTCCTTCATCATCTTTAAATACTTGCCAAATAAATATTCTTTGGGATGATTTATTAGCTCATCTTGACGCTCCATGACTTTTGAAGTCATTTGGCTTAAGGCGTCTCTTGCTTTAGATTTAGCTTCTTCAGACGACATTTCGTTACTTAGCACACCATCATGCGGCGCTCTTTCTTGCCTTAGACTATTAATAAATCTTAGATAGTCATAAAACACTTTGTTTTCTTCACTCTTAATAACCTGCATGTCTCCTTGAGGATTTACAATAGAAGTGTGAAACTCCATTGGTTCTTCGACCAACATAAAGTCAAAGAAAACAGGGCCAGGTAGAACAATAGCATACTTTCCACACTTGTCAAATTTTTTCCCGTTAAATGAAAATGATCCATTTGAATTTGCAACTGTTGTGTCGTTATAGAACAGTTTAGACCCGTAATAGTTTGCTAGATAAACGGTATCAGCTCCTAGTCCATCAACAGTGACATTGATTTGGTTTTGACTATGGAAAAGATTCGTAACAAGAGCATAAATTAGCCCTAAAGTAGCGAAGTGTTTAATCATTTGAGATTGCTTCTGTGCAAATTTGGATTTGCAATTTAAGTGCCAAGTAGTAATAATAAAAAAGGCCGACGCAATGCCAGCCTTTTCAATATTGTTTATCATAGGGTTAACGATTTACAACAAGCTTGCGCATCGTGCTAGATCCGTTAGAAATTAACTCTACTAAGTAAATTCCATTAACTAAATCTAAATTCATTCTAGAACCAGATTCAAGATTTTGCACGTTTAATTCTTCTACAATCTGACCGTTTAAAGCCATAATTCTAACTAGGCCTTCATTTACGTTGCTAGAAAGTTGAATGAAATCTATTGTTGGGTTTGGACCAAAATTCAATACGATTTCTTCATCTATTACACTTTCACCAGAAGCACACTCAGTAGTTGTAATCTCAGGACATTCAACAACTACAAGGTCGTCAATGTAGTAGTTTCCAGGAGTAGAACCATCACCGTAGCCATATAGATTTAGACCACCAATTTGAGCGTCAAATGCTACATTTATTAAACACTCACTGTTTACGTGAATTTCAGCACGCCCATTAACTGTATCCATGTACATGTTTATCAATGTCCAAGAATCAAGAGTATAAGTAGTTTGAGCAAGTACAACTTGGTCAATTCCTAAGCTAGCATTACCTTGAGCGTCAAGCACTATGTCAAATGCCCAACCTACTTGTACAGTAAGATTCTCTTGCATGTTGAAATACGCTGAATTACCTGAAGGCACATATACGTAGAAGCTTAGTTCATAAGCTTCATCTAATCCCATTGGGAGGTATACATCCATAGGTCCACCAGTCACAGAGCCAAAAATGTTTAGTGATTTAGTTCCTGTTCTAGCGTAATCTTCAGAAACAATTCCATCTTCGTCGGTACCTGTAGTACCACTCCAAGTAGTCCAAACATTACTTGCCTCGCCAATATATGCGCCTGCATCGTAATCCTCAAAGCCTTCTTCTAATAAAGGATCTTGTGCATATAAACCTCCGCAAAAAAGAAGTGCACAAGGGAGTAAAAATTTCTTCATTTATAACAAATTGATATGTTAGTATATTTCAAAGCTAAAAATAGTCAAAAAATCTATCTTTATCGCATGATTTGGTCAGGGAATTTGAGGAAGATGAGAACCGAGAGCGGTTCAGTAGTAAAATATTTTTGGTCTGGTAAGGATGTTTTGGATGACTTGCCAGAATTTGAAATCAGCAGTTGGTTAGGTAAAAATATTAAATGGCGCTTTGAGGGATTAGTGCACTGTGTTGTGACTGGCGTTGCTATGGAAAGAGCTTTTCGAATGGGAATGAGCCGAGATGCTTTTTTTAAATCTCCACTTTCTTGCCCTTCTATAATCAATCCAGAATTAAGCACAATCCACACAGGAGTAGCGCTAAGAGATAGGGATTTCGAGGAAATGTATCACAATGTTCCCCACGTAGTTTATATATCAAGAACCGATAAATTAAAAGTCGGTGTAACTGGTCAAGGAAGAGAGCAATTTAGATGGAATGATCAAGGAGCAGTTGAAGGAATTGTAATTTGTGAGACTCCATATAGACAGCTTGCAGGAGAAATAGAGGTCTTCCTCAAATCCCATTTTAACGACAAAACATTTTGGAGGAATATGCTAAAAGATATTGAAAGGAATCCCGATGAACTAACCCAAATGAAAGAAGAATGTTTTGACCTTCTGAGCCCAGGTTACGAACCATTTTTTAGCGATAACGATAAAGTCTGTGAAATCATTTACCCTATTTTACAGATGCCTTCAAAAGTCTCATCTATTAAGCTTGAAAAAACTCCCGTGGGTGAGGGAGTTTTAGTTGGGATAAAAGGTCAGTACATGATTTTTGAAAATGGGGGAGTCCTTAATGTTCGTGCACATGAAGGATGTAGGGTAGTACTTGAAGTGGAGGATTAATTGAGATTTGGATTAATAGGTGCTTGAGCTATGTGAGTAAATCCATCTCCCATATTTTTAATTAATTCCTTCCAATATTCTTCGTTAGCTCCTGAAGTGTCCATGATTTGGTCGTTTTCAGCATTGGTAACAAACCAAGATCTAGATTTTATTTCATCCTTAAGTTGACCATCACTCCATCCGCTATACCCAATAAATAATCTGTATTTAATTGAATTTGAGCTTATTTTAATCTCTTCTTTTAATTGCTCAAAATCTCCACCGAGATAAATACCGTCAATTACTTTTTGCGAATCTTTAATCTTCTCAGAAGTGTGAAGGAAAAATAGATTAGTCCTACTAACAGGACCACCTAAACTTACTCTTACGCTTGGGTCGGGAAAGTCTGAAATCACCTCTGTAATATCCATATCAATGATATTATTAAGCACGAGCCCAAAGCTTCCACTCTCATTGTTTTCACATAACAAAACAGCCTTGCGACCAAAGTATGGGTCGTTTAAGAATGGCTCACTCAAAAGAATGTCACCAATCTGTGGCTTTGAATATTCTGTAGGTGTAAATCGAATCATTGAGATAAAGTTCCGTCATTTGCAATGAAATGACGAACTCAGATCTATCAAATTACATAGCTAATCGTTTTAATGACGTAGTCATTTCAGGTCACGCTATCGCTGTTAGGTTAAGAAGAGATGTTGTTGGAGCTACACCAAAACAAATTAGAACTGCTATAGAAGGTGTTTCAAGATTGAATCCAGGTCATTTTAATGGTAGTCTTGATTACGAGAAGATTGGTGGCGTAAAATGCGGTATAGCTAAATTTAATGAAAGATCAGGGCCAAAAGTTTTATGGATTCACGGGGGTGCATTTTCATTTGGCAGCGCAAGAGTATACAAGGCAACTGCTATTTATTTGGCACGTTTTTTCACTTGTGAAGTTGTTATGCCAGAATATAGATTGTCCCCTGAGCACAAATACCCAAAGCCATTTGAAGATTGTTTAAATGTGTTTATGGAATTAACTGCTAATGGTGATGATGTTATTGTAATTGGAGATTCTGCAGGAGGAAATATCGCTGCTCATTTAACACAAACCTGCATTTCAAATAATCTACCTATCCCTAAAAAATTAGTTCTTCTTTCTCCATGGCTTGACTTAAGCCCAAACTCAATGTCTAACACCAAAAATCGCACTGAATACAGTCCTTTTGATAGCCGAGATACTTTAGCATTTAGTAAAGATTACATAGGAGAAATAGACCCTAGTGATTCTAGAGTATCTCCATTAAATGGTTCGTTCGAAGGATTTCCTGAAACTCATATTCAAGCTTCAAAAGTTGAATTTCTTTTTGACGACACAAAACTTTGCATCGATGCTCTTAAAAAAGCTGGCGTAGAATATTCAGCTCATTTTGAGGATAAAGCCATGCACGGTTGGCATCTAGTTCCAGATTTCTTGCCCGAGGCATCCAGATCAATGACTCAGGTGATTGAATTCTTATTGGGGTAAACTCTTAAGTATAAGATTGATTCCAAGTTGACTTTCTACTTCAGTCATGTTGAGTGGGGGGCTCAATCTAAAAGCGTTTGGTACGCTTAAAAACCAAAACATTAAAACTCCGTTTTCTAAGCCATTCATAATTGTCTCAGAAACTAAATCTGGAGTTTCAAGTTCTACGTAAAAGAACAATCCAATTCTTCTCACTTCCTTAACTGATGGGAGACTCTTTAGCTTTGATTCCCAATTTGCTCCTCGCTTCTCAATATTGTCAAAATTCACTTTGCCAAGTAATTTCAATGCTCCTACAGCCCCAGTTGTGGCAATAGGGTTTCCTCCGAACGTAGTAATATGTCCCAATTTGGGATTGTCTCTCAGTAAAGACATTAGCTTAGACGAAGAAACGAAAGCTCCAATTGGCACTCCGCCACCAAGAGCTTTTCCTAGACACAGAACGTCTGGGATAACATTAAAGTGCTCGAAGCCAAAATTTTGGCCTGTCCTACCCATACCACATTGGACTTCATCAAAGATTAAAATAGCGCCAGTTTTTGAGCATATCTCTCGAAGCTTGCTGAGCCAATCTTTAGAGGGGATGCGAACACCAGCATCTCCTTGAATGGTTTCAACGATAACCCCTGCTACGTTTTTATCAATTTTATTGAGGTCGTCTAAACAATTCCATTCTAGAAATTCAACACCTGGCAAAAGTGGTCTAAATGCTGTTTTCCTTTCCTCATTTGACGATACAGATAGGGCACCGTGTGTGCTCCCATGATACGATCCTGTAAATGCAATTAATTTGTTCCTACCAGTAGCTCTTTTAGCGAGCTTTAGAGCACCTTCAATTGCCTCTGCTCCAGAATTTGTGAAGTAAGTTGAGTCAAGGGATTTAGGCAGAATTGAAGAGAGCAAATTAGCAGCATCAACAGCGCTTTTGCTAATAAACTCCCCATATACCATAGTATGAAGATTTTTGTCTATTTGGGCGTGAAGTAAATCTGTGATTTGTGGATTAGAATGGCCAAAATTGCTGACTCCTATTCCGCCTATGGCATCAAACACTTTTCTACCATCTGTTGTATAAATCCAAACTCCAGATGCACTTTCTACTTCCAAACCCAATGGGTGAGGAGTTGTGTCTGCTAAACCATAATCTAAAAAGGTCTTAACCTTCATTATTCTCCCAATTCAATTTCCAATTCGTCAACAAAGGTCCATCTATCATGACCAGCTCCCAAATGCCAATCAGGAATAAGGCCACGAGGGTTTGCTTTTACTCTTATATATCTAGCTTGTATCCCGCCTATAGCTTCAAATCTATGTACTTGTTTCTCAAAATCATCTTGTGCCACATCATGTCCAACGTTGAGAAGGTGATGGAAGGTTTGGCCATTCGTAGAATATGAGAAATCGATAGATTCAGGAAGCCAAATCCAAGGTTTTATGTCTTGAATACATCCTAAACTCATAGATTTTACTTCGCTTATTTCTTTTAGGTCCACTGTAGCCTCAAAAGGTGCATCATAGAAACCTTGCCAATCACCAGTTCTAAATTCTGTTCCACCTTTCAAACCATCTATCAATGTGTTCATGCCAGCAGCTTGATACTGATGTGAATATGGGTGAGTGTATTCAACTTCCCAATCATGATCAATCTTTATTAATGCATGGTGAACTATGTCAGAATCGATTCCTGCTCTTCTTGACTTCACAAAGAATTCTGTTGTCTCATCAACTTTTAAAATATCTCTGTATAATTTCCACTTGTTGTCTCCATTGTGATAGAATATTGAAACCGCAGCATCAATTGATTCAATCAAAACATATGCTTCGCCTTGAAAACTTTGTGGAGCTGTGATACTTGGAACAGGAACAAATTTGCTGTCGTCAACCATTTCTTTAGGTCTGTCTTTTTTAGAAAACCCAAACAAATTAGACCTAAAGTCACTCATTTTAAAAGTGTAGTGACCTCCACTCACAACATCCTCGTAAGTAGTCCAAGCACGTTTTTTACCATTCACACTAGTTATATAATCACCATCACCAATTTTTGAAATTGTAGTTGTATTACCTCCATTTGGTATAACTGTTATCTTTTTGAATTGAGGCGATCCATATACCAATTGCTTTGAACCAGTACCTGGAGCTACTGTGTAAAGTCCTAAAGATGAAAGCACATACCATGCAGACATTTGTCCGCAATCTTCATTTCCACATAATCCGTCAGGTTTAGCTGTATATAGTGTATTGATGATGCTATCGACTAACTCAACAGTTCTCCATTGCTTTCCAGCGTACGCAAAGAGATAAGCAACGTGGTGACTTGGCTCATTTCCATGAGCATATTGGCCTATTAAACCTGTAATGTCTGCTTGTTCTCTACCACTTGTACCAAGGTCTGTTGTAAACTGATTATCTAATAAAATTGAATATCCATCTCCTGACCCTGCGTATTTGATTTGGCCACTAATATCATGTGGAGCAAAGAATGTGTATTGCCATCCATTTGCTTCAGTATAATTAAAGTTTACCTCAGTGGGATCGTACTCAGGAACCCAAGCTCCATCTCTTTTTGGTTGAATGAAGTGCGATCTCTTATTTAATAGATTTCTCCATGAGTGAGACCTCTTCCTAAATCGTGAAGCTATTTCATCTTCTCCAAGGGAAGCAGCAAAAGCTGAAATACATGCGTCATCAAAAGCGTATTCCAGAGTCTTTGAAACGCTTTCGCTCTCAAATTCACTAGGTATATATCCCTTTTCTGCATAGTGGTCTAAGCCCAAATGAGCCGAATCAGCAGCCTGAATCATTGCCTCTAGCGCTAGTTCTTCATCCCAACCTGTAATGCCCCAATCCTTTGCATCGGCAATAACAGGAACGCTATGGTATCCAATCATACATCCAGTGTAGTTTCCTGCTAATTCCCATACTGGAAGTTGACCACCGTCCTCGTACATCCTGAGCATTGTTTTAACAAAATCTCTTGTCAGGTCCGGTTCAATCCAAGATAGTAGAGGGTGTAGTGATCTAAACGTATCCCAAAGCGAAAAAACTGTGTAGTGTTTACCATCGTCTTCACTCAGTTGGTGAATATCTAAATCTGTTCCTCTATATCTTCCATCCGCATCGCTTGCTAGGTTTGGCACAGTACAGCTGTGATAAAGAGATGTGTAAAAGATTTTGGACTTATCAGCATCAGCTCCCTCAATCAAAATTCTACTTAATTGTTCGTCCCATTTTTCTTCATTTGAAGTTTTAAATCCTTCAAAGTCTCCACCTTCAGCTTCAGCTGCAAGATTGATTAATGCGCCATTTATATCGCAAAAACTCAATCCAACTTTGACATTTAAATCGTCAATCACTCCAAAATCTGCTGCAAATACTGGAACGTACTTAAGCTCTCTTTGTTCAACACCATTCGAATCAACACCTAAAATTTCTGTTTCAGTAAGCTGATCCCTCCAGATAAACTTTCGATCAAACTTAATCGCAAAATAAACGTGTTGTTCAGTAGCCCAATTCTCAGAAAGTCTATGTCCTACAAGTGTATAATCATCAATAGGGTAGATGCTGTAATTAATGAGCTTGTCTCTGTGGTCTAAATCAATAATAAGAGTTAGTGTATCAGCCTCTTCAAGCGTGTATTTATGTATCCCAACCCTATCTGTCGTAGTCAATTCTGCAGTCAAATTGTGATCCTCTAAAAACACGGAGTAAAACCCAGCGTGTGCAAATTCTCTATCCTTTACAAAACGGCTTTTATATCTATCTCTCCACTTATTTGCTTTTGCAAATTGAGTACAAGGCATAATTAGAATGTCACCATAATCACTAACTCCAGTTCCCTGAAGATGAGTGTGGCTAAATCCGTAAATAACTGAGTCTGTATAGTGGTATCCACCGCATCCGTCCCAACCCTCTAGTCTTGTGTCAGGACTCAATTGAACCATCCCAAATGGAGATGTCGCTCCAGGATATGTGTGTCCGTGACCACCTGTTCCTATAAATGGGTCTACTTGCTTGTGTAGGTCATTTTGGGATAATAGATTAAAACCAAAAAGCGAAATCGTTATAAATAGTGTCGTTCTTTTCATCTGTTATTTTTTGCAGACATTACAATCAGCTCTGTTGTGAATGCCAAAGTGCAAAACTGCTGGCCTGTTTGGCGCAATCAGTTCGTCGAATGTAGCTCGAAGATCAAGTGGAAGGTCAAGTTTTATCATTGCATTTCTCAACTCTGAGCAGCTTTTTTTCAAACCCTGCAACTCTAGCACCTTATTTAGTATTTCATCTTCAATAGCATCTAACCGTTCAACATCCTTGATTTTTTTAGAATATACACTAATGCAGCTATCACATTTAACGACGTGATTGAACACCTTTTCTCTTACGGAGCCATCATAAGATCTTTTAGAAGAATAGACTGTCTCTAATTCTGAAAACAGGATTTTGGATTCTCTATTCATGAACCCATAATGATTTCCTATTTGAGGATTGCTGTACCAATCTTCGACAGCTTCAATGTGTGGATCAATGCCATTAGCCATATCATTTGCAGACCATTGGATAAAACGGTTTGGCCTAATAGGTGTGGAGCCAATCTGCATAGTGCTATCCAAGAAAAATATACCAGACGATAAATTGACTGAAACTCCAGAGTTGGGTAAACTTCGCAAAATTGGATTGGCATATGTGCCTGTCATTGAACCCATGCAGGGCTCTCCAATTATATAACCTCTGTTTAGAGATTTAAATTTTGAAGCAAATGATACTGAGCCAGAAGCTGAAAGACCGTCCATTAATAGACATATTTCTCCTTCGAAAATATGCTTCATATAAGATTCTTCAGGAGAGAAATAGAGAGTATCTATTCCACCGATCTCTAAGTTAGCTAATCTTCTGAAATGTTCTAAATCCTCGTCCTTGTGGCTAAATTTTTTCACCACCCATTTTGTCAATCCTTTATAAACATTACTCAAATCAGATTGAGCTTCTTCTGACATTTTTAAAATCACCGAATAGGGATATCTTATTTCATCTTTGTAAATGAATTTAATAAGCGTCTCTACCCTTGATGCTTCACCCCCCAAATTCCCTCTTAAATCAACTACTAAGTGACTGTGTCCAGATCTATTTAATTGCTTAAATCCCTTGTTTAACTCTTTGTAATACGTCCTGTATTCACCCTCATTGAAAGATTTTATTTTTAAAAAAACAATAGGCGTTTCCCCTTCCTCAGGCCAAACCCATTCAACACCGCAATCTTTTTCACTCTTCTTCTTTTTCTTCTTAGTTTTTTCTACAAATTCATCAATAGGATAATCAATTTCATCACCATTAACGTTCTTAGTTCTAACACTTTCAGATTCATTTCCACAACTATTAAGGATTACCAGATTCAGCAGATTTTCAGCAACTCTTATCTTACTCGTGTAGCTTTTTCCTTCAATAGTGGAAAGTGAGAGGGCAGATGAAAAGAGGTCCAATATTGGAACACCATTAATCTTGTCAATTTGGGTTCCAGGAGTAATGAATTCCTTTGGGTCATTGAAGACATAAATTCCCCCATCTAAGTATTTGAATTTGAGCTTTAATATGCCAAATTCCTCATCGTATTTTGTTTGAAAATCTTTAAGGCTGAGCAAAGTGTGACTATCCTCGATTGTGGCTAATAGATTGCCAGCCAACGTGCAGAATTCAAAATAATTAGTTGTGCTATCAACTAAATTTGAACTTGCAACAAACACACTATCCCAAACCTCTTTTTCAACTCGCTTAAATGGATCTGGATTTACATTTTCAACCCAAGACTTAAGCTTAGCCAGGTCCTCTAAATATTCGTCAACTGTGCAAGTATCTTGAGCATTTAATTCAGTCGAAATGAATGCAATAAATAAAATTGAGATACACTTGGCTAAACGATGCATTTTAGCTTTGGTCTAGCTTTTTAACCATTGTTAGAATAGTTGCAATAGCTACAGTCTCACCTGTTTCGTCATATACGTCAACTAGATATTTTACAATACCCTTTGCAACATCTTCAGCATCTCTTTTCTCTTGAGAAATCTTCTCTTTAACAGTTAGTCTAACTCCGATAGTTGCACCTGGATATACAGGCTTTGTAAATCTACATTCTTCAATTCCATAGTTGAGCAATACCGGTCCTTTACGTGGGTCTACAAATAACCCCGCTGCCTTGCTCAACACAAAATAACCGTGAGCAACTTTTTGCTCAAAAAGAGTTCCCTCTAAACTAGTAGAATCGACGTGTGCGTAGAAATTGTCACCACTCACATTTGCGAAGTTTGCAATATCAGCTTCAGTTACAGTGTGTTTTGCTGTAGTAACTGTGTCTCCAATTTCAAGTTCTTCAAAGTGCTTTCTGAAAACATGTGGTTCAGATTCTGGTTGAGCCCCACCTGGTTGATACTGCTCTGTTATAGCAGTTAGCATACTTGGATGTCCTTGAATTGCAGTTCTCTGAAGGTAGTACTTTACACCCCTTAGACCTCCCATTTCTTCTCCACCTCCAGCTCTTCCAGGTCCTCCGTGAACAAGGAGTGGGAGAGGAGAGCCGTGTCCCGTACTTTCCTTTGCACTTTCTCTATCAAGTACAAGAATTCTACCGTGCATACTTGCAGCATTTCTAACAAAGTCAGCTGCTATATTTTTGTCGTGTGTTGTTATACTGCAACAAAGCGATCCCTTACCCATCTTTGAAAGAGCAACTGCATCTTCAATTGTATCGTAAGGCATTAATGTTGACACAGGGCCAAACGCTTCTACTTCATGCACGTTTGTCGCATTCAAAGGATGATTTACTCTTAGAAGCATTGGGCTCATGAAAGCACCCTTAACAAAATCCGCTCCAGTTGTATCAACTGAGTCAGGTGAACCAAAAACAAGTTCTGCTTCTTCTCTCAGCTTAGCTACCTGATCTCTTACATCATCTCTTTGGCTTAATCCTACTAGTGCTCCCATTCTAACCCCATCAACCTGAGGATCACCAACTACTGTTTTTGATAGAGCTTTTGATAGAGCTTCTTGAACTGCGTCTATATGTTTTGAAGGAACCATTATCCTTCGAACTGCAGTACACTTTTGGCCACACTTTACAGTAATCTCTTTTCTGACCTCCTTAATAAATAGGTCAAACTCAGGTGTTCCAGGCTCTGCATCAGTTCCTAAGATTGCTGAATTCAGAGAATCAGCTTCTAAATTAAAAGGTACGCTATTGTTGATAATCCTATCATTAGACTTCAACATTCTACCAGTCTCAGCGGAACCTGTAAACGTTACAACATCTCTTTCGTCAACGAAGTCCAAAATATTTCTTGCAGATCCACATACTAATTGCAAAGCTCCCTTTGGAAGGATTCCACTTGCGTGAATCTCTCTCACAACAACCTCCGTTAAGTAAGAGGTTACAGTAGCTGGTTTTACTATAGCTGGAACACCTGCTAACAAATTCACTGCGATTTTCTCCAGCATACCCCAAACAGGGAAGTTGAACGCATTTATGTGAATTGCAACACCTTCTTTAGGAACTAGTAAGTGATGCCCCCCAAATGTTCCCTCTTTTGAAAGGGGAATAAAATCTCCATCAACAGCAAAAGGTGTATTTGGAAGCTTTCTTCTCAAACTAGCATTAGTAAACAGATTACCTATACCTCCTTCAATATCTATCCAACTATCAATCTTTGTCGCACCTGTAGCCCAACTCACTTTGTAAAACTCATCCTTTTTAGAGTGAAGATGCAAAGCCAAAGCTTTTAGCATTAGTCCTCTCTCTTGGAAAGTCATTTTTCTAAGAGCATGTCCACCTTCATTTCTAGCAAACTCATACATTGAAGCAATGTCTAGTCCATCTGAAGATGAAGTAGCAATTGCTTCACCATTGATTGCATTATAAAGTATAGATCCTGGACCATCTCCTTCAATCCAACTGTCCATTACAAGATTCCCTAGCTTATTCATTTTGATTTTTTTTTACCTTGCTAAAGTTAAATACAGCAAAGCCCAAAACTTTAAAGCAACCTTATATATATGTTTTCGTTATTTTAGCAGAGATTTTTTTAACAAACACCTGTTCATCGAGGAAATTCGACCACTTGTCGACTATTTTTTTACAAACTCCTTAAAAAAGTGTTGTGATTTTAGATAAGTATGTCATATCTTAGTGCGCAGGTCTGTAAAAAGACTTCTTAATTTAACGAGTAAATAAATAACCGAGATAACAATAAACCCTTTCTCATGAAGAACATTTTCGCAATGACAGCTGCCCTATTGATGGGCTTTGGAGCTAGCGCTAACAACGTAGAGTTGGTAGTTGAGGCAGTTGACAACGGAGGTCTTGTACCTGGTAATACTTACCGTGTATATGCAGTACTTCCAACAGCACAACACTCTTTACACGCAGTATTCGCTGCAGAAGAGCATGTATTAAATGTAGCTACTACTGGATCTTTCTACCAGCACCAGTACGGCAGCTCTTCTTCACTTGACGTGAACGAAGCAATTGTAAACATTGAGCCTAGTCTTGCTTTTGATAGCTGGGTAACTGTAGGAGCTGAAAACAGCGACAACAACAATCTTTGGACTATCGGTGTTGATTACAACAACTTCCTTTCTGGAAACGAGCTCACTGTTACAGACGGAGCTTGGTTTGTTGTACCAACTGACGTTCAAGCTGCAGCTGCAGTTGGAAACAAGGTTCTTCTAATGCAACTTACTACTGACGGAACAGCTTCAGGTATTATCAACCTACAAGGACGTGATGGTGAAGGGAACACTTGGAGAGCTTACGATCTTACATTCACTTCTGACGATGCACAAGTATTCGGTTGTACAGACGCTAACGCTGCTAACTACAACACTGAAGCTACTTACAATGACGGATCTTGTGAAGGACAAGCTACTACAGGTCTTACTGGTATCGCTGCTGATACTAAGTGGAACATTTTCCCTAACCCAGTATTTGAGTCAACTTTCAGCATTCAGTTTGATTCTGAGCTAGTTCTTGGTGATGAGAACATCGTTGTTGAAGCTACAGACTTAAATGGTAAGGTTGTTCTTTCTTCAGAGTACAGCCAGCAGAATGTAATCGGTGGTAATCGTCTTGTTATCAAGCACGAACTTGCTGCAGGTACTTACACATTATCTGCTAGACACCGTGACTTCTCTTCTGCTCAAAACTTCGTAGTTACTCGCTAAGAGGTAGTAGAAAGAAAATGATATTTAAAGGGAACCTTCGGGTTCCCTTTTTTATATCCTATAACCTAGATGGATTATCTTTCAGTCATGAAATATTGGTATGTATTATCGCTTGTCACAATTGTACTTATTTGTTTTGGGTGTGGAGATTCAAACTCGTCATTTGAAATAACAAATGAAGTTTATATAACAGAAGGAGGTAAGGTCGAAGTCGTAAGTGGCCCTATGATTGGTCACGTTAGCATGAGGTCAATTAGTGTTTGGGTTCAAGCGAATCGCAAATGTGACTTAAGCTTAAAAGTTTGGAATGACGAACTTACTGAGGAGTCTGATATTGTTAGTGCAGAATCAAGAACTGCAAATTCTGCAGTATTACAAGTTGGTGGGCTTTATCCAGGTTCTGAATATTCTGTAGTTGTACAATCAAATGGAAAGTCTATTGGAGATACTTTAAAAGTGAGTACGCAAGTTCTATGGGATTACAGAATGGATCCACCAGAATTTAAACTTATAGCCGGTAGCTGTGCCTTTATTAATGATTCACTTTACGATAGGCCTGGTAAGCCATATGGAGATGAATATGAAATTTTTGAGTCCATGGCAGACGAGGACCCTGACATTATGCTTTGGTTAGGTGATAATATATATTTAAGAGAGGTAGACTTTCAAAGCTACTCTGGTTACCTAAATAGATATACACATACAAGGTCTACACCTGAAATGCAGAGACTATTGAAGTCTTGTCCTAATTATGCTATTTGGGATGATCACGATTTTGGACCCAACGATGCAGATAGAAATTGGATTCACGGGGATTGGGCAAGTGAGACATTTAAGGCGTTTTGGGCTAATCCAAGTTATGGTGCTCCTGCAGGTGCTAATAATGTAGCAACTGCATTTAGATTTTCAGATGTAGAGTTCTTTTTGCTAGATAACAGATCTAACAGAGTACATCATTACAATGAAACTCAAGACCCTCAAGTATTAGGTAAAGACCAAATAGATTGGCTAATTGCTGCAATGAATAAGAGCTATGCTCAATTTAAAGTCGTTGCTATTGGAGGTCAATTTTTATCTGACAATGCTTCTCACGAGAACATGGCTCGTTTTCCTGAAAGACAAGAAATTATTGATAGGATTGAAGAGGAAAGAATTCACGGAGTAGTTTTTATCAGTGGTGATAGACATTGTACTGAACTAAGTAGACTTGAATTAGATCATGGAATTGTAGTTCATGATTTAACTACTTCACCTTTAACTAGCTCTAGTTATAACAATGAAGAGGAGATAAATACTCTTAGGGTAGAAGGAACTGTTGCAGCTGAACGCAATTATGCTGTAATGAACTTTTCAGGTCCTAGAAAGGATAGAACTATGGAGATTATCATTAAGGATGTAGAAGGTGAAGAAATTTGGACTAGGAAAATAAGATCTAAGGAACTATGAGTTTAATAAGAGATATAAGAACAGATTATACTAAAGGAGAGCTGAGTCATGACGCTATGCTTGATTGTCCTGCAGAGCAGCTTGCATTATGGATTGAGGATGCAACTATGGAGGGTGTTAGCGACCCAAATGCTTTTTGTCTATCTACTTTGAGAGATTGTGGAATGCCAACTGGAAGAATTGTTCTTGCTAGAGGAGTTGATGCAAGTGGAATAGTGTTTTATACAAATAAGCAAAGTTCAAAAGGCGATGAGATTGAGAAGAGCTCTAAAGCGTCTGCTACATTTTTTTGGCGTCCTATGCAAAGGCAAGCTAGGTTTAGTGGTGTTGTAAAGCATTTAAGTGATTCAGATTCTGATGTTTATTTTGCTTCACGTCCTAGAGCTTCTCAAATTGGTGCTTGGGCTTCGGATCAAAGCAGTACTTTATCAAGTCGCAAAGAACTAGAAGAAAAATATGCAGATTTCGAAGTGAAATTTGATGGTATTAAGGTGCCTAGGCCACCTCATTGGGGTGGATATATAATTGAGATTTTAGATGCTGAGTTTTGGCAAGGTAGAGCATCAAGACTACACGATAGAGTGAGATATGATAAGGTTGGAAGTGGTTGGAAGAAAGTATTGCTTCAACCTTAAGCTACTCAAACTAGTCTACTCTTAGGACTAATCCTTTTAAATAAGAGCCCTCAGGATGGAAAGCACTTACAGGGTGATCCGCAGGTTGATGAAGTCTATGCAGGATTCTTACTGTTCTATTTGCACCGATTGCAGCAGATATAATTGTGTCTGTAAATAGCTTGTCATTTACTGCTTGAGAGCATGAAAATGTGAAAAGTATAGACCCAGGCTTCATTGATTCTAATGCCCTTAGGTTTATTTTTTTATAACCTTGAACTGCCGCATGTTTGGCAGATGCTCTTTTTGCAAATGCGGGTGGGTCAAGAACCACAACATCGTAATCCTCTAATTCCTCTTTTAAGAATTGGACTGCGTCTGCATTGATGGATTTGTGTTGGGTTTGGGGTAGGTCATTTAGATATACATTTTCCTCGCAAACTTCTAGTGCTCTTGCTGAGCTATCTAAGCTGTGGACCTCAGATGCTCCTGCCTTCATTGCATAAATTGAAAAGCCGCCTGTGTAGCTAAATACGTTTAGAACCTTCTTTCCTTTAGAGAATTGGCCAAGAAGTTTTCTATTCTCTCTTTGGTCAATGAAAAACCCTGTCTTTTGACCTTTTTCCCAGTCAATATTGAATTTATTGCCGTGTTCAAGTGCATAATGGTTTTCCGGGATTTCGCCCCAAAGAAGGCCGTCAAAGCTTTTTGTGTCGCCGTGTTTAGCTAGTGACTTTGAGCTCTTGTCGTATATAGCTTTTAGATCCGAACCTAGAGCTTTGGAAAATGCGTCACAGAGCAATTTACGGACGTTGTGCATTCCTGGTGTATGGCATTGGATAACTAAAACTCCACCGTAGAAGTCTGCGATTAATCCTGGAAGGCCATCTCCTTCAGCGAAAACTAGTCTGCAAGTATTATTTGTATCTGTGAATAAGCCCAAATCGCGCCTCACCATTACCGCTTGCTGAATCTTGGTGTACCACCATTGTTCATCGGGTTTAATATCGCCGAATGTAAGTAGTCTTATTGCGATAGATGTTCCAGGTGAGTAGTGTCCCCATCCGAGAATTGCACCTTTATTCGCTGTAACGCAAACCCAATCACCAGCACCTGGTTTTCCGTCAATACTTTTGATAGCACCGCTGAAAACCCAAGGGTGTTTGCGAAGAATACTTTCTTGGCGTTTGGGCTTGATTTTAACTGTTGCGTAATTACTTCCTGGACTTATCATAATGCTCAACTAGGCTGCGAAGCTATGAATACTTTTGCCCCTTCTGTGTAAATAACACCTGAATCTAGTAATTGCCTGAGTATTTGTGACACTGACAATCTGTGGCCAGGATCGAATTTTCGGATAAGATCATATGCACTTATACCATTTTCACGGCTAATTATTTTGCGTAATGATGATTCAGCTCTTGAAGAATCCCAAGTGCAATTATCACAAACTCCACAATTATCTACAACCCGGTTTGAATCTAAATAGTTCTCTAATTCAACAGCCCTACAATCCTTGGATTGAGCGTATCTATTAACCAAATCCAATTTATCTAGAATATGCTCTTTTCGAGAAGCCATCGATTTAGAATCAACAGCTATTTTGTTTGCTGCTACTCTTGATTTTGGCCAGGTAATCTTTAATTCACCATTGTTAGGAGCCCAAAGTATCAACCCCTGTGCGTCCAACGAAACGAGTGCTGATTCTAAATCTTCCTGCTTGCACAATAGTTGAGAACACAATTTTTTTAATTTAATTTGAATCTCTTCAGAAGGTGAGGTAGAGATTCTCATGAAATGAGCAGATAGCTTTCCTACAAGACCTGATTCTTCGTTTAAAATTCTGTTTTTTCCTCCGTGCCAAACCACATATCCGTCTACAACAGATGGCTCTTTGACAGAAATGTAAGAGTGAGATTCTAAAATCGATAAACATCTTCTTAGAACAGATCTAGAAATGTTCAGTTTGTCTAATGCTTTGTCTATAGAAAAATCACACTTTTGATTATTACCTATTGCTACTCTTCCTTGGTCGGCTATGTTTTGGTATACAGCCTGAATGAGTGGTAATTCTGGGAATTGTGCTTCAATTGAAGAAATATTACTTTCAGATAGTTCTGAGTCGAAGAATGCTATGCACTCTGATTCTTTTAAATCGCGACCAGCTCTGCCTGTTTCTTGGATGTATGACTCGAGTGAGTTGGGTAAATTGTAGTGGATTACCCAACGTACGTTTGGCTTATCTATGCCCATGCCAAAGGCAGATGTGCAACAAATGATTTGGGTTTTTCCTTTAATCCAATTGTTTTGACGTTTTGCTTTTATGTTAGAATTTAAGCCAGCGTGATACGATTCTGCATTTAAGCCCAAAGTATTTAACCTTGTTGCAAATTTGTCTGCTGCAGCTCGACTTTTGACATAGATTAGCCCAGCACCATCAAAATATTTTTGGAATAGTTTGATAGCTTCGTGGAGAATCTCAACCTCAGGGTCGCCCCAAAGATTAACGCTGTATTTGAGATTTGATCGCCTTAAGGAAGATCGAAATACTTGAGGGTTATCAAGTTCTAATTGCAATTCAATATCTCTCAGCACATCTTCGGTTGCAGTCGCTGTATATGCACCCCAAACTGCATTTGGGAATAGCGTTTTGAGATTTTTGATCTCGCGATAATCAGGTCTGAAGTCGTGTCCCCATTGAGATATGCAATGTGCTTCGTCTACAATGATAGTCCTTACATCAAGCTTGTTTGCACGAGCTTGAAACATTTGATTTTCTATTCTCTCAGGGCTTAGATAGAGAAAGTCTAATTTACCCAAGGATGCATTTTCCAAAATTCTATCAATACCATCATTTCCAATGTTCCCTGCAAGAGATGAAGCCCTGATCCCTGATGATTTTAGGTTTTTAGTCTGGTCTTCCATAAGAGCCACAAGGGGAGAAATAACTAGGCAAAGTCCTCCATGAAATAATGCAGGCAACTGATAACAAAGACTTTTACCTCCTCCAGTTGGCAGAAGAGCAATTGTATTTGATTTTGACGCAAGAGAGTACACAGGAGCTTTTTGGTGCTCGCGTAAGGAATTATACCCCCAATTTGATTGAAGGATGTTTTTAATGATTGTCTTTGACTCAGAGTTCAGCATCTTTGCACAAACCAAATATGATGAGGAACATAGTAGCAGGAAACTGGAAAAGCAATAAATCTATCAACGAGTCACGTGAGTGGATGAGCGAAATGAGTGAGTTGGCAACTTCAATGCCTTCAAATGTGAGAATAATGGTAGCGCCTCCAGCTCCGTTTTTAGCATCTCTTTCTGATGTTAAACCTTCAAATGTCATCCTTGCAGCCCAAAACGTAAGCGCAACAGGTACAGGGGCTTACACTGGAGAATACACAGCTGAAATGTTGAAATCTTGCGGAGTAGAGTTTGCCTTGGTTGGCCACTCTGAAAGGAGAGAATACTACGGCGATTCAAATGAAGTGGTGGTTGAAAAGATTTCTAGATCTATCGAGGCTGGACTTGGAGTTGTCCTTTGTTGTGGTGAGCCATTAGAAATTAGAGACGAAGGAACTCATCAAGAAATGATTGCAGGCCAATTAGATTCTGCACTTTCAAATACTTCAGATGTGGACCCTGATAAGTTTGTCATCGCTTACGAGCCGATTTGGGCTATTGGAACAGGCAGGACTGCTACAGCTGAGCAAGCAGGCGAGATGCACACTTTTATTAGACAATGGTTTGGAAAGAAGTTTGGGGCTGAGAGAGCAAGCCAAATCTCAATCCTTTACGGTGGAAGTTGTAAGCCTTCTAACGCAAATGAATTATTTTCAAATAAGGACGTAGATGGTGGTTTAATTGGTGGCGCATCACTTAATCCAAGTGATTTTTGTCAAATCATCCAAGCAGCAGGTGAGTAGGAAATTTATAAGAGAAGATTATTTAAAACTGGACATAAAATTTACTCCAGTGCTTCCTGCAAGGGAAATAGCGATTGCTTATTTGTCAGAATTGGATTTCGAGGTTTTTGAGCCAACAGAATTTGGTCTTATGGCACATATCCCAAATCTCAATATCGATAGAGATTTATTGAATGAGGCTAAGGCAAAACTTGAGGCAATAGCTGATGATATGGTTTGGGCTGAATCAATAGTAGAAACTGAAAATTGGAACGCAAAGTGGGAGGAGGAATACGAACCTGTCAAAGTAGAGGATAGGGTGGTGGTTAGGGCGCCATTTCACACTAAATCCGATGCCTTACTAGACGTTGTTATTAAGCCAAACATGTCGTTCGGAACAGGACATCACGACACAACTTGGATGATGATAAAAGCCATGTTGGGTTTAGAATTAAAAGGATCTGTGGTCTTAGACATAGGATGCGGCACTGGTGTGCTTGCTATTGTAGCCAAATTGCTGGGAGCAGAAAGAGTTTTGGCCATTGACATAGAAGAAGGTGCCGTTGGTAATACAATAGAAAACGCAGCATTAAACGGAGTTTGCATTGACGAAGATTTCACAATTGATTGTGGTACCTCTGAACTTTTGGCCTCGAAGTACAACGGTTTAAACAACATCATACTAGCAAACATCAATCGCAATGTTCTCATAGACGACATGTCTTCCTATAACCAAGTGCTAAAGCAAGGAGGCTCAATTGTATTTTCTGGATTTTTCTCTGGAGATGTAGAAATAATGAAAATGGAAATCCAAGCTCTAAATTGGACAATTACATCAACTCTTGAACGAAATGGTTGGGCGTGTATTATTTGTGGGAAACCTGCACTTTAGTCTTAAAAACTCTACTCATTTAAATCATAACTTAGGACTTGATGCAAAGAGTCCTATTTATTTTATTTACACTTTGGTTTACAGGCGTTTCAGCTCAAACCGAATTCCCAACTCCAGGTGCATTTTTAAAAGATTTAGAATCTGATCTTTCTAAAAACTTTCCTAATCAAGCCAAATGGTTAAGCTCTGAGTTTACGAATTCCTTCAATAGTAACTTTGCTACTAGAGCAATGCAAGACACAGTAATTTCTACTGTAATGCAACTTCAGGAGACTAATATCAAGCTGTCTACTGGAATATTTGGTTATTTAGAAGGAGTAAATGCTCAACTAAATTCTGATTCACTTAGGATGGAAATTTGGGATGGATGGCACAAATCCATTATTTCTATAAATGAAAATAGAAAGTGGTGCAAAAAGCTCACTGCTTATTTAGTTTTATCAAAGGATCTCTTCTCAGAAAACATAATTGCTAATTCCAAATCATCAGTTTGGCAATTTGTGGAAGGTAATATTAGTATTGGGGTTGATTCAATCCCTTTTGTGCAAGTCGATAATGGAACTCTTGTTTGCTATGCAAAAGGTGATAGTGCATCAATTAGAAATACATCTGGAAGATTTCTGCCTACTACAGGCCAATGGTATGGTCAAGGAGGTCAGGTACACTGGGAGGGCACAACTTTCAATGATTCCACACAGTTTGCTGTACTTAACAACTACAAAATCAAACTAAACGGTAGCACTTTTAAATGTGGTTCAGTAGAATTTTATACTGAATTATTCAAAAAACCTCTTACGGGTGACTTAACATTTAAAGTCCAAAGAACTAATACGCCAGAAGAGAAAATCTATCCAAGATTTGAATCAGCTTCAAAGAGATTGTTTTTAGAAGATTTCTTTCCCAACATGGATTTCGAAGGTGGAATTGTAGTTAGAGGATCGAGATTAGATGGTACGGGTGTAAACGAAGAAAAGGGACTTCTAAAAATTTACAATTCTGATACATTATTCATTAAATGTTCGATAAATGAAATCATGTTTAGAAAAGATGGTTTCGGCTCAATACATTCAGAACTGGCTATTTACTTAGGAAACGACAGTATTTATCATCCAGATTTAAGCGTTAGATACGATAGACCTTCAAATAAATTGATGTTCATTAGAACTGAAGAAGGCATAGGAATGCAAGCCTTTGAAGATTCGTATCACAAAATAGAATTTCACGTAGAGGCAATTACATGGAATGTAGGGTCTCCAAATCTTTACCTTGGATCGCTTTTGCTATCTGGAAGAGGAGTAGGAATATTCAGGTCTGTAGCCAATTTTGACAAGAGATCATATGATTCTATGATGGGAATTGCTTCTATTCACCCTCTTTCAGAGCTATGGCACTTCATGAAGAATAAAGCCAGTAATAAATTTTATGTTAGCGAATATGCCTATCACTTGAGACTAAGCGAACCAACTGTTAAGCTTATGTTAATTGATTTGGCATTGCAAGGTTATGTAAGTTACGATGCTGAGGATGGATGGTGCGAATGGCTGCCTAAATCAGATAACCATCTTAAGTGTAATAAGGGTAGAGCTGATTACGACGTTATAGCTTTTAGATCAGAAGTAGGAAATGGAGCAAACGCAGTGCTTGGTCTAAATAGTAAAGTATTAGACATAGGTGGAATTTCTCCATTCAAGGTAAGTGAAGCGCAAGATGTGGTTATTTTTCCTGAAGAAGGCAAAATCAAAATGTCAAAAGACAGAGACTTCACCTTTGCAGGAAACGTAAAAGCAGGAAAATTTGAATTTAACGGAAGCAATTTTGAATTCGATTACTCAGCATTCCAAATCAATTTAAATGCAATAGAAAAGATGCATATAAGGGCAGAAATTGATGACGAGTTCAATCCGTCTGGAAGACCTAAAACAAGGCTTATTCGAAATACAATAGACGGCTTAACTGGTACTCTTCAAATAGATGATTCTTCAAACCGTTCTGGTTGGAGGTCACATTTATACCCACATTATCCAGTACTAACTTCAACAGGCCCATCATTTGTTTACTACGACAATTATGCAATTCAAAAGGGTGCATATCATAGAAACAGATTTAGATATGCTCTTGACCCATTTGAAATTGACTCTTTAGACAATTTCGTCAAGGATAATGTGAGATTCTCTGGGGAATTACTTGCTGGAGGAATTATTCCTGATTTAGAAGTTGATCTTAGGTTAATGGATGATTTCTCCTTAGGATTAGAAGCATCAAGTCCACCAGAGGGTTTTCCTCTTTACAGAGGCTTAGGAACCATTACTGCTGATATGAAGCTCAATATGAATGGGCTTCATGGAACTGGAGTGATTGATTATCTATCTTCACATATAAGTGGGGATGATATGGTTTTAGTTCCTGATTCCGCATTTGGAATAACAACATCATATTTAAATGAAGCCATTTGGGATCACGTACCATCTGTAGAAGCATCAGTGACTGAATTTGCACTTCATTCAGACAAGGAAATGTTGGATGTTAGATATGACCAAGAAAAACTAAAGTGTTTTGGTGAAGATGCAGACTTAATGGGAGCTATTCATTTAAATCCCCAAGGAATGACTGCAGATGGAGAGTTTGAATTTGAGGATGCTAGACTGAGTTCGAATCTGTTTAACATGAAGGAAAGAGGAATACGAGCAGATACAGCTAATTTTGAAATCATTGGTCATGATTTGAACGCACTTGCCTTCAAAACAACAAATGTTCATGCTGAAATAGATTTTGATGAAAGGATAGGTGATTTTGTATCACATTCAGGATCTACTCAAATCGAATTACCTGCAATTAGGTATCTGTGTACCATGGATAAGTTTAGATGGTATATGGACCTAGACCAAATCCAACTTGACAACACTTTAGCAGATGCTGAAAATGAGAATTTCATTTCAATACATCCAGACCAAGATTCACTTTCATTCGCAAGTAATAGCGCATTGTACAAAGTAGGCGCTGCTGTAGTTGAATGTCATGATGTTCCCTTAATAAATGTGGCAGATGCAGAGGTTATACCAGATACTGGTTATGTAGTCATTAAGAGGGATGCCCAAATGAGCCCACTGTATGATGCACAAGTGTATACTAATAGAGAAACAAGGTATCATAGACTATTCAAAGCAACTATAAATATAAATGGACGTAACGACTATAGAGGGTCAGCTCAGTACCTGTATAAGGATGTTAATGAAGTAGAGTGGCCTATATATTTTGACCTTATAGAAGTTGATTCCGCTAAAACAACAGTTGCACTTGCTAAGGTTCCTATATCTCAAGAATTCTACCTTGATCCATTTTTTGAGTTTACTGGAAACGTAACATTAAAAGGGGAAAGAGAACATTTAGAATTTGATGGTGAAACAAGACTTGCGATTAATTGCCCTGATTTTAATAGAGAGTGGATTGAATTTACAACTGTTATAGATCCAGCCAATATTAAAATTCCTATAAACGAATTAATCGTTGAAAAAGGAAAGGCCCATCTTGACGCAGGAATAATGTTGTCTGATGACAGTCCTTTCGAAGCATATTCCTTATTCTTTACTAAAAAGCCTGATAGAGGGGATTATTCTATTTTCAAACCTGAGGGATATCTGAGATTTGATAAAACGAAAACCAGATATGTAGTAAGTACAGATGCAAAATTCGAAAACCCCAAATCTTCTGGATCACTTACAGAATTGCCTGAATCTGGTTGCGGAGTTTATTCTTCGGGAAGTTCTAATTTGCCATTTGACTTTAATCTGATAGAGCATGAGTTTATAGGTGATGCTTGGGTAACAGAGTCAAAAAAAATAGAATTGAGGGGGACTTTACCTTTGAATTTATTTATTAATGAAAAACTTGTAGACTATCTAGCTGTACAATTTAAAAATGCATCCTCTGCTCAACCAGTTGATGTGAGTTATAACTATGAATATGGAATAACTGAAATGGCTGGTGAAGAGATTGCAATTGATGCAATTAAGGCTCTTATTAAGGATGGCTATTTCAAGAAAATGCCCAAAGAGATAAAGAGAACTATTGTATTAACTGATCTTAATTTTTACTATGATAAATTCGAGGATTCATTTATTTCAGACGCTAGAATTGGAATAGCTACAGTTGATGACAAATCTATTTTCAGATCAATTCCAGGAAGGGTTGAGATGCAGAGAAATAGAGGAAGGGATGTTCTAAGAATTTATTTCCACATAAGCGATCATCATTGGTATTATTTTGAATATGATACATATTTTAAATTTGAGACAAATGATTTGACCTTTATTGAAATTTGGAATAAACTAAAGCCTAAACAAAAACTACTCATTAATCCTGATTCTGAGAAAAGTTTAAAGATGCAAATTTCACGAATGGGGTTGAGGGATAATTTCGTTGATAGATTTAGAGATTTTGAGTAAATGAGCACCTTTCCTAAACTGTTTTCAAGTATAAAAATTGGCAATACTACCTTACCGAACAGAATCATTATGGGATCCATGCATACGGGTTTAGAGGAGAAAAGAGGCGGTTTTTCAAAATTGGCTGAATTTTATGCAGAGAGGACTAAAGGAGGTGTTGGGCTAATTGTAACTGGCGGAATTTCACCTAACAGGGCTGGAGTTACAGTGTTTGGAGGGTCTAGAATGTCAAACTTCCTTCATGTAAGAAAACACAAGCTTATAACTGAAGCCGTGCATAATGAAGGTGGGAAGATTATCATGCAAATCCTTCACGCAGGTAGATATGCTTATACGCCTTTTTGTGTTGCTCCCTCTGCAATTAAAGCTCCAATAAATAAGTTTAAGCCTAAAGCACTCAGTTCAAGAGGTGTAAGAAAAACTATAAACGATTACGTTCATTCAGCAAAACTTGCACAAAAAGCTGGTTATGATGGAGTAGAAGTAATGGGTTCTGAAGGCTATTTAATCAATGAGTTCGTTGCATCAAAAACAAATAAGAGAACAGACGAGTGGGGAGGTGCTTTTAAAAATAGAATAAAATTTCCCATTGAAATCGTAAAGCAAATAAGAGAGGAGCTGGGCCCTGATTTCATAATCATGTATAGACTAAGTATGCTAGACTTAGTAACAGAGGGATCAGATTGGGCTGAAGTAGAGGAACTGGCTGCTAAAGTTGAATCTGCCGGCGCAGATGTGATTAACACTGGGATTGGTTGGCATGAGGCCAGAATCCCAACAATTGCTACCATGGTGCCTCGAGGTGGATTTGCCTTTGTCACTAAAAAACTAATGGGAAAAGTGGGCATTCCTCTAATCACAACAAACAGGTTTAACAACCCAGTTGATTGTGAAAAGGCATTGCAAGATGGCTGTTCTGATATGATTTCAATGGCAAGACCATTCTTAGCAGATTCTCATATTGTTCTAAAGTCTAAGAAAGGAGAAACTGATAAAATCAACACGTGTATTGGTTGTAACCAAGCTTGTTTAGACCATTTGTTCGAAAATAAAACAGCTTCATGTCTAGTAAACCCAAGGGCATGTGATGAAGGCAACTGGCCTAGTATTCACAAAACATCTAAGCCAAACAAAATCAGTGTTGCTGTTGTTGGAGGTGGACCTGCGGGATTAAGCTGTGCCTCAGAATTGGCTCATTTGGGCTTTAGTGTAACTCTATATGATAAGTCATCAGAATTAGGAGGTCAGTTCAACGTAGCCAAAAAGATTCCGGGTAAGACAGAATTTGATGAAACAATTAGATATTTCACTGATAGACTAGAATCTCTTGGGGTAAATATTCAGCTAAATACAGAGGTGAGCGTATCCATGCTTACAACTCACAACTACAGACACATTGTAATTGCTTCTGGTGTTGAGCCAAGACCATTTAATATTGAGGGTGCAGATAGGCCAGAAGTTGTAACATATTTAGACGTACTCAATGAAAAGGTTGTTGTTGGGGAAAAGGTTGCAGTTATTGGTGCAGGTGGAATTGGCTTTGACGTTGCAGATTATTTAACTCACGATAGTGATAAAGAGGGTTTTGCTGAGTCTTGGGGTATTGATCTTGATTTAAACCAAAGAGGAGGGATAACTGATTCAAGACGCACAAATTCATCAAGGAAGATTCATTTATTACAAAGGAGTCCAGGTAAGCCAGGAGGGAAGCTTGGTAAAACTACAGGCTGGATTCATAGGTTAACTCTAAGAAACAGAGGTGTTGTTGTATGGGGTGGGATTAAGTACAACAAGCTTGATGACCAAGGTCTACACATCATTCACCCAGCTAAGGGCGAGATTATCTTGGACGTTGATCACGTTGTTGTTTGTGCTGGACAACTTCCTTTTGCACCCCTAGCTGATCCGCTAATTGCAAAGGGAATGGATGTCCACTTAATTGGTGGTGCAAAGCTTGCAAGAGGGCTTGACGCCCAAAGAGCAATTCGTGAAGGATTGGAATTAGCCTCTAAGCTCGCAGACGGCGTTGTACGTCAAGTCCCTTAATTCGTTAACGTTATCTGATATAACTGGGTCGCCAAACTTGACAACAATTGGCTCCTTTTGCTTGATAAACTTAATTGCTCTTGGTGGAAATCTTTTATGCGTTCCAGAAATATGCATTGGAACAACTGGTGCTTTTGCCTGTACTGCAAGATGAAAACCACCCTTTTTAAACGGAAGAATTTCCCCAGTTTTTGATCTAGTCCCCTCTGGGTATACAACAACAGATCTACCGTTCTTGACTGTGTTAACTAGAGTTCTAATTGCCTTTAGAGAAGACTCTTTATTACCTCTTTCTACGAACACTGTGCCTACTCTTGCATTTGCTTCGCCTAATAGAGGTACCTTTCTAATGCTTGCCTTTGAAAGAAAAACAATAGGAGTGGGGCACGCTACAAAACATGCCGTAATATCCAAGTCACTTGAATGATTGGACATTAAAATTGCGCCCTTTTTGGAATCGAATAATTCTGCTGCTTTGGGGCTGATCTCAACTTTAATTGGTGCTCCTATTATCCATTTAAGCATGGGGGTAGACCAAAACCTTTTGGCATATTGTAACAATACAAACTCTGCACTCCTAGGGAAGATCATCAGCGTGATTACAGCCAAACCACACCAAAACATAGAATAAATGACTACTATTAAGCTTCTTATCATTACAGGTGAATTAACGCATTAATTTCATCAGCACTTATTTCCCTTACTTCACCAGGCTCCATATCTTTTAACTTAAAAGGTCCAATAGATTCTCTAATTAATCTAAGTGTTGGAAAACCAGATTTGGCTGTCATTTTTCTTACTTGTCTGTTTTTACCCTCTGTAAGTGTTATTGATATCCAAGTATCTGGAATATTCTTTCTAACACGAATAGGAGGTACTCTATCAGGATAGTTTGGTTGAGGATCTAAAATTGAAGCTTTGCATGGCTTTGTTTTAAAAAACTTGCCCTTAATCTTTAATTGCATAGGTGTCATAATGGCTCTCATGTCGCTAAATGTAGGCGTCCCTTCAACTTGTGCGTGATAAGTCCTAGGGTGTCCATTTTCAGGTGAAAGTAATTCTGAATTGAGCCTTTTATCGTTTGTAAGAAGCAACAGCCCTTCGCTATCTGTGTCTAACCTGCCTACAGAGTATACATCAGAGGGCCAATCAAAATCAATGTCAGCAAGTGATAAATGACCTGTTTCTCTGGTGAATTGGCTTAATACGCCAAAAGGTTTATGTAATAAATAATACTTGTACAACGTAGGTAAATTCTTAGATGGGCACAAAAGTAACTATGTGTTTGTTAATTTTGCATCACGGTTGACTTCATCGCCTCGGTTTTCGGGGAGGAAAGTCCGGACAGCAAAGAGCACCGTACTCCTCAAAAGGGAGGGCTACCAAACGTGGTAGTACAGACAGTGCTTTAGAAATTTATACCGCCGATGGCTCTTCGGAGCACAGGTAAGGGTGAAAAGGTGAAGTAAGAGCTCACCAGCAGCAAAGTGATTTGCTGGCTTTGGTAAACCTTGCGGGCTGCAAGACCATGTAAACTAGTGCCTGAGAGCTGCTCGTTCGAACTAGAGGGTAGGTCGCATTAGATCAATGATGAAGCCGCACCCTGCGGAACAGAATCCGGCTTACACCGTAACACGAGGGGGATCTTTAATTAGGTCCCCCTCTCCATTTTATAATAACATATAGTATTTGTATTTCTTTCACTATTTTTGCCACCTAATTAACAAGTGAAATGTCAAACGTGAAATTCACCAAGCAAGAGCTAAAAAAGTTCGTAGATCACTATAATGCTGAAAAAAAGGAACTTGAGAGAAAATTAAATCACACAAATGAAATGCTGGCTAAACTCAGTGGTGATGTTGTTATTTCTAAAAGCAAAGACACAGTAGTAAAGCTAACTGCAAAAGGAGATGTTGCTAAGAAAAGAGGACCTAAAAGTGTGTGGGGAAAGTTTATAACTAATAGACTTAGAGCAAGAAAGAAGCCAATGTCTTATGATGAATTGATTGATGATGCAATGTTCCTTCACAAGATTTCTGAAGAAAGAAAGGCGAATGCAAGGGCTAGCATATTAAATGCTGCATTTAGATTGAGAACTGTTTCTGGAGAAATAACTACAGTTGGAAGAAAGGGTAGGAAGGAAAAGCTAATTGTAAGAACATCTTGGTTAAATGCAGATGGATCTCTTCAAGAACCATATGCAAGCGAATTCAAGAAAATAAAAGGAGGAAAGGCTGAAAAAGTAGATATGTCCACAATTCCAGCCTCTCAATACGGTACTTCTGTAGAGTAATTACCCTAAGAAAGGGTATCTGTAGTCTTCTACAGGTACTAAAGTCTCTTTAACCGTTCTAGGACTAACCCAACGAAGCAGGTTCAATGCAGAGCCTGCTTTGTCATTTGTACCAGATCCTCTTGCCCCACCAAATGGTTGTTGTCCAACTACAGCTCCAGTTGGTTTGTCATTTAGGTAGAAATTTCCTGCTGAATTTTCTAGGGCATTCTTAGCTTGACTTAAGGCAAATCTGTCCTGAGCAAAAACAGCCCCTGTAAGAGCGTATTCACTTGTAGAATCAACTAATTCAAGTGTTTCTTCAAACTTGTTATAATCATATACATAAATTGTTAGAACAGGGCCAAAAATTTCCTCAACCATTGTTCTAAACTTTGGGTTAGAAGTAACAATTACTGTTGGGTTAACGAAGTACCCTTTTGATCCATCGTAATCTCCACCAGCAATAATTTCACAATCATCTTGCTCTTTTGCCCAATCTATGTATGAAGTAATTTTTTCAAATGCTCTCTTATCAATTACAGCATTTACGAAATTGCTAAAATCATCTGGCGAGCCAACTTTAAGAGTTGCAACTTCACTAACTAGCTTTTCTTTTACTTCAGGCCAAATATCGCTTGCGATATAAGCTCTAGATGCTGCTGAACACTTTTGACCTTGGAATTCAAAAGCACCTCTAACTAGACCAGCTACAACAGCATCAACTTTCGCACTACTATGAGCAACTACAAAGTCCTTACCTCCAGTTTCACCTACAATTCTTGGGTATGTTTTGTATTTTGCAATATTCTCACCAATTGTTTTCCAAAGGTGACGGAATACAGCAGTAGAACCTGTAAAGTGTAAACCTGAGAAATCAGGGTGATTGAATACAACATCACCAGCAACTGGACCATCTACTGTAACCATATTGATTACGCCATTTGGCACCCCAGCTTCTTTGAATATCTCCATTAGCACTTGCGCACTATACATTTGAGAATCAGCAGGTTTCCAAACTACCACATTCCCCATTAACGCCATGCAAGCAGGCAGGTTAGCAGCAATAGCAGTGAAATTAAATGGAGTTACTGCGAACACAAATCCTTCAAGAGGTCTATATTCAGTTCTATTCCAAATTCCATCTGCGCTCTCTGGCTGCATTTCCATTATCTGCTGACCGAAATATGCATTGAACCTCAAAAAGTCAGTCAACTCACATGCTGCATCAATTTCAGCCTGAAAGCAGTTCTTAGACTGCGCAAGCATAGTAGATGCATTAATCTTTGCTCTGTATTTACCTGCAACTAAATCTGCAGCTTTCAAGAAAATACTAGCTCTTTCAACATATGAATACGCAGCCCATTTTGTACGAGCTTCTAATGCTGAATCAATTGCGACTTCAACATGAGAAGCATCTCCATAATTAAAGTAGCCCAAAACTTTTGCATGGTCATGAGGAGGTGTCATAGGACGCTTATCAGACGTTCTTACTTCCTCAGAACCAATGTACATTGGAACATCAATAGGGTCTTGATTGTACATTTTATTGTACATAGCATTGAGTTCTTCTCTCTCTGAAGAACCAGGTGCATATGAAAGAACTGGTTCGTTTACCGGATATGGTACTTGAAATGTGCCGTGAGCCATAATTAAAATATTTGCTCGCAAAATTACTTACTCCGATGCTTGCAGAGCTAAGGTTTAGTAATTTTCGAGTGAATTTTTCAAATATGCATTGTAAGAACACTCTTTTCAACCTTGCCACTTTCTCTATTTTGTTTATGTTTATTAGGATTCAAGCCCAAGCCCAAACCTATATCAACGAATTAATGGCCAGCAATCAAGAAGCCGTTTACGACGACTTCTTTGAATTTGACGACTGGGTAGAGATTTATCACGAAGGTGGAGTTTTGAATTTAGCAGGTTATTACTTGAGCGACAGGGAGGATAATCTTACTAAGTACGAAATACCTTCAACTAATGCTGGTATAACAACAATAACACCAGGTGGTCATTTGGTTTTTTGGCTTGACAACGATATAGAGCAAGGCGAGAACCACACAAATTTTAAGCTTAGCCCTGATGGAGAGGGAATTTTCCTTACCGAACCAGATGGAGTGACAATAGTTGATTCAATTGTGTTTCCCCCTCAACAAACAGATATAAGCTATGGAAGAGAATGCGATGGCTGCGAAAATTGGATCTACTTTGATTTTCATACTCAGGATGATGATAACGTCTTTGTATCACCAGAAACACCGCTATTATACATAAACGAGGTTCTAATTAATAACGAAAGCAACTTAGTAGACGAAAACTTCGATCTTGACCCTTGGTTTGAGATATTCAACCCAAACTCATTCCAAGTCAACCTTAGCTCATATACAATCTCTAATGATGAAGGCCAAACCTTCACACTACCATCAAACATGCCATATGATTTAACAATAGAATCAGAAGGTTTCTTATTGTTTTGGCTTGATGGTGAGCCTGAAGAGGGTGGACACCACGTTGGATTTGTACCCTTAACAGAGGCTAGCAACATAATCTTGACTGGACCAGATGGCGAAGTTGCTGATAACTTTGAATATGAAACGAGTAGCCCAAACACAAGCTGGGGTAGACAGATTGACGGCGGCTCATCAACACAATGGTTTGATATTCCAACACCAAGAGTGTCAAACACTTTATTCATCATCCAACCAGGACCAGTTGTAATAAATGAATTACAATCCGTGAATTTTCTTGACACAGCAGATTACACAGGTTCTTACGAGGATTGGTTTGAGATTTACAATACAGGAGATTATCCAGTAGATATTGGAGGTTATTATTTCACAGATAGGCTAAACCAGCCAACCAAATACAAGATTCCAAACGACATTCCTGATTCTACAACTATAGCTCCAGGTGATTTCGTTTTGATTTGGGCTGATGAAGACAATTCGGAGGGTTGGAATCACACAAACTTCAAATTCAATAGCGATGGCGAACAACTTATTTTCAGATCGCCAGATGGGTTCACAATTGCAGATTCAGTTCATTTCAGTGCAATTCCACTAGATTGTAGTTGGGGTAGAGATCCCGACGGGTTTGGTACTTGGATAGAGTTTGTGATTGGAGAAACTACTCCAGAAGATTGCAACGTATGTACCAGTGGCCTTGAAAGTTTAAACGCAAACCTACAGTCTGTATTCCCTAATCCCACATGTGTTGGAGGCTTTTTCACACTTGAACAAAGGTCTGCTATTTACGATATGCAGGGGAGGTTTAAAGGGGAGTTTGGACCTGGGAAAATAAATTCTAATGATATCGGTGAAGGGGCTTTTCTAATTCAATCAAATAATAAAGCCCAAATGCTTGTGATTGATTAATTTGTTCCTCCCCATTAAAGTCTGTATATTTGCGCCCCCTTAATGGGATTTATACGGGCAAAAGTGAGGATTGTCCCTTGATTAACAGTCTGATTGTCCTTCTCACAAAGACAAATCATACAAATTAATATGGGTCGCATGAGCGAAGAAACACCCAAAGCTGAAGACGCTAAAGTAGAAGAAGCGGTTCAGGAAGTTGCAGTTGAAAAGACTGTGCCAGCGGCAGAAAAAGCTGCTCCAGTAAAAGAAGTAACACCAACAAGGCCTCGTGAGTTAGCACAGCCATCTGCAGATTTCGATTGGGAATCAATCGACAATTCTGACGATTCTATGTCTGACGAAGAGAGAGCTAAGCTTGAAGAGCTTTACGCAGCTAATCTTACTCTTATTGAGGATAAGCGAGTTGTTTCTGGAACAGTTGTTACTATAGGTAAAAAGGAAATTGTTGTAAATATTGGCTACAAGTCTGAAGGAGTTATTTCTGCATCAGAATTTAGATACAACCCTGACCTTAAACCTGGAGATACTGTTGCTGTATTCGTAGAAAAGCAAGAAGATGCTCACGGACAGCTAGTAGTTAGTCACCGTACAGCTCGTGTATACGAGGCATGGGGTAAGATTAACCAAGCAAAAGATGAGGATTTAATCATTCAAGGAATTGTTAAGTGCAGAACAAAGGGTGGTTTAATTGTTGACGTATTTGGCCTAGAGGCATTCCTTCCAGGTTCACAGGTTGACGTTAAGCCAATCCGTGATTTTGACGAGTACGTTGGAAAGCAAATGGAATTTAAAGTGGTTAAGATCAACCATGAGTTTAAAAACGTTGTTGTATCTCATAAAGCTCTTATCGAAGCTGAGCTTGAAGAGCAGAAGCGTCTTATCATCAAGGGTCTTGAAAAAGGCCAAGTGCTTGAGGGTACGGTTAAAAACGTTACTTCTTACGGAGTGTTCGTTGACCTTGGTGGCGTAGACGGATTAGTTCACATCACTGATATGAGCTGGGGACGTGTTGGCCATCCAGAGGAACTTGTTGAACTAGACCAAAAAATCAACGTAGTTATTCTTGATTTTGATGATGATAAGCGTCGTATCGCTCTTGGTATGAAGCAACTTACATCTCACCCATGGGATGCTCTTACAGAAGAGTTCACTGAGGGGTCTAAGGTTAAAGGTAAGGTTGTTGTTATGGCTGATTACGGTGCATTTATCGAAATCGCACCTGGCGTTGAAGGACTTCTTCACGTTAGCGAGATGTCATGGTCACAACATTTACGTAGCGCACAAGACTTCTTAAAAGTTGGTGACGAAATTGAATGTATCCTTCTAAGCATTGACAGAGAAGAAAGAAAGATGTCACTTGGTCTTAAACAGCTTACTAACGATCCATGGGAAGAAATTGAAAAGCGTTACCCACTTGAGTCAAAGCAAAAGGGTAAGGTTAGAAACTTCACAAACTTTGGCCTTTTCATAGAGCTAGAAGAGGGTATCGACGGATTAGTTCACATTAGTGATCTTAGCTGGTCTAAGAAGATTAAGCACCCATCAGAGTTCTGTAACGTAGGAGACGAGATTGAAGTGGTTGTAATGGAACTTGATAAGGAGAACCGTAGAATGAGCCTTGGTCACAAGCAAATCGAAGAAAACCCTTGGGAAGTATTTGAAACTGTATTTGCTGTGGGATCGTCTCACAACGCTACAGTCGTTAAAATCGAAGGATCAAACGCTGTAATCGCACTTCCTTATGGACTTGAGGGAACTTGTCACACTAAGCATCTAAACAAGGATGATGGTGAAGCCCTCAAAGTTGACGAGGCAGCTGATTTCGTAGTTCTTGAATTTAACAGAAATGCTAAGAGAATTACTGTAAGCCACCTTCGTACTCACGAAGAAGGTCCAGCTAAAAAAGAGCGTAAGTCTAAATCAGGAGCTTCTAAGTCTGGTGCTAGTAAACGAATGATGCAAGAGATTAACTCTGCAACGGAAAAGAGTACGTTAGGTGATCTTGATGTACTTTCTCAACTTAAGGCGTCAATGGATGCAGCTCCTGCTGTTAAAGAGGCTCCAGCAGCTGAAGAAGCAAAAGAAGATAAGAAGCCAGCAGCAAATAAAAAGGCCGCTGCAAAGAAGACTACTGCTAAAAAAACTACTGCTAAAAAGACTACTACAAAGAAAGCAAAGGCAGAAGGGAGTGAAAATACTGATTCTTAATCCTCAATTTTCAATGTACGAAAATAAAATCAAGGGAGGCTTCGGCCTCCCTTTTTCTTATCACTATCTTTGCATAGATGAATTCACAAGTTCTAATTAACGAGGAACAATTCGCTCTAATATTAGACAGGCTTGCGCATCAATTACTCGAACATCACGACTTTTCTGAAACTGACCTAGTGGGTTTGCAACCTAGAGGTACGCGAGTGTCTGAAAGACTGGCAGTTAGACTGTCTGAATTGTTGGACGGAAAAGAGGTGAGATGTGGCGCAATGGATGTTACTTTCCATAGAGATGACCTAGGTAGAAGAGATAAGCCCATTGCTCCTCAAGAGAACAATATGGAATTCTTAGTTGAGGGCAGAAAAGTGATTTTGGTTGACGATGTTCTATTTACTGGGAGAACTATTAGGGCGGGGATGGATGCGCTTTTGGCTTATGGAAGACCCAAAAAAGTGGAACTCGCAGTCCTAATTGATAGAAGATTTAAAAGAGAGCTTCCGATAGAGCCAACATACATAGGACAACAAATTGACAGTATATCTGATCAGTATGTTGTTGTAGAATGGTCAGAAGAGAATTCAAGTGATAGAGTAATATTATTTAATGCTAAACCAGAATGAGTGATCTCTCGATAAAAAACCTATTAGGGATTCGCGGAATGACTCGTGATGATATTGAGACGATTTTCAGCACAGCCGCTGAGTTTAAAGAGGTCCTAAACAGACCCATTAAAAAGGTTCCTTCATTAAGAGACACGACGGTAGCTAATCTCTTCTTTGAAAATTCTACTAGGACAAGGCTTTCTTTTGAATTAGCCCAAAAAAGACTTTCAGCAGATGTAGTTAACTTCTCTGCAGGCAGCTCTTCAGTTAAGAAAGGGGAGACCTTGGTTGATACTGTGAATAACATTCTTGCTATGAAGGTGGATATGATAGTAATGAGACATCCCCACCCAGGAGCACCTCATTTCTTAGCAAATAAAGTTGATACTACAATTGTGAATGCTGGCGACGGCACTCACGAACACCCAACCCAAGCTCTTCTTGACAGTTTTAGTATAAGAGAAAAGCTAGGAAACGACTTAGAAGGAAAGAAAATCGCTATTGTTGGTGATATAAGACACTCTAGAGTTGCTCTTTCAAACATTCTCGCACTGAAGCTGCAAGGCGCTAAAGTGAGAGTTTGTGGTCCCGCAACACTTATCCCAAAGCACATGGATAGCCTAGGAGTAGAGGTGAGTCACGATCTTGATGAAACTTTGGTTTGGGCTGATGTGGTAAATATGCTCAGAATTCAACTTGAAAGGCAAGGTGATGATGATGCTATCAGGTTTTTCCCTTCGATTAGGGAATATACTATGAATTTTGGCCTAACAACAGAACGACTTGAGAGATTGGATAAGGAGCTAGTAATTCTTCACCCAGGACCAATTAATAGAGGCGTAGAGATTTCAAGTGAAATTGCAGATAGTGAGCATTCTATCATATTAGACCAAGTTGAAAATGGAGTTGCTACTAGGATGGGAATTATGTATCTCCTAGCGAATAGATAGCATATCTTTGATCGACTTCTCATGAAAGTTCTTATCGAAAAATTAGAGGAAATTACGATTATTTCAATTGTGGGTAAGGTTGAATCTGCTGCTGATTTAGCGCAAATCACACATGCATCAGCTAATTGTGAAGTTGGTCATGAGAATATAATTTTGGATTTGAGTTCTTCAGATTTAAAATCATTTGATTTCTTTGTTAATATACAATGTCAGCAAGAAAATATTCAAAAGTCTTTAGTATTATGTGGAGTTAATGAAAATCTCCAATTATCTTTAGACGAGAAATTTGAAGAAGATTACTTAAATGTTGTTCCAACCAGAAATGAGGCCGTTGATATGGTTTTTATGGAAGAGCAAGAAAGATTATTCTTTAGTTAAAATTGAAATATAAAACCCATGAATAAAATTTACTCAACATTGCTTGCTTTGTTTGTGATTGCAGGTAATTCTCTTGGTCAATGTGATATTGACTACGACTTCGGTGATGCTGGATTTGGCGTTAGCCCAGACAATGCTTTGGGAGAAACTTTTATTAATGGAGAAGTTGGTGTTGATTACTACGATGTACTTCATATTCTTGTGCCTGAATTTGCATCAGATGTTGATGAGATATATCCTCCAACACTTCCAATCGATTCTCTATACTTAGACTACATTACTGTTCAAGACACTACAACAAATGAAGAAATACCTCTTGCTGACTTGGGCTTGGAAGTAATCTGCAATAACAATGGTGATTCAGGATTAGAGTGCTCATTCCTTGGGGGAGAACAGTATTGTGCATCTTTACAAGGAGTGCCAACTATGGCTGGAGTTTATCAAATCAATTTGTATGTAGTAGGATGGCTTACGATTGGAGTACCATTTAGTGTGCCAATTACATTCTCTCAATTTATTTTGAATATTCACTGTAATCTAATTGAAACACCAATTGTTGTTGATGCAAATGGTAATGAAGGAACACTTGGAAGTATAGATATTACTCCTCTAGATGGTGTAAATGTACTTTCATACCAGTGGGTAGATTCTGATGGAAATATAGTTGGAACAGATGAAGATATCGACGGTCTTGAGCCTGGTGTATACAGTGTGTTTGTAGAAACTGAAGATTGTACAAGCGAATATGAAAACATTGTAATCGTTGATTCTTCAGTTGATTGCAACCTTGCAGCAACATATGAGATTACAGATGAAATTCCAGGAGTATCTATGGGATCTGTCGACTTAACAATTACTGGTGCTAACGGAGAAGCTTCATATGTTTGGACAGATAGTTCAGGTTTAACAGTAAGTACAAACGAAGATCTTGAAAATGCTTCTGCTGGAGATTACGAAGTAATTATTACAGATGAAGATGGATGTAACCTGGTTTTAGACAATATTTCTGTTGGAGTGAATTCACTAGAGGATTTAGAATTAAACGGTTTCTTACTAACGCCAAACCCAGCAAACGATTTAGTTTCTGTTCAGCTAGATACTGATGTCATAACTAATATTGAAGTAAGAGATCTTAGAGGAAAAATTGTTTATTCAGATCAGCTTATAAAGAATACTATTCTAGAGGTTAATACTTGGAACCAAGGGTTATACTTTATAACCATATCAAATGACCTAGGAAGATTAACTTCTCGATTAGTTATTAAACGCTAAAGTGAGGAAATTTGAATTGACAATATTGGGGTGTGGCGCAGCAGCGCCCACCCCTTCTTTTTTGACCACATCTCAGCTAGTCAACATACATAATAATCTAATTTTAATTGATTGTGGGGAGGGGACTCAATTAACATTGAGAAAGAACAAGGCCAAATTCCAAAGGATCAAGTCGATTTTGATTAGTCATATGCACGCTGATCACACGATGGGCTTGCCGGGATTAATAGCTAGTATGAATCTTTTAGGGCGAAAAAGTGATCTTGATATATACGGTCCAGAAGAGCTAGAACAAATGGTGAGAAAAGTTTGGCATTTGACAGGCACTCATATTGAATTTGAAGTTCACTTTTACGTAACATGTATTAATGCACCCAGCATTATAATAGATGAAAGTTCCTATACTGTAAAGTCCTTTCCAACCAAGCATAGAATTCCAACTTGTGGATTTGTGATATCTGAAAAGAAGGATGCCTATAAGCTAAAACCTAATATAAGAAAGAGGTATAGACTAAATCACCTAGAAATTAGAAAGCTAAAAAGAGGAGAGGATATAGAGAAAGATGGCGAATTGCAGGTTAATTCAAAATTTTGTAATCCTCCTGATTCTGAGAGATCATATGCTTTTGTGTCAGATACATCTTATAGCCAAAAGGTGGTTAATGAAGTTGCAAATTGTACACTGTTGTACCACGAAGCAACGTTTGAGAAAAGAGACGATAAAATTGCTAAAAAGACCTTGCATTCAACTTCTGAAGATGCTGCAAGAGTTGCAAAAGAGGCAAATGTTGGATCATTGCTAATAGGCCATTTTTCTAATCGTTATAGGGATTTAAGCACATTGCTAAATGAAACCAAAGAAGTGTTTAAAAATTCAGAATTATCTCAAGAGGGTAAGACGTATTCATTAAACTAATTGTCTTATTTTTGCTATCTAGAATCATTCCAGATAATGTCTAAGTCAATAATTATAGCAGATAGTAGTACAATTGGCAAAATTGGGCTGCGTGCTGTAATTGATAAACTAGATGGATTTCAAGTTATAAATGAAGTTGAAACCTCATCTGAATTACTTGAATGTTATAACACATCAAACCCAGATCTTGTAATTATTGACTTCTTAAGCGAAGGATTTGAAATAGACGTAATTGTAAAAATAAAAAGGGAGTATCTTGACTCAAAGATTCTTGCAGTAACTCCTATGCAGAGTAGCCAAATATTTGTTCACGCAATGAGAGCAGGAGTGGATAGCTATATTAAAAAGAGCTGTAACCTTCAAGAAATCATAGATGCTATTAAAATAACTTCAAGTGGAACCAGCTTTTTCTGTGGTAAAATCATAGAAGAGATCCGTAAAGCATCTATTGATGTTGATGAACTATGTAATGTTGATGAGTTGCCATGTGATGCTATAGAGCTAAGCAAAAGAGAAAAGGAAGTACTTTATCTAATTTCTGAAGGCAATACTAATAGTGAGATTGCTGAAATATTATTTCTTTCATCACATACAGTTACAACTCATAGAAAGAACATTATGATAAAGCTTGGAGTTAAAAACACAGCAGGAATTGTTATGTATGCCGTGAAATCTGGATTAGTTAGCCCAAACAAGTTTCTCTTTCAAGCTTCCTAATATCCATTAATCACAGTTAATTTGGGGGCTTTAATGTCATTTTAACGCTATTTACGTGCTCAAATGTATATTTCATTTGCAATGACCCTATGAAATTCACGAACTTTGCAACCCGTTAAATGACCAAGAGCATGATTAAAATGGACACTTCTTTCAAAATTAAGCACTGTGCAAACTCGGCAATTGACCAAGTAGATTTTAATAACATTGCTTTTGGAAAGGTGTTCTCAGATCACGTATTCATTATGGATTATGAGGATGGCGAATGGAAGAAGGCAGTCATTGAGCCTTTTGGCCCTATGTCAATAAGCCCTGCTAGCATGGTTCTGCATTATGGGCAAGCAATATTTGAGGGTATGAAAGCATATCGACAACAGGACGGAAGCGTTAGCTTGTTTCGCCCTGGTGATAACATTAACAGATTCAACCTTAGTGCAAAGAGAATGAGTATGCCGGAAGTTCCTGCAGACATTTTTATGCAAGCTCTAGTTGAACTTGTTGGCCTTGATAATGACTGGGTGCCATCTTCTGATGATGCTTCGCTTTACATTAGACCATTCATGTTTGCAACTGATAGCCATGTTGGAGTTAGAGCAAGTCATTCATACAGATTTATGATTTTTACTTGTCCAGTTGGCGCTTACTACAGCAAGCCGGTTAGAGTAAAAGTTGAAACAAAATACACAAGAGCTGCTGCTGGTGGAACTGGTGCTGCTAAGGCTGCTGGTAATTACGCAGGAGCTCTTTATCCTACTCAACTAGCGGGAGAAGAGGGATACGATCAACTTCTTTGGACTGATAGTGCAAACCACACTCATATTGAAGAATGTGGAACTATGAATGCTGCATTCGTAGTTGATGGTAAAATGCTTGTACCTTCTACAAGTGATACAATCTTAGATGGTGTTACTAGAAAATCTGCGATTCAAATTGCTAAGGATTTAGGCATTGAAGTAGAGGTAAGGCCAATATCTGTAGCAGAACTTAGAGAAGCAGCAGAAGAAGGTAAGCTTAATGAAGCTTTTGGCCTTGGAACCGCGGCTACTGTATCTCTAATGTGTACAATTGGTTTTGAGGGTTGGGATTTTGAATTACCTCCAACTGAGAATTGGACTGTTGCAAAGAACATTAGAAAGTTTCTTGAAGAGTTAAGAAGAGGTTATTCTGATGACCCATATGGTTGGAATATTCCAGTATAAATTATGGATAGAACAGACTCAATAGTATTAGCTGCTGGGTGTTTTTGGTGTGTTGAAGCTGTGTTTACAAGAATAAATGGCGTATTGAATGTACTCCCTGGCTACGCTGGTGGTAGATTAGCAAACCCTACTTACAGAGAAGTGTGTAGTGGACGTACTGGTCATGCTGAAGTTGTCAAAGTAACATTTGACCCAAAGATTATTGATATCGTAAATCTGTTTTCAGTATTCTTTGCCACACATGATCCAACGACTTTAAACAAGCAGGGTGGAGATATAGGAACTCAATATAGATCAGCAATATTCCCAGCCTCAAAAGCCCAAAGAGATTTAGCAGAGGCTGCAATTAAAGCTGCCAACGAAAGTGGCAATTGGAAAAATCAAATTGTAACAACAATAGAAGACCTTGAAGAGTTTTATTTAGCAGAAGACTACCATCACAATTATTTTGCTGAAAATCAAGAGGCGCCATACTGCAATGCAGTTATAGCGCCTAAACTTTCAAAGTTTGAAAAAAAATTTTCAGTATTACTCAAGTGATTCTAATCTATCTATTTCACTGTCGCACATGTTTATTATTTGAGTACGAGCTAGATTATCAATTTTACTATCAGCTTTGGCCTTTTTCTTTAAGAACCTAAACATTGCAGCCTTTTTGATTTCATAAGCTACAAATACTGAGTAGTCACCATTGTCTTTTAAATATTTTTTTTCTCCAATTTTTCTCAAGTCACCAATGGTTGTGTTTGTTATCTCACGAGCCAACGATTCAAATCTTTCTATTGCTTGATTAACATGTTCCCCTTGAACATCTTGAACATATGCATCAGAAACTACTTTAATATTTGTAGTCACTTGTTGAGCCAAATCCTTATGAGCTTCAACCTCAGCTTTTGAAGAGGCAATATTATCATTTGTACTCATACCTTTTCCAACAGCTCTGAAATATCTTGCATTTGAAGTAAATTTCTTTCCAGAAAATGGTTCTTTCACCTTAGTTCCATTTAATGAAGAACAACCTGTAGCAAGTAAGAGAATGAAAGATAAAATAGTGGTTGATAATAATTTCATACTGCAATTTTACGAAAAGTAAACAGTAAACGTGTCACATAAGGATAGGCATGTACCTTTACAGAGTGAAATGGAAAGATCACATTAGCAAATTTGTTCTTGGAAGATATAAGGATGAAAGCCGAACCAGAAAGGGATGTAGCTTAAAAAACGCTGAAAGTGTTGGTCTTCTTTATTTGGAGAGAGATCATAAATTTTACAGGACTATAAAAGACATTGCAAAATTCTTACATGAAGTCCACGGCGTCAAAAGAGTATCAATATTTTCATATGTTGATGCTGATTCTAAAAGAACTCCTGGATGGTTAGTAAGAAAACTAGATAGTGGTTACTTCTGTAAATCTGATTTAAATTGGTATGGTAAGCCTAAAAAAGAAATTGACTCTTTTACAGAGGTTGAATTCGATATTCTTTTTGACTTAGAGCTAGAACCAAACCTTCCTTTAAAACACGTTTTAAATTTGTCTATGGCTCAAATGAAAGTGGGTTCGGAGCAGAAGGATTGGCCATTTAGAGATTACGACGTAAGAATTGGTAGAATAGAACATAAACCAACAGAAGACGGAATGGAAGTAGAACCATTTGTAATTTGGAAAGAACAAATAGATAGAACATTTAATTTCATATCAGAAGCAAACATAAAATGATTAATCTAAGTGGATTAGGAGTAGCAATGATTACTCCATTTAACGAGAACGGGACCGTAGATTATCCAGCATTACAATGTAATACAGAGTATTTGATCAATTCTGATGTTGATTTTTTAGTCGTTTTAGGAACAACTGCAGAGACACCAACTTTAAGTCAAGAAGAGCAAAGAAGTGTCTTAGATTTCATTATTGAATTGAATAACAAGAGGCTTCCAATTGTTGTTGGATTAGCAAGCAACAATACAGCTGCTCTTTGTAAAAGGATTGAAGAATTTGACTTTAATGGAGTGGATGCGGTTTTAAGTGCATCACCTAATTATAATAAGCCAAGCCAAAAAGGAATTATTGAACACTTTAAATTAGTAGCAGACGCATCTCCAAAACCTGTAATTCTTTACAATGTTCCATCAAGAACTGGATGCAATATGTCTGCATCTACAACTTTGGAATTATCTAATCACAATAATATCATTGCAATTAAAGAGGCAAGTGGTGATTTATCACAAGTTGATGAAATCTTAAGGTCAAAACCTGAAGATTTTCAAGTGTTCTCAGGAGATGATGGATTAACTTTAGCTATGATATCTTCTGGTGCTGATGGTGTTATATCTGTAATTGGGAATGCTTTGCCTAAGAGATTTGGATCAATGGTTAATCAAGCATTGTTTGGCCAAATTGTAGAAGCAAGGGAAATGCACCACAAATTGAACCCTATTATTGAAGCAATATTTGAAGAGGGAAATCCTACAGGTATAAAATCTGTAATGGATATTATTGGATTGTGTAGTGATGAAACACGACTTCCTCTTGTTAAAGCAACAAAGCAGCTGAGAGATAAACTCTACAATTGCTTAGCAGATTTAGATGTTGAAATAGCTTAGTATTTCTAGAGCAATTCTTTTGCTTTTGATACTATTTTACATGCTGAAAGCCCGTACTTCTCCATGAGTTGTAAGGGTTTTCCGCTTTCACCAAAACTATCGTCAACAGCTACAAATCTCATAGGAGTAGGGAGATTTTCAGCTAAAACTTGTGCTACACTTTCACCCAGCCCGCCAAATTTTTGATGCTCTTCTGCAGTTACAACTTTACCTGTCTTTTTTGCGCTTTCAATGATTGCATTTGAATCAATTGGCTTAATTGTGTGCATATTGATTACTTCAGCGCTTATTCCGTCTTCTTTTAATTGCTGTGCAGCTTGTAACGCTTCCCAAACCAAGTGGCCTGTAGCGATTATTGTCACATCAGTTCCAGTCATTAGAACATCAGCCTTTCCTATTTCGAACTTATCAATCTTATTGTAAAAAACTGGAACCTTAGGTCTTCCAAATCTTAAATAAACTGGTCCGTGATGTTCAGCAATAGCAAGAGTAGCCTGTCTTGTTTGCTCGTAGTCAGCAGGATTTATCACTACCATATTTGGTAGCATCTTCATCATGCCTATATCCTCTAAAATCTGGTGTGTCGCTCCATCCTCACCTAAAGTTAGACCAGCGTGAGAGGCACATATTTTTACGTTCTTTTCGCTGTAGGCAATGCTTTGGCGAATTTGGTCGTAAACCCTTCCAGTAGAAAAGTTGGCGAATGTTCCAGTAAATGGAATCTTTCCACCAATTGTCATTCCTGCAGCCATTCCAATCATATTAGCTTCAGCAATACCAACTTGGAAGAATCTGTCGGGATGTGAATCCCTAAAAGCATCCATTTTGAGTGATCCAGTTAAATCTGCGCAAAGAACAACAACGTCATTATTTTTCTCTCCAAGTTCAGATAATCCTGCTCCAAAACCCGATCTTGTGTCTTTAGATTCTGTAGGATTTAAATTTATTTTATCAGACAATTCATTCATGGATGTTCAGATTTTGGGTTGTTCTCGATGTGATTGTGAAAGTTTTTCTTATACTGTGTTTAGAAGATTGAGCTTGTCTCGCTCTAAAAATTATCGTGTAGGTGCCTGGCTGTAATTTATATCTTCCGGAGGGATTACCTTTTCCAAATTGTACAACATGCTCTAATGTTGTTGCATCAACTATACTACCATATCCAGAAACAGATGATTGAAGCATTAGAACGCCAGGTGCTGCAATAGTAACAGGCATAATGTCGCCTTCTATAATTTCAACTCCTTCAATTCTTGTAATAGGGGTTGTATGAAACACTAAGTCGTAAGTACCAGTTAGCAGTCTTATAGACGAACCCAAATTCATAGTATAAAATGATTCGCACTCTCCCGATTCAAATAAATCAACACTAATTGACCCATAATCAGTCCTTCTTGCATCAGGGAATTGAGGTGTAACAACACCTTGGGACATGTTTGGCACCGAAATAATATTATGCCTTCCTGGAGCAAGATTTACTTCTTCCATTCCTCTTTCTGGAAGAGTATGGATTATTAACTCGTATGTAGGCACAGGATCCAGATAAAAGGTGTCAGTCAAATTGTTGTAGCCTAAAGTATGTATAACCTGTAGCTCATGTGTACCTGTTCTAAGATCTGTAAAAGTCATAGGGACGTCTGTAATCGTAGGCTTATCAAAATTATCTAATAAGTCAACTTGTACAGTTGTATTGTGAAGTGCTTGTTCTAAGACCAAATCAAGAACAGACTCAAAAACATCAGGGTTAGATGCATCGTAGAAATTCCCAACACACATGAGACTTTCTTTATGCTTATTATCTATACCTATTCCAATTATAAATGGCTTGACTACAATTCCTTTTGATTGAAGCATTCTGCTTACAGCACAAGGATCTTCATCGCAAGCTTCAATTCCATCTGTAATTAATATTATGATGTTTCTTCCTGGTTCTTCTGGAAAGTCATCAGCCGCTCTTTCAAGCGATCTAGCAATTGGGGTAGTGCCTTGAGCTCTTAACCTTGTAAGTTCTTGCTTAATGATGAGATTTGACCCGTGTCTTACAGGGACAACTAATTCTGTATCATCACAATCTTGTTGCCCTTCTACATGCTTTGTTTGGTGACCATATGCACGTAAACCTAATTCTAAATCCGGCGTACCTGAAAGTGCAGCAAGTGATGTTGAAAGGAGCTTAGTAGCAAGGGTAATTTTTCTTTCTCCACTCCAAAAGGCATTCATACTATTTGAAGCATCAAATACAAAGAGAATCCTTGTTGGACCATCTGTTTCCTCTTCAGAGCTTTCATAGCTAAGGAGAGCTTCTTTAGAAGTCTTTTGGGCTAAAAGCTCTGAATTGGGAAATAATAAAAAGGACAAAAGAGCAACAAAGACCTTCATTTGGACTTTGGAAACTGCTTTTATGTGTTTATTGTAGTCCAACGGAGTTTAGTAATCTCCTAACGTCTCTTCTAGTTGAGAAAGTGCATCTGCTAATTGCTCATCATTTGGAGCAACGCCATGCCACTTGTGAGTTCCTTCCATAAAGTCAACGCCCTTTCCCATGGCAGTTGCCATTAAAACAATGCACGGAACACCAGAGCCTCGCCTAGAATGAGCATCGTCAATAACTCTCTGGATATCATTTAAATCATGTCCATTGCATTCCATAACATGCCAACCAAATGTTTTGAATTTTCCCGATAAATCAGATAGTGAAAGAACCTTGTCACAGGGACCGTCGATTTGCTGTCCATTACAGTCAACAAATGATAAGATATTATCTATTTTATTATGGGCTGCGTACATGGCTGCTTCCCAAATTTGGCCTTCTTGGAGCTCACCATCTCCATGAAGAGTGTATACCCAAGTGTCTTCACCATTTAATCTCTTAGTTTCAGCAGCTCCAATCGCAACACTTAATCCTTGACCTAATGAACCAGAAGCAACTCTTATTCCTGGAAGACCCTCTTCAGTAGCAGGATGCCCCTGTAGTCTAGAATTAATCTTTCGGAATGTTGCTAGTTCTTCAGTTGGGAAAAAACCTCTTCTTGAAAGAACACTATACCAAACAGGACTAATGTGTCCATTTGAAAGGAAAAACAAATCTTCTCCTTTTCCATCCATATTAAAATTAGACGGGTCAATATTCATTATATCGAAGTATAATTTCGCCAATAATTCAACGCATCCAAGAGAACCCCCAGGGTGGCCTGATGAAGCACCATGGACCATTCTTACAATATCTCTTCTAATCTGTGAACAAAGGGCAGGAGTAGCTTGTGTGTTCATTTATATCTGTAGTTGTTTGGGTATACTTTTTATGCCTTACAAAAGTACTTAAGTGGAACTGTATAACCTTCACTGTGTGGATAAACTATGGTAATTCGTTGAGAGGTTAATTTTCTACCTTTGCAATCCGAATAAATAAATTGTCATGGCTCTTCAATGTGGTATAGTAGGCTTGCCAAACGTTGGTAAGTCAACCTTGTTTAACTGCTTATCAAATGCAAAAGCTCAAAGTGCAAATTTTCCATTTTGTACTATTGAGCCAAACCTAGGTGTAATCACTGTTCCAGACCCTAGGCTAAATAAGCTAGCTGAACTGGTAAATCCCCAAAATGTAATCCCAACCACAGTTGAAATCGTTGACATAGCAGGGCTAGTTAAAGGCGCAAGTAAAGGTGAGGGACTTGGCAATAAATTCCTGGGAAACATTAGAACTACTGATGCGATTCTTCACGTCTTAAGATGCTATGATAACGATAACATTGTACACGTTGACGGAAGTGTTGATCCAATTAGAGACAAAGAAGTAATTGATTTAGAATTACAACTAAAAGACCTTGAAACTGTAGAGACAAAAAAGGATAAAATTGGCAAAGCTGCTAGAACTGGTGATAAAGAAGCAGTTAAAACACTAAAGTTTTACGAAAAGCTTCACTCTCTTCTAATGAGCGGAAAGAACGCTAGAATGTTAGAGGTAGAGGAGACAGAAGAATCTTTAATAAGGGAAATGCAATTGCTTACTGCTAAACCTGTTCTTTACGTTTGTAATGTTGATGAGGCAAGTGTTGTTAGTGGCAATGATTACGTAGAAAAGGTTAGAACAATGGCAAATGAGGAAGGAGCAAAGACTTTAATAATTGGAGCAGCAATCGAGGCAGACATAGCTGATTTTGAGGATGCTGAAGAAAGGGAAATGTTCTTGAACGATTTAGGCTTAGAAGAGCCTGGGGTAGCTAAACTCATCAGAACAGCTTATGAACTACTAAGCTTGCAGACTTATTTCACTGCAGGAGAGAAGGAAGTCAGAGCTTGGACTGTCAGAAAAGGATCTACTGCTCCTCAAGCAGCTGGTGTCATTCATACTGACTTTGAGAAGGGATTTATCAGAGCAGAAGTAATTGCTTATAATGACTATGTAGACCACGGCTCAGAATTAGCAGTAAAGGAAGCAGGTAAACTATCAATAGAAGGGAAAGAATACGTTGTTCAAGATGGAGATGTAATGCACTTTAGATTCAATGTGTAGGATCCTTTTTACATATTTTTTATGCTTTCTTCATTTAAATGCATTAGGACAGATCCAATTGTCAGGAATGCCGACTGAAGTCGCATCCACAATGCAATCTCAACAAGATGCTTGGAATATGGGAGATATCGATTCTTTTATGATAGGATACTGGGAATCAGACAGCTTGCTTTTTATTGGAAAAAGTGGAGTAAATAATGGATATCAAAATACATTGTCAAAATACAAAAAAAGTTATCCAAACAAAGAAACAATGGGTAATCTGATTTTTACAAATAGATCCTGGACTCAATTATCTGATGAAATAGCACTTCTAATAGGAGCTTGGAAAATCAGCGAGAATCAACACGGAATGTACAGTTTGATTTGGAGGAAGATAGAAGGGAAATGGGTAATAATTGCTGATCATTCTAGCGGTTAATCCACTATCCTATAAACTTCCTCAAGAGGCTTTTTCATAAAGTACCTTTCCCTAGCTATCTTTTCTAAAACCTTTGGGTTTTCATCAAGTTCTATCAATTGGAGAATGAGTTCATCGTTTTTGACAATGATTCTTTTAACCTCCTTTTTCATCTTGTTTAGTTCGATTTGTTCTTGAATAATAAAGCCCAAATCGATATCACTTATAAAAAGTACCCAACCAAGCGCTAGAGCAGCGGTAGCTCCATATCTATTTTTCAAAATAGATAGAATTAAATCATATAAGACTATGAGTATCTCTTTAATTCGCTTCAGCATTTTCTTCTGATTCTGTATCTGGCTTTTCCTTCTTCGACTTTATAGTTTTAGATGGCTTTTTCTTTGCTGGAGCTTTCTTTTTGGGCTCTGCTTCTAAAGCTTCTTTTGCTCCATCTGGAATTTCTAAAAGTCCACCCTTTTGGACTGATATAATTAGGTTTTCATCACCTTTTACATAATCAGCTTTGAGTAAATCTCCTTCTTCAATAGATGAGTTGATGATTTCTTCTGCGAATGGATCCTCAAGATGCTTT